>JAABUM010003007.1_pt1 | contig 21541 bp, 28 predicted proteins | sample 5559161 | NCBI WGS metagenome assembly JAABUM01 (sample SAMN10711868, study PRJNA513369) | rock metagenome | isolation source: Antarctica rocks | place: Antarctica: Victoria Land, Siegfried Peak nord
GCCATGCCCCCTTCCCCGGGCCCTTCACTTGCCTCAAACCCCCAAACCCTGCATTCTTTCCACTGCCCCTCCGTCCCCTTTGCCTCCTTGGGAGACGCTACTGCTGTGCTTCAGGCCAGCCTTACAATCACAAAGCAATGTCAGTATATAGTGCTTCATGCTATCCTAGTAACCACATAGCCATGTCCCTGCATGGGACCTCGTGCCAGCCCCAACTATTACAAAGACTGGTCATCACATACTGTCTACATCGTGTTTTCATGTGTGCAGCATTCAGATGGCGCCCTGGATGTCATACAGGTCACTCACAATCAGCCTTGATGAACTGTGGAGCATCTTATGCAGCATCCTGAGTAGACTTGTCACAGATTTCTGCCCAGATGTGCCCCTATCAGTGCCCCTTCCACTGTTTTCAAGTTTTTCATACAGCTCAAGTTTCTGACTGTTCACTGGTGAACTTGTTTCATCAAACCCACAAAAAGATGTCGAAATCACACAAACTGGATGATGGTACATAGGACCAGGTGGAGGCATGGGTGAAGCAGAATGCTGCTGAGCCTCTCTTCCATGCCATGCAGGGCACTTTCATCTGTCTCAGGTGTTGACAATCTGGCATGCCCAGTTGTGGAAGCCAACATGTCCATGCTGCCTGTTCCCATGCAGGTAACCTTGGATCCTGCCTGCTACAACTATCAGGTCAGTGTCAACAGCAAAGGACGTTGCATTTTCTATCGTACTTGAAACCTGCTTCATTCCTCCCCACCACCAGGCACTCTCAACATGCAAGGGCTTGATGTGTTTCAGAGATTCATGGTGCCACACATCTGTAGATGTAGACTAGTTATACACTTGTATATATGCCATTTACACTGCATTACAGCAATGACAAGCAGCACCTGTACAAGCATTGCAAGGTGAGAAGACATCTTGCTCACATACACACACTTTCAGCAATGCACGCATGCTTTCAAGACAACATCAGAGTATACCTGTTGTCTGCAGGGCTGTACTTGCTACAACACCTACACCTTCCAGAAGGTGAATGGAACAGCATCATGCGTCCCTGCCTTGGTTGACACTTACAGAAGCATTTCCATCACTCTGCTAGTAGTGATTCCAGCACTGGTGGTCTTCTTTGTTGTGCTGGATGCTGTTGGTCGCCTCAGGAGAGGCTCGTATGAGAAGTTTGTGCTGCGCTGGGTCAAACGTAAGGGGCCACCAGGTACACACATCATGTCATCCATGCAATCAGAAGCTTACATTGTTCATGTGGAGTCAGCGCCATGTGCTCGGTACGTTCATACCATTGTCATATCCTTGGATCTGTTGTCCATGCGAGTAATAGCTTAAAGTCATGTATAAATTCATGGCGTACAGTCAGGCCTGTGGCACAAGAGCCCTGTGGCATGTACACAAAAGCTTGCTGTATGTGTGTGGCATATACAGCATGAGAAACATGTTGCTCGACAACCCTTCCTGGCAGCAAGGCCCAAGCATGAAGACATGTATGCTTGGCTGGAATGGAATGCCAGTGGTGCAGAATAGCAAAGCATGTTTAATTGCACACGCGCTGATGTTCATTGTGGCGACTGCCAGGCACTGGCGCAGACGTCACTCTGGTGTCAACAGACGTGGAGGGATCCACAGAGCTCTGGGAATGGGTACGCATGCTCATGTTTCACGCATGTATTATGTATGCACGATGCCTGCATTACGCATGCCTGTGGTATGCATGTGTCATGCATGCATGTTGTACGCATGCGTGTGTTATGCATGCTTGTGTTATACATTATTTTTGCATGCTTGTGTTATGCATGCGTTACATGCTTGTGTATTGTCACACGTCTTTTTGCATGCTGTTGGGTCATGTGGACTTCATCATGACAAATGGACAGACTGCTGCATGCTTTGCTTTGACTTGGCATGCATTGTCATACAATGAAGCAAATGAAAGCATGTGGCACAGCATGAGTAGCGTCTGTGGAGTGGTCTTGCTCACTGCACAGCTCAGCAATGTGCCCAAAAACTTCTGCCACATCTCTGCACTGCAGCATTGCTCAGCAAGCCAGAACACCGCCTGAACTCTGTAGTGCATGCTACCCAACCTGATACGCAATCACCAGTTCTGGCTTCTGGTGTTGCACCTGCCAGTCCCTTTGCCCGCCTGAGATGCTATCTATCCGCCTGCCAGCCTGTGGGATTTTGTCTGTCTGTCTGTCAGTCCTTCAGTCAGTGTGTCTGTCTGTGTGTCTGTTTGAGCATCCCTTCTCCCCTCCTCCCTATATGTCCCAATTCAGCTGTCACTCACTTGTGACCTACACCCGATTCTGACCTGCCCCCAACTGTGACCTGCATCCAATTCTGATGTGCACCCAATTCTGACCTGCATTCGATTCTGACCTGCATTCACTTCTGACCTGCGCTTAACTGTGAGATGCACCCAAACTGACCTGCACCCAATTCTGACCTGCATCCAATTCTCACCTGTGTCCAATTGTGACCTGCACCCAAATTGTACACCTGCACAGGACCGGGAGGTGATGGACCGGGCCATAGATGTGAATGACCATGTCATTAGAACCTAGCTGGGGCAGTACAACGGCTATGAGGTTACAACTGAAGGGGACGCTTTCCTGCTGGCATTCCATGAGGCATCTGATGCCATCGCCTGGAGTGCGGCCACACAGCAGGTCAGCACCGCCACGTGATTGCAACCCACAAGGTCAACAGCAGATGTGTACAACGCTGCTGCCAATCGGGCACATGTCGGATGTCTGGACGACTGTCTTTTGATGCATTGACACCCTTCTGTTGTCCTGAAAGCAAGCTGAAAGCAAGCTTTTGGCCATAGCAACGACCTAAGGCTCCAGTGTTTACCTGGTGCTGTTCAGACACTCTCTGCGCATCAGCTTCAGCTGAACTGTCTGTCTTGGTCAGAAGGATGCCACACAAGCCAACAGCCAATGGGTGTGCCGCCGCCGGTAGAAGCTATGTTTGGGTGCATGACGGAGTAGACCAAGCGGCAAGGGCTCTTCTGAGCTGCGCGCCCTGCTTGAAACAGCGCAGCCTGCATCAAACAGGCGCCCTAACACTGCTGTGCTTGACAGTTGGCCTGCATGCACACAGAACAGGCTGCGGTGCACCCAATGCCTCCTGCAAATACGAATCTTGCCGACTTTCAGACACCAAGGCAGCGTGACACAGCTCAGAGGACTCTGCTTGCGTGATGCTGAACCAGTGCAACAGCATGTTGTAAAACACTGAGAGTCATGGTCCATGGGAGCGCAAAAATGCACTATGGTCAGCAAGACCCAGAGTAGGTACAAATAAGGCTGTGCTGGCCTCAGCATAATCACACATGTAGGCTGCTGTCAGCTTGTTTTTGGGATGCAGGCTCTGCTTGTGGCAAAGTGGCCTGTGGAGCTGCAATACCACAACAAGAGCTGCATACGCCAGATGGCACAGCTGCTGCCTGAAGCAGCTGCGAGTTCAGATGGGGCACCCCACATTGCCTTTCAAGAGAAGGCTGCTCTCCAAGGACAGCCCATGGAGGCTGCCTTTCGTGAAGAAGACATGCCTTCTGCTGGCGAAGGTGACTCAGCGAATCGCCTCCCCTGTCATTGGATTTGCCGCGCTGCACTGTGGCCATGGCCTGATAGCAAAGCATGCTGGGCTATGCTATACATAAACACCCATGTAGATGTATACAGATGATAACATGTATGTACATATGTACATCTATAGGAAACCCACGGTTTGTTGGCCCCACAGCTGAATCTCATGTGCAGCCACAATGCGTATGAGAAACCGGCAATGTGGTGTAAGCGCCTTTGCCTAGCCTTGCAGAATCACCACAGCTGTATGGCTTGTTTGCTCCACAACTGGTCAGCAGCAGCATGACTGGCTGCAGTTACTCATTGGTTCATGCGCGCTGGAGAGAAAGCATGCGCAGCTCAATACTGTCCTTTATGCCCATTATGTCATCAACGCCTAAGCAAAGCGTGAGTGCTGATGACATAGGAGCAGCCACAAGGCAACATTTGACACACTTGAATGGATGAAGGGGGTGGGGGGTTTGGTGCACAGCATCAACACCTTGCTCAGTGACAGCGCAATAACGCGCTGCTCGCTCCCTCTTGCATCAGTTGCTGAGTGGATGCTTTCAATCCCCATGAGTTCACATTGCTTGCATGTGTCTGCTTGAGATGCAGTCCATCCGCAGCCTTGCATATTGCGGTCATGAAGTTGTGCTTGCAGGTGACTCTGGCCTGCAGCGTGATGACAGCTGTGCAGGTGAAGTGGCTGATCAAGGCCAAGTGGCCGCAGAGCATGTGAGCTTGACCGTCAAGATGCCAGCTGTTGCTGATGCGCAATACATTGAGCTCCAGGACGTAAGCTGTGCTGTTGCGCTTCACCAAATGTTGTTTTGAGTACATAATTCATTGAAGTACTATGTACATGAAGAGTTTACAGTTTTGTTTTGCGCCATGATCCATCTGCCGTACTGCATGCCCTTGCAATCCGAGAGCATGTAGACTATCTCTTGTTTCTGCTGCTTGCTTGCTTGCTTGCTTGCTTGCTTGCTTGCTTGCTTACCACACCAGTGACCTGGCCATCCGCTCACGTACATGACTTGCTGACATGAGCATCAAACCAACACAGCATGCTTTCCATGCATCAGCTTGTGAAGCATGTAGTGGCTTGTGACATCAGCTCATGATGATGTCATGCATCAGCCTATGACAAAAGCAACCAGGTGCTTTCAACACTGAACCTGACCAGACTTTGGACACCAACGTCTACTGCATTGCCCTTGATCAGCAATGCTGATGGGTGACATCAGTTGACGTAGTCACGTGGCCACAGGTGGCTGCTAAGTCCATTGCCTTCCGAGGTTTGTCAGTCCGCATGGGGATGGCAACAGGCAAGGTCACACAGACCAGCATGCACCCCCTCACGCGACGCACAGTCTATCATGGGCCCCTAGTGCAGCTGGTGGAGACCATTGTAGGGGGGGCTCATGGGGGTCAAGTCATCTGTGACTCGGCCACATTCACAGCAATGAGCCCGGTCCTGCACGAGACTGCGCAGAGGGTGCCGGCTGAGCCCAATTATAGTGTCATGGGTGATGCCAATCACAGGTGCTTGCACATTCTTTTCACAAGCAACACGGGGTCTTTCATGCTTTTTCTCACAAGCAACATGTATGTTCCCTGCTCTTTTGACAAGCAACGTGGGTGTCTTCATTGGAGAAGGACTGAATCAAAATCCTTCCTGTATTTACTGTTTAATCATAACATGTAAGTCTGACAATAATGGATGTGCAGAGCACATGATGGCCTTGTGCTGCTGCTCTGTTCTCTTGCAATGCTGTGATCTGTCCTTGCAAACCGAACTCAGCCAAGCTGTGAGTCATGAGACAGTGCTCAGCCAAGCTGCAAGTCATGAGGCAGCGCTCAGCCAAGCTGCGAGTCATGAGGCAGTGCTCAGCCAAGCTGCCAGTCATGAGGCAGCTTCAGGAGTGCTATATACAGGCTCTTTTGAGTCTACTTTGTAATGGGTGCTGTGTCACCACAACGCAACAGTTTCAGTAGTTGACTATAGCGATATGGTCATCACTGCATCTTGCTGACCTCAAAATCTGCTGGTTGCTGAAGGCAAAACAGGCCCTTCTCCCCCTTCACGCTGGCTGAAAGGAGTCAAAGGGGGTCATCGGAAAGGGGCAACAGGAGGCCCCCTAGCCGTCAGATTTCCCTGGGTCGGCCCTCAAGTCCTGATGGGCTGATGTCGCAGCCATCAGTGCTGAGTGTAAAGGCAGAGACATTTGCCCAGAGGCAGTCATCATTCATGCCTTTGATCTCTGCTACAGCGCAGCAGCACTTGTCGAAAAAAGGTGATCTTGCTGCTGTTGTGCATGACTCTTGCCTGGCAAAGATGGTGAAGCTTGCCGGCATAGCATCTGTGATATAGCTGTTATGTACAACAGATGAACAAATGATGAAAACATATATTTGGTGGCTATATTTACGCATGCAGAGTTGTTGTTGTTGCACCAGACGCTTACCACCATCACACATCTTGCTGCACAGAAGTCACGATTTTCCCTTGTAAGGGGTGACCCGTCAATGGCTCCTCACCCAGGCAGCATCCTTTCAGCAACTGGTACAACCATGCATCTGAAAGCAGCTGTACATTGCTGCGCATCCAACTTCACATACCCCCAACACGCGCCCAATGATCCTGGCAACCTTGAGGTGGCACCAGGGCTATGTTGCTTACTGATGTCTCGGTGCACAGACCTTACCACGCCTTCAATGATCTTGACAATGTCCATGCAACACTGGACCTGTTCTGGTGCTCACAGATGAGTCAGCACGAAAGGGGCTGGAGTCACGAAGCCTGATGGTGATGGATATGGGGCAGCACATGGTGCAGGACTATGCTCAACCTCTGACACTGCACCAGATCCTGGTGCCTGGTTTGGAAGATAGGGCTCGCACCTTTCCCCGCCTTTCCACTGCCAAGCAGCTGTCGCCGGGTGAGCATTTTTCTTTTTCTTTCAATTAGTAATAAATATGAGCCTTTGTGTTAAGAAATCTTTTTATTTTTTATAAAAAAAGAAAAAAAGCCTTCAAATTTTATGTGATTGACAGCCTTGCTGTGAACCAGTACATCAAATTTGTCTTTGCTTCCTTTCTACGCCAGTGAAGCACTTGGCATTTTCACAGCCTAGGTGATGCGCACAAGCATGGGTGGTGATTGATGCTTTGCAGCTTGCAGCCTGTACCGGAAGCCAAAAGAAGTTTACTTTCGACTCAACCAGTCTTTTGATAGGGCTGTCCATGTACGCGCATTTCAGTTTTGAACTTATATGTATATATACTGACTCCCACAAAACATATACTGACTCCAGCAATATATGTACTGATCCATGCAAGTTTGTCTCTGGTGAGTCTGCCCATGCATATTTAAGACCTGTTGCAGTCAGCAAACAAGAGCTTACTACAATGTGACGGTACATGCAGGCTACTTTGATGCGCCAGCCGCAAAGCAGGCGGCTTTGGGGCCAGCATGGGGGCAGGGCATTAAGGCAGAGCCGCCCCTGGTCACCCTAGTCTTCTCTGCTGTAGAAGGTTTGAGGGCCATGAGGGTCAGTCCCTCATTTTGCTGCCTTACTGCGCCATGTGGCAGGCATGCCTGATTTGTCAATTGTCTGCTCAAATGTGGATGGCATGTGTTGCGCCATTGAATGCTATGGGCTGCCGCCTTAGGGGGCTCCTGTTATGATGCCAAAGGGCATAGACTTTTCTTATCTTTCCTCTGGTGCCATAGCCAGCAATTGGGCTGGTGCATGGCAATGTAGCGCCTGCATGTAGGAACAGTCTGCTTCTTATGATTGCTCAACTGTGATACGTGACGCTCATCTGTGCTGTCACATGAAGCATGCCGCTGTGTCTCAAACTCAATGCTGTGTCTGAGTTCCCCAACGCATTTGCCAGCACAAGGGAACAACGCCAGCAGCAGCAACCATCCAGAAGCCACATGAATCAATAATGCTGGCGTCAGGTTTACAGCGCAAGTCAATTGCGTATCATTGTACGTCTGTCATCCTTTGTTGTGGCAACGCATGTGAGCTATGCATTCAAGGACCAAGAAAGATCCTGGCTGACTGCGACAGGCACAGGGAGAAGTGGCTGCAGAGCATGGGATGACCCTGTATAGGGACGTAATATGGCGGTTGTTACGCACTACAGAGGGGTACGAGTGCCAAGAGGCAGAAGGCAACTTCATGCTGGTGTTCCATTGCCCCATGAGGGCTGTGCAGTTCTGCTTACAGGTAAACATTTGCTGCTCTACAGGTGGTCAGTGGGGGTTGTAGGTAGACAGTTGCCGCTGACAGGTAGACATGTATCAAGTACATGGGAACAGCTCTGCTTACAGGTAGACAGCTTTGTTTCCAGGTAGACATTCATCAAGTACAGGTGAACAGTGTTGCTTACAAGTAGACACTCGCCGCCAACTGGTCACAAAGTCAATGATAGATCCTGCTTGCAATCTTCCTCTTGGCAAGGGCACGCTAAACACAGCTATGTGTCTGCTTGGTGTGTCATGTCCATCTGGGATGGTGGGCAGCAGTGCTGAACAAAAGCCTGCTGGTTGCTTCTGTGTTGCTTCTGATACAGACTGCAGACCTAGGAAAGTTTGATGCAATTGTGCCAGAGGCCTGGTGTGACCTGTTGCTATCTTGACCTCAACTCATGCAGAGCACAGCTGTTACACGCCATAAACACTCAGAAGGACTTCAGCGTTGGTTCTGGATAGACAGAGATGCAGGCAGATGTCTGCAGCCCTACTGGCAGTCTTGAGCAATCAGGACAGCAGATGCAAGAAGTGTCTGTCCATGTGACAGGTGCAGGAGGAGATGCTAAAGGTGCATTGGAGGGAGGATGTCCTGACCCTGCCCCATTGCCAGGCTCAAGTGGGGGGCAGACAGGGGCTCATTTTCATTGGGCCCCGCATCAAGATGGGGATCTATGAGGGGGCCCCCACACGGGTTGCCCCTCACACCACCACTGGCAGTGCTGACTACTTTGGGCCCTTAGTCAACAGGTACACAGCCCTGTTGATGAGTCACCTTAGCACTTGTGTGTGTGTGTGTGTGTGTGTGTGTGTGTGTGTGTGTGTGTGTGTGTGTGTGTGTGTGTGTGTGTGTGTGTGTGTGTGTGTGTGTGTCATGGTGCAAGCGTTGCAGACAGCCTGAACTACTCCACAGCATTGGCAAGCCCTACTGGCAAGCCCCATTGGCAAGCCCCATTGGCAAGTCCCATTGGCAAGCCCCATTGGCAAGTCCCATTGGCAAGTCCCATTGGCCAGCCCCGTTGGTAAGCCCCATTGGCCAGCACCATTGGCAAGCCCTATTGCCTGCTCGTCGGAAGACCCCAGCTCTGCTCTGCGCCCTGCTTCTGCACTCCTGATATTCAGAAGGCCTGGTTACTGACACAACCTTGACACTGTAAATTGTGCTGTCAAGTCTGTAGTCAACAACGTAAAAGGCATACCAAAAACAGGCAAACAGGTAATTCACATACTAACCCTAGGGGCTGCTGTGACACCTTGCAATCAACAAACAACAACGCCTTCCGATAAATACGTTGCAGACTGCTGCATTGGAGGCCTGTCTCACCACCGCATTTACATCTGAGTCTTAGTGGGGTGATGGTGGATGCAGGGCAGCCAGATTCTGTAACGGAGCTGCCCATGGGGGTCAGGTGGTGGGTCCCACCTCCATTATTCCAGGGCTCTTGCAGGCCTGGGGCTGCGAGGCCATGCCAGATGGACTTGGCCCTGCTACATTCATACAGGTAATTGCCACACTCATATAGTAATTGCTGTAGTAACTGCTGGTGGCAGCTGGATCAAGCGTGAGCCTCATCCTGTGGGCCACTTTGTCTTGATTGCAGAACAACTAGCTTGTCACAGGCATATGTCAACACAGACTGGTAGACAGCAAGAGCACACTGGTTGTTAGACAGATAGACAAGAAGAGCACAATGGCGCTGGCCTTCAGGAGCTGATGTCAAATGTTTTGTTGGCACAGTGCTCTGCGTGCTGAGTTTGTTTGGTCCAATCTCTTGGCTGCAGATCAGTTGATGTTTTGCGACAAAGTCGTGCAGGGCTTGTTTCACCTGCGTGCTCAGGAAGTGTGCCTCAGCATCACACCACGTGCTTGCTCACTGTTGCAATCCTGAACCAGCTGCATGTTAGGTCAGCAGCCTTTGCTTGTGCTCATGAGCTGTTTGAGCTGCCTCAGCAAGCCTCAGGCCACGTGTCAAAAGCCTCAAAGCAAGTTCAAAACGCTTTAGGGCAAGTTCAATAGGCTGTAGGGCAAGTTCAAAAAGCCTCAAGGCCAGTCCAAACAACCTCAGGGCAGGTGTAGCAGGTCTCAGGCCATGCATAAAAAGCCTCAGGGCAAGCGTAAAAGTCTTCAGGGCAACGGCACATGTGACCACAGGTGCCAGTGGGTCATGCACAGCCACAGCAGAAGGATGGCATTGGGGCCTTTGATGGGGCTCTGATAGACCCCACCCGGGCCCCAGGGTCTGCAAGGCCAACCCGGTCCCCAAGAGGCAGTGGCAAGCTCAGCCTGCAAGGGACAGCTCCATCCCTAAGTGTCCAACAGAATCTGAGATACTCCTTTGGGGACCGGAATGGGCCACAGACGCTGCAGTCTGCCATACCTGCCGGGGCTTTTCCATCCCCAGAAGCCAGCCCAGTCCCCAGTCCTACAGGCACGACTGAGATCTCTCTGAGTGCTATCAGCAGCTTTCAAGATCCCATTTATGGCTCTGCAGCAGATCCCCAGAAGCTGGCTGCCTCCTGGGTGACTAATCAGCACTACGGCGAAGCTGCCAATCAGGTGAGGAGCCCACAAACAACATTGTGATGGCCCCCCTCAGGTCAGGGCTCATGCAAGTCTGCAAGAGATCAGGCAAATGCCCATGGTCTACTGTGACCACAGTTGCAAGAGTGTCAACATAATGCCATCATGTGAAGACACCAGTCCTCTTGCAGTCGATGTGCATGCATTGTTCCAAAACTTAATGTATTTGTCAACAGCAGCTGCATACATGCCTGGATAGATGTATGCTATGGTGCATGCATGAGTGAATGCATGAAATAAGATGAGATGAGACAAGATGACTATCAGATTCAGGCTAATAGTAAATAGGAACAGCGCCAATGCACATACAGCCATGATGCCTATGCATCGTTGCAGGGGCAGGCTTCAGGGGCAGCAGGGCCTGCATGGCAGATGGCAGGGCCCAACCCCACCCCCTCCCTCAGGGGCCCCCTGTGCATGCACAGGAAGAGCAGCACAATGGCACGCCACTTGAAGAAAAACAGCTGGCGCTCGATGTCTGCTAAGCCGTCACTTGTGCTTACGCTCAACAGAGAGAATGACTTTGGGTAAGACAGCTACAGATTGTTCTATGATGGTGCCTGTCAAGCTGTCTACTACAATGAGCCTTTGGATAGCGGTTTTGGGTTTTTGCACTGCAGACGCACCACAGTCAGCAGGACTTGCATGCTTCCAATGTTGAAGACACAGAGCAAAGGAGCGACAACAACAACAACAACAACAACAACAACAACAACAACAACAGCAACGCTTTCTGGCTCATGATGAGCCAGGTAGGCGCAGGGCACATTCTGCCTCTCCAAGCAAAGGAGCCATTGCAACCATGAGTGTCTGTTGTATGTAGGGTGGCAGGCAGTAACAACTCAACCTCACCCCTGCTGCTGCGAGTGGAGGAGGCAGATGAAGTGAACGAGTCCGAGAGCGATGCTGCATCTGCCATGATGCTTCTGTCCCCTCGCCGCCACACAATGCGCTCATTGCTCAATGACCCTACAGCTCAGCCGGACCTGAGCACCGAGGTGCCTGTGGATGCTGCTGAGCAGATGCATTTGAGCGGCAGTGGTGCTCTACTGCAGAGTGTGCAGCAACAGGACAGGTCAGATGATCTGGCAGGCCTTGTCCTTTCTGTCTATGTCAGTTCACTCTCAAGACCTGCAAGGACTCACTTGCTGCACACAACTCCAATAGGCTGGGGACATACAAGTTTCAACGCTGAAATGACCGTGCGCTGCAGTGCATCTGAGTTGACTTTTCTGCAGGGGCTCAGCCGTTTCTATATCATCAGTGGTCAGCGCTGGACCAGTCAGAGGCAATGACCCTTCCCTAGAGGCCTTGTCTGAGGTGAAGATGATGTTCTCATGTACACTCGCTGTATGCTGATGCACCATTCACTTGCAGTCAGCAGGCACTGATGGCTGGGAGACTGCTGAACACCCCTAGCAGGTTTGGGTTCAGGATTGGGGCGAACCCATAACCCTGAACCCTCACGGACTGCTGAAACTTCAATGCCTTGACATTTATCATAGCTTGTGACGAGTACCTCATCATTTGCTGCAGAGATGTGGAACACTGTGTGCATGTTGGCCAACTGGTGTATACTACAGAAGGAGCTAGTGGTCAAGCGTCACTGTGCACTGATGCTCGTTTGACTGCTTCACCAGACAGGTCACAATGCATGCCTTGCATGCCTCCTGTCATCGTGCAAAGATGCCTCTTGGTGACACATGAACACCACCACTGATCACTGCCAATTTGGTCAAGGGCCCGTAATCTGGCTTGTTCTCATTTGTGTGAATGAATGCATGAACAAAGCAATGCATGAATGGATTAGGAAGGGCATGAATGAATGGGTGGATGGACAGATGGATGGATGAGGGAGTGAGCGGGTGGGTAGGCGCGTAAATGGATTGGGAATGTAGGCTTCATAGTGTTGTTATGAAGCCTTCGGGCTTTGCATGTTTTGACCTGGTAATTGTTTTGCAGGTGCACATCTCACACATTGGTGAGATGAAATTCAAGGGCGTGCAGGATCCACAGAGTGTTGTGCAATTCTGCACAGCACAGTTGGCAGCAAGGCAGTTCCCCCAACAGCCCCCATCTGCTAAGGCAGAACTGGTAAAGGCCTTCACATAACGACAATTCAAACCCTTCCAGTGGCAGCATGGTCCAAGCAGCCTACCATCATCACATTGGCACAGCCTGGCAGTTTAATGTCTGTCCATGCTGTGGTACACTCAGTTCACTATCTGCATGCAGCATCTGTTACTGCATTTGTGACAAAATAAGCTGTGTTGCTGATGACACGGGTGACAAACGCAGTAGCCGTTTCCTGTATTCATTAGAGGTGTCTGGCATGGAACACTGTTATGCTGCAAGGATGATGTTAAAACCACAGCTCAAAAAGGCGTTCATGGGTGCAGGTAAAGCCTGGCCAAGGCTTGCAGTACATTGTGATCAAGAAAGACATGTCCATGGTGCCTCCAAGTCGACCCGTCTCTATTATAGTATAGGTGGCAGCGCCAAAATGCTGGGCAGAGTCCAAAAAAATGCAGTAAGTAATTTTCTGACTTCGGAGTCTGAGGTAAGATTGATGATGACATGGGCTGGATGCCTACTCTTGACAGTGCAGTATGCGGGCAGATCCAATTATGTGGGGCCCGCTGTGGCTAGCGAAATGTATAGTCCTATGAAGAAGACATTGTCATTGATTAAAGGCAGTTGTGACATACTCATCAGGCATCAGGCAACTTGCTAGATGCACAAAGGGACATTCTATACCTCTTTAACTTGTACAGATTTCATTTGCACGTCAAAGTGCCACTGGTTCTGAACACATTAAACGTGACTAGCTTTTGCTGACCTTGACTTGCAAGACCTTGTGCTGATTGGGCTGATTTGCATGTTGCTGTTTGCAGTATTAGGGTGTTGAGTCAGGCATGCAAACAGACATGGCTATGCAGCACCATCGCCAAGCCAGCTAGCAAGCCATACTGTTGCTGACAGTAGCAGCTGTGGATTTGTGTTTGGCTTTTTCTTTCCCTGACTCTCAGTTGGTGTGTCTTCTGTACTGCGTTGTGTACGGACTTCTGGCAACAATGACATAGCCTAAAATATACTCATGTCCCTTGTCAAGAGTCCTATATCATCTCAATTTGACACAATCTTTACCTGCAATACAATTTAGAGTGCAGTGTTGCTTGTTACCAACAGCACTGTTGCACATGGCATGCCACTGACTGATTGCTTAGATTAAAGTCAAAGTAGGCCTAGCTTTTACAGAGGAAATGCTTTGCATGAGTTGCAGCCTCTAGCTCAACAGCAGGTTAGCACGGTACTGCTGTCAGGGTTCTCAAAGTGAAACAAGTTAAATAGTGTAATTAAAGTTGCCTTTGATGCCAAGCAGCCAGTCAGCTCGACCAAGCCTTGCAGCAAAGCTGAGCATTTGCATATTTAAGACTGAAGACGACACAACCTTAATGCCTCGACACACAGAGTGATCCGTCAGTACGGTCTGCCGTAAGCAGCAACTGGCGACAAGCACTTATCGATGGGAGTCCACCTAGCGAGGAGAGCTGCCACTGACTGGTCTGTGCCGGCTTGTGCGACGCCTTGAATGGTTACATAAGTATTATGCGCCGCAGCTGGACTCAGGAGGACAGGGCCGGTGTTGGGGATTGCATGCAGCTGCAGCTGCAATGGCTAGATTACCGGGTAATCATTACCCTGACCTGAGATTACGAGAGCCCGAGAATATCGTAAGCAACCCTATGTAACGATAACTTCGTAATCAACAATTCGTCGCAGCTCAGCCAGTAGCTACTGTGTTGGTAGTACCTGAGCGGCCCCATGACATTGCAGGTGAGTATCCTATCGAAGATCCAAACCTGCACAAGCAGCTACAGTCAGATGCTGTCGTACAAAGAATGACGGTCTGCGCATGAGCTTTGTGCAGCGGCAATTGTGAGGCCTTCGCTTTGCAAATGCGCCCTGCTGATGAGCTGCGAGTGCATGGTATAGTATTTAAAAAGCGAAGCGCAAAATCTTCTGAAAAGCAGTGCACCCATTGTTCATGAAAGAAGCATGACATCAATCTATACCAGCAGCACGTTGGCATGGAGCGGACAAAGGCGGCGATGGCATTGTGAGATTCCAGACATGTAATCAATGAACCAACGGCTCAGGTCGACGACTGCTGACATGCCCAGGCAGCTCTAATGCGCCGACGGAACGACCCACATTGCTATTCGATGCAATTTCTTGCATCATTAGCAGCAGAAGATTGACGTTTATCACAGCAGTTGCAGAAGCTGGCATGTGGGCTCGCTGGCGTCATCATTGTCCGAACTTGATCAGCCAATTCAAGTTGTAATACCCTTCTTGTTCAAATTCGTGCAGGAAGGCGCTGTGAAACCCTCCCTCGTTTCATTACTCACCCACCGTGCAACTTGGGTCGCAGCCTGCTCAGTTTCCTTCCTGGCTTCTCACTGCGCCGCGGCCTCCGCATGATTATCGAAAGATGTCAGTGCACAGGTATGGCATCACCGTGCTCCAAGAGTTGCGTGCGGTTCCAAAGCAGTCGCTGGAGGTATGAGCATCTAACGTCTTTTCTCGACAACACAACTTGCACGATACAGTTTGCTTGGTCATCATGCCGGTACACTTCTCCGCTCAGCTCACACACGTCTATCGTTTCCTGCTTTCAACGCATGCATGACCCTTTTGTGTTACGTCAACCAACCATGCTGCCAAAGGCATGCTTCCTGTCCCGCTGCAGGAATACGTCAAAGCTCGCTTTCTACAATTTGTTGCCGAGCCTGTCTTTGCAAAACGAATGTATCAAACACCAGAAGGCGTGCATCGAGCAGCCAAAGAGGTGCTGACAGAACTGTCAATACCCGCCGGGAAGAGTCTGCCAGACGGTGTCTCGGGGACGTATACGCTGCTCTTTCGGCACGAATGCAGGTGTGTGCAGTTTTCCAGCAGAAAGTTTGCGCACAACAACCTTGAAGTGCTTGGCTAGACAGGTCATACCTCAGCCTCTGGAGCTGTCTTACTCATGTCTGACCAGCACAAGGCAGCTGATAATAACTCTGCTTTCACTGTTGTGTCGCAGATGACCTTAGTACATCATACACAGCACTGTTTGAAACTTGGACGTGACTCAGCCAATGCTGTCTTCTTGCACAGGAGCACTGGTTGCTTGTGTCCAGACTGCGTGCTGTGCAAGCAGGCACAGCACCGGCAATGTACAAGCTGCTTTGGCTTAAAGTACTTGTCCGGTGATGCTTTGAAGGCCAAATGTGGTGCTCCGATCATGGTCGAAATCATCAACCCACGCACAGGGGATGTTGTCAGTACAAACCAGATTTCCGACATACAATTGGAGGTTGGACTTGCCACTTTGTCTTGCATTGCTGCAAGATTATTCTGCCTGAAGCTGGTCCATCATTTGGCTGCCGGCATATGTAGTTTTTGGCTGACATGCAGCACCACTGCAACGAAGCTTCAGCCACAGCTTTTGTGACAGCAACAGCTTGGGTAGCCTGCTTTTGCTGAGCTTTACACTCATATCAGCAGCCCGTGAGAATCTCTCACTTTCATTTAGCATGCCTGTGGTCCTGTTGTAGCAACACTGCCTGCCCTAGAGCACAGTGCTCAACTGCATGCAGTGTATGGAAGACCTCAAGCTGGTCTCAGATGGGAACATTCTTTCTTTGAGGATATCAGGACGAGCTATGGTCAAGTTCAGCCATCAAAGTACGCTGAGAACTGCTCAACTGTAAAACCAATTGCATAACACTGCAAAAGACTGAGTGATTTAAGCAACACCCATGCCTGAAAGACAAAACCTAAACTTGCTGACCGGTAGCGGCTTGGTGAAACAATCAGCCACCATTTCATCGGTGCTACAGTATGCAAAGCAAACTTCCTGGCGGCACACCCTTTCCCTTGCAAAGCGGTGTATGATATCAATATGCTTTGATCTGATTCAAGCTATTGGGTGCTTCAGTAGCTTGAGTGCGCCCTGGCTGTCTGTGTAGATGGGCATAGCTCCCACCTTGATGCCACAGTCACCCAGCAGTTTCTTGAGCCAGAGTGCCTCCCTGATGCCTGAGCTGAGGCCATATACTCTGCTTCTGTGGTTGAGACTGCCACTGTAGGCTGCAGTCTGCTGTTCCAACTGATAGCTCATCCATTCAAGATGAATACAAAGCCAGTGGTAGACCTCCTGGTATTTGAGTCACCAGCATAGTCAGCATCACTGTAGCCTCCCACAGGAGTGTCTGTCTGCCTGAAAGTGATGCCACTACCCAAGGTGCCAGCTATGTACCGCAGTACTGCCTTAGCTGCTGTCCAGTGCTCCATGCTAGGCTTTGCCGTGTGCCTTGCCAACACTCCCACGGCTTGAGAGATGTCTGGTCTTGTGCATACTGACAGGTATAGTAAGCTGCCCACTAGCTCAGATCTGGATAATGATTTTTGCCACTCTGGATGACCCCCAGGGATGGTCACAGGCCACATTGGACAGTCTGCCGACAGCAATGTTAGTATCAAGAAGAGCAGCAGCAGCAGCTGCTGCCGCCATGTGGCTCTCACTCCCGTGAGTCACTGTGTCGCAACTTCTGTCAGTCAGTACATGCTTGCTATTTTGACAGGCAGCATAGGGTACTGGGATTTTGCCTGCTCCATGGCAGCTTAATATGCAGGGCATACAGAGCGTACACCCGCAGCCTGCCTGCTCAGCAGTCTTATCTCCCATATGCCAGCTGCTTGTCCTGTCCACAGACCCTTGGTCACTTATTCATTCATTGCCCAGCCGTTGCTCAGGCCATCTAGTGGCTGTACCAGCTGTGGGCACTGTCACAAATCGGACCACTCCAGCTACAATTGCAGTCCTGCTGGGAGCTGACACGTCAGCCTGGCAGCCAGCATCTGATGCCGTGCAGCAAGCATGGCACAGCCTTAAGCTAGCAACACTGCACAGCATCTGGTCAGCAGCCCAGCTGGCCCAAGTCAGAGCAGAAGCATCTCAGCCACTTATGCCCACCAAAAAACACATCATCATCACCAATGGCCCGGCCTCTTCCTTGGTGCAGCAGCTTGCTGGTCAGTTGGCACTGACGGCAATCAGATCCATGCAAGACTGGGTCAAGTGTTCTGAGGACATCAAGCAAGTCAATGGGTCTGCTCTAGCTGGCTGAGGGCAGGGAACCCAAGCTCTCTCTGGGAAGATGTCAAGCCTTGTGGTGTTATAACGACACCCAGGCATCAAGTAGATGGTGCTCAGCAGAAGCAAAAGTCGATGGTTCATATGTCTGCAATAGCTACATCATCGCCATTAAGCTCTTTTACCAACATGACATTTTTCACACTGGTACTTGCTTTTGACTTCATGTCATGCAGCACGTTTTCTCGGGGAGGAGGTTGCACACTTTCCAGTTCAGCATTACACTTTCAGTGTTGTTAGCTTTGCCAGGTCTTATCTTCACAAGCTCACTAGCAACGTTGTTCGAACGAATTACCCGAGCCTAAGTTGTCCACCGAAAGCAGCGCTGGTTTGCGTGGGACGGAGATTTGTGAGCCAGCCTCCACGCCTTCTTAGCAGGGGCACTGTCGAATCGAGTGCGGCTCAACGGTCTGCATTGCGCGCTTTGCTGTTTTTGCGTCCGATCAGGATCGTGGAATTTACTCTGTCGACGCTTTGGGCGAAGACTGAAGTTGCTTTTGAGCAGCCTGGCACGGCAGATTGTCAACCAAAGGATGAGTGTACATCGGAAAAGCAGACAGATCAACAAGGGTTTTGTGACGCTATGTCAATGCTGGTGCGGCCGGGAATGGTCAGCAGACCAGCATGCGCACTCACAACCGAAAGCACAGCCGTTGCAAACGCTCGTGCGGCAAGCCAGGGTGCAAAGCGATAATGAAGAAAATCGCAATTAATTATGAAGTGTCTGTACTTAGTAGGATTCGCACGGACATCCAGAGTACGTCAATTACCCCGCCCTTTATCAGTTATCGCAGACGGTTTCGCGGTCTCCAAGGTCCCACGGGCCGTGGGACGGTTTGGCCGTCCCCCGGTGGGACGCCCGGCCCGACCGCCCCGCCGCCCCCGGGCGCCTCGCCGAAGCCCCAGTACATTGCGCCGCGCTGGGGTCTCCGGGGGAGTGCGCATTTGCTGCACATTGCGACGCACCCCCGGGTCCTGCGATGTGCACCGAATTTCGCCCGTCTCGGAGTCGCCAGGACGCTGACGCAGGCATGCCTGCCTCAGCCCCTGCCTCCAGCTTGTGCAGTCTCGGCATCCCTGCGTCAAAGCGCAGAAAGAGCAGCGCTCAGCGACCAGCTCCTTGGCGTCGCGCCCGCACGTCAGCTGACCGTAAGCAGCGCCTCTCCTTTTCCAGCACCCTCCCGGCAGCATGCCCACAGTTCTCAGTGTAGACGTTGGTAGGAAGCACCTGGGCTTTGCGATCCTTCAGACCTGGAGCTTCAGGATCCTCGCTTGGGGGGAGACAGAAGTCTACAAGCAGGACGCCAGCTACATGCCAGCTCTGTTGAGCTTCGAGCAGCGGTGCAACGGCTTCCCGTTTACCCTTGTGGTCATAGAGCGTCAGCTCGGTCACAGAAACCTGCAAGCGGGCAGGATAGAAGCTAACCTGGAGGCTCTGTTCATCGCAAGGGGCAAGCAAGTCCGTATTCTGCCATCAGAGTACAAGCTGAGCTTCCACGGCTTGCAGCTGCCCAGCGTACTGCGTGCACGATTCATTCGCTGGGAGGATGAGGCACTCGCTAGGCAGGCAGCAGGCAGGCTGAGCAAGCAACAGCAAACCAGGCTGAACAAGAAGATGGCCAAGGCAATCGCAGTGTTCTTCCTGGCTACCCATCCCCAAACAGCCAACATACAGACAGCCTATACCCAAGCTAACAAGAAGGATGACATGGCAGATGCACTTCTGCAGGCCTTGGCATATGCCAATGCTATACTGCCTGAAGGTGTGGTTCAGGAGGATGCAGGAGTCATGGTGATAGAATAGGTGAGCAGACACAGACAACTGGACTTCTGCATCATCCATTCTTTGCCTTTTCTTTTGGACACACACAGAGCATTATCCTGCTGGCCAGCTGTTTTATCATGCTTATGATTTGCAGCATGCTGATTCTATGTTGGTCTGCCAGACTGAATGCAGACGGCAGTCTCAGTCTTCAATGCAACTGCAGGCCATGGACAGCAGCAACAAATTGGGCAGAAGTCCATCTCAGCAATCAAGGAACATCAGCACTGCTTGAAACAGTTCACAGCCAATAGAGTCATGGTTCAGCAGATGGCCCATGAACACCATTAGCTTGTGATGTGGACTTGCATGCCTACATATATTGCCCTGAGCTTGTCTTGTTATCAGCTACAGAAAAGACAATGTTTGATAGGGCATCCGTTTTGAGATGTCACACCATGTGGTCATCCTTGTGTCTTGGCAAGCTGATGTGATCTGTCTGATCTATAAGCTGATTACACAGATTGCGTTCCTCACAAAGTGTTATTTGCAGTGTGTAAAGCTGTGTTCATGTCACAGATACTCCACAAACACTCGACATAGTAGTATGATGCTGCTGCACAGATAGTCAATATTGCACAGATGCTCGTTTACACAATCAATGCGCAACAATATAATGGAACAATTTGAACAAAAAAGCTGACTGTGCCGTATGGGTCATCAGACAAAGAGTCCACAACAAGGTTCTGATGGACGATTTTGACACAAACAGTGTTGACTGTGGCAGGAGGACCTAAGCCCCATGGGTCATCACACAATCAGTGCGCAACAACAATCTGATGGACCGAATTGACCCAAAAGCTGACTGTGCCCTAAGGGTCATCATGCAAACAGTCCACAACAAGGTTCCAATGGGCCATTGTGACACAAACAGGGTTGATTGTGCTGAAAAGACCTAAGGCCTATGGATCATCACACTAACAGTCCGCAACAACAATCTTAAGGACCAAGTTGCCCCAAAAAGCTGACTGTGCAGGATTCAGCTTTCAGGGTGTCATCGTTACAGTTGGCTTGGCACTTTTGTTGGTTCGCACAAATCTGGCACCTTCATGCATGTGCTTTAAGCTAAGATGCAGCCTCTTAACAGATCTGAGATGCGGCCTCTTAACAGGGCAAAAGCAAGCCAAAAGAGAGTGTTCAGTCAGAGCATCCAGCAAGCAGAAAGGCATAAAAAGGAAAAGAAACGCCAAGTACTTTTGCAGTTGCTTACAAGCAAGCCATGTTAACCTGCGTCTCACTGTCTTAACGGCAGCAGGATCTTGCACTGCAGCCTACAGAGTCACAGCAACACTGCAGCACCTGCATTGCTTTTGGGCTGCTACCTGGTTCACCCTGCTGATGTTCAGACATACAACTGTGCCCAAGCCCAGCCTAGAGTGACGACACATACATCTGCGTGAGCTGATAGGCTTTGGCTACAAACATCCTGAATTGCCCAAGAGTGACAAGGGTCTCAGCTGTCAGAGAGTCGCCATCAGATTTGGCAGTCTTGTTGCTTTGCACCAATCTGGCACCTTCACGCATCTGTTGTAAGCTGAGCTGCAGCTGCTGTGCAATCTGCGATACTTGGTTGACTGCTGCATCCTCTGGAGCACCCAGGTTGATGAGAGACTCAATCATTTCAGGCAGGTGTCTGTTCTTCTTGTGCAGAGAGGCATTGCGGCGAGCAACCGCTAGTGACTTGTCAGCTTTGATGTCAATGAAGCGCTCTGCGATAGTCTTTCCAGCAGATCTCCACTCCCTCCAAGCAAGCTCCACTGTGGAAATGCTTCCAGAGGTTCATAAAGTATGGGTGACTGAATGAGTTGCCCTCTGAGGCCCTTGGCATCTGATGGCAGACAAGGTGCTCCTGCTGCTGCCATGGGTAGTGCAGGTAAGTCAAGGACCAAATCAGCATTAGAGGTCTGCTCAGGCACAACAACGTTCATGGCTGTGAATTTTGCTGCTATCGGTCTTGCAACAGCCTCTGGGTCCCCGCAGAGGCTGTTCCCAGACAGCTGTTTCAGGCAGGCTTGCATCTCTGCCAGCATTTCTCCCATTGCCGGAGAGACATCCATAGCGTATTGCTGGT
>JAABUM010003008.1_pt1 | contig 21535 bp, 28 predicted proteins | sample 5559161 | NCBI WGS metagenome assembly JAABUM01 (sample SAMN10711868, study PRJNA513369) | rock metagenome | isolation source: Antarctica rocks | place: Antarctica: Victoria Land, Siegfried Peak nord
CCAGCGTCGTCGCCATCTGGTCCTCGATCTCGGTCGAGGTCACGACCTGCGGCGCATCGACGTGCGCCAGCCCACTGATGACGACCTGCTCATACCTCTGCGTCGCTCTCATCTTCGCGGTCTCTCCTACGGCAGTGTGGGATAAGCGCCCGGACACGACAGTGTCGGACATCGCACGGCCGTGCGGCGCCAGCTGCCCTGCACGTGCAGCCTCAGAGGTTAGGTGGTTCCGCTGAATTCCGGAAACGCACGTGGCGCCGACCGCGCGGGGTCCCAGGGTCGGACACATGAGCGGCCGGGTGTGCGGGTAACAAAGAAGTATATGAATACGACCCTTGATCGCAGCGGTGCCGCGAGGACGGCTCGGCACCTGGTCACCCAGTGGTGTTGTGACGCGCGTGCAGGCACGCAGTGCTGCGACACGGCCGTGCTGCTTACCAGCGAGATCGTGACAAACGCCCTGTTGCACGGCTGCGGTGCAGTGCGCTTGGGCGTGCAGGCGATCGGGCTGGCAGTCCGGGTCGAGGTCGGGGATGACGAGCCTCGCCACCCCCGGACACCTGCGCAAGACGACGACGCCGAGGGTGGCCGGGGCATGCTCATTGTGGACGCGCTCGCCTCGGCCTGGGGCGTCATCGACAATGCCCTTGGCAAGATCGTCTGGTTCGAGATCGCCTGCCAGCCCTGAGGCCTGCGCGGCCGGAAAGCGACGTACGTGCCGACCAGGACCGCGTACCTCTCGCCGCGAGGTGTGACGGGGGGCACGTGCTTGCGGGTGTTAGCGCCCCCTATCCACGGGGCATCCTGGCCGCGAGCAATTTGGCGACCGGAAGGAGTGCGTGCATGAGCGAAAACGCTGCGAAGGACGCCCGCAAGGGACTTGCTGGCACCCTGGCCGGCAAGGCCAAGGAGGTCGCGGGGGCGGCCCTCGGTAATGATTCGCTTGCTGCCGAGGGTCAGCTGCAGCAGGCCGAGGCTTCGGCCCGCAAGCAGGCCAAGACCAAAGACGCGGTGGCGCAGGTCGAGTCCCAGCAAGCGACTGCGGCGCTGGCGAGCGAGCAGTCCGCCGCTGCCGGCGAGCGTGAAGCCGCAGAGATCGGGGCTGAGGCGCGCGCAGCCCAGGTGCAGCGCGAGAGCGACGTCGAGCGCAACCGGGTGCAGGCCCAGGCCGACGCGGGTCACGCTGCAGAGCAGGCCGGCATAGACGCCGAGGCCCGCGTCGGGCTGCGGCAGACCGCTCAGCAGGCCTCGCAGGACAAGGCCGAGGCGGATCGCGGCGAGCAGGACGCGGTGGAGCACGCCCAGCAGAAGTTCGCCAGCGCCAACGCCGCTGAGCAGGCCGCCGGGCGCGCCCGTGCGGAGGCCGAGCGGCTCGCCCGCCAGGCCGAGTAGCGAGCCAACCTCACCGTACGGACCGACAAGGGAGACACACATGGATGTCCTGAGCGTGCCCAAGACCATTGCCAGGTTGGAGTACTCGGCGCTGCGGTTACCGCTCGCACTCGTCGAGAGCCAGGTTCTAGCCCGGTTCCTGGAACAGGAGTCCGGTATCCGGCTGGGCTTCGAAAAGGCCCTCGGCTCGCTCGATGTCACCGTCGGGCGCTGGATCGGGGACGACAGGCGCGCGTCCCGCGGGGCGGCGCTGTCCCGCAAGGCCGAGGTCCTGACCAGCGCCGTGCAGCTCGAGCAGGAGGCCGCCAGCCGCAAGGAGCAGGCCGCCGGCGATCTGCGGCAGGCCAAGGACAAGGCCCAGCGCCGGCGCACCCAGGCCGAGCAGCGCGCCACGGCCGACGTGCGAGCCGTGCGCACTGAGCAGCAGTCCGACACGCGCGACGCGCGGGAGAAGGCCCAGGCCACATCGCGCGCCAAGACCCAGGCCGTCGAGCGGGACCGCAAGACCAAGCTCGACGCCGAGCAGCGGCGCCTGGACGCGCAGGTCAGCACTGTCGCTGCGCGGACCGCTGCCCGCAGTGCCGCCCCAAAGGCGCAGCTCAAAGATGCCACGACCCGCTCGCAGAGTGCGCGCCAGGACAAGCAGGCGGCGAACCGCCTCGGCCGGCTCGCCGACGCCGAGAAGGTCAGCCGGCAGGACACCTGAGCCGTCCGGAGGCAGAAGATCACCGGGTAGGACAAGTCGTGGGTTGGCCCACAGAGCAACCCCCGACCAACCGGTCGGGGGTTGCTCTGTCGGTCACGCCACTGGCTTAGGCAACCGTGACGATCTTGTGCATCCCCATAAGGGCGTGGGGCACGCCTGTGACGTCATCGGCGATGAAGCACTCCAGGTCGTATGTGCCCTTCTTGAGTACCGAGCTGTGGAAAATCAGTTGGGTTCCTGGGCTCAGGTCGTCCGCCTCGACCCCCTGCCCCGTGTAGGGATCGTTCTTGCTCTCGCCCTTGAACAGCTTCGTCATGTCGGCATTGGTCGTGCCCGCTCGCACCGGCTGGAAGGCGACGAAGTGGATCGTGTCCGAGACGTTGCGTACGAGCAGGTTCTGGCCAACCGGTAGCCGACTCGGCGATACGAACCGATCCGGGGAAGTCATGGCGATGATCGCGCCGATGTGCGGGAAGCTTGACCGGGTCGGGGTGCCATGGACGTGCAGCGCCTTCACCATCGGCTTGTGTCCCGCAAAGATGGCGTTGACGTCGAGCAGGTAGTAGGCCGGAGTACAGCGTCTCGGTGACCTGGGCGCTCTGCCCGGGCGCCTGTAGGCCGGCTCCGCCGAACAGATGCGTCTCCCGGGTCAGGGCCCGGGTCGATGCTGCTGCCGTCTTTTCGCCTCCCTGGGCGGCGATGTCCCGGATCACCGTGGCCATCGACGTTCCATGCAGCAGTTTCAGCAGAACCACGTCGCTACCGTCTTTGTTGCTGTTGGTGAAGTTCATCAGCACCCGGCCGGCGTGCCGGTTCAGGTCACCCGTGACGGAGAAGCCGCCACCGCTGCCGGAATGAACCCCGATCGTGGGCAGGGTGGAAGCGGCGGACGCCGCCTGCACCGGGCTCAACCCCACGGCCCCCAACCACAGAAGGGCCAGCACCAGCCCCCGCCGTACACGCCGTCGTCCCTGATTAGCCCTCATGAGTTGCTCCCGGTCCCCGAGCGGTCGATCCGGCTGGCGCCAGCGATCCGCCACTGAAGCAGCGTGGCGCGCAACTGACCCGGGCAGGAATAGTCTTTCCTGACTATTGACCTCTGAGAGACGAACGCATTACTGGCTGTGGTGCCCAAAGTAGCATTCTTAGCTAGAACTCCTCGGGCAAACAAAGGTGTCGGGAGCAAACTTCTCCGGCCTTTTACAAGCAGGCGTTCCCTCGGCGGGCGCGTTGGCGTGTCATCGGGTACGGGCGGCAGTCTTGCTGCTGATCTGCAGGTCGAGCTGGACGGGTAGGTCAGGACGCTCCAGCGAGTGCCGCAGGTCGGTGAGGGCGTCGGTCTCGATCCGCTGGTGCAGCGCGGGTAGGTCGGCGTCCGCTGTCGCCGTGACCGTGAGGGCCAGGTGCGGGTCCTTGGCATCGCCACTGACCCGCGCGCTGGCTCCGGTGACGTCCCGATAACGCTCCACCTGCGTGGTCAGCGCTGTGGTGACAGCAGCGCTGTCGACGTCGCTGTGGCCGGCGGCGCCCCGGGTGGACAGGTCGACGTGGGTGGTGCGGTGGACCGCGAACAGAGTCGCGAACCAGCGCAAGGCCAGGTAGGCAAGGACCAGCCCGAGTACGGCCACCACCGGCCACAGCCAGATGCCGTGATCACCGATGTAGCGGCTGACCAGGTTGTCGAACACCGCTCGGTGCCGCAACCGGGTCCCGAACGTCCCGAGGCCGACCAGCAGCGCCAAAATCCCGGCCGCTAGGAGGACCAGGGACAGCAGGAGCAGCAGCAGGCGGTGCACGCGTTCCGCGGCCGGGGTCATCTGCGGGCCTTCCGGGTGAGCACCCGAGTACGGGGGCGTGGGGGGCGGCGGAGCTGCAAGGCGCCAAGCCGGTCGCTGACGGCCGTGCGGACCTCGGTGTCCAGGGTCGCGGCGAGCTCAGCCTGCCCGGCCCGGCTGGTCGCGGTGACCTTCGCGGTTCGGCGGCTCAGTTTCACGCTGACTTTGGTGATCCCGTCCACGTCCTCGGCGGCGCGGCGCAGCGCGCTCCGCAGCCCGGCCCGGGTGAGCGCGGCGTCGGTGTTCGGGTCCTGTGAACCGACCCGCAGCCGGCGGACCCGGCGCGGCTTGAGCTCGATGAGCAGCAGTATCAGACCGGCGAGCGCGAGCGAGCCAGCCAGCACCCGTACGGCGGTGCTGTCCCACGTGTCGCTGCGGCCGGCCCGGTACGCCGGGCGCCAGTCCAGCAGTGCGGGATGGGCGCCGAACACGGCGACCGCGACTTCCACCGCGAGCACCAACCCGAACGCGATCAGGGCGACGCTCACCAGCAGCGTCAGCAGACGGTTGAGGGTTCTCATCGCACCCGCGCCTGCGGCTCGCCGTCCATGGCCAACGCAGTCACATGTACGTCGACCTCGGTCACCTCAAGCCCGGTCAACGCCGACAGTCGCTCGACGACCCGGTCGCGCACCTGCTGGGCGGTCTTCCGCAGCGGGCTGGGATAGGCCACACCGGCCGTCACGGTGAGAAAGACCCTTCGGCCGTCGACCTGCGCGGTCACCGCGGGCAGGGCCTGCAGGTTGGTGGCCCGCTGGCCCAGCCGCTCCATCCCTGGGGCGGCCAGCTGCACGCCGAGCATCCGGCGCGCGGCGGACCCGACGCCGTCGATCTCCCCTGCTGCGCGGCTGGCGATCCGGGTCACCACCCGGTCCTTCAGCACGATCGAGCCATCGTCGCTGGCTCCCACGGCGTTCTCGCCCGAGGATTCCACCGCGCGGGAACCGGGTCGTGGCACCGTTCGCGCCACTCGCTCCACCGGGATCCGCCCGGGACTCGGCACCTGCCGGCGCACCAGCGCCCCGGTCGAAGTACTCACCGGTCACCCCGCAGCCGTGACAGGTACGGCGCCAGGTCCAGCTCACCGTCCACCACCTTGGGCACCACGAATCCCACTGCCCCGAACAGCGCGACGATCAGCATGTCGCCGAACCCACCAAATACCAGCGCGAAAGCCAGCGCGAGACCGACGAACAGCCCCAACGTGCTGCGTGCCATGACGACTCCCTCACCTGCCAACAGCCCGCCAGGGTCCTGGCAGGAACGTGCACCTTCGTTCTGCTCCGAGCCCTTCGAGCGCGGACTCCCGGTTAGCGCACCCGTGCGGGTGCTTGCCGCCGTCGGTAGCGCCGCCACAGAATCAGCGCTGCGCCCCAGAGCGGTCCATGCGAGCGCACCGCCACCACCCGCGCCCCGTAAACGCCGGCCGACCGGTCGAAAGCCTGCAAACCACGCAGGAACACCTCCGGATCGCCGCCGTGATCCGGGTGATGGGCCCGGACGAACTCACGTCTCGCCCGGCGCAGCGCCCGGTCGGTCTCGGTCACCGCGGTCTCGGTCACCGCACCAGGCCCACGTTCGGCACCGGGGTCACGTTCAGCACCGGGTTCGCGATCGGCACCGGGGTCACGATCGGCGCCGGGTCCGCGTCCGGCAGCTGTACATCGCCGAGCACCACATCCACCTGCTGCCCGCGGACCGCGTGGGCTGTGGCGGCCCGGATCTGCCCGGCGACCTGTTCGGCCGTGACCGGCCAGCGGACCACGACGTGCACCTCGACCCGGTCGGGCAGCACCCGGACACCCTTGATCCGCTGACCCGGCAGGTAGCTCGCTGCCTCACCGGCCAGTCCGCCGTGCATGGCCACGACGTCCGTGCAGGAAAGAACGGCCCGCGCCACCTCGCCCGGGTCGACCTCGGTGCCGGACGGCCCGCCCAGGGTCACTGCACGCGGGCCGGGGCGTCGCTCTGGTCCTCGGAGTCGTCGCCGAGGTAGACGTCGTCGACGGTCACGTTGACCTCCACGACCTGCAGACCCGTCATCCGCTCCACGGACTGCTTCACGTTACGCTGGATCGAGCGGCCCAGGTCAGCCACGCTCACGCCGTACTCGATCACGATGTCAAGGTCGATGGCGGCCTGGGTCTCCCCGACCTCCACGCTGACGCCCTGGTTGACCGACGGGCCGCTGCTGCCCGGGATCCGCTGCTTGATGGCACCGAACGCCCGTGACGCGCCCGCGCCCATCGCGTGCACCCCGCTGATCTCGCGCGCTGCCAGACCGGCGATCTTGGACACCACCCCGTCGGCAACGCTGATCTTCCCGGCGCTGGTGGCCAGCTGGCTCTTGGTCTCCTCCGACGCGCTGGTGCTCGTCGTCGTGGGGGCGCTGCTGCTCGTGGGCGTGCTACTGGTGGGCGTGCTCATGATGCTCCTTGTGGTCGTTGGTCGCAGGGCGTTGATGCCTACCTGATAAGACACCGAACCGGCCCAGAAGTTCCGGTGCCCGGCCTACCAGTTCCCGGCGACCGTACTAGGCCCGGCGTCTCAGGAGCCGTTCCCACGGTCGTGGCGAGGCCGTGTTTCCGACACCGGTTCGCGCTGGCCGCTGATCGACCGGCTAGAGACGATCGACGCCGATGACGGTGACGTCGACGACCGCCTGTACCCCAGCGATCCGGGACAGGGCTGCTGCCGCCCGGCCCTGCACGTGCCGAGCCGTTTGCGGCAGCGTCGAGGCCCGCTCGAGCAGCAGCAGGACCCCCACCCTTGGTGGTTCGGTGACCACGACGTCCACCCGCTGCACCTCGGCGCCGGCGACCTCTCCGCATGCTGTCCGCACCAGGGCGCGAACCGTTGCGGCCGATACCGCAATGTGCCCCTCGGCGCCGGAGCTGACCTGCAGCACCGCCGTGGTCGGGCGGCCCGAGCTGACGTGCAGTCGCCGCAGTACGCGGTCGGGCAGGCCGGCCGGCATCCCTGCGGTCTGCGTGGCGAGCAGCTGCAGGGCGGGTACGGCGAGGGCCTGCTCGTGCAGGAACGCCTGACAGAACACGCAGTGCTGCTGGTGGGGCCCCCGGGGCGCGGGACCACTGCTGTCGTACTGCTCGAGCAGCTCGGCGCGGCTCGCCCCGCACGGCAGGTCGGGTCCGGACACCGCGCGGGTGCTGACAGTCATCGCCACTCCTCCAACGTCCTTGCAAGCGCCGTCCGTCCGCGATGCAGGGCGCTCTTGACGCCAGGCACGTTCATCTGCAGAACGTTTGCTGTCTGCTCGTAAGACAGGCCCTCCAGGTCTCGCAACACCACCGCTGCGCGCTGGCCCGCAGGCAGCGCGGCAACTGCCGCACGCACCGCCCGTACCCGTTCGTTGCCGACCACCGCCTGGTCCGCCCCGGCGCCCGGCGGCAGCGCGAGCTCGCCGGGATCGACTGGTACGACGACCCGGCCGGCTGGCCCGCGGCCGGCGTTGACTGCGGTGTTGACCGTGACCCGGTACAGCCACGTGGTGAAGGCCGAACGACCGGAGAACCCGGCCAGGTGCACCCACACGTTGAGCCACACCTCCTGCACCACGTCCTCCACTCCGGAGCGTTGAGGCGCCAACCGGGAGGCCGTGCGGTGCACCAGCCTGGTGTGCCGACGCACCAACACCGCGAACGCGCTGCCGTCTCCGGCCTGCGCGGCCGCGACCAGGGCCTCGTCCGAGAGCAGTCCGGGCACGCCGTTCCTCACCCCCGCCCCTACTCACTCTGCCGCCGCAGCAGGTGCCGGCTCAAAGCCGCACCGCATGCAGACACATCCTGGCCTCCCCTCACGAGGACCACCAAGCGGGTACCTGCCCCCGGCTGACTTTCGCCCTGCCGGGCCGCACACTCGGCGTCGGCGTGCAGCATGTCCTGATCGCCGAACACTCATTCGGGGACCGGGACACGACCACTGAAGGCGGCACCGATGGACCAGGACAACACTCTGCGCGAGCGACTGCACGCGCTGACCGAGCAGGAGCACCAGCTGCGGAACCAGGCCGGCGAGCACGATCAGGCCCGACTCGGGGCCCTGGCGACGGAGATCGACCAGACCTGGGACCTGATCCGGCAACGCGAGGCGCTCAGCGACGCAGGCAAGGACCCGGCCGCGGCCCGGACGCGGGGCGCGGACGAGGTAGAGGGCTACCTGCAGTAGGCAGCGGCGCCACGGGCGCGGTGCCGGCGTCCGGGCAGTTCTTGACAACTGATTCATGTTTCACCAGGATGACGCCGAGCTCGTCGGAGCACTCTGGTGGAGGACGTCAATGCCGCAGTCCCGCAGGTCCGTGCAGCGTTGGACAGCCGCTGCGGCCGTCGCCGGCCTGGCGCTCGGGGTGGCAGCGATGGCCGCTCCGGCTGCGGCTGCCAGTTCGACGTTCACCTCGCTGACCGCACCGGACGGCCGGGTCTACAAGCTCTACCGGCCCTCGGGGTACTCCGCCGGCACGCCACTTCCCCTCGTACTGATGCTGCACGGGTGCACCCAGACCCCGGACCAGTTCGCCACCGGCACCCAGTTCAACCTGACCGCCGAGGCCAATCGCGTCATCGCCGTCTACCCCCAGCAGCCCTCCTCGGAGCAGCCCAGTTCGTGCTGGGACTGGTATGACAGCGCGCAACAGGTGCGTGGAGGCAAGGACCCGGCCTCGCTCGTGGGCGTCGTCGCAGACGTGGAACGGCACTACTCGGTGGACACCAACCGGGTCTACGCAGCGGGGTTGTCGGCTGGCGCGGCCGAGACGGCGGTGCTCGGCGCGACGTACCCCGACGTCTTCGCCGCCATCGACATCGGAAGCGGCCTGGAGTACGGGGCCGGCAGCAACCAGAGATCGGGAAACACCGCCCTGTTCAGCGGCGGCCCCGATCCGGTGCAGCAGGGTCGCGCCGCCTACTCGGCGATGGGCTCGCGGACCCGCCTGGTCCCGACAATGATCTTCCACGGGACGAGCGACACTACCGTCCACCCCGTCAACGCCGACCAGCTGCGCACCCAGTGGGCGACCACGAACGACCTCGCTGTGAATGGGGGCACGATCACCGGGTCCGTGCCGACGACCCCGACGAGCACGACGACGGGCCAGGTCCCGAGCGGCCGGTCCTACACCGATGAGCTCTACCGCAACAGGAAGGACGGCCAGGTCGCCGTCGAGCGGTACCTGGTCAACGGCATGGGCCACGCCTGGTCGGGCGGGAGCTCGTCGGGCTCCTACACTGACCCGACCGGGCCCAGCGAGAGCTCCATCGCCTGGGCGTTCTTCGCCGCACACCCGATGCCCGGCGCCACACCGGCGCCGTCACCGTCACCGTCTGCTCCCCCGAGCCCGAGCGCTTCCCCATCCCCCACGTCCGCGCCGTCGAGCACCACGGTCGTCCTGCACTCGGTGCCCGGGCAGGACGGCTGGGTCGGCAATGTGCCGGCGGACGGGATCTCGACGGCCAGCGGCAAGGTCGGGGACAAGGGCATGTACAACACCGACACCTACCGTACCGTGCTGTCCTTCGACACCAGCAGCGTGCCGCTCGGCGCGACCGTGACCGGCGCCGTGCTCGGGGTGACGCGGACCTCCCTGTCCGGCGCCGTCGGTGCCATCAGCGTCGACAGCGCAGCCGGCTGCTTCGGGGGCTGCGCCTTGGACCAGGCCGACTACGGCGCCCCGGCGGCAGCCAGCGCCGTCGCCTCGATCCCGGTGCCGGCCGCCAACGGCAGTTCCACATCGGCGGCCCTGTCCCCGGCGGGACTCAGCAGCCTGCGCCTCGGTGGCACCAGCCAGCTGCGTCTGCGAACGACCACGACCGCCTCGTTCGCCAGCAACGTGGTGGGGCTGACCGTTGCAGGAGCCGGCTCGCCCCCCACCCTCACCTACCACTAGCCACACCACCACGACGACGACGACGGCCCCACGAACAACGAAAGGTGCAGCAGATGCAGTTCCGGAGCGGCACGGTAGGACGCAGGGTGCTGGGCGCAGCCGGTGTGGGGGCCCTGGCCCTCGTGACGGCGTGCGGTAGTGGTGGCGGCGCAGCCAAGACTGCCGCAGGCGCAGGCGCAAGCGCGACGGGCGGCTCGGGGAGCCCGGTGAAGGTGGGCCTGATCTACAGCCAGACGGGCCTGCTGGCCTCCTACGGCAAGGAGTACAAGCAGGGCTTCGATGCCGGCCTCGCGTACGCGACGAAGGGGACCGGTGCGGTCGCCGGGCACACCGTGCAGGTCGTGGAGCGCGACGACGCCGGCGACCCCTCCAAGGCCGTCTCGGCCGGCAAGGAGCTCATCGGCACCGGAGTCAAGATCCTCGCCGGACCCACGAGCTCGGCGGTGGCCCTGCAGCTGGCCCCGCTGGCAGCCCAGAACCAGACGCTGCTCATCTCCGGGCCGGCGGCCACCGACAAGATCACCGGGGTGAACAAGTACACCTTCCGCTCGGGCCGGCAGAGCTACCAGGACGTCGCGACCGCTGCCTCGATCGTGGGCGACATCAAGGGCAAGAACGTGCTGGTCTTCGCGCAGGACTACGAGTTCGGGCAGGGCAACGTCAAGGCGGTCAAGGCGGTGCTCGGCGGTGCCGGCGCGAACGTCAGCGACCTGCTCGTGCCGGTCTCCGCCAAGGACTTCACGCCCTACGCCCAGCAGATCAAGCAGAAAAAGCCCGACCTGGTCTTCGTGGCCTGGGCGGGCGACACCACCTCCTCGATGTGGGGCACCCTGGACCAGCAAGGGGTGTTCGACAGCACGAAGGTCGTCACCGGTCTGGGTGACGCCGCGTCGTTCAAGGCCTACGGCCCCGCGTCGAGCAAGATCTCCTTCTTGGCCGACTACTTCCCAGGCGCCGCCGGCACCGCCGTGGAGAAGCAGATGACGTCGCTGGTGACCAGCAAGGGCGGCAAGGTCGACCTGTTCACCCCGGACGGCTTCGTCGCGGCGCAGATGATCGTGCACGCGATCGAGAAGTCCGGTGGCAGCGATGTCAATGCCATGGCCGCTGCTCTGGACGGCTGGCAGTTCGACGCCCCCAAGGGTTCCGAGACGGTACGGGCCGGTGATCACGCGATGCTCCAGCTGATGTTCGTGGCCCAGCTGACCGGCTCCGGCGGCTCCTACACGCCCAAGCTCCTCAAGACGGTGCCCGCTGAGGCGGTCGCGCCCCCGAAGACCAGCGGCAGCAGCTGAGCGCCGACCTGGGTGCGCACGACCGCACCGGGACAACCGGCTCAGGCGTCGAGCCGGCCGTCGCGACCGTAGGGCTGGGCTTTAGCGTGGGCGGTGCGCGCATCCTGGACGAGGTGACGCTGCAGGTCGCCCCCGGTGAGTTCCTGGGCGTCATCGGCCCCAACGGCGCCGGCAAGACGACACTGTTCAACCTGCTCTCCGGGCTGCTGACGCCCACTGCCGGCCAGGTCCTGGTCGACGGCCGCGACGTGACCAGTTGGTCTGCGACCCGCCGCGCCCGTAGCGGGGTGGGTCGGACGTTCCAGACCTCCAGCGTGTTCCCGGGCCTGCCGGTGCTGGAGAACGTCCGCCTCGCCGCCCAGGCCCACCTCGGCGGCAGCTTGCAGGTCTGGCGACGGGCTGCCCGCTCCGGTCCGGCCGTCGAGCGCGCCCACGAGTGCCTGGGCCGGGTCGGGCTGAGCCACCTCGAGGGCTCGGCGGCGGCGCTGCTCTCGCACGGCGACAAGCGCAAGCTGGAACTGGCGATCCTGCTGGCCAGTGAGCCCCGGATCATCCTGCTCGACGAGCCGATGGCCGGGGTCAGCGCTGCCGACGTCCCGGACCTGACCGCCCTCATCCGACGGGTGCACCTCGAACAGCGCGCCACCGTCGTCATGGTGGAGCACCACATGGACGTCGTACTGGGCCTGGCCGACCGGATCGCCGTCCTGCACCACGGGGCACTGCTGGCGACCGGATCGCCGACGACGGTCATGGCCGACGAGCAGGTCCAGCACGCCTACCTCGGACAACCGCTGTGACTACGACTGACCTGGCAACCGGACCGCTGCTGGAGCTCCAGGACGTGCACGTGCACCTCAGCGGCTCGCACATCCTGCAGGGCGTCAGCCTGGCGGTGCCGCGCACGGGCGTCACGGCCCTGCTCGGCCGCAACGGGGTCGGCAAGACCACGACGCTGCGCGCCGTCCTGGGCCTGGTGCCCCGTCGCGGCCGCATCCTGCTCGGCGGCGAGGACATCGCGGCCGAGCAGGAACACCGCATCGTGCGGCGCGGCGTCGGCTACGTCCCGGAGGACCGCGAGGTGTTCGGCGGCCTCACTGTCGCTGAGAACCTGCAGCTCGCCGAGCGCAGCCGGTCGCCGCGGTACGACCTCGTACACGAGCTGTTCCCCGAGCTGGTGACCAGGGCCAAGCAGGCCGCGGGCATCCTGTCCGGCGGGCAGCAGCAGATGCTGTCCCTGGGCCGGGCCCTGCTCGAGGACAACCGGCTGCTGCTCGTGGACGAGCCCACCAAGGGGCTCGCGCCGCGGATCGTCACCGAGGTCGCGGAAGCGTTGGAGCGGGCGGCGGAGCAGATCCCGATCGTCCTGGTCGAGCAGAACCTGCAGGTCGTCGCCCGGCTCGCCGAGCACGCCGTGGTCATCGTCGACGGCCGGGTCGCGCACAGCGGACCGGCCCGGGAGCTGCTCGCCGACACCGAGCGGACCCGGGCACTGCTCGGCGTCGCCAGTCACGCCCCCGTACAGGAGCTCCGATGAGCACTCTGGTCCTGCTGACGATCACCGGACTCGGTCTCGGGGCGCTGTACTTCCTCGTCGCCTCGGGCCTGTCGCTCATCTTCGGGCTCATGCGGGTCCTGAACTTCGCCCACGGCGCGTTCCTGACCTTCGGGGCCTACCTCGGCTGGGTCGTCGGCAGCCACCTCGGCGGCGCGTCCACCGGACACTTCCTGCTGGTGCTGCTGACCGGGACCCTCATCGGCGCGCTCGTCGGGGCAGCCACCGAGCTCCTGCTCATCCGGCCGTTGTACCGCCGTGAGATCGATCAGGTCCTGGTCACCGTCGGCCTCGGCCTGATGATCACCGCGCTCGTCGCCGGCATCTGGGGCTCGGACGCCCAGCACCTCGCCGTCCCGGGCTGGCTCGAACGGACGACCGGGCTGGCCGGCGCCCGGATCCCGAACGACCGCTGGCTCGTCATCGGACTGGCCGTCGCGGTGCTGGTGGCGATGCTGGCGTTCCTCAAGCACACCCGCTACGGCCTGATCGTCCGAGCCGGGGTGGAGAACCGCGCCATGGTGACCGCACTGGGCATCGACGTGCGCAAGGCCTTCACCCTGGTGTTCGCCGTCGGTGGCGCCTCGGCCGGGTTGGGCGGTGTGCTCACCGGGGTGTATTTCCGGGCCCTGTCGCCCTCGCTCGGCTCCTCGGTGCTCATCTACGCCTTCATCGTCGTGGTCATCGGCGGCCTCGGGTCGCTCGCCGGCTCGGCGATCGCCGCCGTACTGGTCGGGCTGCTCCAGCAGTGGGCCAACTACTACGCCGCGTCAGGGGTGGGAGACATGTCCGTGGTCCTGCTGCTCGCCGCCGTCCTGCTGGTCCGGCCACGAGGTCTGCTGGGGCGACCGGCATGAAGGCCCTCGCCCGACTCGCCGGCGCCCCGGCCCTGATCGCGGTCCTGGCGGCGCTGCCACTGCTGGACGCCGGCACCGGCGGCGTGCTCCCCGGAGTCGTGTCCAGCCCGGGCGCGCTCCAGGTCCTCGCCCTCATGCTGGTGTTCGCTGCGCTCGCCGTCACCTACGACCTGCTGTTCGGCTTCACCGGGCTGCTCTCGTTCGGCCACGGGCTGTTCTTCGCGCTGGGCGTCTACGTCACGGACATCGTCATGACGGCCGGGCACCTGCCGCTGCTGGCTGCCGCGGGGATTGCCGTCGTCGCCGGCATCCTGGTGCCCCTGGTCGTGGGTGCGGTCAGCCTCCGGGTGCAGGGCATCGCCTTCGCGATGGTGACACTGGCCTTCGCCCAGGCCGCCTCGATCGCCGTCGGCCAGAACCTGTTCGGGATCACTGGCGGCGACCTGGGCTTGGGGCTGCCGTACGACCGACTGCCGGCGGGCCTGTCCGGCGTGCTGAACACCAAGCATCTGTACTGGCTCGCCCTGCTGCTGCTCGTGGTCGTCTACGCCGCGGCGTGGTGGCCGACCCGTTCCGCACCCGGCCGGGTGTGGCAGGCGATCCGGGAGAACGAGCAGCGGGTCGAGGTGCTCGGGATCAATCCCTATCCCTTCAAGCTGCTGTCGTTCGTGCTGGCCTCGCTGCTCGCGTGCCTGTGCGGGATCGTGTACCTGCTGCTGGTGACCGGCGCCCAACCCCAGGTCACGTCGCCGGACTTCACCCTCACCCTGCTCGTCATGGTCGTCCTGGGGGGGACCGGCCGGCTCTGGGGGGCCGCGCTCGGTGGTGCGCTCTACACCTACCTCGACCAGCGGCTCGGTGACTGGGCCCAGTCCAGCGCCGTGCAGGGGCTTCCCGCCGTGGTACGCGTCCCGTTCTCCCAGCCGTTGTTCGTCCTCGGACTGCTGTTCGTGTTGTTCATCCTTTTCCTGCCGGGCGGCCTCTCGGGACTGCTGACCCGACTGCCCAGACGCGCTCCCTTCGGGGTGGCGCTCAGCCCGATGAGTCGGGCCACCAACGACGTGGCGGAGCAGCAGGAGACCGGCGCCCTTGAGCGGGTCGGCAGCGTCGGCGGGAGCAACCCATGAGCACCGGGCCGGGGCTGTTGACCCTCGGCCGATGGGTGCGCGACCGGGCCCGAACCACCCCGGACCGGATCGCCATCGACTTCCGGGACGAGCAGACGACGTACGACCAGCTGGACCGGCGCTCCGAGCGGCGGGCCGCCGACCTGCTCGCCCGGGGGATCGGGCGCGGGGACCGCGTCGCCTGCCTGACCGGTAACAGCCCGGAGCACGTCGAGCTGCTGTTCGCCTGCGCCAAGACCGGGGTGATGCTGCTGCCGTTGAGCTGGCGCCTGACCCCGACCGAGCTGGCCTACCAGCTCGACGACGCCGAGCCGGCGCTGCTGCTCGTGACCGCGGAGCACCGGCAGCGCGCCGAGCAGGCGCTCGCGCTCGCCCGCTGCCGGCCTCCGCTGGAGGAGCTGCTCGCACCGGCCGCGGACGAGCCGGTCCAGGGCGTACGCGGCCGGGGCGCCAACCCAGGGGTGGAGGCGGCGGTTCAGGACGACGACGGCCTGCTCCTGCTCTACACCTCGGGTACGACCGGCCGTCCCAAGGGCGCCGTCCTCACCCACGCCAACTGCTTCTGGACCAACCTGTCGTTGGACCGCACGACCGACCTGTCCGCCGACGACGTGGTGCTCCAGGTACTGCCGCAGTTCCACGTCGGTGACTGGAACGTCCAGCCGCTGCTCGCCTGGTGGAAAGGTGCCACCGTCGTCCTGGAACCCGGCTTCGACCCTGAGCGCACGTTGCGGGTGCTGGTCGACAAGCGGGTCAGCACCATGATGGGGGTGCCCACCACCTACCTACTGCTGGCGCGACAGCCCGGGTTCGCCGACGCCGACCTGTCCGGGCTCCGCCGGGCCGTGGTGGGCGGTGCGCCGATGCCGCCCGCGCTGCTGCGGACCTGGCAGGCACGGGGCGTCGAGATGGTCCAGGGCTACGGCTTGACAGAGGCGGCGCCCAATGTGCTGTGTCTGCCGGCGGAACAGGCCGTACGCAAGCTGGGCAGCGCCGGCAAGGCCTACCCGCACGTCGAGGTGGCGGTCGCCGACCTCGTCACCGGGCAGCTCCAGGAGGGACCCTGCTCCGGTGAGCTCCTCGTCCGCGGGCCCAACGTCTTCGCCGGCTACTGGAACAACCCGGAGGCGACGGCCGAGGCGCTACGCGACGGCTGGCTGCACACCGGTGACGTCGTGCGCCGGGACGCGGAAGGCTTCTTCACCATCCAGGACCGGCTCGACGACATGTACGTCGCGGGCGGCGAGAACGTCTACCCGGCCGAGGTGGAGTCGGTGCTGTACGACCATCCGGCGGTGGCCGAGGTCGCCGTCATCGCCGTCCCCGACAGCCGGTGGGGGGCGGCCGGGCTCGCGGCCGTCGTACTGCACCCCCAGACCCGCGCCGACGCCCCGGAGCTGATCGAACACTGCCGGGCCCGACTCGCCGGGTTCAAGGTCCCGCGGGAGGTCCGGTTCGTCCAGGCCCTGCCCAGCTCGGGGGTGGGCAAGGTGCTCAAGACGGCTCTGCGCGTGCAGTTTGCCGACGCCCAGGGGCCCTGGTGACCGCCGGAGCACGGACGCCGGCCGAATCCGCGCCGGCCGGGGACCCCTCCAGGGTCCCGCGTACGGCCCGGGGTACGCGTACCCGGCAGAAGGTGCTCGAGGCCGCCGAGCTGGTCTTCGCCGCCCTGGGCTACCACGAGGCGTCGATCGTGAAGATCACCGAGGCGGCGGGGGTGGCGCAGGGCACCTTCTACCTGTACTTCGCCAGCAAGCAGCAGGTCTTCGAAGAGCTGGTGGAGGACCTGAACCGGCGGGTCCGGCACGCGATGGCCGAAGGGTCGAGCAAGGGCACGACCCGGTCGGAGAAGGAGCGCCTGGGCTTCCAGGCGTTCTTCCGCTTCACCGCCGAGCACCCGGCCCTGTACCGGATCATCCGGCAGGCGGAGTTCGTGTCGCCCCGCGCCCTGCACCTGCACTACGAGCGCCTGGTGGACGGGTACATCCTCGGGCTGCGCGCGGCCATGCAGACCGGTGAGGTCGCCCCCGCCGACCCGGAGGTGCTGGCCTGGGCCCTGATGGGCGTTGGTGAGCTCATCGGGATGCGCTGGATCCTCTGGGGAACGTCCAAGGAAGTTCCGCCCGACGTCCTCGACGAGGTCATGACCTTCGTCCGGCGAGGTCTGGGCGCATGAGCGCGGTGCCGATCGGGTTGGTGGCGACGGCGACCCACGTTCCGGCGCGCTGGGCGGGCAGCGCTGAGCTCGCCGGGCTCACCGGCGTCCCGGAGCAAGTCCTGGTGGACAAGTTCGGGCTGCACGGCAAGTACCTGGCCGGCGAGGGCGAGCACGTCAGCGGACTCGCCGCCGCCGCCGGCCGAGCCGTCCTGGAACAGAGCGGCACCAACCCCGCGGACGTCGATGCGGTCCTGTACTTCGGGTCGACGTTCAAGGACTACCCGGTGTGGCAGGTGTCGCCGTGCATCGCCCACGAGCTGGGCTGCACCTCGGCGTTCGCGCTCGAGCTGGACTACGTCTCCTGCGGCGCCCCTGTAGCCCTGCGCGTCGCCCGCGACCTGCTGGCCGCCGAGGACAACCTGCGTACGGTGCTGCTCGTCGCTGCGGCCTGTGAGTCCCGCCTGGTGGACTACACCAACCCGCGTACGCGCTTCATGCTCCCCTTCGGCGACGGAGCCGTCGCGGGCCTGCTGGTCCGCGGTCAACAGAGCGGCCAGGTCCTCGGGTCGCACATGGTGACCGACGGCTCCCTCACCCACCAGGTGCGGGTGCCTGCCGGCGGCTCCCGCCAGCCCAGTACGCACGCGACCGTCACCGCCGGACGCCACTTCTTGGACGTCGCCGACCCGGCATCGCTCGGAGCACGCCTGGACCAGGTCAGCCTGCCGAACTTCCTGACTGTCGCCGAGCAGGCGTGCAAGCGCTCCGGCCTGACCCTGGCCGACGTGGACTACCTGTGCAGCGTGCACCTCAAGCCAAGCATGCACGCGGTGCTCCTCGAGGCACTCGGCCTGATGCCCAGCCAGGCCGCCTACCTCGACCGCTTCGGGCACATGAGCGGGGTGGACTCCCTGCTGGCCTACGACCAGGCGCGGCGCAGCGGCGCGATCACCGACGGGGACGTGGTACTGCTGCTCGCAGCGGGCACGGGCTACACCTGGGCCGCCACCATCGTGCAGGCAGGAGCAGAACCGACATGAGTACGGTGCGAGTAGACCTCCAGGGAAAGCGCGCGCTCGTCACCGGCGGTGCGAGCGGGATCGGTCTGGCGTGCGCGCAGATGCTGGCGCGGGCCGGAGCCATGGTGACGGTCCTGGACCGCGACGCCGAACGCACGGTCGAGGTCGCCGGGCAGCTCGGCGGCATCCCGCTGGTGGTCGATCTGTCCGATACCACGGCCGTGGCGGCGCTGGCGCCCGACGTCGATGTGCTGGTGAACAACGCCGGCTTCCAGCACGTCAGACCGATCGAGCAGTTCCCGCCCGAGCGCTTCCACACCATGCTCGCGGTGATGCTCGAGGCACCGTTCCTGCTGACCCGCGCCGTCCTGCCCGGGATGTACGCGCGCGGCTGGGGTCGCATCGTCAACCTGTCGTCGGTGCACGGGCTACGTGCCTCGCCGTACAAGTCGGCCTACGTCGCGGCAAAGCACGGCCTCGAGGGCCTGAGCAAGGTAACGGCGCTGGAGGGCGGCCCGCACGGCGTCACCAGCAACTGCGTCTGCCCCGCCTACGTCCGCACGCCGCTGGTCGAGGCCCAGATCGCCGCCCAGGCCGAGCAGCACGGCATCGATGCCTCCGAGGTGCTCGAGAAAGTGATGCTGTCCGAGCCGGTGATCAAGCGCCTGGTCGAGCCCGAGGAGGTCGCCGAGGCGGTCGCGTGGCTGTGCGCCCCCGAGGCATCCTTCATCACCGGTACCTCGCTCACGATGGACGGCGGCTGGACCGCCCGCTGACAGCCGCCGGGCGTCCCGGTCTGGACACGTGCATAGCGTGTTTATATAGTCTGTGGATGCAGCAGGACGCCGAGCTCGCCTTGGTGCTCGAGCAGATGGTCCGAGTCGTACGTCGACTGGCGACGGCGGGCGATCTGGGGTTCCCGGCCGCGGCCGTGCTGACCCGGCTCGTACGCGAAGGGCCGCAGCGCCTGACCGACCTCGCCGCCGGCGAAGGCCTGTCCCAGCCGGGTATGACACAGCTGGTCAGCCGGCTCGAGCGGCAGACTCTGGTACGCCGCAACCCCTGCGTCGACGACGGCCGCGTGGTCCTCGTCGAGGTGACCCCAGGCGGCCGGGAACTCGTCGGCCGTCGCCGGGAGGAACGCGCCCAGGCCCTGTCCGGGCTGCTGGCACAACTCGACCCGACCGAGCGCGACGCCGTGCAGCGGGCGGTTCCCGCACTCGCCCGGCTGACCGCCCTCGCCCTCGCCCCGCAGCGTCCAACCGATGGAGGCCCAGCATGACCACACCGCACAGTTCGCACAGGGCGCCGGCGAGCCCGTTCACGCAGCCCGCCGCTGTCTGGGCCGTGGCCTTCGCCTGTGTCATCTCCTTCATGGGCATCGGGCTCGTCGACCCGATCCTGCCCGCGCTGTCCACGCAGTTGCACGCGACACCGAGTCAGGTGTCACTGCTGTTCACCAGCTACCTGGTCGTCACCGCGATCGCGATGCTGTTCGTCGGCGCCATCTCCAGTCGCATCGGCGCCAAGAAGACGCTCGTCATCGGCCTCGCGATCATCGTGGTGTTCGCCGCCCTGGCCGGCGCCTCAGGCAGCGTCGACGGCATCGTGGGCTTCCGGGCCGGCTGGGGGCTGGGGAATGCGCTGTTCATCGCCACCAGCCTCGCGGTGATCGTGGCCTCCGCCAGCGGCGGCTTCGCCGGGGCGATCATCCTCTACGAGACCGCGCTCGGACTCGGCATTGCCGTCGGCCCGCTGCTGGGCGGCCTCCTGGGCAGTGTCAGCTGGCGCGGCCCGTTCTTCGGCGTCGCCGTGCTCATGGCCGTCGCGCTCGTCGCGACCGTGCTGTTCGTACCGTCGATGCCCAAGCCGGAGCACCCGACGTCCATCACCGCGCCGCTGAAGGCGCTGCGGCACCGCGGCCTGCTGACCATGGGCCTGACCGCGCTGCTCTACAACTGGGGCTTTTTCACCATGCTGGGCTATGCGCCGTACCCGATGAAGCTCGACGCCATCCATCTCGGCTTCGTGTTCTTCGGGTGGGGGCTGCTCGTGGCCACCTTCAGCGTCTTCGTCGCCCCCCGGCTGCAGGGCCGCTTCGGAACGGCTCCCGTGCTGTACGTCAATCTCGCTGCCCTGGCCGTCGTGCTCGCCGTCATCGCCGCCGGCGTCAAGACGCCCTCGACGGTGATCACCGCGGTGATCGTCAGCGGAGCGTTCATCGGCGTGAACAACACCCTCACCACGCAGGCCGTCATGCTCGTGTCCCCCGTCGAGCGGCCGGTGGCGTCATCGGCGTACGGCTTCGTGCGCTTCATCGGTGGCGGCCTCGCGCCCTACGCAGCGGGCCGGCTCGCCGACGCCTACGACCTGAGCGTCCCGTTCTACGTCGGCGCCGGCGCCTTCGCCGTTGCAATCCTCGTGCTCGCTACCGGGCATCAGCTGCTCACCCGGGCCGAGAACACCTTGGGTGAGGCAGAGCCGGTGCAGCCGCCGCTCGAGCCCGTAGGCGCCTCGGTGGCCTCGGTCGCCTGAGCCCCCCGCCCCACCCCCCCCCGCCCCTCCCCCGCCCCACCCCCCGCTGATCAAGGCAATGTGCCCATGATCATCGTGAGGATCATGGGCCTTTCGCCTTGATCAGCGGGGGCTGTCGTCGCGCGGGGCCGGGTCCGCCGCGACCCTGCTGACGGCCCGCAGACCACGAAGCAGCGCCTCCCGGTCAGCCGGCTCAATGGCCGTCAGCAGGTTCGCGAAAGCGAGGCGGCGGGCCTTGTCATGGCGCCGCACCAGGCGGGTGCCAGCGCGGGTGAGCTCGAGCTGCACCTCCCGCCGGCTGTGCGCGGGCACGGTCCGCTCCACGTGGCCCGCCGCAGCAAGCCGGTCCACCAGGCGGCTGGCCGAGGACGCCGCGACACCAAGCCGCTCGGCCAGGACAGACAGCTTCGTCGGACCGATCGCCTGCAGGAGCATCAGGGCCCGCAGCTGCGTCGGACTCGTCGGCTCCACAGCGCTCATCGCCTTGATGCTGACACCAAGTAGACCCCGCGCCGCGTTCTCCACCTCGTCCACCAGGTCTGCCCGCGCGCTGGCTTCCGCCGCCTGCAGCACCTGTGCCGCAGCGCCCTGCGAGAAGTTCGACATGGCAACAGTCTGCCAGTCAGCGGGGTTCTCGATCAACACCGAAGCGCCCGACGGCCCATCACGGTTCATGGGTCACGGCGTCACGGGTCCTGCGAGGCGGCCAGGCTCAGTGCGGATCCAGCGAGAATGACGATGCCGGTGACCAGGTCGCTGACGAACGCGGCGCTGCTGATCGTGGGATCCAGCCGGTAGTTGAACACGACCGGTGCAAGCAGCAGCCACAGACCCAGGGCCAGGACGACGCGACTGGCCCAGCGGGCGTTGTTCCACTGCAGCAGGTGCAGCACAGCGAGCATGCTCACCAGCGCGCCGATGACGAGGTCGTTGAGCAGCGCCCGTTGGTGCGGGTAGGCGTGGGGGTAGCCGAGCACGAACGGGGCGGCGAGCAGCCACAGTCCGGCGACGACGTCGATCAGCCCCAGCACCCGGATCAGCCCGGGTTTGGGGGCGGTGGCCGCGGCTGCGCGCCTGGTCATCGTTCTGGTCCTGTCCGCTGGTCGGGTTGGTCGGGTCCGTTGGTGGTGCAGCGCGCAATGGCAAAAGCGGCGTTG
>JAABUM010003009.1_pt1 | contig 21534 bp, 16 predicted proteins | sample 5559161 | NCBI WGS metagenome assembly JAABUM01 (sample SAMN10711868, study PRJNA513369) | rock metagenome | isolation source: Antarctica rocks | place: Antarctica: Victoria Land, Siegfried Peak nord
ATCCTTACTCGCCAGGATCACACCACAGAGCCGGCCGCCTCCCTCGGCTCAATGCCGCACAACCGACCCGACTATCCAAGCCTAAATTCCAAACCCGCCTGTATCAAAGTCGTTGACACGTTCCGATAGAACATGCCGGCTACTCCGGGGTATTCGACCCAGAAGCGTCCAGAAATGGTGGATTTCATGCCTGAGCGGCGCACGCGCGTTCTGGAGATAGGATGTGCCGAGGGAGACTTCCTGATGGCGCTGCCGGGGGTCAAGGAGGCTTGGGGGGTGGAGCCGTCGCCATCGGCCAAGGTAGCCACCGGCCGGTTGCACCGTGTTTTCGAGTCAACGTTCGACGAGGCTGAACCTCACCTTCCCCTGAATTATTTCGAGGTGGTCGTTTGTAATGACGTGATAGAGCATATGCCGGATCACGATAAGTTTTTTGAGCGGATTGCAAAGCACATTGCACCAGGCGGCGTAATCATAGGATCAATTCCAAATGTGCGTTTTTACAACAATATGTTTCAGATGGTCTTAGAGAAGGACTGGCACTATACCGAAAGTGGCATCCTTGATCGCACGCACACGCGCTTCTTCACGGAAAAGAGCTTGAAAGCCTGCATGCAGCGGCACAAGTTCACATTGAGGAAGTTCCAGGGATTGAAGACAAACATTCACATGACGAACACTCGCCGAGCCAAGATATACCACCTGATGTCCAAAGTGCTGATTGCCGTCACATTTGGATACTTCTCAGACATTCAGTATCTGCAGTTTGCATTTCAAGCCTCTCCGAACCTTGGCGATGCACCAGAGACACAGGCTCGTTGATAGGTTTTGGACTGTGGAAATCCACCTTTTATGCACAGGTGCCCGAGTTAAAGGTGGTATGTCCCGCGCTACGGCGCGTGGTGCGGGCGCGTATGTCGCCAAGAAGCGGAGTGATGCAACCGCTGGTCGGGAGCATTAAGGCGGAATCACCCCGCCACCCCCCGATACACCGCATACCCCCCGGCACTCGTCTCCCCCCACCCGAACCCCTCCGCATACTCCCGCGTCGCCCCCCGCTCCGGCATCGCCGCCCACAGGTCCAGCACCCCCGCCGCGATCCCCTCCGGCGTCCGCGGCACCACCAGCCCGGCGTCGCGCCGCCGCACCACCTCCGGGTTGCCGGGGATGTCGCTCGCCACCACCGGCGTGCCGCAGGCCATGCTCTCCAGCAGCACGTTCGCCCAGCCCTCCCGGCTGCTGGCCAGCACCATCACGTCTGCTGCGCCATAGCACGCCGCCAGCTCCCCGTGCGGCCGGGCGCCCAGCAGCCGCACCCGGTCCCGCAGGCCCAGGCTGCCGACCAGCGCCTCCAGCGCCGGGCGCTCCGGCCCCTCCCCCAGAATCACCAGCTCCCACCCCGGCAGCAGCGCCATCGCGCGTATCGTGAGATCGTGGCCCTTGCGCGGGATCAGGTACCCGACCGACACCAGCGCCGGCCGCGCCAACCCCAGCGCCCGCCGCGCCGCCTCGCGGTCCCCAGGGGGATGGAAGGCTTGCAGGTCCACGCCGTTCCGCAGCACCTGCACCCGGTCGGGCGCCGCGCCCAGCGCCACCACATCGTCCCGCAACGCCGCGCTGACGGTGATGACGGCCGCGGCCTCGCGCAGCGCCGCCGACACCATGCGCCCCGGCACCGCCATCTGCGCGATCTGCGTCACGTCCGATCCGCGCGCCGTCAGCACCACCGGCCGCCCCAGCCGCCGCCCCAGCCACACCGCCGCCACCCCGTCCGGATACAGGTAGTGCGCGTCAATCACGTCGAACCGCAGCCCCGCCGCCATCAGCCGTCGGGTGGCCCGCAGGCCCGCCTGATACAGCAGCCACGGCGCCGCGAGCATCCCGACCTTGGGCAGCAAGGGATAACGCGGGTGATGCACCTGCAGGCCGTGCCGGGTCTCGTGCCGGGCGACGCGGGCATGGCGGCCCCACTCGCCGAACCGCGCCGCGCCGAGCGGGAACCACGGCACCGGCGCCATCACCGTGCTGACGACGGGATGGCTGCCGACCAGGTGCCGCAGCCGGTTCTCCACGAACACGCCATGATTGGGGCGCTCCGCGCTGGGATACAGCGTCGTGAACGTCAGCAGCCGCAGGGGGTCTATGCCGGCCCCCATGCGCGGGGGCGGGCGGGCGCAAGGGACGGCTTAGCTCCCTCTCCCGCCGGGAGAGGGTTGGGGTGAGGGAAGCCGCAAGGACCGGCCTTGGCCTGTTCAGGGGCCGGGCCAGGCCCTTCCATAGAAGGTTGCGCGCTTGCTGCGTCCCTCACCCCGGCCCTCTCCCGGAGGGAGAGGGAGCAGGAATGCGTTCGGGCATCCACGCTCTATGCCACGGCCGATAGCGCCGGCTGCGCCGCATCCAGCGCGGCCTCGGCGGCCAGAAAGCCCTCGAACACCAGCAGCAGCCACAGCACGCCGGCATGGTTGAACCGCCCGGCCTCGTGCTCGTCCACCAACTGCGCCACCGCATCGGGCGCGAACAGCCCGGACCCCAGCATCGCCGGCCCCAGCAGGCGCTCCCGCAGCCGGTCCGCGCCCGCGCGGAACTGCTGGTCGAGCGACATGGCGAAGCCCTGCTTCGGCCGATACAGTATCTCGTGCGGCAGCAGCGGCTCCATCGCGCGCTTCAGCACCCACTTGCCCTCGCGCGCCCGCAGCTTCAGGCCCGGCGGCAGCGCCAGGCCCCATTCCACGAACTCGTAGTCCAGCATCGGCGCCCGCACCTCCAGCCCGTGCGCCATGCTGGCCCGGTCCACCTTGGTCAGGATGTCGCCGACAAGATACGTGTTGATGTCCACGTACTGTGCCTGCAGCAGCGGGTCGTCGGAGCCGCAGCCCTCCATCAGGCCGGTGATGCGCCGCGAGGGGTCGTGCCCGTCCAGCCCGGCCTCCAGCTTGCCGGAGAACAGCGCGCGCCGCCGGTCGTGCTGCACCTTGCACACCATGCGGTAGTAGCCGAGCGCCGAGTCCAAGCTGATCTCCGTCAGCGTATGCTTGGCCCGCAGCCAGCGCGGCGCGCGGTCTAGCTTGGGATACACCTGCGCCAGCCGCCCCAGCACACCGCGCCGCACCGGGCCGGGCAGCAGGCGGCGCACGGCTTCCGTCATGCGGTGCCATTGGTAGCGGCGATAGCCGCCCAGCACCTCGTCGCCGCCGTCGCCGGACAGCGCGACGGTGACGTGCCGCCGGGCCAGGGCGCAGACGCTGCCGGTGGGCACGCTGGACACGTCGCCGAACGGCTCGCCGAACACGCGGGCCTGGTCCCGGGCGGCATCTATATAGTCAATGGTGGTCGGCTCGGCCCGATGGTCCGTGTGGTAGCGGTCGGCGACCTGCCGGGCATAGCCGCGCTCGTCCTCGGCGCCGGGGAAGCCGATGGTGAAGGTGCTGAGCGGGGCGTTGTCCGCCTTGGCCCGCAGCCCGGCGGCCACGGCCACGACGGCGCTGCTGTCCACGCCGCCGGACAGGAAGGCGCCCAGCGGCACGTCGGACACCATGCGGGTGGCGGTGTAGTCGGTCAGGCGGCGCACAAGCTCCGCGGTCGCCTCCTCGTCCGTCGCCGGGTGGGTGGCGGTGGGCACCGTCCAGTAACGCCGGGGCTGGACCGCGCTCTCGCCCTGCTGCAGCAGCAGGTAGTGCGCCGCCGGCAGCTTGCGGACATCCTCGTAGATCGTGTCGGGATCGGGGATGTAGCCGAGCGCGAAGTAGTCGTCCACCGCCGACGCGCTGATCCGCCGCGGCAGGCCCGGCACGGCGCGCATGCAGCCCAGCTCGCTGCCGAACACCAGGCTGCCATCGGGGGCGTGCGCGTAGTACAGCGGCTTCTTGCCCAGCCGGTCCCGCGCGACGAACAACTGCCGCCGGTTGCGGTCCCACAGCGCGAAGGCGAAGAAGCCGTTCAGGTGCTGCAAGCAGTCCGTCCCCCACTCCTCCCAGGCATGGATCACCGTCTCGGTGTCGCTGCGGTTGCGGAAGCGATGGCCCAGCGCCTCCAGTTGCTGGCGCAGGGCGTCGAAGCCATAGACCTCGCCGTTGAAGGTGATGGCGACCGTGTTGTCCTCATTGAACATCGGCTGCGCGCCGCCGCCCACGTCTATGATGGACAGGCGCCGGTGGCCCAGGCCCACGCCGGGTTCGACGTGGAAGCCGTCGCCGTCCGGCCCGCGATGGGCGATGGCGCCGGTCATGCGGCGCAGCAGGGCGCCGTCAACGGCGGCCGGCCCGGCCTGGTGGAAAATGCCTGCGATCCCGCACATGGCGCGCGCCCCTGCTGCTGTCGGCGCAACGTATAACGCGGTTCTGCCGTCACGGCGACCGCGCTTGCATCAAAGATGCGCCATGTACGGCCATCTGCTGCGGCCCAGCACGGCAACCGTACTTAGTTCTGATCGCTTTGCTCCCGATCCGCACCTGTCATTGCGAGAAGCGCAGTCCGTGCCGCACTGGATTGCCGCGCTGGGCGTGTAAGTTTTTCTTCTCGCCCCTGCATTTGGACGAGTTTGGTGGCGCTGACGCCCTTCGCCGGACGCAAACTCGGCCAAAACGCCATAAAGGGAGGCCTGCGGCGGCCAGGCCGGGACCCGTTTCCCGGCGGTTAGGGGAGAGGGCAAATAATCTACACGCCCGCTGCAAGGGCAGCTCGCAATGATGGACAGAAGACGGTCGGGGCGGATGGCCACCGATGAGAGTTGCCGCCGCGAATCCGGGATGAAGTGACCGGCATCACAGGTCCGGCGCCATGCGCCATGCCAGGGTCCTTGCCCGGAGACCCGCAACGAGAGGACACCGCATTGGCCCGCGCCACCCATGACAACCGCTTATCCGCTTCCGATCCCTGGGACGTGGTGGCGCAAGCACGCGCCCAGCGGGGACGCATCCTGTCCGGCTGCTGCACCGCTGCCCTGGTCCGCCTCCGGCTGTGCCGGCCGGGCAACGCGACGCGGCGCGGTGCAGCCCTGTGCGCCGGCTGGCCCATGCTGCCCGGCAGCCAGCCAAACGGGACGGGGCCGCGCGCCGACGTGCCGGAGCAGGCGCCGGCAGCCTAGCTGCCCCGGCAGGCTCGCGCTCAGAGGCGCCGCGTGCCGGGGCGTGGCTGCTGAAGGGAGCTACTGCCCGCGCGTCATCTGCCCGCGGACTTCGCCGCCGGGGTTGGCCGCGGTGTGGACGTTGGCGTACCACTTGCCGGCCATCACGTCCGCCATCTGCGCGTCGGTCAACGTGGCGGTGCCCTTGATCGGGCTGGCTGGGGTGGCGAACGGCATGACAACGCCCGCGTTGGCGCCGGGTTCGGCCGGACCGTGGAAATGCGCCGCCGTGGCCGGGCCGCTCAGCCCGGCATACTCGACCTGGTAGGTCAGCACCTTCGTCGCGGTGTCGAGCGACGCCGTAGCGGTGCCCTTGCCGTCCCCAGGCTTGGCCGGCACCTCGGCGGCACCGCCCAGCGTGCCGCGGAGGGACACGGTCTCGGCACGGGCGGCACCAGCGGCGCAGGCTGCGATCAGGCTGGCGGCGGCAATAAGATGGATGCGGGACATGGCGGGTTCCTTGCGGCCGGATGGCCGAACCCGATCCTAGCCGCCCGCGGGCCGTACGTCACCGTACCGCTTCAGGTCAGTGCCCGCCGCCCCCGCCGCCGCCGCTCTTGGGCGCCGGCACCAGGAACGGCACCGCCAGCAGGCTCAGCAGCAGCGTGGCGGAGATGATCGCGAAGCCGTCGGCATAGGCCATCACGTAGGCTTGCCGCCGGACCTGCGCCGCCAGCAGGCCCAGCGCCCGCGCCTCCGATCCCACGCGGGCAGCCAAGCCCTGCACGCGCTCCGTCGTGCGGGTGGCGTTCTGCGTCACGCGCTCCGCCATGACGCTGAAGTGGAAGTGCTCGCGCTGGTCCACCACGGTGCCCAGCGCCGCGATCCCCACGCTGCCGCCCAGGTTGCGCGCCATGTTGAACAGCGCCGACGCCGCCCCGGCCTGCGCCGGGGAGATGCCCACCGTCGCCATCTGCGACAAGGGCGAGATGATGAACGGCTGCCCCGCCGCCCGCACGAGCTGCACCGTCTTCAACTGGTCTATGGCCGTGTCGGGGGTCAGCCAGGCGTTCATGCCGCAACTGATGCCGAACAGGCTCAGCCCGAAGCCGATCACCAGCCGGCTGTCGAACAGCTTGAGCACCAGGGGCAGCAGCGGCAGCAGGAACAGTTGCGGCAGCCCCAGCCACATCTGCACCTGGCCGATCTGCAAGGCGTTGTAGTGCTGCACCCGGGACAGGTACAGCGGCAGGATATACACCGACCCGTACAGCCCGAGGCCGGAGGCGAAGTTGACCAAGCTGGCCACCCCCAGCGCGCGCCGGCCCAGCAGGCGCAGGTCTATGAACGGCTCCTTGCGCGTCAGCTCGATGGCCAGGAACGCCGTCAGCGACACCGCGGCGACGGCGGCGGCCAGCACGATGCGGTCGTCGCCGAACCAGTCCTTCCGCTGCCCCTCCTCCAGCACGTACTCCAGGCAGCCCAGCCCGGCCGCCATGGACGCGATCCCGAACCAGTCCCCGTTCGCCAGGCGGTGGAGCTGCATCGGCGCGTCGTCCAGGCCCCACCACACCATGCCCAGCAGCAGCATCCCCGGCAGCACGTTGATGTAGAAGATCAGGTGCCACGAATAGGTGTCCGTCAGCCATCCGCCCACCGTCGGCCCGATGGCCGGCGCGAACGTCACCGTCAGGCCGAAGATCGCCCCCGCCAGCGCCCGGCGGCTGCCGGGGATGCGGAGGATCATGATGGTGAAGGCCGTGGGGATCAGCACGCCGCCCGTGAACCCCTGCCCGAAGCGGAACGCGATCATCTCGGGCAGGCTGGTCGCCAGGCCGCACAGCACGCTGAATCCCACGAACAGCACGGCATTGGCCATCAGGTAGCGCTTGAGACCGAACACCAGGCCGAGCCAGCCCGTGAGGGGGATGACGATGATCTCGGCGATCAGGTAGCCCGTGCTGATCCAGCTTCCCTCGTCCAGGCTGGCCCCCAGGCTGCCCTGTATGTCGGCCAGCGACGAATTGGTGATCTGGATGTCCAGCACCGCCATGAATGCGCCGAGCGACCCGCCCAGGAACGCCACCCAGTCCCGCACCGACCCTTGCGGCTTCGCGCCCGCCGGGGCGGCGCTGCGCGCGGGCTGCGCTATGGTTGCGCTCATGTCCGTGCCCCTCCCACGTCATTGCAGGGAACGCGACGGCGCGGCGGCAAGGGGCCGGCATGGACGGCGCTTACGGCGCATGGATCGCCGCGCCGCAACGGCGGCTCGCAATGACGGAAACGCGCACGCAGCGGGGCAAGCATCGGCTGGGCCTGCCCGGCTACTGCGCGGCCAGGGTCCGCACCGGCCCGTCCGGCTGCGTGCGGGTGTCCACGCTGGCGGTGACGGACAGGCCGGGCCGCAGCCGCTCCAGCACGTCCGTGGTCAGGTCGGCGGAGTCCAGCGTGATCCGCACCGGCACGCGCTGCGCCACCTTGGTGAAGTTGCCCGTCGCGTTCTCCGGCGGCAGCAGCGCAAAGACGGCGCCCGATCCCGGCGCCAGGCTGTTCACGCGGCCACGCAGCACGACGCCGGGCAGCATGTCGGCGCGCAGCTCCACCACCTCGCCTGCGGACATGCGGGCAAGCTGCGTCTCCTTGAAGTTGGCGACCACGTAGAGGTCGCGCCCCGTCGGCACTACGCTCAGTAGGCGCGTGCCCGGCGCCACCGTCTGGCCCGCCCGCACGCTGCGGTCGCCCACCGCGCCCGCCGCCGGCGCCGTGATCCGTGCGTAGCCCAGGTTCAGCCCGGCCTGCTGCACCGCCGCCCGTGCCCGGTCCGCCTGCGCCTGCGCCCGCTGCCGGCTGGCCTGCAGGACCGCCTCCTGACCGCGCGCCGACGCCAGCGCCGCCCGGGACCGAGCCAGCCCCGCCTGCCGCCCCTTGATGTCGGCGTCCGCCTGCTGCGATCGCTGCACCGTGCCGGACCCGGTACGCAGCAGGTCCTGGTAGCGCCGGAACTCCGCCTGCGCGAAGGCCACCTGCGCCTCCCCGGCGGTCACGTCGGCCCCCGCCTGCTCGATGGCGCTGGGCAGCAGGGCGATCTGGGCGGCCAGGCCCGCGACCTCCGCCTCCGCCGATTGCAGGTCCGCGGCGGCGACGCGCTGCGCCACGATCAGGTCGGCGTCGTCCAGCCGGACCAGCAGCTGGCCGGCCTGGACCAGCTGGTTGTCAACCACCAGCACCTCCGCCACCTGGCCGCTCACGCGCGGGCTGACGACGACCATGTCCGCGGCGGTGTAGGCGTCGTCCGTCTCCTCGAAGAAGCGCAGCGTGGTCCACCAGTGCCACCCATAGGCGCCGCCGCCGCCGAGCAGCGCCAGCGCCAGCGCCGCCAGCACCAGGCGCTTGCCCCAGCGCCGGGGCGCACGGGGCGGTGCCGCACCCGGCGCCGTCGGCACCGAGACCATGACGGGAACCTGGCCGCCGTCCATTATGCGCGCCCTTCGGACATCACGCCGGCAGGCAGGCGGGCGGACGTGTCGGCCTGGGCCGCACCGGACGGGGCGACGCCCGCCTCCATGCCGGCCCGCATGTCCGGCACCCTGTCGGATGACTTGGCGGATGCCCTGCTCCCAGGCGCCGGGCCGTCCGTTGCGGGGCAGGCGGACATCGGATGTGCGGGCACGGGATGAGCGGGCAGGGGGAACACGGGCGCGATGCCGCTGCCCTCCAGCAGCAGCAGCTCGTCCAGTGTCGCGCCGAGCCGCTCCACGCGCTCATTCCCAAGCCGGCCGAAGAACTCCGCCTGCGCCCGCATGGCCAGCGGGACGGACCGGGCCACCATGCGCCGCCCGGCCTCCGTCAGCACGACATGGTGGGCGCGGGCATCATCGGGATGGACGGGCCGCACCACTAGGCCCTTGCCTTCCAGCAGGCGCAGGACCTTGCTGACCATCATGCGGTCGGTCGCCGTGCCCTCCGCCAGGCGGGCCTGCGTCGGCTGCTCGCCGGCCTGCGCCAGGTAGTCGGTCACACGCAACATTACATATTGCATGTGCGTCAGGCCCAACGGCAGCAACGCGGCTTCCAGCCGCCGCATGAAGGCGTGCTGCACATGCCACAGCCGGAAGCCGAAGCTGCGTACAGGCGAGGTGTCGGGCAGCGGCATATCGTCCATGGCATTAATGTAGTCATGGATACAATCTTCTGCAAGACAGGCAACGGCAAGATGCTGCGTCGCCTGGGCGGACGCCCGCACTGCGTTCGAGAACCGTCTCCATCGCACGCATGAAGCACACGTATGAAGCCGCTCTCGGTATGTTTTTGTAATGATGTGTCAAGAGGCAACGATTGCGGCCTGGGCACGCCTGGGCGCACCTTCCATTAAGGCCCATCATGTCTGATGAACCCATGCAGCATGACAAAACCCCGGCCTCGGCACTGGAAAGCTGCTCCTGCACGGACGGTCGCGGCGTTGCCGACGCTCAAGGGTCGCGGCGCGGCCAGCCCGGAAGCGGACGCGCTGCGGGCACGCTGCATTGAACCCCGCTTCCGGCATCGTGCGGCACTGGCGCAGGGCGCTGGCCGGCGTCCGGCCGCAGCTTGCCGTGCTGTCGCTGGTCACGTCCGGCCCGCTGATCCTGCTGCTGCTGGCCGGCGCCTTCGCGGAACGGGGCCGCACCATCGGGGCCGCCGCCAGCCGCGCCCGCAACCTGGCCGTCCTGGGGGCTGAGCAGCAGGACGACGTGATCCAGGAAGCGGCCACCCTGCTGCGCGTGCTGGCCCTGGTGCCGGACGTGCGCGGCGTCCATGACGGGTCCTGCCACGCCCTGCTGCGCCGGGTGGAGGAGAACCACCAGCGCATCGGCACCCTGTCCGTCGCCGGCGCCGACGGCCGGGTGACCTGCAACAGCCGGGACGAGCAGCCGTCGCTGAGCCTGGCCGGCCGTCCCTATTTCACGCAGGCGATGGCGGCCGACACCGACGACCTCATCCTTGGCAGCCCCGCCATGGGCCGTACGGCCGGCCGGCCCAGCCTGGTCGCCGCGGTGCCGCTGTTCCCGCCGGGCACGGCGGCGCCGGACGGGCGCAAGTCCGCGGGCGCCGTCCCGGAGGGCGTGCTGGTTGCCGCCATGGACCTCGACTGGTTCAGCCGGCTGGCCGCCCGCCTGCCGGGGGCGGGCGCGAACCTGGTGCAGATCATCGACATCCGCGACGGCAGCCTGCTGGTCCGCTTGCCGGTGCCCGGCGCAGGGATGGCGGACGCCGTGGACAGGCAGGGCCTGCCCGCCGCCCCGATCATGCTGGCGCGTGGCGACCCTGCCCTGGCCGCCGCCGCCCGCGACGCCGCGAGCGGCGGCACGTTGGAAGCGCCGGACCCCGACGGGACCGACCGGATCACGGGCTTCGCGCCGCTGCCGGGCACCGGCGGCAACCTGGTCCTGTCCGTGGGACTGCCGCGCAACAAGGTGCTGGCGGCTGCGAACGCGCAACTGGCCGCGGAGCTGGCCGTCGCCGCGGCGGCGGCCGGCGCCGCCCTGCTGCTGGCGGCGCTGATCGCCAACCGTTCGCTGCTCCGCCCCATCCGGCATATGGCCGGCGTGGCGCGGCGGCTGGGCGCCGGGGACCTCGGCGTCCGCATCGGCCGCCTGGACGGCGCGGCGGACGAGCTGCGGTCGCTGGCCGCCAGCCTCGACGACATGGGCGGCCGGCTGGAGGCGCGCAGCCTGGAACTGGCGGCCGCGCAGGCCGGCCTGCGGCTCAGCGAGGAGCACTACCGCCTGCTGTCCACCTGCAGCAGCGACATGATCACCCGCCTTGATGCCGGCCTCCGCCTGACCTACGCCTCCCCGGCCTGCCTGGACCTCACGGGCTTCAGCCCGGAGGAGCTGCACGGCCGCGCGGCGGCGGACCTGGTGCATCCGGAGGACCTGGCGCGGGTGGACGAGATGCTGTGCGCCCCCTTGCGGGCCGGCTGGGCCACCGCCCGCGCGACCTATCGCAGCTATCCGCAAGGACGGAACGGCGGTCTGGCTCGAAAGCATCGGCCGCCCGCTGCCCGGCCCGGCCGGCGGCCATGTCATGGTCACGCGCGACGTCTCCGCCCGGGTGGAGATGGAGCACCGGCTGGAGGAGGCGAATCTCCTGCTGCGCGGCCAGGCGATGCAGGACCCGCTGACGGCGCTGGCCAACCGCCGCAACGTGGACGAGGCGCTGGGCATCGAGTTCCTGCGGTCGCAGCGGCTGCAACTGCCGTTGGGCATCCTGATGGTGGACATAGACCGCTTCAAGGCGTTCAACGACACCTATGGCCATCCCGCCGGGGACGCCTGCATCCGCGCGGTGGCCAGCGCGATCTGCGCCGTGCTGCGCCGCCCGACCGACCTGGCCGGCCGCTACGGCGGGGAGGAGTTCGCGGTCCTGCTGCCCAACACGGACGAGGCGGGCGTCGCCGGCACCGGGGAGCGCATACGCCGGAGCGTGCAGGAGATGGGCCTGGTCCACGCGGGGTCGGAGTTCGGCGTCGTCACGATCAGCGTCGGCGGCGCCGCCATCATGCCGCCCATCGGCGATGTCGGCCCGGCCGCCTTCGTGGAGGCGGCGGACGCCGCCCTGTATGCCGCCAAGCGCGCCGGCCGCAACGGCGTCAGGCTTGCAGCGGTAGCCGTCGTCGCGGCGGAGGCAGCACCGGCGCTGCTGCCTGCCGCTCCAGCGCTTTCGGCCCCGCCTCAGCCCAGCCTTCAGCCCAACAGGGGCGGAGCGGGGCGGAGCGGGGCGGCACGGACCGGCGGGCTTCGCCGATGACGCCCCGGCGTCCTGATCCGGACGCCGCCAGGGCACCGGCGCCTTCACGCAAACGGGCGCGGGGGGCGGCGCGAACCAGAGTGCCTGGCGTGAGTTAAGCCCTCTCCTCCGACCAGGAGGCTTCTACATCCATGCCCGACGACGCCAAGGCCGTTCCTTCCGCCGGGACGCCTGCGCCGGGCGACGCACCTCCGGACGCCGCACTTGCCCTTCACCTGCTGGCGCAGGCGCGTGCCCACCGGGACGGAGGCGGTGCCGGCCCGGTCGTCGCGGTCCTGCGCAGCGTGCCGCGCCTGCAGCGTATCGCCGCGCTGGCCCACGCCATGAAGCCTGGCGTGCAGGTGCTCAGCCTGCCGCCGTGGGACGTGCTGTCGTATGACCGTACCCAGCCCTCCGCGGCCATCGTCGGCCAGCGCATGCAGGCGTTGCAGGCCCTGGCCCATCCCGATGGCCGTCCCTGCCTGCTGCTGACCAGCGCCGCCACAGCCCTGCAGCGCGTCCGCCCCGCCCGCGAGCTGCAGCCCGACCCCGTGCTGCGCGCCGGCGATCCGTTGGACCTGCCGGGCCTGGCCCTCGACCTCGCCGCCCGCGGCTACCACGCGGAGGAGCGCGTGGACGAGCCGGGCACCGTGGCGCTGCGCGGCCATGTCGTCGAGCTGTTCCCCACTGGGGCGCCCTGCCCGGTCCGTCTGGAGGTGGAGGACGGCCGCATCACCGCCCTGCACCTGTTCGACCCGCTCACCCAGCGCAGCACGGGCGACGCGGACGAGGCGCGGCTGACCCCCGCCGTCGAGTTCCCCCTGGACCCCGCCGAGGTCGAGGATGCCGCCGAGGCGCTGCAAGCCCCCGCCCCCACCGACACCAATACCGACGCCGATCCCGACGCATCGCAGCCCGCGCCGGCCCTGGTCGTGCCGCCCCGCCTGGTTCCGCTGACCGACCTGCTGCCCGGCGCACCCGTCTGGCTCGATCCGGAGGTACCGGACCGCTGAGAGGCCGCGCACGAGCAGGCGCTGGACGCCTTCGCCGCGACGCAGGCGACCCGCCGGGCCGACCCCGGGCGCGGCGTGCTGCCGCGTCCGGCCCGCCTGTTCCTGACGCCGGCCCAGGCCGCCAACACGCTGTCCGGGCCGCGCCTGCCGCCGCCGCCGGATGCCCGGCCGGTCCCGGCCCCCACGCGCATCGCCGCGCTGGTGCGCCTGGCCGCGGACGCGGCGGCGGATGGCGCGACCGTCGTGATCGCCACGCCGGCCGACCCGGACCGCGTCGCCGCCAGCCTGCGACGGCGCGGCCTGGACGCCCATCCCGCCGCGGCCTGGCCCAGCCGACCCGGCATCCACGTCCTGAAGCTGGACGCCGCGGAGGGCGTCAGCCTGCCGGGCCTGCTGCTGCTGCCCATCGGCCCCCTGCTCCGCAGCCGTCCCGCCGCCGATCCCGCCGCCGTCCTGGCGGAGGCCGACGCGCTGCGCCTGAGCGACCTGGTCGTTCACGAGGACCACGGGATCGCCCGCCTGGCCACGCTGCGCGACGTGGACGGCGAGGAGCGCATCGCGCTGGAGTTCGCCGAGGGCGCCGAGCTGCTGGTTCCCGCCTGGGACCTGGACCGCATGTGGCGCCTGGGCGGCGACCGCAGCCCGGACCGCATGGGCGGCGAAGCCTGGCGGCGCCGCCGGGCCGAGGTGGAACAGGAGGTCCGGGCCAATGCCGCCGCTCTCGCCGCCGCTGCCGCTGCCCGCGCCGCCGCCAGGGCGCCCGCTATCCCGGTGCATCCCGGCATCGCCGCGCTGGCCCGCCGCTTCCCCCACCTGCCGACGCCGTGCCAGCGCGCCGCCATCGAGGCCGTCGTCGCCGACATGGAGGCCGGGCGCCCGATGGACCGCCTGGTGTGCGGCGACGTGGGCTTCGGCAAAATCGAGATCGCGTTGCGCGCCGCCGCCCATGCCGCGCTGGCGGGCTGGCAGGTGCTGGTCGCCGCGCCCACGACCGTCCTGGCGCGTCAGCACCTGGACGGCTTCCAGCGCCGCTTCGCCGGCACCGGCATCAAGGTGGCAGGGCTGATGCGCGGCGCGGCCACGCCGGAGGGCCGCGCCGCGCGCCGCGCCGTTGCCCGCGGGCAGGCGCGCGTCGTCATCGGCACCCACGGCCTGGCCTCCGATGCCGTGCGCTTCGAGAAGCTGGGCCTGGCGGTGATTGACGAGGAGCAGCGGTTCGGCGAGGACGACAAGCGGCGCCTGGCCGGGCTGGTGGGCGACGGCGGCCACCGGCCGCATCTGCTGACCATGACCGCCACCCCGATCCCGCGCACCCTGCAAGGCGCGCTGGTCGGCCTGCGCGACGTGTCGCTGCTGCTGACCCCGCCGCAGCACCGACAGCCCACGCGCACCTTCGTGCTGCCCTGGGACCCGGTGGTGGTGCGCGAGGCGCTGCTGCGCGAGCGGCGGCGCGGCGGCCAGTCCTTCCTGGTGGTGCCCCGCATCCAGGACCTGCAGGCCATGCACGCGGACCTGGCGGACCCGGTGCCGGAGCTGCAGGTGATCGCCGTCCACGGTCGCCTGCGGCCGGACGAGCAGGAGCGGGCGATGGTCGGCTTTGCCGGGGGCGAGGGCGACATCCTGTTGGCCACCGACATCATCGAGGCCGGGCTGGACATACCGCGCGCCAACCTGATGATCGTGATGGGCGCGGACCGCTTCGGCCTGGCGCAACTGCACCAGTTGCGCGGGCGGGTCGGGCGCGGGTCGCGCCGGGGCGCCGCCTATTTCCTGACGGCCCGGGACCGCCGCCTGGCGCCCGCGACGCAGCGGCGGCTGAACACCCTGGCGGTGCTGTCCGGCCTGGGCGACGGCGCGGCGGTGGCGCTGGCGGACATGGAGGGGCGCGGCGCCGGGGACCTGTTCGGCGGGCGGCAGGCCGGGCATGTCGGCGTCGTCGGCACCGAGCTGTACCAGCAGTTGCTGGCCCGCGCCGCCGCAGCCCATCGGGGCGGGCCGCCGCCGCTGCCGCCCGCGGTGCGCGCTGCCCTGCCCGCCCGCATCCCCGCGGACGCCGTGCCGGAGCCGAGCCTGCGCCTGCACCTGCTGCGCCGCCTGGCCCGCCTGCCGGACGACGCGGCGCTGCACGACTTCGCGGACGAATTGCAGGACCGCTTCGGCCCGCCTGCGCCGGAGCTGCAGGCGCTGCTGTCCCTGGCGCGGCTGCGCGTGCTATGCTGGGCGACCGGGGTCGCGGCGGCGGACCTCGGCCCGCAGGCCGCGGCGCTGACGCCGGCCGATCCGGCTGATGTGGCGGCGATGGCGGCGCGGATCGGCGGGGAGGCGCGGGGCGGACGGGCGGCGCTGTCCTGGGCCGAGCGCGACCCGGCGGCGCAGGTCGCGCGCCTGGCGGCCATCATGGCGGCCTGACCCGGGCCGGAGAAGGACCGGGTCACAACGCCGATAACCGCAAATAGCCCCTGCGGGTCAACGAACGCGGTCAACAATGTTAAGCCGTGTATTACATAACAGTGAACGCCCCAGCCCTGGCAATCCAGCATAGGACGCTACTTGCAGTCCAGGATGCATTGGCTGCGCCGGTCCGCGGCGGGGCGGACCGATGCAAACGGAATGGGGGAATGTTCATGTCAAATCGAATTAAGCTGGCCTTGGCAGCAGCAGTGCTTGCGGGGCCGGTGGTGGCCCAGGCAGCGCCAGTCAACTACACGTTCGCCCTTGCCCCCGAGAACAACTCCGGCGTGTTCGGATCCGGGACTATCGCCTTGGACGGCACCCTGGCCACCGTCACCATCAACGCCACGGGCCTTGTTCCGAACCAGCCGCATCCCAGCCACATACATGGGCAGCTCGGCGCCGCTGCGCCACAGACGACCATCGCCCCGCCCAGCGCGGACTCCAACAAGGATGGCTTTGTCGAGAAGACGGAAGGCGCGCTGTTCGAGGGGCCGCCAATCTTTGACCTGCCGCCTTCGGGCGTGCCGAGCGTTTACTCCACGGCACCCGGCGGCGTCGTCGCTTTCACGCAGACTTTCGACCTCGCGAACGCCGCGCTCTACGATCCGGACAAGCTTGGCTTGAGCCTGACCCTTGCCGACATCGAGGGGCTGAGCGGGGGCAACACGACACCGCTGGCCGACCGCCTGGTGGAACTGCACGGCCTGTTCGTGCCGGCTGGCATTGACGGCACCACAGGTTCGGCAGGCTCACTCGTATATGACAAGGAAATGCCGGTTTCGGCGGGTTTCATCCGGGTCGCGGCGACTGCGGTGCCGGAGCCTGCAACTTTGGCGTTGATGGGGGTGGGCCTGCTCGGGCTTGCCGTGAGGCGCCGTTCCAAGCTGGGCTGACTCTCACCGGAGCGGGCAGCCCAGGCCACTGGGCTGTCCACTTCGATGTCTCGTTCGACGTCACGCCAACTGTCCTTTGCCCTAACCGCTTTGCACCCGATCCGCACCTCTCGCTGCGAGGAGCGCGGCGGTACGTTGACGCGCAACCCGCAAGTGCAATTCTCCTCTCGTGCGCCCGCTCCGGCGTGGCCGTCAGGTGGACGACGGGCCTTCGAGCAGCCGGTAGCCCACGCCCGGCTCGGTCAGGATCAGGCGCGCGCCGGCCCGGCCGAGCTTCTGGCGCAGGTGGCCGACATATACGCGAAGGTATTGCACGTCCTCCACATGCGCCGGCCCCCACACCGCCGTCAGCAGATGCCGGTGCGTCAGCACGCGCCCGGCGTTGCGCGCCATGATCGCCAGCAGATCGTATTCGCGCGGGCTGAGCGCCAGGGCGCCGCCATCCACCGATACCAGCCGCCGCGCCAAGTCCACCTCCACGCCGTCCGCCCGGAACACCTCCGCCACGCCCTCCTGCGCCCGGCCGTGGCGGAGCGCGGCGCGGATGCGGGCCAGCAGCTCGCCGATGCTGAACGGCTTCTCCACATAGTCGTCCGCCCCGGCATCCAGCGCGGTGATCTTCTCCGCCTCGCGGTCCCGGGCGGACACCACCACGACCGGCACGGGGCTGAAGGCGCGCAGCCGGCCCAGCGCCTCCTGCCCGTCCATGTCCGGCAGGCCCAGGTCCAGCAGCACGGCGTCCGGCGAGCGGGACGCGGCCAGGCGCAGCCCCTCGGCGGCGCTGTCCGCGCGCACGACCCGGTAGCCCGCCGCCTCCAGCGCCGGGCGCAGGAAACGGTGGATTTGCGGCTCGTCGTCCACCACCAGGATCAGGGCGCCCGTCACGCGGCCCCGGACGCCGCCGGCAGGCGCAGCGTGACCGCCGTGCCCGGCGAGCCGTCGCGCGGCAGGTCCGGGCGCGGGCTTGCGGCCTCGATGGTGCCGCCCATCGCCTCGGTCAGGCCGCGGGCGATGGCCAGGCCCAGCCCGGTGCCCGGCGCCACCCGGTCGCCGCGCCGGGCACGGTAGAAGCTGTCGAACACATGCGGCAGGTCCCCTGCCGGGATGCCCACGCCCTCGTCCATGACCGCGATGGACACCTGTCCGCGCGCCGCCGTGACGCGCACCGCGGCGCCGGAGCCGGTGGGCGCATACTTCACGGCGTTGTCCAGCAGGTTGACCAGTACCTGCTCCAGCAGCGCGGCGTCGGCCAGCACGCGCGGCGGCGGGTCCGGCAGGGCCACGCCGACGTGGATCGCGTCCGGCACCCGGGCGACCGCGGCCTCGATCACCGTGCCCACGTCCACGGGCGCCAGGCGCGGCAGCACCTGGCCGCTTTCAAGCCGGGTCAGGTCCATGATATTGGACAGGAAGCGGGTCATGCGCGCCGTGTCCTCCTCGATGGACAGCAGTAGGTCGGCGCGGGTACCTGCGGTCAGGCTGTCCCAGGACTCGCGCAGGGTCCCTGCCGCGCCGCGTATGCCGGTCAGCGGCGTGCGGAGGTCGTGGCTGAGCGAGTTCAGCAGCGCGGTGCGCAGCCGCTGCGTCTCCTCCATCGCCTCGTTGCGGGCGGACTGCCCGGCCAGGCGCACCCGCTCCAGCGCGATGGCCGCCTGGTCCGCCAGCGCCTCCAGGGCTTGCAAGGTCGGCGGGTCGAAGCCGTCCGCGCCCACCTCCGTCCTAGCAGGCGCCCGCACACCCAGCACGCCGCCCGCGCCGCGCACCGTATGCATCGGCAGGAAGCGCCAGGTGGTGGATGGTAAGGTCGCCGTGCCGCGCCCGGCCTCCACGTCATGCGCGGCGGACCAGCGCGCGGCGGCCCAGGCGCCCTCGTCCAGGGTGTCCAGGTGCGGCTCGGCGGCGCGCATCACCACGTCCTCCCCGTCCAGGGCCAGCACGGCGGCCTGGCCGGCGATCCCCGCAGCCTGGCGCGCGATCTCTTGCAGCAAGTCCGGCTCCGTCGCCGGCTCCCCTAGGCGGCGGCTGAAGGCGCCGACGCGGCGCAGGCTGTCTATGCGCGCCTGGCCCGCCCGCGCCTCCGCGCGGACGCGGCCGGCCAGCACGCCGGTAATGCCGGCCACCACCAGGAACACCGCCGCCGCCACGGCGTCGTGCGTGTTGGCGATGGTGACGGTGTGGACGGGCGCGATGAAGAAGAAGTCCCACGCGAGGAAGCCCGCCACCGCGGCGTACAGCGCCACCGGCAGCCCCCGCAGGCTGGCCGCGGCAACGACGACGGCCAGGAACACCATGCCCAGCGCCTCCGCCGGCATGGCGTCGCCCAACAGCAGCCCGGCGCCGGTGACGCCCGCCACCAGCGCCGTCGCCACCACCCAGCCCAGCCAGTCCCGCGGCACCGGCGATGCGGCACGGCGCGGCCGGGGCATGGCGGGGGAGGGCACGACATGCAGCGTATATTCCGGCGTGCGGCACAGCAGATCCAGGCTGAGCGAACGGCCCAGCAGGCGGCGCCACCACGGCAGCCTCGCGCGGCCGATGATAATATGCGTCGCGTTGCGCGCCTGCGCGACCTCCAGCGCCACCCCGGCCAGGTCGGCGCCGGACCGCGTCTCCACCTCCGCACCCAGCCCCTGCGCCAGCGCCAGCGACGGGCGGCTGCTCGGCGCGGCGGTGGGCTGCTCGACGTGCAGCACCGTCCAGGGGGCGTGCAGCGCGTCGGCCAGGCGCTTGGCGTGGCGCACGACGGCCTCGCCCGAGGCGTCCGGGCCGACCAGCGCCAGCACGCGGTCGCTGGCGGGCCAGGGACCGGACACGCCGGTCTGGCGCATCCAGTCCCGCACGTCCTCGTCCACGTGCTCGGCGGCCTGGCGCAGCGCGATCTCGCGCAGGGCGGCAAGGTTGCCCTCCTTGAAGTAGCCGTCCAGCGCGCGGCGGGCGGTGTCGGCCCGGTAGATGCGCCCGTCGGCCAGGCGGGCGCGCAGCTCGGCGGGCGGCACGTCTATCAGCTCGATCTCGTCGGCGCCCTCCAGCACGCGGTCGGGCAGGGTCTCGGTCACGCGGATGCCGGTGATGCGGGCCACGTCGTCGTTCAGGCTTTCCAGGTGCTGGACGTTCAGGGTGGCCCAGACCGTCAGCCCGGTGTCCACCAGGTCCTGCACGTCCTCCCACCGCTTGGCGTGGCGGCTGCCGGGGGCATTGGTATGGGCCAGCTCGTCCACCAGCAGCAGGGCGGGGCGGCGGGCCAGGGCGGCGTCAAGGTCGAACTCCTGCAGGGTCTGGCCGCGGTAGGCGATTTCCCGCCGGGGCAGGACCGGCAGGCCCGCCGTCTGCGCCTCGGTTTCGGCGCGGCCATGCGTCTCGATGACGCCGGCCAGCACGTCCACGCCCTCGGCCTGCCGGCGGCGGGCCTGGGTCAGCATCTCCCAGGTCTTGCCGACGCCGGGCGCTGCGCCCAGGAACACCTTGAGCCGCCCGCGGCCCTCGCGGGCGCAGGCGGCAATCAGGGCATCTGGGTCCGGGCGGGAGTCGTCCATCTTTCCGGTTTAGGGCGTGCTTGATGCAGGTAGAAGCACCAAACACGCCCTAGCTTTCACCATGTTGAACACCCATTGAGTTCAGACGAAGCTGCTTGATCCCGACGCGCCCTAACGCGCGGCGTCCAGCGCGATGTTGAGGCGCAGGACGCTGACACGCGGCTCACCGACCACGCCCAGCAGCCGGCTCTCGGTGTTCTCGGCCAGCAGCGCCTGAACCTTGTCCTCCGCCACTCCGCGCGCCTTGGCCACGCCTGCGACCTGGCGCAGGGCGTTGGCGGGCGTGATGTGCGGGTCGAGGCCCGAAGCGGAGGTGGTCACGGCGTCCGCCGGCACCGGCGCCGGGCCGGCGGCGGCGATGTCGCCCTGCACGCGCTCCACCAGCGCCTTGCTGGTCGGACCCGTGTTGGAGGCGAGCGAGGCCGCCGCGTTGTAGGGCGCCGGCACCTGCTTCGTGGCGTCCGCCGGGTCGGCGTCCGTGGTGGCGGACGGGCGGGCGTGGAAGTACTTGTCGGACGCAAAGGCTTGGCCGATCAGCGCGCTGCCGACCACCTTGCCGTCGCGCTCGACCAGGCTGCCGCCGGCCTGGAACGGCAGCACCGCCCGGCCCACCCCCACGAAGCCGAGCGGCAGCGCCAGGCCGGTGAGCAGCGTGAACACCGCGATCAGCACGATGGCGGGTCGGATGGTGGACAGGATGCCCATGCGGGCCTCGGCAGGCCCGGGGCTGGCTTGCTGCCGGTCCGTGGAGGGGACGGGGGAGACGATGTTCATGAAAGCCTCAACAGGGACAGGATCAGGTCAATCAGCTTGATGCCGATGAACGGGGCGACCAGCCCGCCCAGGCCATAGACCAGCAGGTTGCGCCGCAGCAGCGCCGCGGCGCCCAGCGGACGGAAGCCCACGCCGCGCAGCGCCAGCGGCACCAGCGCCACGATGATGAGCGCGTTGAAGATCACCGCCGACAGGATCGCGCTCTCGGGGCTGTGCAGCCGCATGACGTTCAGCGTGCCCAGCTCCGGGTAGGTCGTAGCGAAGATGGCGGGCAGGATGGCGAAGTACTTGCTCACGTCGTTGGCGATGCTGAACGTGGTCAGGGACCCGCGGGTGATGAGCAGCTGCTTGCCGATCTCCACGACCTCGATCAGCTTCGTGGGGTTGCTGTCCAGGTCCACCATGTTGCCGGCCTCGCGCGCCGCCTGCGTGCCGGTCTGCATCGCCACGCCCACGTCGGCCTGCGCCAGGGCAGGGGCGTCGTTGGTGCCGTCGCCGCACATGGCGACCAGCCGCCCTTCGGCCTGGACGCGGCGTATGTAGTCCAGCTTGTCCTGCGGCGTCGCCTGCGCCAGGAAGTCGTCCACCCCGGCCTCTGTGGCGATGGCCGCGGCCGTCACCTTGTTGTCGCCGGTGATCATCACCGTGCGTATGCCCATGCCGCGAAGCTGGGCGAACCGCTCGCGTATGCCGGGCTTCACGATGTCCTTCAGCTCGATCACGCCCATCAGCCGCCCGTCCATGGCGACGCCCAGCGGCGTGCCGCCCGCGCGGGCGATGCGGTCCACGGCGGCGGTGAAGGCGGCGGGCGGCTCACTCCCGGCCAGCTTCAGCAGCGAGTCCACGGCGCCCTTGCGCCAGGTCCGGCCGCCGGCATCGAGGCCGGAGACGCGGGTGTTGGCGGTGAAGGGGATCACTTCGGCGCCCTCCGGCACGGCCGGCGCCAGGCCCTGCCGGTCGCGCACCCAGGCCAGGATGGACCGCCCCTCCGGCGTGTCGTCGCCGAGCGACGCCATCGCGGCGGCCTCGGCGATGCC
>JAABUM010003010.1_pt1 | contig 21531 bp, 17 predicted proteins | sample 5559161 | NCBI WGS metagenome assembly JAABUM01 (sample SAMN10711868, study PRJNA513369) | rock metagenome | isolation source: Antarctica rocks | place: Antarctica: Victoria Land, Siegfried Peak nord
GGCGGTTTGCGGCGTGACGAGAGGCTCAGCAAAGCTCGAGAGGCACAGGCCGGCCTGTGCCTCTCGAGCTTTGCTGAGCCTTTCGTCGGGTGGCTTTCGGCGAGTCGGGCGTTGACCAGCCACTTCGCCATAGGCGGACCTCGCTGCGCGGCTACTCAACGCCCGAGTTGAACCAGGCCCGTGTGATTGTCCTGCGGCAATTGGCCCTCGACCACGGCTCCGACAGTGATCGCCGTCAACGTCACAGGGCCGCCGAAATTGGTCATGAAAGAGGTATCCGCCGCGTCGCGGCCGGTCGCCACCCGCAGCAGTGACTGCCGTGGCGCAAGACCGGTCGCGTCAACCGTGTGCCAGACACCGTCGACGTAAACCTCGACCACGGCGTGGAAGTCCATCGGGTCCAGGCCGGGCGCGTACACAGCAACCAGACGCGCCGGCACTCCCCTGGCCCTGAGAACGGCGATCGCGAGGTGGGCGAAGTCGCGGCAGACGCCATTACCGAGCAGAAACGTGTCCAGCGCGCCATCCGTAGGTCGGGACGAGCCGGCGACGTAGGCCGTTCGCGCCTGTACCCACTGCCGCACAGCAAGCACCAATTCGCGGCCGTCGAGGTGCCCGAACAACTCGCCTGCCACCCCGAAGAGGCGGTCGGACTCGGCGTAACGACTTGGTACCTGGTTACCCAAGAGGGCGCCAGCGCCCTCACCACCTTTCTCCTCGTACCCGTGGACGGTGGCCGCATACCTCACCAGATAGGAGCCGGGGGCCGCATCGAAGACGTGCAGGACGCCGTCTCGGGTGTCCTGCACCTCCTGAGTTTCCACGTCGCCCCCGTCGCAGGTGATGCGCATCGACTCCTCGATCCGCAAGCCCGTGCACCGAGCGGCAGCGATCGCCAGCACGATCCGGGCAGGACCACCGACCTGGAAGTCAAGTGCTGTGTTGACCGAACGTTCCATTTCTACGGTTCCCTCGTGTCAGTGACGGGGCGGTCTCTACCGAGCCGGCGTTCCAGCGGCACGTCGAGGTCGCCGCACAATGCGCGCCAGACGTCACGCGGACCCACACCATCGTTCAGAGCTTCATCAGCACTTCGGTCACCGAGGGAGTGGATCGCGTGCGAGTTGGCGAGTACGCGGCTGTAGCCGGATCCGAACTCGTCGTCCATCAGCCGCCAGAACTCACTCACTCGCACAGCGCCAGTGTGTCAGCCGTGCAACAGCCGACCCGCCGCCCGACGTCGATGGCCGCCGGGACATCCCGCCATCCGGCCGACTGTCGAAGGGACATGACGCACGCCATAATGCGTTCATGCGTCTCATCACGGCCCCAGATGTCCCCGAATCCCCCGCCCGCGTCGAGCAGTCGACAACGCCCCCGGTGCGTGTCGGGCTGGTCCAGCACACCTGGGATGGCGATGCCACAAGGCTCGCCGCGACCCTGCACGACGCCATCGGACAAGCCGCACATGCGGGTGCGCAGTTCATCTTCCTGCCCGAGATCGTGTTGTCGCGTTATCCGGCCGACACACTGCCTACCGGAACCCCCGGCGACACCGCCGAAGACCTCCTGACCGGCCCGACGATGCAGCTCGCGCAGGGCGCGGCCCGCGACTTCGGCGTGTACGTGCATGCTTCGCTCTACGAGCGTGCCGACGCCGAGGACGGTCGCGGTCTGAACACCGCGATTCTGGTCGCCCCCGACGGCGAGCTCGTGCAACGCACCCGCAAGACCCACATCCCGGTCACAGCCGGCTATTACGAAGACAAATACTTCCGGCCCGGGCCGGCCGATGATGCCTACCCCGTCGCTGCCGTCGAGGATCCCGCGGTCAAGCTCGGTATGCCGACGTGCTGGGACGAATGGTTCCCCGAAGTCGCGAGGTCCTACGCACTCGCCGGGGCGCAGGTACTGGTCTATCCGACGGCCATCGGTTCCGAACCGGATCACCCCGATTTCGACACCCAACCACTGTGGCAGCACACGATCGTGGCGCACGCGATCGCGAATTCGCTCTTCGTCATCGCCCCGAACCGTTGCGGCGACGAAGGCCTCATCACCTTCTACGGTTCTTCGTTCATCGCAGACCCGTATGGCCGGGTACTCGTTCAGGGGCCGCGCGATGAAGAGGCTGTGCTCGTCGCGGACCTCGACCTCGCCCAGTGCAAGGACTGGCGGGATCTCTTCCCCTTCCTGGCCACCCGCAGGCCGGACACCTACGCCTCACTGGCCGCGGCGATCCGGCCCGAACACGAACGGAAGGTCTGGGAATGACTTCGCAGAATACGGCGTACAAGTGGCGGATGCCGCCGGAATGGGCGCCGCACGACTGCACCTGGATGGCGTTCCCGACCCAGGGTTACACCCTCGGAGACACGCCCGAGGAGGCTGACGCTGCACGCCGCACCTGGGCCGCTGTCGCCAACGCGACAGCCGCATTCGAACCTGTGTCGATGGTCGTCGCACCAGCGGATGCGCAGATCGCACGGACCCTGCTGGACCCCGGCGTGCAGTTGCACGAGGCACCGCTGAACGACGCGTGGATGCGCGACATGGGCCCCTCGTTCGTGCTGTCGGCCGACGGGTCGGAGCTTGGGGCCGTGGACTGGGTCTTCAACGGTTGGGGCGGGCAGTCCTGGGCCAACTGGGAACATGACGAGAAGATCGGTCAGTTCGTCGCGGGCATCGCAGGAGCCGAAGTGCTCTCCTCGGCGCTGGTCAACGAAGGCGGCGGTTTCCACATCGACGGCGAAGGCACGGTCCTGCTCACCCAGACCGTACAACTAGACCCGGGCCGCAACCCGGACGCCACCCGCGAGTCGGTCCAAGCAGAGTTCGCCCGCTGCATCGGAGCCGACACGTTCATCTGGGTGCCGCGCGGTCTGACCCGCGACTACGACGACTTCGGCACCCGCGGTCACGTCGACATCGTCGCGACTTTCCCGTCTCCCGGTGTCGTGCTGGTGCACCGGCAGGAGGACAACGCCCACCCTGACTTCGCGGTGAGCGAACTTGTCATCGAAAGTCTGCGCGGCGCGGTCGATTCGGCGGGGCGCACCGTCGAGATCGTCGAGATCCCAGCACCAGCGACGTTGCGCGACGACGACGGGCCTGTCGACTACAGCTATGTCAACCACCTCGTCGTCAACGGCGGCGTCATCGCGTGCACGTTCGATGACGCGAACGACGCGCGCGCGCTGGACGTGTTGCGTCAGGTCTATCCGGGTCGCGAGGTCGTGGGCGTGGACGCCCGCGAGCTGTTTTCTCGCGGTGGCGGCATCCACTGCATCACCCAGCAGCAGCCCTCTCTCGGTTGACCGGTAGGCGGCGACGGCCTTACCGAGTGGTCATGGAGGCACAGCGGGACGTTCGTGACCACTGCGTTCGTGACCACTGCGTTCGTGACCACTGCGCTTTGTCACCTGGCTAAGCACGTGAGCGGTTGTCGGTGGCGGGTGGCAGGCTGGGCTCCGCAATGACAGCAGCGGATCAGGTCGACGTGCTCGACCGTTTCTCCCCCATCACCCGGGCCTGGTTCACGGGCACCTTCAGTACGCCCACCACCGCTCAGAGCGGGGCGTGGGACGCCATTTCCAGCGGCTCGCACACGTTGGTGGTCGCTCCCACCGGTTCGGGCAAGACGCTGTCGGCGTTCCTCTGGGCGCTGGACCGGATGACGGTCGCGCCCGTTCCCGAGGACCCGTTGAAACGGTGCCGGGTGCTCTATATCTCGCCGATGAAGGCACTTGCCGTCGACGTGGAGCGCAACCTGCGCGCTCCCCTGGTCGGGTTGAAACACGCGGCGACCCGACTCGGCGCCAAACCACCGCAAGTAACGGTCGCGGTCCGCTCCGGCGACACCCCCGCGCAGGAGCGGCGGGCCTTTGTCCGCACCCCGAGCGACGTTCTCATCACAACACCTGAGTCCCTGTTCCTGCTGCTCACCTCGGCCGCCCGCGAGAGCCTCACCGGAATCGAGACGGTGATTCTCGATGAGGTGCACGCCCACGCCGGCTCCAAACGCGGCGCCCACCTGGCCTTGTCTTTGGAACGACTCGACGCGATCCTGGACAAACCAGCCCAACGAGTCGGGCTTTCAGCGACAGTGCGGCCGGTCGAGGAGGTTGCCCGTTTCCTCGCCGGTGGCCGGCCGGTGACCTGTGTGCAACCGCCCTCGACGAAGGAATGGGACCTCGAGGTCGTCGTCCCGGTGCCGGATCTCTCAGAGTTGGGTCAGGTAACCGATGACCTCACCGGAGCCGCTGCCGGGCCGCGTGAGCGCAGTTCGATCTGGCCACATGTCGAGGAACGCATCGTCGACCTGATCGCCTCTCACCGTTCCACGCTCGTGTTCGCCAATTCCCGCCGACTCGCCGAACGTCTGACGACTCGTCTCAACGAAATCTGGCAGGAGCGCAACGCCGACCCGGAAGATGTCGCCGTCAAAGGCGACTTGCGACCTACCGCGCAGATCATGGCGCAGGCCGGCAGTGCTCGTGGCGCTCCCGCTATCCTCGCCCGGGCACACCATGGCTCGGTCAGCAAAGAGCAGCGCGGCGCGATCGAAGACGCCCTCAAGTCGGGAACACTTCCGGCGGTCGTCGCCACCAGCTCGCTGGAACTGGGGATCGACATGGGTGCGGTCGATCTCGTCATCCAGGTCGAGTCCCCGCCGAGCGTCGCCAGCGGACTGCAGCGCGTAGGTCGTGCCGGACACCAGGTCGGCGCCGTCAGCCACGGGGTGGTGTTCCCGAAGTTTCGCGGCGATCTGGTGCAGACCGCCGTGGTCGTGGAGCGGATGCGCGACGGCGGCATAGAGGCGTTGCGGGTGCCCGCCAATCCGATCGACGTGCTGGCTCAGCACATCGTCGCGATGTGCGCGATGGACGAGTGGAACGTCGAGGAGCTGTACGCACTCGTGCAGCGTTCGGCACCGTTCGGCACCCTCGCACGCACCGTGTTGGAATCAGTGCTCGACATGCTGTCCGGCAGGTATCCGAGCGAGGAGTTCGCCGAGCTGCGACCGCGGATCGTGTGGGACCGGGTCGGTTCCACCCTGACCGGTCGACCGGGTGCGCAACGCCTTGCCGTTACCAGTGGCGGCACCATCCCCGACCGCGGGCTGTACGGCGTCTTCCTCGCCGGAGGCGGCGGGCAGGCCAACAACAGTCGACGGGTCGGCGAGCTCGACGAGGAGATGGTCTACGAGTCCCGGGTCGGCGACCTGTTCACGCTCGGTACCAGCACCTGGCGGATCGAAGACATCACCCACGACCAGGTGCTCGTCACGCCCGCACCCGGTCAACCCGGCAAGCTTCCGTTCTGGAAGGGCGACTCCCTCGGCCGGCCGATCGAACTCGGCGCAGCGGTGGGGGCGTTCGTGCGTGAGGTCGGCGCGCTACCCGACGACGAGGCCCATGAGCGGGTCCGTGCGGCCGGCCTCGACCAGTGGGCCGCCGACAACCTCCTCGCCTACCTGCGCGAACAGCAGGAGGCCACCGGTCAGCTCTCCCACGATCGCCAGATCGTGGTCGAACGGTTCCGCGACGAACTGGGCGACTGGCGGATCGTCATCCACTCCCCCTTCGGCGCCGGGGTGCACGCGCCCTGGGCACTGGCGATCGCCGCTCGGATGCGCGAACGCTTCGGCCTCGAGGTGCAGGCCATGCACGGCGACGACGGCATCGTGCTGCGGTTGCTCGACCTCGACCTCGAGGAAGGCGACCAGTCGCTCAGCAGCGCGTTGATGGAGATCGTCGCGCTAGACCCGGACGACGTGCACCAGCTGATCACCGAACAGATCGGCGGGTCTGCACTATTTGCAGCAAGATTCCGCGAGTGTGCGGCGCGCGCTCTGCTACTGCCTCGACGCCAGCCCGGCAAACGCCAAGCGCTGTGGCAGCAGCGCCAACGCGCTTCGCAACTGCTCGAGGTCGCGAGCCGCTACCCGGCGTTCCCGATCGTCCTCGAAGCCGTACGCGAGTGTGTGCAGGACGTCTTCGACGTACCCGGCCTGACCCAGCTGATGCGCGACATCGGCGCCCGCCGGGTACGCATGGTGCAGGTCGACACCCCCCGCCCCTCCCCGTTCGCGGCCAGCTTGCTGTTCGGGTACGTCGCCCAGTTCCTCTACGAAGGCGATTCGCCGTTGGCCGAACGCCGTGCTGCGGCTCTGGCCCTCGACCCGTCGCTGTTGTCCGATTTGCTCGGCACAGCTGAGGGTGCGTCGCTGCGCGATCTGCTCGATCCGCAGGTCGTCACCGATACCGGCACCGAGCTGCAGCGCCTCGCCGAGGGTCGACGGGCGCGCAACGCTGAGGAAGTCTCGGACCTCCTACGGGTACTGGGGCCGATGACGGTGCAACAGGTCGCCGAACGTAGTGAGAGCGACGCCGACGAAGTCGGCTCCTGGTTGGGCGAACTGGTCCGTGCACGTCGCTTGATCGAACCAACCTGGGGCGGCATCGTGCGGTACGCCTCCATCGAGGACGCGTCACGGCTGCGTGACGCGCTCGGGGTCGCCCTGCCGCCGGGCGTTCCCGGCGCCTTCCTGGAACCCGTCGACGACCCGCTCGGTGAACTGCTGTCGCGGTATGCCCGCACGCACATCCCGTTCACCGTCTTGGAAGCCGCCGAGGCTTTCGGGCTCGGACGGGCCGTCGTGCACGACGGTCTGCGGCGACTGGTCGGCGTCGGCCGGTTGGTCGAGGGCGAGTTCCGACCCGGTGCCCAATCCGGTGAAGGGGCACTCGAGTTCTGCGACCGCGAAGTGCTTCGCATCCTCAAGAGACGCTCGCTCGCATCCCTACGGGCCGAAGTCGAACCGGTGCCTGCCGTCGAACTCGCCCGCTTCTTGCCGTCCTGGCAGGGCATCCAAGGCCGCGCCCGCGGGGTTGACGGATTGATGCGCGCCGTGGAGCAACTGGCCGGTGCGCGCGTGCCGGCCAGCGCGCTGGAGACCCTGGTGCTGCCCACTCGGGTCATCGGTTACACCTCAGCACTGCTGGACGAATTGACCTCCAGCGGTGAGGTCGTGTGGCAGGGGCATGCAGCACTACCTGGCGACGACGGGTGGGTGTCACTGCACCTGGCCGAGACTGCGCACCTCACGCTCGCACCCGTCGATGACACCCTGGAACTGAACCCCACCCACCACGCACTGCTGGAAGCCCTCGGTGCAGGTGGCGCCTACTTCTTCCGCGCTCTGTCCGACGCTGCAGGTGGCACCGACGACACCGCGCTGGTCACGGCGCTGTGGGAGCTGGTGTGGTCCGGCCGCGTCACCGGCGACACGTTGACGCCCATCCGGGCGCTCCTCGCCGGTGGCAAAACCGCACACAAGGCCCGTACCTCCGGCCCACGTCGCACCCGGTACGCCCGGCCAGGGTCCGGACTGCGGGCCATGGGCGCCGCCCGCCCGGCAATGCCGGTCCGTGGTGGTCCGCCCACCGCTGCCGGCCGATGGTCTGCCCTACCTGCCGCTGACGCCGACGCGACCCTGCGGGCGCTGGCTGCCACCGAGGTGCTGCTGGACCGTTACGGTGTCGTCACTCGAGGGTCGGTCGCAGCCGAGGGCATCCCCGGTGGATTCTCGGTGATCTACAAGGTGCTCGCGTCTGCGGAGGAGACCGGCCGAGTGCGTCGTGGATACTTCGTCGAAGGCCTGGGTGCGGCTCAGTTCGCCACGGCCGGAGCGATCGACCGGCTGCGTGCAGGGGCCAAACCGATCACCACGCACCGCAATCCGTGGGATCCCCCTGCCCCTGCTGAAGGCGCGCGGGCGGTCGTAATGGCCGCCGCCGATCCAGCCAACCCGTATGGGGGCGCGCTGCCATGGCCCGAATCCGACGGCGGCCACAAGCCGGGCCGCAAGGCCGGTGCACTGGTCGTGTTGGCCGATGGTGCGCTCACGCTGTACATCGAGCGTGGTGGCAAGTCGTTGCTCAGTTGGTCCACGGACGAAGGCAAACTGCAGGCCTCGGCCGACGCACTGGTCCTCGCCGTCCGCGAAGGTGCCCTTGGGCAACTCACCGTGCACACGGCGGACGGGGACGCTGTCCTCGGAGCGCAGTCCCCCGTCACCGATGCGCTGCAGCAGGCGGGGTTCCACACCACCCCGCGCGGTCTGCGCCTGCGCCGCTGATCGGGGACGGGTCGTGCCAGAGGGAGACGTGGTCTGGAAGGCCGCCCAGCGGCTGAACGCCGCGCTGACCGGTGAACCACTGGTCGGGGCCGAGCTGCGATGGCCCAACATCGGCGACCGGCCGCTGCACGGGATGGTCACCACCGGCGTACACAGCCGCGGAAAGCATCTGCTGCACAGACTCGATTCGGGTCTGACAATCCACTCCCACCTACGGATGGAGGGCTCCTGGCGGGTCCGACCGACATCCCAGGTCACCCCCCGTTTCGCCAGGGCAACAGACATCCGTGCACTTTTGGCCACCGACGCCTGGGCTGCGGTTGGTTGGCGCCTGGGGATGCTCGACTTGATCCCGACAACCCAGGAGCATCGCCACGTCGGCCACCTCGGGCCCGACGTGCTGGGTGACGACTGGGACATCGATGAGGCCCTGCGTCGGCTGCGGACCGGACCGGATGTGCCGATCGGCGAGGCTCTGCTGGACCAGCGCAATCTGGCCGGGGTCGGAACCTTCTTCGACGCGGAGGCTCTCTTCGCCGCCAGAATGCACCCATGGCTGCCGGTCGGTGAGATCGGGCACGAGGAACTCAGGGCGCTCGTGACGACCGCTCAACGACAACTCGAACATTCCGCGCACCACCCGAACCGATCGCTGACCCAACGCACCGGGCTGCTCGACGACAACTACGTGCACGGTCGAAGTGGGCTGCCCTGCGAACGATGTAGCGGGCACATCCGGGTGGCGATGATCGGCAAAGCCCCGCAGGACCGCACCATGTTCTACTGCCCCGTGTGCCAGGGTGGACTAGGGCCCACGGACGATGGAAAGCGTCAGCGACCGCTCGGTCGCTGACGCGGAACTAGGCCGCGGAGGAAACGACCGGGGTCGCCCGACGGGGTACCGGAAGCTGCAGCGGCGCGGTCATTGCTTCAGCGGCGGCCACGCGTTCGGAGACCTGGGACAGCGCGATGGACAACGGGATTCCGAGAGCCGTGCACACCGACGAAAGCAGCTCAGAGGAAGCCTCTTTCTCGCCTCGCTCGATTTCGCTCAGATACCCCAGCGACACCTTCGCGGCAGCGGAGACCTCACGCAGTGTTCGTCCCTGGTCTTGGCGCTGATCACGCAGCACATCGCCGAGTTCACGTCGTAACAAGATCATGAGCGCCTCCCACCTGTTCTCGTTGTGTCGTTTCTCGTCGATTGCATCGACCGATGCCTACTTTAGCCAATGGCACCGTCAGCTCATATCCGGATGCCACCGCAGGCCCGTTTCCGCTCTTCGACAAAACGTCGCTGACCATCGGATTAGTCCGCTACCAGGAGGATTCGAGCAGTTGCGACAACATCTGGAGTACAGCCCCGGTGCACTCTTCGCGGATTGCATCCCGGTCACCGTCCAGATCCAGCTGTCGAACCTGGACGCCGGATGGGCCCGCGACGGCGATGAACGCGCGCCCGACCGGCTGACCATCCTGCTCAGTCGGTCCGGCGACACCAGTTGTAGCAAGCCCGTAGGTCGAGCCAAGCACCCGCCGGGCGCCACTCGCCATCTGCTCGGCCACGCAAGCCTGCACTGCACCGCCCGCAGCGAGCAGTTCGGCATCGACCCCGAGGATGCTGGCCTTCAGATCGGTTGCATACGACACGACGCCTCCCCGCACCGCTTCACTGGCCCCGGCCACCTGCACGAGCCGGGCGACGACCAGTCCCCCGGTGAGTGACTCGGCAACACCGACCGTGGAACCGAGGGCTCGAAGGGAGGCGATCAGATCCGCGGGGTGCACGACAGCTTCATTTCTCAGCGGCGTCGCGCAACCGCAGCGCTTGGAAAATGTAGTCGACCCCGGTGGCCACCGTGATCAGCAGTGCCACCAGCAACACGCACCAGGCGACGAAGTAGACGTCGGTCCCCAGTGGCATCACGAACAAAGCGATGCCCAGTGCCTGAAGAGCGGTCTTCAGTTTTCCGCCGCGGCTGGCAGGCAGCACTGCGTGCTTGAGCACCCACATCCGCAGACCGGTGATGCCGAGCTCCCGCACCAGGATGATCGCAGTCATCCACCACGGCACGACGTCGATCAGTGACAGTCCGATCAGTGCCATTCCCATCAGCGCCTTGTCGGCGATCGGGTCGACCATCTTGCCGAAGTCGGTGACCATCCCCCATGCGCGGGCGATATCGCCGTCGATGCGGTCCGTGAGGGACGCGCCGACGAAGACAGCGAGCGCCCACCAACGGTAGGAGGTGTCCTCGCCTCCCTCGGCCAGCAACAGCCACCCGAAGACCGGCACCAGCGCGATACGCAACATCGTCAGCGCATTCGCCACATTCCAGTTACTTACCCCGGCGCTGGGCACAGACGCCGGATCAGGGACGAGCGGTGGCGAGGTCAGGCGGCGGTTACCGTTCACTGCGGTGTCGCGATCCAGTCGATTCCCAGGGTGTCCTCGATCAGTGCGGTGACGATGGCGCCGACTGCCGGCAGTTCGGCGTCCGCGTACACCAGGATGGTCTCGCCGTCGACGTCAGGGCCCTGCTGCCCGGCGCGACCGCGAACCTCCCAACCGTCGGTGTCCTGGTCATACTCCACTGACTCGATGAGCACCTCGACCTGCTCACCGATCCGCTCCACCGCCCGCTGCTCGTTCAACTCTGCGGCCAGAGTGCGGATGCGCTCCACGCGCACCTCGATCTCATCGAGAGACAGTTTTGCGTCGTACGTCTCGGCTTCGGTGCCGTCCTCGTCGGAGTACCCGAAGACGCCGACGACGTCGAGCCGCGCGGCCAGCAGGAACTGCTCCAGCTCCTGCAGGTCCGCCTCGGTCTCGCCCGGGAAACCGACGATGACGTTGGTGCGGATACCTGCGTGCGGACAGCGTGCACGCACCTGTTCCAGCAGACCGAGGAAGGATTCGCGGTCCCCGAACCGGCGCATCCTGCGCAACAACCGGCCACTCGCGTGCTGGAAGGAGATGTCGAAGTAGGGCATCACCCCGGGCGTCGACGTCATCACGTCCAGCAGGTCGGGCCGGATCTCGGCGGGCTGCAGATACGAGACGCGGACTCGCGAAATACCTTCGACCGCCGTCAATTCCGGCAACATCGTGTCGAGCAGGCGGAGGTCGCCGAGGTCTTTGCCGTAGGACGTCGAGTTCTCGCTGACCAGGAAGATCTCCTGCACGTCATGCTGACCCAGCCACCGCGCTTCATCCAGCACATCGGACGGGCGACGCGACACGAAGGCCCCGCGGAACATCGGGATCGCGCAGAACGCGCAGCGGCGGTCACAGCCGCTGGCGATCTTCAAGGGGGCCCACGGTCGCCCATCCAGCCGGGCGCGGATGACCCGCGGTGTCGCTACCGGGGATTCGATCGTGACGTCCTGCGGAGCTGCGGTGGAGGACGCGCCGCCATGGCCGGGCTGGGCCACATCCTGGCCCTGGCGGTCCACGGGCGAAAGCGGGAGGAGTTTTCGGCGGTCCCCCGGGCTGTGCGACTCCGGTCGGTCGCCGTCGAGGATGGCTGTCAGTTGCGTCGACATGTCCTGGTACGAGTCGAACCCGAGCACTGCGTCCGCCTCCGGCAACTCTTCGGCGAGCTTCTTGCCGTACCGCTGAGCCAGGCACCCGACTGCAACCACAGCCTTGGTCCGACCATGCTCCTTGAGGTCATTCGCCTCCAGCAATGCGTCGATGGAGTCCTTCTTGGCCTGCTCGACGAAACCGCACGTATTGATGACAGCAACATCGGCGTCGGCCGCGTCATCGACCAGCAACCACCCGCCGGCCTGCAACCGGCCGGCCAACTCCTCGGAATCCACTTCGTTGCGAGCGCAGCCGAGGGTGACCAGCGCAACACTGCGCGACGAGGACGACATGGCCCTCAGAGTAGTAGCCGCGCGGTCCGAACCCTTCGCCCAGGACTACGGAGTGGTGTGATGGACCGATGGCACGCAAGCTTTCCGACCTGTTCCAGCACTCACCCCTGATCGACGGTCACAACGATCTGCCCTGGGCGGCGCGCGACGCGGCGGGTTACGACTTCGACCGCCTCGATCTGGCGGCCGGCACACTGGGCCGCACCCATACCGACCTGCCGCGTCTGCGCGAGGGACTGGTCGGCGGTCAGTTCTGGTCGGTGTGGGTTCCCGCCTCGCTGCCCGGCGGCGCCGCGGTGACGGCGACCCTGGAACAGATCGACGGCGTACATCAGATGATCGGGCGTTACGGAGACCAGCTCGGGTTGGCCCGAACTGCCGATGAAGCACGCGCGGTCTTCGCGTCCGGCCGGATCGCGTCGCTGCTCGGGGCGGAGGGTGGTCATAGCATCGACTGCTCGCTCGGCGCGCTGCGGATGCTGTACGTGCTCGGTGTGCGCTATATGACGCTCACCCACAACAAGAACACCCCGTGGGCCGACTCGGCCACCGATGAGTCGGAGCACGGCGGGCTGACCCGGTTCGGCGCAGAGGTCGTCCGTGAGATGAACCGGTTGGGCATGCTGGTCGACCTGTCGCACGTCAGCGCGGGCACGATGCGCGATGCGCTGAGCGAGTCGGTGGCGCCGGTGATCTTCTCCCACTCCAGCGCTCGCGCGGTCTGCGACAGTCCCCGGAACGTGCCGGACGACGTGCTGGAAACCCTGCGCAGCAAGAACGGCGTGATCATGGCGACGTTCGTGCCCGACTTCGTCTCACCGGACTGCGCCGCCTGGCGTGCCGAGGCCCGGGACACTGCTCGCGACCAGGGCACCGACCCCAATGATCACGAGGCTTTCGAGGCGTTCTCGGTCCAGCACGGACTGACCCATCCCAAACCAGAGGCGACCCTCCAGCACGTGCTGGCGCACTTCGACCACTTGCGCGAGGTCGTCGGGATCAACCACATCGGCGTGGGCGGCGACTACGACGGTGTCGGCGAACTGCCCCAGGGCTTGAAGGACGTCAGCTGTTACCCGCACCTTTTCGGCGCGCTACGCGAGCGCGGTTGGTCCGACGACGATCTCGTCAAAACCGCCGGGGCCAACGTGTTGCGAGTCCTGAGCGATGCGCAGGACGTGGCGCGCGAGCTGCAGAGGACTCGCGGGCCGAGCCTGGCCACGTACGCTGACCTCGACGGCTAAGTGGGGTCAAGCCACCTTTGGACGGAGCGACTGGCCGATCGCGGCTACCAGTCCGGCGAGCCAACCGACATTGATCGCCCATCTCGAACCCTGGAAGAAGATCTGAAACAACCCCTGCCCGCCCTGCAACCCGTCGGCGGCAAGGTAATAGCCGACGCCGATGGCGAGGACCCCCGCGATCAAGGTGGCGCCCCAGCCGGCCAGGAACACAGCGAACGCTCCGCGCCCTCCCGGCACCGAGCCGACAGCTGCCCACAGCAGAACCAGCAGGAAGATCGCCGCCACAGCGAAGATCAGTGTGAACGACCAGGTCTCCAACCGGAGCATGGATCCAGCAACACCATTGGACCGACCCTTGGGCCACACGACCAGGCCGGTGTCCTGCAGGTGTTGCTGCAGTTGTCGAGATCCGAGACGGTGCCGGACATTCAGGTAACTCGCTGCGAGACTGGCCGCGATCGCGATGAGGGTTGCAAGCAGGGCAGTCACGAACGCCCCTCCGCCTGCGGCACGGTCGGGCGGCGGATATCCGCCCTGCGCCGGCCTACCGTTCTGCGTCGCGCCGGGGTGTTCTCGCCGTTGAGCTGCTGAAGGCCGGTGTTGTTGCGGTCTGGTCTGCGGATCGTTGGCGGCTAGCGGATGGGTCTCGTCGTCGTACTCGTCGTTGTTGTCGTACCGGTCGTCGCTCATCGCGTGTCCCCGATCATTTCTCGAGCCGGAAGCGCGCCAGAGTCATGCCGAGGAGGCGGGCCACGACCAGAGCCAGGTAGTTGACCCCGGCAAGTTGCTCCAACATGACGATAGACCGAGCGTGCCCTCCCGTGGGAACGATGTCGGACAAACCGGTCCCGGTCATCGTCGTGAACGACAAGAACAGGAGCTGGAGAAAGCTCAACGGCGACGACTGCTCGATGCCGATCGCGTACTGCCCGTTGCCCCCCAGGGCCTGCACGAGACCGTACAGATAGGCAAAGCCCCAGGCCACGACCGTGAAGCAGGCGCCGGTCGCGAAGATTTCGTCCGCTCCTACGTCGCTGTCCTGGAACATGTAGCGAATTAATGCGTATGCCGTATACAAGTAGAACACCGCGTGCGTGGAATCCAGGCCGATAATCACCCACGTCTCGTCGTGGAGCGGCACGTCGAGAACCGCGAACACCAACGCAGGTACCCCAATGACGAGCGACAGCACAGTGAGGGCAGGCGTCATGCGCACGGCTGCCACTGCCGCGATGAGCACCAACTGCTGGATCACCGCAAACGCGGAGCGTCCCACTGCATCGTCACCCAGGAACGGGTAGAGCACAATGCCCAAGAGCTGGATCCCCAGCAGCACTGCGCTCGGATAATTGCCGAGTAGTCGCTGAACACCCCGGGGCCGCTCCACGTGGGAGAGCGTCATCCGCGACCGTTCTCGGTCAGCGACCAGGCATCCTCGGATCCAGGATCATCGTCACCGGGAGGGTGGGCACCGTCGAACGGAGCGTTCGGATCGCCGTCGCCCCGCAGCAGCGACAGGGTGGCGGCCAGGTCGTCGGGCTTGACCAGCACGTCACGCGCCTTGGACCCCTCGGACGGGCCGACGATCCCTCGCGACTCCATCAGGTCCATCAACCGGCCCGCCTTCGCGAACCCGACCCGCAGCTTGCGCTGCAGCATCGAGGTCGAGCCGAACTGGGTGGTGACCACCAGTTCGGTCGCCTGCAGCAGCAAGTCGAGATCGTCGCCGATGTCCTCATCGACGTCCTTCTTGACGGCGACTACCGCCACGTCGTCGCGGTAGTTCGGCTTGAGCTGGCCCTTGACGTGCGCGACGACCTCGGCGATCTCCGTCTCGGTGACCCACGCGCCCTGCACGCGCATGGTCTTGGACGCGCCCATCGGCAGGAAGAGCGCGTCGCCCTGACCAATCAGCTTCTCGGCACCCGGCTGGTCCAGGACGACGCGTGAGTCGGCGAGCGAGGAGGTCGCGAACGCCATCCGGGACGGTACGTTGGCCTTGATCAGACCGGTGACCACGTCGACCGACGGACGCTGGGTGGCCAGCACCAGGTGGATACCGGCCGCTCGGGCCAGCTGGGTGATGCGGACGATGGATTCCTCGACGTCGCGCGGCGCGACCATCATCAGGTCGGCGAGCTCGTCGACGATGACCAGCAGGTACGGATAGGGGTGGATGACCCGCTGCGATCCGGGGGGCGGGGTGATCTTGCCGGTACGGGCCGCCTTGTTGAAGTCGTCGATGTGCTTGAAACCGAACGCGGCCAGGTCGTCATAGCGGGTGTCCATCTCGCGAACGACCCACTGCAGTGCCTCGGCAGCCTTCTTGGGACTCGTGATGATCGGCGTGATCAGGTGCGGAATGCCCTCGTACCCGGTCAGTTCGACGCGCTTGGGGTCGACCAGCACCATCCGCACCTCATCGGGCGTCGAACGCATCAGGATCGAGGTGATCATCGAGTTCACGAAGCTGGACTTACCGGCGCCGGTCGCGCCGGCCACCAACAGGTGCGGCATCTTGGCCAGGTTGGCGATGACATAACCGCCCTCGACATCCTTGCCGACGCCCATCACCATCGGGTGCTCGTTCGATCGAGCGGCCTGGCTACGCAGCACATCACCGAGGCTGACCTTCTCGCGGTCCGCGTTCGGGATCTCGATGCCGATCGCGGATTTGCCGGGAATCGGCGAGAGAATACGGACGTCCGCCGAAGCGACCGCGTAAGCAATGTTCTTGGACAGCGCAGTGACGCGCTCCACCTTGGTGCCGTGGCCGAGTTCCACCTCGTAACGGGTCACGGTCGGGCCGCGGCTGAAACCGCTCACGGCAGCGTTGATGTCGAACTGGTCGAAGACCTCGGTCAACGACTCCACGACCCGGTCGTTCGCAGCGGACCGGGTCTTGTGCGGGGTGCCGGGGGCGAGCAACTCGCTGGTGGGCAAGGTGTACGTGACATCGCCGGCCAGCGCCAACTGCTCCACACGCTGCGGGAGCGGGCGCGTCGGCGGAGCCTGCAGCTCCGGCTCGGATGCAGCGACAACGGGTGCGGGGGCCGGGTGGGACCCCGTGCGATTGCCGGGCAACTCTGCCGTGTCAGGCGAGTTCTGGGGCGCAGCGGACGAAGCGGCACCCTGGTCGGAGATGGCAGGAACAGATTCCTCACCGACGACCTCGTCCCCGGCCGGCACTTTCTGCCCCGGGAGGAGGCGGCGTCCGGCCTTGGTGGTCCGGGTCACGACCGCAGCCTGCTCGAACGGCTCGTCGCCATCGCGTTCGTCACTGTCGTCGGAGTTGCGGCGACGGCCCCGGCGGCCCTTCGCGTTCTTCCCATCGATCTCGTTGCCGTGCAGGTCCTGCCCGACGGCGTCGACCGGGCCGTCCTGCTCGGCATCCGGGAGCTCGCCCATCAACCGGTCCTGCAGATAACTCAGGCGGCGCGGAATCGCCTGAACCGGAGTCGCGGTCAGCACCAGGAGGCCGAAGAAGCCGACCATCAAGAGAATCGGGACGGTGCCCCACACACCGATGCCCGCGACGAGCGGACTGCTGGCCATGAATCCGATGATCCCGCCCGCGCCGCTGACTCCCCCGCGGTAGGTCGGGGAAGGCGTCCCGTGCGTGACGCTGGCCAGCCCGCAGGCCGCCAGCGCGAGAAGGCAAAGACCGCTGATCATGCGGTTGGTGCCTGCGTGTCCCTTGGGCGAGCGCAGCATGTGCACGCCCAGCAACAGCGACACGAGCGGGACCGCGTAACCGATCAGCCCGAACGAGCCGGCCACGACAGCGTGGACGACGTTCCCGAAAACGCCGGTCAGGCCCCACCATTCCCGGGCTGCGACAACAATCGCGAGGGCCACCAGCGCGAAGCCGAACCCGTCGCGCCGCAGCTCCGGTTCGACGTCGTGCGTGGTGTGTCCGACTCGACGGGCGGCTCCTCCCGCCACGTGGGCAACACCCATCCAGGTACCCCGCAAAGCACGCAACGGGAGCGGTAGACCGCCATCCTTGGCGCCCTTGGACCCTTTGGCCGCTCGCGCGACGGGAGTCTTGCGAGGCGCCGGTGGACGACTGGACCCTCGTGCAGAAGACGACGGTTTCCCGTTGGAGGCGCGTTGGCGCGTCGTACTACTCGCGCTGCTCGGGGTTTTACGGGTCGACACCGGCCCAGGCTAACCGTCAGTCACTCTTGTCGCGTGTCCCACGCGGGTGGCGCGGAAAGAACCCCGCTCAATCGACACATTTCGATGTCAGCATGCGCACCTGGGGAGTCCGTCGCCCGGGAGCCTCGACGATCCGCTACTCTCGTCGGCAGGTCAAGAGTCTCAGTGCTAATCCTCGGATAGCTGAGCGGCAACCCTCCTCCGCGGTGGGGTGCTCCGAGTGACGACCGGGCTGCGTTGCACCTGCTGCGCAGCAAGCGCGGACCGACGCATCGGCTGATGGCCGACGATCGCTGGTCCATCGGCGAGAGGCTTGCTTCAGTGAGCACCCAAACAGTTCAGAACCTCCACGATCTCGGGTCGGCATCCGCTGCGGCCAAGACCTCGGTCGGCCAACCGCGTGCGGCACTCAGTGTTGTGCGTGACCTGCCCCCGCGCCGGTTGCCGCAGGTCGAGGCACGGCTACCGCTGACCGTCGCGCACGACCACGGCGTGCCCACTGTGCATCGCACGGTCGTGGATGCCGCGAACTTCGACCACGGCGCGACCACCCCGGCCCTCATCAGTGTCCGCGACGCCGTCGAACTGGCGCTGCCGACGTATGGCTCGGTGCATCGAGGGGCGGGACGTGCGAGCCGCGTAACGACTGACTGGTTCGAACAGGCCCGCGTGACCATCGGTGAATTCGTCGGCGCTCGCACGGGCGACGAAGTCATCTTCACTCGCAACACCACCGATTCGCTGGCGCTGCTCGCGCACTGCGCGCCGCGCGGCACGCGGGTTTTCGCCTGGGAGTCGGCCCACCACGCAGCTCTGCTGCCCTGGGGTCGGCGTAACTGCACCCGGCTGGGCGTCCCGAACAGCGCGACCGACGCCGTCGACCTGCTGCGCTCGGCCCTGCAGACCAGCCAGGCGCGCTCCACGCTGGTCGTCATCACCGGCGCGTGCAACGTCAGCGGCGAGGTGTGGCCCATCAAGGAGCTCATCGCGGTCGCGAAGCAGTTCGGTGCCCGCACCGTGATCGACGCCGCCCAGCTCGCGCCACATCGGCGCATCGACCTCAAGGAACTCGGCGCCGACTGGATCGCCTTCTCCGGTCACAAGCTCTACGCGCCGTTCGGGACGGGCGTACTCATCGGCCGGCGGGACTGGCTCGACCTGGCTGCTCCCTATCTGCCCGGCGGGGGCGCCACCGCAAAGGTCACCCACCGGCACACTGCCTGGCAGCCGGGTGCAGCACGCCACGAAGGCGGCACCCCGAACGCGATCGGCGCGATCGCGCTCGCGACGGCCTGCCACACGATCAGCACCCACCGCCAAGAGATCGAACGGCACGAGAGGGTGCTGGCAGATCGCCTCCGCGCCGGACTCCGGGCCATCGACGGCGTGCGGCTCGTCTCCGTACTGGGCGAGGACCGGCCCAACGTCGGAGTTGTGACCTTCACGGTCGAGGGGTACGACCCGTCACTGGTATCGCTGGTGCTGTCGGACGAGTACGGCATCTCAGTGCGCGACGGTCGGTTCTGCGCGCACCTGCTCTGCGACAACGTCCTGGGCGAGGGTGCCACTGCGGTGCGCGCCAGCATCGGCCTGGCCACCCGAGCCGATCACGTCCAGCGGCTGATCGACGGTCTGCGCAACCTGGTCGAATCGGGACCAGCCCTGCACTACTCGTTCGACGAGACCGGCGGCTGGACCACGCAGGAAGACCCACGCGACCTGAGCGTCCAGCGCCCCTGGTGAATCTGTGCGTCTGAGTCTGCGCGTCTGAGTCTGCGCGTCAACGCAGTCGGACGCGCGCCCAGACGGCGCGGTGATCTGTGTCCGGGACGGTGACGGTACCGCTGGAGACGACGTCGAAACCCTTCAGCAGTACGTGGTCAAGAGCCACGAACGCGGGAACGGACTTGCCGTTCGGCCAGGTGCGCACCCATCCACTACCGGTTGCACGCTGCGCGTCGACAAGGCCTTTGGTTGCCCGGCGGAAGGCGGGCATGGCACTGGAGGAGTTGAAGTCGCCGGCGAGAACGACCCGCTGGTCGGCTGGCTGACGAGCGCGCCAGTCCCTCAGGTAAGTGAGGCCATCGCGCCATTTCTCAATGAGGTCGGGTAGAGGCGCAAAGGTGTGTACACCGCGTAGCAGATAGGACCCCGCATCGGTCTGTACCTGCGCGACCGGCATCAGCGCGCCGCCGTCCGGCACCGCAGCGCTGTGCTCCTGCACTGGATGGGCACTGGCTATGAGCGTGCCGCGAAAGTCGGTGCGGGTCGCGCCCACACGCTGCGGCAGCAGTGAACGCAGCCCGGCGTCGTCCAGGCGGCGCAAGGCGTCGGGAGTGACCTCCACAAGCACGAGGGTCTGCACCTGGTGCTGGCGCACGGCCTCGACGATCGTGTTCGCCGATGCAGCGCCGAACTCCATGTTGGAGATCATGATGGTCTCATCGCCCTGGCGCGCCGGCACGGAATGAGACTTCACAGCGGGCACCGCCAACGTCAGCGGGATGGCAGCCAGGATGGCCAACGGGATCAACGCCAGCATCGGCCTGCGTCCGGCGTGCGTTCCGAGACCAAGCGCCAGTGCCGCGAGGAAAACAAGAACGGCGAGGACGCCGAACAGCGGGAAGATGGACTGAACGATTGGGACCGGGCCTCCTCGGTCCCACCATCTGGCCGCTATGCCGAGGGCGGCGCCGACACCGGCCAACACGATGACAACGACGGCGAGTTGTTTCACGAACGTCCTTCCACTCGACATCATGAAGCTATATTCTTCAGATGTCAGTATTGAAGCCTGAAGCTTCCGCCCCGGAAGCTACCCTCATCGGCGACATCGTCGACTCTCGACAGGTCTCCGACCGCAGAGAGCTGCACGAACAGCTGAGCTCGGCGCTTGATTCAGTGGGTCGCGCGGTGCCTGCGGCGACTGCACTGAGGATCACGGTAGGCGATGAATTCCAGGGCAGTTACCCGAACCTCGGGTACGCCCTCGATGCAGCGTTCCGAATCCGGCTGGCGTTGCTACCCGAGGCGCGGGTGCGATTCGGCTTCGGCTGGGGCGAAACGCTCGTCCTCGATGCGCTGACCGGTACCGAGGACGGCTCGGCGTGGTGGGCCGCGCGCGAGGCGATCGAGGCAGCTAAGAGCGCGCAGTTGCATGCTGCCACTCATGCCGTGCGTTCGGTCTACCGTCCCGCCGGCCACACCCTCTCGGCCCCCGGACCGAGTGCCGGAGCCGTCAACGCGGCACTCCTATGTCAGGACCAACTGCTTTCATCACTGGATGACCGATCACTACGCATCCTGCGCCGACTCTCCGAAGGTGAGTCGCGGACTGCGATTGCCTCAGCCGAGGGCGTCTCGCCGTCCGCAATCTCCCAGCGCGTCGTCTCCGGCGGGCTGGAGGTCATCGTGAACGCTGCCCGCGAACTCGCGTCCGTGCGATGAGCATCCTGGGCGGGTTCCTGTTCGCGGTCGGAATCGGCGATCTGGTGCGAACGCGATCGATCACCGCCTACGCCATCGGGCCGGTCGCCCTGCTCGCGATTGCGATCTTGGCTGATCTGCACGCGCCGGCGGATGTGATGCTCCTGCTCGTGGCCACGACAGGCACGGGCGCCTGGCGCTGGACGCGCGCCCGAGCCGGGTCATGGCGACACGGCGAGACCATTGCGCTCACCGTGCTCGCCGGCACCGTTCTGGTGGTGATCCTCGCTGCGGGCAGCTCCGGCGACGCCGGCGGTGTGCTCGGATCCTGGCTACGAAACAGTGCATTCCCCGCGCTGCACGAACTCTCCCCCGACCGCTTCCTGCTCGTCCTAGGCCTGGGTGCGCTCCAACTGGCGACGGGAAACGAGCTCGTGAGACTCGTTCTCAGCGCCATCGGCGCGGTGAAACCTGATGGGCAGCCGCAACCATCGGATGAATTGCGCGGCGGGCGACTACTCGGGCCGATGGAACGCCTGTTCATCCTGGGCCTCGGCATGGCCGGTCAGGGCACCGCCGCCGGGCTCGTGATCGCTGCGAAAGGACTGATCCGCTTTCCAGAGCTGCAGTCTCGAGGTTCGGCGAGACAACAGGTCTCAGGCCTGGGAATCGACG
>JAABUM010003011.1_pt1 | contig 21528 bp, 31 predicted proteins | sample 5559161 | NCBI WGS metagenome assembly JAABUM01 (sample SAMN10711868, study PRJNA513369) | rock metagenome | isolation source: Antarctica rocks | place: Antarctica: Victoria Land, Siegfried Peak nord
CCCAACCGCAGCTAACCGCAGATTTTAGCCGCGGTTGGCAGTCAGTAACTGCGGTTACTGCGGTTGGCCAACCGCCGGTCCCGGTTGAGTGCCAACCCTGAGCACGTGCACCTGATTCTGTAGAGACAATGCAAGTTTGCTTGTTGCTAGAGAGAAAGCAAGTTTGCTTGTTGCTATAGAGAAAGCAACAAGCAAAGTTGTAAATGCTGTGGCATGTGACCCCAGCGCCAATGTCCCCATTGTCGCCTACTTTCAGGCGCAGCTGCAGGTGGGCACGGTTCGTGTAAGCACAGTTGCAGGCTTGTGTGAGTACAGCTACAGAACATGGCTGGAATCGGCACTGTCGCTGTGACCCTGCCGTTTCCTGGCTTGCGGCTGCGAGGTTCACAGCGCTGCGGCGAGCCTCCCCAACGAAGCGGCAGCCCTGCGTGCAGCTTGCCGTGCCTGGGTGTTTTGCAGTCAGCACATCAAGGTTTCGCACGACTTCCATGTCCAACATTGATGGAAAACCCTGTTTCGCAGATTGCTGGAGCACAACTCACAACACACAGTTGTGATACGATATCTAAAGTGTGAACAAACTTATCGACGAATTGCCCAATTGTCGTAGATCCTGGAGCTGCTGGAGCACAACCCCATCTTCTCGGCGGGCTACAAGTGCGTGCTGCACATCCACAGCGCGGTGGAGGAGTGCGAGTGCACCGCCATCATTGCCGAGATCGTCAACCCGAAGACGGGCGAGAAGAAGAAGGTGCCTGCCCTGCTTTGGGGTTTTGACGCAGTGCACTGCCGCTGGGTGTGGGTGTCAAGGCAGTGCCCAGTCTCCGGCGCGCCTGTGCGCCTGTCTGGTAGCGCTGCCACATGTCGTGTGGCTTGCAGGTTGAGGCCGCCGGTCATCAGCCGATTGTTCCTGTCCCTAAACCGGCTGCAAGCGGAAACCTGAAACTGTAACAAACTGCTGCCGCAGACCAAGTTCGTGAAGAGCAACAAGGCGGCGATCGTGCAGCTGGCGGTGGAGAAGCCGATCTGCGTGGAGAAGTTCTCCAACGTACCGCAGCTCGGTCGCTTCACGCTGCGGGACGAGGGCAGGTGTGTGCCGTTGTGTCACATGTAATACAAGTTCTACCTCTGCACACTCCTTTTGTTCTTTTCAATTTTTTTCAATAACAAACAGGAGCCTGGGAGCCTGTACTGGTTTCGATGAGAATACTTGGACATCTCAGCCGGTGGCTGAGCTGTCACTCAATCGGCGCTCGCGAGTGTGTGCACGGGTCAGCCGGGTTTTGCGTGCAGAGCTCTGCTGAAGGATCTGCGACGCGGTTGCTGCAGCCTCCCGCAAGCTGGCAGGCGCATACTTCTCCCAGGGGCCAGCCGATTGAAGCCGGTGACAGATGCTACTTGACTGCTGCGCAGGACGATCGCCATTGGCAAGATCATCAAGCTGCCCTCCGGCAAGAAGGGCGGCGCCGGCGCCGCCGAGAACACCTTCAGTGCGTCGTAGGGCTTGGAAGGGTTCCAAACCCATCGGCGTCGGCGGCAGTCGCTCGGCGCCTGCTCCCTGGGAATTCGGCGCCGGCAGCGCATACGCTGTCTGGCCGCTGCCGGCAGGAGCCAGCAACATGGTAAGAAAGGCAGCAGCGTTGGCGGCTCAACATTTGACTCAGGCTGCCGCAACTTGCAGCTGTCTGGCTGACAGCTGTACCAGCGACAAGCCGGCACAGCTGCCTGGCGGCGGCCTTTCCTTGGATGTCGCCAACTCCTGCCTGCCGGACCTGCAATATTGCAGCTCTGCACAGCGGCTCGGAGGCGATGCCTGGGTCGCAGCAGGGCATGGAGAGAACGGCTTGCGGCGCCGGCGGCAGGAGCTGCCTGCGCGGCAGGCTTTACAGCGGCTTCTGTGTGTGGATGGCGGTCCTGATGCTCTGGTGGTTTCATCAAGACGCACGTGAGCGACCGCTCTGCCTGGGCACACTAGCCGCACGAGACAGGAGGATCACAGCATCGGCTGCTTTGCAACAAGGCTGAGCATGGTTGCGGTTTAGCAGGAAGCCACATCTTTTGCTGTTAATGGTGCGCTAGACAGTTTCCATCAAGGGCGCAATGGCTCCTCTAGCATGAATTGAACAAGCCTCGTTGCTTGCGCGTTGCTTGTACGTTGGCAGTGGCAAGTAAGCGCCGCCAGATGCGCTTGTTAAAAAACGAGCAGGCGATCTCTGCAGGCATCACAGGACAAGATATCTGTGGTAGTCGCCAAGCCAGATAACGCATCAGATCGTGCTGCTCGCCCGAATCCTACTCGCAGACGCACAGCCTGCATGATTGCTGAGATGCGCAGCCAGCTACCCGTTCGCACCAATGCAAGGGCGGACAGGTGCATGTCAGAAAGCCAGTCGCAGCCCTCGAGTACAGCAAGCATGAACAAAAACATGCTATTGTCACGTCGTCTGCCGCAGTTCGACAGGCTATCGATAAGAGAGAGATAAATGTTACACCGTGTCGCAAGCCCTGAGGGGCTAAAAGGGTGCCAGCTGCGGGGTGGGAACCCCTCACTGCTAAAGATAGGCATTTGCGCTGATGTTGGGCTACTACCTACTAGATACCGACTGCAGCGATCTACGTGTGAATCTACTACCGCTGCATGGGAAAATTCTCCCACGCGGCAAGGCCCCTCGCCAGGACAGCAGCATTATAACATGTGCTTGCGCTGCCGCCATGTCATCACCAGCCCGGAGGGAACCTGCAGCAGACCAGTCCAGCAGATGAGTTCTGAGCCTCAGCCTTGATGCTTCAGCATCAGACAGCGAAGCGTCAAAATTCGCAAATCAAGCGACAGCGGCTCACCTGCTGCCGGCGGCGGCGTCGGGAGGGAATGCGTCGTTCAGTTCCTGCAGCTCCTGCTCGGTCAGCTGGATGGAGAAGGCGGCCACATTTTCCTCCAGCCGCTTCAGCCGCTTGGTGCCTGGGATGGGAAAGACATCGTCGCCCTGCGCGTTGAGCCACGCCAGAGCGATCTGGCCGGACGTCGCCTGCCGCTTCGCCGCCATCGCCTCCACCTTCTTCACCAGGTCGAGGTTCTGCGGCGCACAAACGCGCACTTCGTCGGCACCCAGTCGGACCCAGGCTGGGGGCTGCTGCAGCGACATCTGCTGACCAACACCGAGCAATGCTGAATGACGGCGTGCAAAGAAAAGGGCACCTCCTTTTCCTCGAGCCACCACGGCTGCTCCATGGCTTGTGAAAACACGTTTGGTGCGCCGCACCTTGTCAAAGTTCTCTGGGCTGTAGCGGGGCAGCCGCTTCCGGAAGTCGTCCTCCGGAATGTCGTCCGCTGACCTGAGCTCGCCGGTCAGGAAGCCGCGGCCCAGCGGCGAGTAGCACACGATGCCGATGCCCAGCTCTCGGCAGGTGGGAATCACCTCTGCCTGCAGGGCAATAAGTGCAGGAGATCTCAGCCCCCTAGCAGACAATACCAGTACGTGGCCTTCAGGACGCCAGCATGTTGCATGGCATATTGCAGCGCTGTGGAGAAACGGCACCCCTCCAAGCACAATCAAGAGGCAGAACACGGGCGCCGGGATCACCTCAGCAGAGCGCTCCCAGAGGGACCACTCCAGCTGTACTGCGCTGATGGGGTGCACCGCGTGCCCCCGGCGGATCTGCTCTGCCGTTACTTCGCCAGACAATCCTAAAAATCTGACTCTCCCCTCCTTCACCAGCTCCTGCGGCGCACACATGACGACTGGTGCTAAACACCATGTCAACATACATTATTCCTAACCATAGCAGGTTTTGCGAACCCAAACTGGTTCGGCACAAGTTCCGCAGCAGAAAGACCTGCATCATGTGCAAGTGCAGCAGCGCGCCGTATGACAGCATGGCTGATGGCCAGGTCGCGCACCGCCATCGCCTGGACGGTCTCCTCGATGAGCAGCGTCGGATCTGGTCGGTGGATGTAGTACAGGTCTATGGTATCGATGCCCAGGTCTTTCAGCGACTGCTCGCACGCCTCCCTGCATATATATGGTGAGTGCGTCCATCACCAAACCCCTAGCAGGTGACGATCCTGTGTGAGCCGTCAGACTGTGCAGCACCATATCGGTATCTCAGCGCATTAGACATTGGCAAGTTATGGCACCGGCAGCGTGGACGCGGCGAGTCCATTGATGCAGCTCAATCAACGCGGCGTGGCTTGAGGGTTGTTCCAAAGAAGAAAACCTGACGTGCTGCGCGTCACCCCGCACGCCGACTGTGCCGTCCTCCTTCAGCACAAAGCCAAATTTGGTCGCGACAATATACTTGTCGCGGCTGCCTCCTTTGAGCGCCTCGGCTGCGGGCAGGCACACGTCACAGGACCATCAAAGTCTGCACGACGGACATCATGCATGTGTCAAAGCGGCATGAAGCAGGGCGTGTCTCAGCTGCACCAGTCCATGGTTTCAGAATGTAGATTGCAATCAATGAATGAACCTTAACTATAGCAAGGACTCACCAATCAGGCGCTCGTTCTTTCCGAAGCCGTACACATCTGCATCAAAAGCGTGCGGCGGCGGATCAGGCGTCTGCATCGATTGAGTTGCGTCTTGGCGGCGGCGATGCCGCAACACTTCAATGCTGCAAGCTTCCGACATGTAGAAGATGGATGAGGAGGCAGCCGTTCAGGCGGCATTTGTACGGCTGAGATCAACAAGATGCGCGCACTGGAGGTGTCCAGCAAGGTGACGCTCAGTTCAAGCGCGCGCGCCAAGACCTTTAGGCTTTCCTCATCAGACGCCTCGCCCACGGTGTAGTAGCTGCTCATGCCCTGCAATCAGGCATGCAACGGGGTGGCCATCGGACGAATCATCGAAAGCGTCTCGCTACTTGCAGGTCATCAGATGGATCAAGCAGTATGTCCATCTTGACTGCGGGCTTTCGATCCCGGGCGGCCGGATGCAATGCTTCAGTAGTTGCCATTAGAAAATAGTATACGATTCCCGATCTTGCTGCACTTTACGATCGGGTACGCGTCCGTGCGTCAACATCGAGGTGATGCGTTGTCAACTACACGTGCAGCGACCGATGGGACCAGCACGGACCATGCATCCGAGGCCGCATTTGGAAGCTGTGAGCCCCTGCTTGCCGATGGGAAGTTGTGGCAGCACTGGCGCCATTGATGCGCACTAGCGGATGGCAGATCCGATGGCGGGTCATGCACGACAGATTGCACTTGGCGCAACCTCAGCGCAAGCTGCTGCAACATGTAGGTGGCAATCAGCAAGAAACCAGTTGCGCAACGAAACAAACAAAATGTCTTCTGTGTCGGAAGCAGAATCACATGCTGACTTCCCGCGGTCCTCCTCGCCTGCTCCAAGTGGTGCATTGTACTGCACGAGGACTGTTCGAAATGCAACCACCGTGCGGGATGGGCGAGAAGATATCAGAAACTGCCCCGCAACCCCAGGAGGCGAGGGGCCACCGATGGAGGCTGAAACCATGCAGTGAAACCATGTACGGCCGCGCGCTATCATAAGAGGGTCATCGTTTTGCCACGCGCATGTATCGCGGGGCATGTATCGCGGGGCATCGGAGCTCCGCCGAAACTGCCGCCTTTGCTCTAAACTTTCAGTCCCGGCAGCACAGGACCCAGACCATGCAGAAGGCAATCGTCTCTACCGAGGTCCCCTGAATTTTCGCGGAGCACATGCTGCCAGCAGGCAGCAGGCAGTGGCGCCGGCGTCGCATGTTCACTGCGTAGCTTGGCGTGCCCGCATGCGGCCAGCCGCACTGATACTAGAACCATGGTGTTGGTATCACCGAAGGACATATTGGAGCAGCCTGGCATGGACAGTACACTTTGCGCTCGGAATCGTGCTTTGAGCTTGGTTGGGCGCACACCAACCTGTTCACAGTACGCTGGCGCAAATCAAGCTATCCAGGTGCATGCAGACCAACAGGCCATCCCTGTCCCAGGACTCGTGTGTCAGTGATGTCCGCTCTCGGTTCAAGGAGACACGCATTCCGCCTGCACCCAAGCGATGCCCTGCCAAAGAAGATGTGACCCTCGTCAGGCGCGCCCCCGGGGGGGGGGGATATTTTTCCATCCCCTGGTGTTTACTAGGGATAATCAACTTTGTTAACTCTGGGATTTACATGACAATTTATGACGATAATTCCCCGAAGGAATTCCTGGCCCCGGCCATTACTCGATCGATTCTCTGATCGTGCAATCAAAATTGCGGTGTACAGTGAGATTGTACCCAGGCACTGCATCGGATCTCCGCACAACTCAGGGTCAAAACCAGCGACACCCCTCGCTGCACATCCTTCATTTACAGCCGCGAAGTTTGCCAAACGCGCTCTCTAGACTACTGCAGCGGCGACCTGTCTTACACGCGGTAGTGCCGGCAAAATTTTACTGGTCTTTCTCCTCAGACTTCGACACCATGACCGCTGTCATGGGCTCGCAGCAGATCTACGAGGTGCAGCACAGTGGCCAGACGCAGCAGCTAACCTTCAGCAGCCCGCGTCCAGCACAGGCACAGCCCCCGCGGTTGGGACGCCAGTCCATCGACCTGCGCAGCCTGCCGCTGGCGCAGCGTCTCAGCTGCATCCCTGGAGCCCTGGCGGCCCGCTTTGAGCCCGGCACGTTGGCGCTCGTGCAGGTGAGACCCCTTTGCACAACAAGCCTGCGACTTCAGGGATGGCAACTCACACCTGTCCGCGGACTGTGGGCCCCTGCTCGCAATGCGCCGCCTGCAGCCTCATTCTGCCACCCCGCGAGGCCGTTCAAGCTCAAAAACAGCCAGTCTGGGGTCCTGATCGGCCGACTGCGGCGGGGGGTCAGCAAGTGTCGTCTGACGCTAGGAAGTTGTCCCAGTCGCTCGCGTGCCCAAGTGGCCGGCAGAGCAGCCGAAACCCCACATCAGGCGTATTTGACCAGAGCAAAGCCGTTTTATGGCAGCCTAGCGGGCAATGAGCAACCGGACGCCTCTCGCGGCCTGAAGTATCTGCGTCAAAAGTGTCCCAAACCATCGCAGCAGATCGTCAGCTCTGCATGCGCTGCAGCCGACTGTGGATCCTCTGATTGGCGGCCATCTGTCGCTCTCTTGTACCATGTCCGTTCGTGGCGGTGTCGCTCCTTTGGCCGTTCACTTTTTGCTGGCGAGTCTACTATCGCCAACAAGGACTTTGGTGCAATGCTGGCGGCCGATAGCCTGCCTGCGGCGTATTTGTGTTCCAATTTGCTTGGGTCTGAATCGTTGCTCGTTTACCTGCCCAGGTGTGGACGGCCTGCGTCGAGGGGCGCTGGGCGGGCGTCTCAGTAGCCAAGGGCACCTCGACGGTGTTCCGCTGCCAGCCGATGGGCGCCTCTCTTCAGGACCCCGTCCTCGCCCCCTTCCGCGCCTCCTGGTGAGTCTGTGCTCAATTGCACAGCCCCGTGAGCGCACCCCGCACCGTCGCGAGCCCTTGACGTGTGCCAGATCACCTGCAGTGCTTGCTTTTGTGTCCCTGAGACGGCTGCATTCGGCGCACCCGCAGCTGCGAGGGCGGCATCCTGCGGTCGGCGATCGGCATGCTGGGCAAGGTGTGGAGCTCCGGCGCGCTGGCGGTCGTGCAGAACGTCGCCATCATCCCCACCTCTGTGCACCCGCGCAACAAGCTCGGTGGTGAGCCCCCTGCGCCAAGTTTCCTGCCAGACCTTTGCAAGACCCCTCAAGTATCTCTTGCGCACAGACTGAGGCTCGCATTACCTCAGCTGCTGCTCTGTGTCGTGGCTTACATCGCTTCACATTGCTGCTGTTGCACCACACCGACGCGATCATCCAGACGGGCCCTGATCTCCGCTTTCTTTGTTCAAACGCAGACGACATGGCGGAGCGCGTGGCGGAGCTGGCGTACATCCCGGTGCACGACCTGCGGCAGCCGGAGGCGGGCGTCGTCGCCTGCCTGGAGGTCATGATGTCGTCCTTTGCGACCAGCGCGCTCGTCGCCAACGTCATCTCCCACACCTGCGACCTGCTCACCCAGTTTCAGGTACTCGCTTGCGTATACATTGCTCTGTGTGCCGGAAAGTCCAAATTGTACCTACGTGCTTTGTCTGCTGGACTTTGCAGGTTTCTGCAGAAGGCAGCGGATGCGCCACTCCGGCCAGCTTCCCCAACCGCCTCCTATCCGCAGACTTGCCTCCTTGTGCAACTACTGGGACCCATCCCCCCATTCGTACAGTTTCAGCAAAAACTCACCCTTGTTTGCTCGTGGCCCGCAGCTGTCGCTGGGCAAGCCCGCTGCCAGCCCGCCGGCGGTGACCGCCTCGCCGTCGCCCTTCGCCGCAGCCGCCGGCGCACCGCCGCCGCACATGTTCGGGCGCGCCTCCCTGGACTTCGCACGGCCGCTGCTGTCGCCGGGTCACTCTGTGTTCGGCCGCGCCTCGATGGACAGCCGGCCGCTGCCTCCGCTGGAGCGGCACCTGCGCAGCGCCGCCACCGCGCCGCCGATTCCTTGCTGGGCGCCCGGCGGCGGTGGCAGCAGCGGAGGCTATTCTGGCAACGGCAGCTATTCCTCCACCGGCAGCGGACCCGAGTCGCCCGGCACGCCAACCGCGGCACCGCCGATGCTGCGCAAGCTGTCCATGCAGCGCACGGCCTCCATCAGGCGCCTCGATTCGCTCGCCGACATGAACATCGGCTGAGGCGGCCGAGGCGGCGGTGCGTCTGCCATGGCGTGCCACGGCGGCGCGCCCGCTGCAGCGCGCAAGAGTGGTCAACGCTGAGAGACAACGCACAGACGACGGCGATGAGGCAGAGCGGAGCGATGAATTTGTACAATCGCGAGGGCCTGAAGGGGACATGAGGGAAACACCAGATAGCGACAATCAGCGCGCTCTGACGGAAGATACACAGCCATAGGGGACTCGTTTCGTTTCACACCATCTGCATAGAGACCAGAACGGGGAAGATAGCAGTTGTGCAGCTCTGATCGGAGCAGTTGTCAGCTGTCGAGGAGGGATGGATGAGGAGGGGTTTGAAGGGGAGGCGGGGAGCGTGCCCGTAGTGCAGGGCGGCACCGAGCAGGCAGCGGTTTGCTGCGGCCGTTGAGACCATGATTCATGTACGACCAGCGTGGCGCCTGGCCCCTGTTGCGTCGGACCCCTTTCCTCTTGAGAGGGCGCTCGCGGCAGGGGTCACACGGCAGCATGGCAGGGCGCGCACGTGGGCTGTCCAGGGGGCTTGCCCAGTGCCCTGCGACTCCCGCGCTCTGCTGCGCCTCAATTTTGGATGGTCGGGCCTTAGCGCACATGCAGCTCCAGAGCAGACGAAAGCTTGTTGATTTGACTGTTTCGCGTTCATGATTTGGTCACACCACCAGCTGCGCCGCCGCGGTCCAGCAGCAATGCAGAACCGCGGCGCCAGTCAGGGCTGCTGATGTGGCTGCTGATGTGGCTGTCGCTTGTTTTCGGTTGACGACCTGACTGTTGATGCGACTTTTACTCCACTCGGCTTGCAACACCAATCTGTAACCAATGTTGGCCGACAACTTTGAGCACCAATTCTGCGGCATCGCCACGCTGTTTGCCGCCCTTGAAACTCTGATTGCTATGGCGGAAAAGGGCACCGCCGGCAATGCAAATGTTCTTTGACAATGTCTAGCAAAGGTACAGACACCATTGCACTGAACAGGCTTTCTGCGCCGTTGGAGTCATATGGTGAAGTGCACCAACACGTTTATGGCCCTATCGGGCACGCCATAATTGGGGTGACTTCTCCCTTACATGTCTCAAATGTACAGGTGTTGCAAAGCCCTCCACTTCGCTAGAAGGCAGCGCACAAACTGCCCGAAAGGTTCAGCAACAGCGGCATCTCACGCCGCAAAACGGTGCCTGCAACCCAAACTCTGCCCCAGCAAAAATCTCCAGCATCTCAGGTGCCCCTGCAACCTTGCCCGTCCAGCAGCACAGTCCCCTGAACAGCTCAGCTCGAGGCCGCAGCCTGTAGTGCAGGCCTGACAGCAAGGGGCCGCCAAGCCCATTCAATGATCCCAATTATAGCCCCTCCCGCCATCTGCCAGCTGGGCCCGGCTCAGGTCCCGCCGGCCGTATTCCCGGCGACCCTGCCATCTGCTTGAGGACCGAACTCCTGCCTGTGCGTGCAATGTGGCCCGGCGGCTGACACAGCGCCCCAACAACCTCAGCCGATCGCTCATGCGGCACTGTACAGCAGCAGCAGCGGCTGCAGCCGGACGGCGCGGCAGTGCGCAAAGGCGTCACGCCAGTCGCCGAGCGGTTGGCCTGGCCCGCAGCCTGGTGCAGGCGCCGCCACCCACACGCCGCCGCCGCCGTCAGCGAGCAGCGCGGCAAAGGAGCCGCCACCGCCGCGGCCGGCCACCGCCGCTGCCAGGCGGTAGGAAGCAGGCAGACCGGCGCGCGCCTCTGCACCTGGGCGTGACCGGATGGAAATTTGCTCAGACTTCGTTCCTGGTGCCAGCTGTCTGCGCAGGACACAGGTCGCGCAAAGCTCCTCTGCGCAGCCGCGCGGCACTCTGGAGCAAGCGACAACCCTGCATTTCCTCCACGATCAGTGCTTTGCAGTCCAAGGCCAGGGCATGCAGCCACCCTGCAAACCCCTCAAGACCCCTCACAAACAACGCAAACTCCCCAACACGCACCCGGGAAGGCGGCGCGCGCGTCCAGGCGCGGCGGCAGCGCGGAGATTACGGCGGCCAGGTCGGCGTCGGAGGGCGGCGCAGGGCCCCAGGCCAGCGCCACCGCCAGGCAGCGCGGCGGCGCCCGCACCGCGCCCTGCACCAGGTTGAGCGCCCCACAGCCGCCCTGCTCCTGCAGCAGCGGCAAGGAAGACTGTTTCAAATAAAACCGAACGAGTGCTGCGAGAACGAGGGTGCGCACACCGCCCCCTGCACCAAGTTCAGCGCCCTGAGCAAGCCGCCCTGCACCTGCAGGGTCAAGAGGTGAAACCGTTCTAGAATTGTGCTACAATCGTCCAGCCGCGAAGCACCCGAAGTGCCCGGAACGTGCTCCTGGCTTATTCCTTGTAACAGCTGCCGGAACAGACAGTGGGTGAAAAGCGTAGGAGGCTTGCAGCGCTGCAGGGGGCAGGGGCATGGCTCGCACCTGGGGGCAGGCGCGGGCGGCGAGGCCGGTGGCGGCGGCGAGGGCGGCCTCCAGCGCGGGGGCAGGCCCCTGCCCGGAGGCGCGGCCGTCGACCAGCGCGCCCGCCGGCACTGCCAGCGCGTACCTCGTGTAGTGCGCATCCAGCGAGCTCCGCCCGCACTGCGGCCATTCGTGCGCAACATGTTAAACTCCGACTTCCGGATTGGGGACATGCTTGGTGCAGCACTGCGGGGCACCGCGACAGCGGCGAGCGGAATGTCAGTCCGCACTCGGCCAGCCGCAGGCAGGCGTCGAGCACAGACTCCAGTTACGAATGCAAGGCCCTGGGGACGTCGCTGAACGTCCCAACACCGCAACACCGCAGCCCCAGCACAGGCGCACACCCAAGCGATGTGCATGTGACGATGGATGCAAGCCGGAGCAAGCAGACTCGGCAAAGGCAAACCTGGCGGCAGCGCAGCAGCTCGTCGATGGGTAGGCCCAGGGCGGACGACAGCGGCGGCGCAGTGGCGCCCGGCCAGGCGCCGCGGTCCAGTCCTGCAAGCGCCGCCTCCAGGGCGCCGCCCGCGTCGCCGCCGCGCACCTCCCGCACTAGCCCTGCAGCGTAATGAAAGCAGCAATCGTCGCAGAGCGCAGAACATCTGGGACCTATATGTGCTGGAGCAACAAGACACCGCCAGAGCAACAAGACACCGCCAGAGCACATTGACATTGAGCAGACACAATGTGTGTGTGCTCAATTGAGCACTGTCATCGCAGCCTTCCCTTGTTCAGCAGTTTTCTCCCAGTAAGAAGCAGCAGAGACCGGGTCGATTGTCAACACGTCAAAGACACAACAGGGTGAACACAGCATCACCTGCGGAGCTGAAGTCGCGCCACAGCGCATTGCGGATGTGCTCGGGCACCGCCGCCAGCGACACGCCGCCAGCAGACTGCTGCTGCTGCGCCGTCAGCGCGCCGAACAGGGACCGCAGCGCCGCCGCCGCGTGGCCCGCGGGCTTGCTGGAGGAAGGCCCCGCGCCTGCATTGGCCAGGGCACTGCGCACGGCGGGCAACGCCCACAGCGCCGCCGACAGCGCCTCCAGAAACTGGCGGCCGGCGTCGCCGCCCGGCAGCTGACCACCGAGCCCGCCAAGGCCACCGCCAAGGCCACCAAGGCCCTCGCCAGACATCCACTGCGGGCCGTTCATGCCCGGCAGTCCGCCGGCGCCCCAGCTGCCGTTGCCGACCGCGCTGCCGTTCGGCCGTGGCAGGAACGCGCCCGCCAGCTGCTGCTGCGGCTGCATCGGCCCAGAAGCCGGACCGTAGCCGCGCGCCGGGCTGAACGCCGGCTGCGGCGGCGCGAACGGTGATGCAGACGGCGGCGGTGGCGTGACGCCGCGGCTCGACCCCGCCACGGAGTGCGGGCGGCTGAGCGACAGGCCGGCGCTTGCCGGGCCGCCGCCAAAGGCGCTGTACGAACCGCTGCCGAACGAACCGCTGCCGCCGCCGCCGCCGGCCAGGTGCTGCAGGCTACGCGCCCCCGGCAGCGGCTGCTGCTGCTGCGGGGCAAAAGGCGCGGCGCCGGGCGCGAGGCCCGAGCGGGGCGCCGGCAGGTGCGCCGCTGACGAACTGGAGGTGCTGGCAGCGGAGGGGGACGGCTGCCGCGAGATGCCGTTTCCTGCAAGGGGGCCGCTGGCAGGTGGTCCGGCGTCGCCCAGCTGCAGCATGGACATGATGGAGTCGCCGAGGCGGCTGGCCTCCGAGGCGTCGCTGCCAGTGGCGGCGGCGGAGGACGGGCGTGGCGGCAGCGCCGGGGCGGCCGAGGCAGCGGTGACAGACCCGAGCGACGGCGCGGTTTCCAGCCTATGCATGGTTTGAAAACAGCCATTTAGAGCACAGAAGGCATTTGCATAGTACGATGTTATTTCTCCCGGCATACGATATGGGAATGAACCATTCGCCCACCATTCGGCAGTGGGAAACATGAGATTCAATCAAGTCCTTGCAAGACACCACGTCGTCGGAACTGCATAGCTGGCAGTACTGTCCACACCTGCGGTCTGCGGCAAAGGCTCGCAGCAGCGGGTGATCGCCAAAGGGGTTGAAGGCATCGCTGCCGCCGCCGCCGCCGCCGCTGGCGCCGCCGCCGCCGCCGCCAAGGCCGCCAAAGGCGCCGCCGCCCCACAGCGCGCCGTTCGCGGCCTGCTGCTGCGCCACAGGGCCGCTGGACGGCCCAAACATCTGCATCTGCTGCGGCTGCGACTGCTGCTGCAAGCTGGAAGTAGGCCCGGAGAGGCTGGGCTGCGACGCCTGAGGCTGCGAGGGGAAGACGGCGGCCAAGCTGCTGCTGGGCTGGCGGTCGAACGCGCCGAGCGGCAGCGACATGGTGGCAGGACCTTGAGGGCCGGCCGGCAGCGGCGTCGAGATGGACGCGGCGAGCTGCGCCGGCGGCAGCGGCGCCGGCGGCGCCTGCTGCGGCGCTGACGCCTGCTGCGGCGCTGACGCCGGCGGCGGCTGCGGCCGCTGCATCGGCGGCGGCAGCGGCGGCGGCTCCTGCCGCCCCGTGGCCGAGGTGCCCGCTGGCTGGTACGCTGGCGGCTTGCGCATGGAAGCAGGTGTCGCTGACACAGACGCGACGGGCGCAGACACAGCAGGCGCGGGCAGCGGCGCGGACGCCGCAGGCGGCAGCGCGCCGCCGAGCGATGGCCGCTTGTCCCACGCCGAAGGCGCCGGCGGCTCCTGCACCTCCGGCGTTTTGTTCCAGGACGGGCGCGTGCCTGTGGCAGAGCAGGGCACAGGTTGTATCTTGTGGGGGTTGCCAGTCTCGACTCCAGTAAGCACTGGCATGGCGGTTTTACAAACACATATGTGGACTGAGGGAGCCAATTGTCAGGACAGCGACGCACAGGTGGGCTGGCGCGGCGTCGCCGGCTGCGGTGCCAAAGCGGCCTCAACCGTCGGCGCAGGGCGCGCCGCCGAAGCTGCTGGCTGCGGCTTGGGGCCGAGGCCCGCCGCGGCGCGCGCCGCCGCTGCAGACTTGAGCGTGTTTGCCGCGGCGGCGGCGGTGCCGGGCCGCTGCCAGCGGGGCGCGTCAGGCGACGGCTTGGCGATGGGGTCGCCGTTGGGCGGCCCCGGCGGCAGGTCGAAGGGCAGGTGCGAGAAGTGGCAGCGCGAGCCGTACTGGCAGCGGCCGCGCACCCAGTCACGGCATGGCCCCACCTGTGCAAGCACAAAAGCGGCAGCATCAGCGGGGCTCCTCCACGGTACGCGGATGGTGGTCAGTGAGCCAAGGTTACCTCAAACCATGCACGTGAAGCGGGATGCTTTGCCATGCGAGAAGTCTGGCTCCACAATGCGAGCTCTCAGTGTCACAAACAGCTGAAAGGCTGCTCTTTGGCTGATGGACCGCAAAGTAGGAACTATCAAGCGGCCCTCGACAGCAGCCACATCATTCGAATCTGGCGCGAGAGCGTGACGCCTGAATATTGCAACGCTTAGCGGCTCCACGAGGCCAAGGAGCATTGAGACAGGCAGAGTCAGGCGCAGCTGTGGCTGACGGTGTTCAAGCTTCTTAGACCTGGGTTCTGTGCAATCTCAATGCTGTCGAGTATTTGGCTTCTCACCTGGCCGCAAACGCAGCGGTCCCACAACGCATTCTCCTTGCCGCACTCGCACAGCCAGTGCCCGAAGTAGGACACGATGCGCATCTGACTCTGCGGCTTGGCCGCCGGCGTCGCAGCTGCCGCGGCCGCTGCCGCCTCCTCTACGCCCGCCTCCTTATCCTGCGATGGAGTTCAGCAGAGTTATGAGGTAAGGTCACAGGACTTGCGATGTTTGCGATCTACTTAAACAACATGGCGATGTTCTGCTTGGTGCAAGCATCTCAAACAGTGATGAGAGAGTGCAGAGGAGATTTTGACACACGAAAACGACTCTGCGCACGAAGGACGCACCCCCTTGCCCTTCCTGCGCCGCCGCTTTTTCTCGGCTGCAGGCGCCGGCGCGACCGCCTGCCATTCTGCCGCCGACTTGGTGCTCTTTGCCAAGCTGGCCGGCGGCGCCGTCTTGACAGCCGCCTTGCCGCCGTTTGCCGCAGCCTGTAGGTCCACAACATTTGCTCGCAAGTGCGGAAGAAACGCTAGACCGGCATCCGTCAAGGTGCAGCAAGCAGAGCGATGCTGCCAAACTTCCCATGTGTGGTGACGTCAACTCTCTCGACAACGAGGCCGCGGACAGGACTCAATATCCAAAGGGCGGCCACACATGGTCCTTCAAATGCACATCGCTCTGCTCTTGCGACAGGTGTTGTTTGCCTACCAGGTAGCTGTCAGCAACCCTGCAATCATACAGTTCAAGCAGCACAGCAGCCCAGGAGTGGCCTGCAGCGCACCTTGGAGGCTTTGGCGGGCGACTTGGGCACCGTCAGCACCGTCGGCGCCGGCTTGGACACCTCGCCGGGCGGGGCCACGTCCAGCAGCGACGCCTCGATGGCGGCGCGCAGCTCTGCCGCCTCCTGCGCCGACTGCGCCCGCTCCCATGCCGACATGTCCTGCAGAAGAGGCTTCAGCATAGTCAGGAAGGACAGAAACGAAATTGGCAGGAGCGACCTTGGCGGTTATTACATTTGCAAGGGTTTCAGCTCCGCCGCCTGAGAGCAGGCTCAACAGCTGGATGTGGCTCGAATTGTCAATGGCGGAGATGTTGGAGAATGTGAGCAGGATGCAAGGTGGGCAGCAAAAGGCATGCTGAGCCGCCTTGCATCTGAAGAAAATGTCCCAACATCCGCTCTCGGTGGTTCCCTGTCATGTGCTGTCCCAAGCGTGCAAATTCTCTTGCGGACACTCGTCTGTTCGGAAAAAACGATCCAGTGCACGGAGGTTGGACTGGCAACAGAGGGTGCAGCAACAACGGAGGTTTGTGCCAGTGTCCAGTGCTGCCATGGCACAGATGCAGATGTCAGAGTTGGCGATGGCAGAGTGGGCAAGAACTACACCTCAGGTGTGGCTGCCTCGGCAGGCGAAGGCACGGCGCCATTGCCTCGCGCCTGATCCTGCGCCGCAGACTGCTGCTCGGCTCCAGCACCGTTGCCGTTTGCCGCGGCCGACGCGGCCTGCGCCGCCTGCTTCTCCGCCCGCCGCTGTGCCTTAGTCAGGCCGGCAGGCTCCGCCGCGGTGGCAACAGCCGCCGCAGGCGCCTGCGCCGGCGTCACTGCTGGCTGCTTAGGCGGCTGCGGCTGCTGCGGGCTGGCGGCCTGCCGGCCGGCACGCTGCGTCAGGAGCGGGTCGGACGAGGCCGATGCGGTGTCGGTGGCGTCCTGCTGCGAGGTCGCCTCTGAACACATGTCCACCGCCTCCCGCGCCTCCATCGTGCTGTCGCTCTCCTGTCCGAGTTTTGGTGGAGAGTACAACGTCAGAGGTCTGATGAATATGGCCAGCTGGTAGAAACGCGTGTTTGCATCGTTGTACGTACACATTGCTTTGTCGGAACAGCATGCTGACCGCCGCCGACCAGGTGCAGCCTTAAAGCCCCCCGCCACTACTGATAAAAGTGGTCGAGCCGCAGCTGGTCCATGGCCACTGGCTGGGCAGCGCCTGTCGTCCTGATGGCGGACTGGCAGCTTCGACGAGGCGAAACTGTGAATGTGCGCCATCTCCTTGTGAGCCTGAGTGAGGCTGGCGGGCGTAATCTATCATCTATCTCGGCCAAGAATGCCAGCGAGGGGTCCACTCACCGCCTCGACAAGCTCGTGAATGCATATGCGTTACTTCCTCATCCTCCTCCTATGCTGTGCCGAGTGGGCGTGCTTTTGCTTCCACAAACTTTGGCGACACCCATCGTACATCCGCCGTATATTTCGCACGTGCACAAGATGGGCCCGACAGAAGGGCATCAACGACCAGGAGGCCATCTTAACTTCTGTGAAAGGTTCAAACAACAAATCAACCTTGTCTTGCAGACTCGTCAGCGCACGTTCAACAGAACGTGTGTAGATTAAAGGGGACGACCGCGCTCGACCGCGGGCCTGCTGTGACCAACATGATGCAGGCGTATTGCTACGCAGCATCTGTCCTCTGCTACTCGCTCATGACCTTGGGCGGTGATTTTCAGCGGTGCAGGTGCATTCACCTCGTCGATGCGCACGCCGGCGGGCAGCAGCTCGGGCGGCGACACCTCGGAGGCAGAGTCCACGGCGCGGCGCCGAGCGGCCGCCTTGCTCTTGCGCCGCTTGGCCTTCTCGCCCGCCTTGCGCTCCGCCGCTGCCTCCTCCGCCTCCAGCTCCGCCAGCAGGTGCGCCGTCGCCGCGTCCTGCAGAACAAAAGAGTGTGGGTGCAAGTTTGGCCGGAACTATTGCAGGTTCAGCTGGCAGTTGACAGTTGCGCTCTGCGGCTGCCCCCTCCGCCTCCAGCTCCGCCAGCAGGTGCGCCGTCGCCGCGTCCTGCAGGGAGAATAAGCACGTTCACTTGATGTTATCTTTTCCAGGCGACAAGGCATGCACCCGTTGAGGTGCCTCTGCTGAGCCCGATCAACGGCGTCCACGCAGCTATGCGGCACAGGCAAGTTGTCTCACACAAAGACGACACCCACAGGCCAGGCTGCTCAGTGCAGGACCCAGCAGCTCTGCGCATGCATCATCAGCTGGCCACTGTAGGCAAGAGGGACACTGTGATGGCAGTGCAGGAGCAGCTGCGCACCTGTGCCTTGGCAGCGGCAGACTCGATGGCAGTGCGGACGTAGTTGAGCGCTGCATCCGACAGCTCCACGCTCATGTCCACGCACGCCGCCAGCTGCACATTGCATGGCCTCGAGGCATTACCAGCGGCGCAGGCGCGGCATCAAACTTACTAACTGGTAAACTTTGCATCCCTGAAGCAAAAGATGTGCAGCAGTTTGCTGACCTGTGCTGTGTCTTGCAGTCTCCATCAGCAGGAGACCAACAACATCAACTACAGCACCCTACAGCAGATGATGCTGTGGGCATCACTGCACATGGGAGTGTCAGCACAGAGCCAGAGGGGCAGCCGTTGCTGCCCTTGAACTGCAATGATGGCGACCCAGCAGCAGGATGGGGGGAACGCTTGGGCGCGGGGCAAATGCGATCAGAATGACACATCTAGTGAACAGGAGCACCTGCAGGCGCTCCTTGAGGGCGTCGATGGCCTGGAAGTCCTTCTCCATGGCGGCCTGCGCCGCATCCGCCGCCGCGCGCGCCAGCGCCACCGCGTGCACGTACAGCCGCAGCGTGCCCGCACCCGCCTCGAAAGAGCCGCCATACTCGCTGTATTGGCAGGGTGCACTGTCGTGAGTTTGTTCAGTATGAATAGTATTGGGTCGCCTAGAGGTAGCCACGATGCTGCATGGAAGCTAAGCTGGGAAACGAGCTGGACTACGTGCAAAGGGCCACGGCACCTACAAGCCTTTTGGACGTCCCCGCCTGGACCTGTGCCCCTGCCAGTGCAACTCAGCCGTTTCTCCAGCATGCATCATTGTGTCATTTGACATGGCGGCAAAGGCAGCAGCCAACATCTGCTCTTTCAGAACCGTCTTTCAAGAGTTTGCAGCGGGAGATGGACAGGGGCATACAGCATATTCCGGGCATGATGGCATAGCAGCGGCAGCACGCACATGATGATCTCGGCCAGGTCGAGGCGCGCGATGTACATCTGCACGATCGCGTCCTGCGGCGGCCCCGAGCCCGCGGCGCCAGGTCGCGCGAGCGCCTCGGCCAGCTTGTCAGACATGTCGGCCTGCCGCGCCAGTGCCGCGGCCACGCCGCCCAGGTCCCTGCAATCGTTGAACGCATCATTTTCAGTCAACGAAGTCGGAGGGTGGCGACTCTTGAGCTCAGTTGGGTCGGTGTCTGATAGCGCAGCGCCAGCGCCTTGGCCAGCTTGTCTGCCACAACCGCGTGCCGCGCCAGCGCTGCGGCCATGCCGCCCAGGTCCCTGCGTGCAGCGAGATGGGGTGGCTTCGGTGATTGACGTCCCAGGATGACACCCTTTGACACTGATTAGGTCAGTGTCCAAATGCGCCATCTGCTGGCTTGTCAGCCGTGTCCGCCGCTACGCCGTGCAGGTCCCTGCGGTAAGCTTGCACATGGTTTGCAGGCGCACACATCGCCGGCAACATCAGCACAGCAGCACAACGAGTAGAGCCAACACTGGAAACATTTTATCAAACATGTGATTACTCTACACACGTAAAGGGCACAGATAGCTCCTCCCACATTGGCCATCTGGAGTACAACAGTTGCAGCAGCAGCAGCCAGTGTCCCGCACATGCGGGGTAGCAAACTGGTGCAAGACTTGTACGCCAAAGCTGGGAATGCCAATGTGGGACCTTCCCTGAAAGCATGGGACGCCGCAGGTCGTGCAATGGATGAGTGCGAAGCACAGAGAGGGAGGACAGCGCAGAAAGCGCACTTGTCGGCCTGCTCGCGGCGCAGGCGGCAGGTGAGGATGAGATCCTGCTCAGCGTTGGCGCGCTCCCGGGCTGCGTCGCCGCGCGCCCTCAGCTCCGCCAGCCGGTCCCGATGCTCTGCCTCCTTCGTCGCCTGCAGCAGGATTGCGCAATTCATGCTGCTGCTGCTTGTCAGCTTCAGCTCGAGTGTCACTGTTGTGGCCCATTTAGGGCCGGGGCTGAGCGCCGGTGCTTTGCCTCCTGAAGGGAAGGCGGAGTGCCTCTCTCCACTTGGTTGATGTGACCTTGCAGTCCCTTTGGCCTCCAAGAATCATCTACAAGCGTTGTGACAATCGGATGCCGAAGAGGGAGAATAGGACGCCTTGCGGATGTAGTTGCGCTAGCGGTGCGAGGCGGGGCCCTCCGTGCTTGGCAAGGCCGCGAGGGCAGCATCTGTCCAAGCCTGCTTCAAATCTGAGGGGCACCTTGTCGATGTAGTCGCGCTTGCGGTGGGAGGCGGGGCCCTCCGCCTGCGCGCGCGCCAGCTCGGCGTCGGCGTCGGCAGCGTCCAGCCGCGCCACCGCCAGCCGCTGCTCCGCGGCCGCGGCATCGTGCGCCGCCTCGCGGCCCTCGTAGCCCAGCATCTCGCGCACCAGCCCCAGGGCCGCCTCCTCCCGCGCCACCAGCTCCGCCGCGTAGCTGCGGGCGTGGGGATTTGTGGTGTGTTGTTCACGTGTGACAGATGGTCATGTCTTTTCTCTTTTGCGATGGTGCAGCATCTCGCGCACAGGCCCAGCACATCCTCCCGCGCCACCCGTTCCGCCGTGTTCTGCAGAAATGTGCTCTGTGCTCTGTTAGTTGACCGCGCCTCTTTGCACAATGTACAGCTGAAAGGCGTGTAAAGCATGGCGTGGCAACAACGCCGCATGCAACCTGCCGCCAGACCGATGCACATTTTTGCAGGTCGCCTCGTCGGTACAGCCCTGAATTCGAGCCAGGCAGCGATGACTACACGTTCCATAACATGCGTGCTGCTGCAGACACGTTGAGAATGTGGAGGCCCGCTCACAGCCGGTGGATGGTTCTGGAAGCAAGAGTCGTCAGAGGACAGGATGGCAATACGCCCTGCTGCAGCTGTAAGAAAACAGCCCCCAGTCCCCTTTGTTCTTCTTGGTTCTCCGTTGTTTTCCTTGTTGCTGATGCCCCCTGCAAACCCAGTCAGCGCTTCTTAAAATTGTGCCGTCTGACGCTCACCGGAAGGCGTGACTTGAAGAGGCGACGCAGTGCCGCTGCAGCTGCCAATGTGTTCTACACATGAACCTGATCCTGAACCCAACCTGCACGGCAATGAAGGGCGGCGTCTTATTCTCACCGGAAGGCATCATCGGAGGAGAGGATGGAGTACTGCTGCAGCTGCGCCCGCAGCGCGTCGGCGCGCGCCTGCGCTTCCGGGCCGCTCGCCTGCTGCGCATCGTGCGCCGCCACGTAGGCGTCCCGGTATGCCGCCGCCGCCCGCCGCAGCGGCGCCGCCGTGCCCGCGTCCTCCATGCGGCGCACCGCCATAAAGTGCCGCTTTGCAAGCGCCCTGTGGTGAAAGGGAAGATTGTGCTGTGAGCCAAAGCCGTCAGGTGAGCTGAAAAAGCGTTGTTGAAATGGAGATTGGCAGCCGCCGCCGCCGCAACGCGTAGAGATTATATATGAGATGTTGCATGCTCAAACGCTTCGGTTCGTGTGTGCTGCAGCGGCGCCGCCATGCCTGCATCCTCATGCAGTGCACTGCTATCAAGCGCCGCTTTGCCAGTTGTCCGTGCACGCGCTGACCATGTGTCAGTGGTGAGAGCCTGACATCCCGAGCAACACTTGTGCATTCCCATTGGAAGGCAGCAGAGCAAGAGAAGCCGCAACGCGTGGGAGCGCCAGGTCACGCATTGCCACCAGCTCCTGAGTTCCTGCTCCCTCCTGGATGATATGCCTGCGACCTTCCTCCTCCCAGCACATGTGAAAAGGGTCGAACGGGTCCTGAAAACGAGGGACGCACGAAAGCT
>JAABUM010003014.1_pt1 | contig 21512 bp, 16 predicted proteins | sample 5559161 | NCBI WGS metagenome assembly JAABUM01 (sample SAMN10711868, study PRJNA513369) | rock metagenome | isolation source: Antarctica rocks | place: Antarctica: Victoria Land, Siegfried Peak nord
TCGATGTCGGAGATGGGCAACAGGTGTACTGGGAGTGCTGCGGCAACCCCGAGGGCAAGCCCGCCCTCTTCCTCCACGGCGGTCCCGGTTCGGGCTGCACACCGAATCAACGGCGCTTCTTCGACCCGGACGTCTACCGTATCGTGCTCTTCGATCAGCGCGGGGCCGGGCGCAGCCGCCCGCTCGCCAGCGCGCTCGACGCCGATCTGCGCGTCAACACCACCGCGCACCTGATCGCCGACATCGAGGCCCTGCGCCTGCTCCACGGGATCGCGCGCTGGACGGCGATCCTGGGCGTCTCCTGGGGCACGACCCTCGGCCTCGCCTACGCGCAGGCCCACACACAGCGAATCGGCGCGCTGGTGTTGGGGTTCGTGACCACCACCTCTCGCCGCGAGGTCGAGTGGCTCACCGAGGGGGTCGGGCGGATCTTCCCGCAGGAGTGGGAGCGCTTCGCCGCCGCCGTGCCGGAGCGATTGCGGCACCTGCCGCTGGTGGACGCCTACGCCACGCTACTGGCCGATCCCGACCCGGCGGTCCAGGAACACGCCGCGCGGGAGTGGTGCGCCTGGGAGGACGCACACGTCTCCCTCGCGCCAGGCCATCGGCCGAGCCCGCGCTACAACGATCCCGAGTTTCGTCTGCGGTTCGCACGGCTGGTCACGCACTACTGGCGGCACGCCGCCTTCCTCGATGAGGCGCAACTGCTCCGCGACGCGGCGACGCTGAACGGCATCCCCGGTGTGCTGATCCACGGGCGCTACGACGTCAGCAGCCCGTTGGAGACCGCCTGGCGGCTCAACAAACGCTGGGACACCAGCGCGCTGTACATCCTCGACGATGCCGGGCATGGCGGCGGCGACACCTTCATGCCCACGGTCATCGGCGCGCTGAACCGATTCGCCGCGCGGTGACCGCCCGGCCTGATATGGCGAGCCACCCCCCATTCTCGGCGAGGGCGGCTCGTCATGTATCGGCTGTCCGCAGCTGGCATATCAGGCTTCGCGGGCTGTCGCGCTGTCCGGGACGATCACGCGCTCGCGGAGTTGCGCGGCGGTGTAGAGGCGGTAGTAGGCTCCGCGCTTCGCCAGCAATTCGCCGTGCCGCCCCTGCTCCACGATCCGCCCGCCGTCGATCACCGCGATCACATCGGCCTCGATGATGGTGGAAAGGCGGTGGGCGATCACCAGCGCGGTGCGCCCGTGCAACGTCCGCCGCAACCCCTCCTGCACGATCTGCTCGGTGCGGGTATCGACGCTGCTGGTCGCCTCGTCCAGGACAACGATGCGCGGGTTCGCCAGCATCACGCGCGCGAAGGCGATCAACTGGCGCTGCCCGACGCTGAGGCCGCTCCCCCGCTCGCCGACCTTCGTCTCGTAGCGCGCGGGGAGGGCATCGATGAAGTCGTGGATGCCGACCTGTTTGGCCGCTTCTTCCACCTCCGCATCGGTCGCGTCCAGCCGCCCATAGCGGATATTCTCGCCGATCGTCATCGAAAAGAGGAACGTGTCCTGCAAGACGATCCCGAACTGCCGCCGCAACGACCCCAGCGTCACGTCGCGCACATCGTGTCCGTCGATCGCCACCCGCCCGTCCCAGACATCGTAGAAGCGCGGCACCAGGTTGATGATGCTCGATTTTCCCGCCCCGGTCGGCCCGACGAAGGCGACCATCTGGCCGGGCTTGATCGTCAGGTTGAGGTCGCGGATCACCGGGCGATCGGTATAGCCGAAGGTCACATGCTCGAACGCGACCTCGCCATGAATCCTCGGCAACGGGCGGGCATCCGGCGCATCGGTGATCTCCAACGGCTCGTCCAGCACCTCGAAGATCCGCTCCGCCGCCACCGTCGCCGCTTGCAACGAGTTGTAGCGGTCGGAGAGGGTCCGCACCGGGCTGAAGAAACGGGCGATGTAGCCGACGAACGTGGTCAGCACACCGATCGTCAACTCGCCCGAGAGGACGCGCCCGCCACCGATGACCAGGATGAGCATCGTCGCGGTGCCGCTGAGCATTTCGACCGCCGGGGCGAGGATCGAGTTGAGGCGGAGCGCGTGCGTGTTGTTGCGGTAGACCTCGTTGTTGTTCCGCTCGAAGCGCGTGAAGTTCTCCTCCTCGCGCCGGAACGACTGGATCACGCGCATCCCGCTGATGCTCTCGGCGGAGTAGCCGGTCAGCCGACTCGTCGCCACGCGCATCGCCCGGTAGACCGGGATCGCGTAGCGCCGCCAGATCATCACGACGCCGATCATGATCGGGAGGATCGCGTAGGTGATGACGGCCAACTCGCGATCGAGCGAGAGCATGACGATGATGATGCCGATCAGCACCATCATGTCGGCGAAGAGGCCGATGATCCCGTCGGTGAGCAAGTCTTGCAGCACCGAGACATCGCTCTGAATCCGCGAGATCAAGCGCCCCACACCGAGCCGATCGAACGTCTTGAGGCCGAGGAGTTGCATGTGCCGGAACAGTGCGAAGCGGAGGTCGAAGATCACGCGGTAGCCGATGCGCGTCGTGGTGATCCCCTGGAACCAGCGCGCGAAGAAGACGACCAGGACGCTGATCAGGAAGAGGCCCACGACGTTGAAGATCGGGCGCGCGTCGACCGGCGCACCGGGGACGCGATGACTCGCCACATTGATCGCGTTATCGACCACCCGCCCCAGCAGGTAGGGCAACGCCAACTCGCCGAGGGTCTGCACGGTGATCGCGAGGAGCGAGAGTGCCGCCGGGACACGATAGGGATAGAGGTAGCCGAAGAGGCGGCGCAGGCTCTGCCGATTGAGCCCGCGCCCGAGATCGTTCTCGCGGTCATCGAGCGATTGCGGCGCTCCTTTCGGCGCGATCGCCTTGGCGGTGCCCGCCGACATAGTCGGATTCTTCACGAAAGAGTCTCGCTTTCTCTCGTCCGCTGGTGCGGCTCAGTCATCCGCCTGCAAGCGCTCCACCACAGCGGCGTCGCGCGTCTGCAAATCATACGTCTGCCGATAGATGCCCCCCTCCACGAGGAGTTGCGGGTGGGTGCCGCGCTCGACGATCCGCCCCTCGGAGAGGACGCAGATCTGATCGGCGTTGAGGACGCTACTGACGCGCTGCGCGATGATGAAGGTTGTCCGCCCCGCCATCAGCGTGGCGAGGGCGATCTGGATCTCGCGCTCGGTCTCCATATCGACCGCCGAGGTCGCCTCATCGAGGACGAGGACGCGCGGGTTGAGGAGGAGCGCGCGGGCGATCGCCAGGCGCTGCTTCTGCCCGCCGGAGAGGTTCACGCCGCGCTCGCCGAGCACGGTGTCGTACCCCTGCGGCAACCGCGCGATGAAGTCGTGCGCCTGCGCCGCGCGCGCCGCCGCCGCCACATCGGCCTCGGTCGCGTCGGGGCGGCCATAGGCGATGTTGTCGCGGATCGAGTCGGAGAAGAGGAAGGATTCCTGCGAGACGAAGCCGACATTAGCGCGCAGGGTCGGGAGATCCCACTCGCGCACATCCACCCCATCGATCAGCACGCGCCCCCCGGTGACATCGTAGAAGCGCGCCATCAGTTGCACGATGCTCGTCTTCCCGCTGCCGGTCGTGCCGACCAGCCCAATCGCCGCGCCGGGCGTCGCCTCGATCGCGATGTCGCGCAGGATCGGTCGCCCGCCGCGCGCGTAGGAGAAGGAGACATCCTCGAAGGTGACGTGGCCGCGCACCGCCGCCGGGCGATACGGTTCCGCCGGGGCGACGATGCGCGGGCGGCGGGCCAGCAGTTCGTAGACCCGCTCGGTGGAGGCGAGCGCCAGGGCGACATTATTCATGATCGGGCCGATCTGGCGGATCGGGTCGGTCAGCTGATTCAGGTAGAGGTAGAAGGCGAGCAGCGTCCCGGCCTGTAAATCGCCATTGAGCACCTGCCAGCCGCCATAGGCGACCACCAGCACCGTGCCGACCCCGGTGATGAACGGCATGTTCGCGTTGGCGAGCGAGGAGAGGCGCGCGGCCTCCATCTGCCGCGCGAACAGCACCTCCCCGGCGTGGGCGAACTTCGTCTCCTCGTAGTGCTCGCGCCCGAATGCGCGGACCAGCCGCGTCCCGGACAGGTTCTCCTGCAAGACCGACATCGCCTCGCCGAATTGCCGCTGGGTCCGCAGATAGCGCGGACGCACGCGGGCGCTGAACGAGAGGGTGACGGTGAGCAAGATCGGGATCATCACCAGGACGATCAGCGCCAGCCGCAGATCGAGGGTCAGCATGATCGCGGCGGTGCCGACGATCAAGATGGCGGTCTGGACGATCGTGCGTAGCGCGGGGGAGTAGAAGCGGCGGATGTTGCGGATATCCTCGGTCAGGATCGAGAGGAGTTGCCCCGACTGTGCGCTGTCATAGAAGGAGAAGGAGAGGCTTTCCAGGTGCCGATAGAGCTGGTTCCGCAGCGCATAGGAGACACGCTCGCCGAGCCACTGCGTCGTCACGCTGCGGACATACGCCGAGGCCGCCGAGAGGATCGAGACGCCGATGATGCCCGCGCCGAGTTGGTACAGGAGCTGCCGCTGCCCGCCACCGATGGCGTTGTTGATCACCGCGCGGATCAGCAACGGCAAGGCGAGCGAGAAGCCGATGCTCGTCAAGATGCTGATCATCGCGACGATCGTCATGGCGCGGTTCGCCCACATCAAGACGATCAGCCGCTTGACTAGGTAGCGGACGCTGTATTGCTCTGCCATGCCACCTTCCTGACCCACACCACCCTGTGTAAATCCTACGGTGTCGCCGTAGCGATGCCCATCATACACCAATTCGCGCGAGGAGGATCGCACACGTGACGAACAAGCGTGATGCGCGCCACGAAGCGGACGTTGCTCATGCTATAGTGCTGCACATGAGCGCGGCGCGATCCTGATACGGCGTGAGGGAGGCGAGCGATGCGATGGGGCGGATACGGGCGAACGCGCGGCCGGGCGACACTCCCGCTCGTACTCCTGCTGCTGAGCGGCTGTGGCACCCCGGCCAGTACGGCGATCGCGAGTCTGGTCGAGCCGACCGCCACCGCCACCCCCGCGCCGACCGCAACGGCGACCCCACGCCCGACCGCGACCGCCACATTACCTCCCACCGCCACCGTCACCCGCGTCCCGCCGACCGCCACGACGACCACCGCGCCGACCCCGGCGCGGACCCCGCCGATCGTTCCCACCACGCGCGCCACGGTCGCGCCGACCGGCACACGCGCCACCACGCCACCTGGCAGCTACGCCGCCGACTGGTCCACCTGGGAGAGTGGCGACGATCCCGCCGGGCAATTCCGCCGCACCTACCAGCGGGCACGGGACGAGTATCGGGTGACGGTGCTCGAAGAGGATCAGGAATGGTCGTTCTTCGCGCCGGAAGGGCAAACCTTCCAGGATTTCACCCTGGAGGTGGAGGCGAACCGGGTCTCGGGGCCGGACACGATCGGCTACGGGCTCGTCTTCCGCCGTCAGGCGCGCAAGGAGGGCGCGGCAGCCAGCGAGCGTTACGTCTTCTACGTCACGCCGCAGGGGCGCTATAGCCTGTTCCAGGTCAACGCGGACAAGACGCAACGCACCCTCCGCCCGCTCGATGCGCCCGGCATCCCGAGCGTGATCGCGGTCGGCGACGGCACGAACCGCCTGCGCGTCACCTACCAGGGCACGAAGATCGTCCTGGCGATCAATGGGGTGGAGGTCTTCACCCTGAATAACGCCACCATCACCCAAGGGGGCGAGATCGGTATCTTCGCCCAGACGCCGGCGGGGGTGGCCGATATGACGGTCGCCTTCCGCCGCCTGGCCCTGACGCCACTCCGCTAACAAAACGGCGAACGACATCTTTGCGATAATCAGGTCGCTCGGCTCGGGCCGGGTACGATGAGGGGAAGGGAGTCACGATGACCGTCGATCAGGGGTTGTTGCTCTATATCGGCACCTACACGAAGCCGACCGCGCCGGAGCGCCCGCGCTCCGCAGGGATCTACGTCTATCGCTTCGCGCCGGAGACCGGGATGCTGACCCACCTGCACACCGTCGGCGATGTGCCGAATCCGTCCTTCCTGGCGATCGACCCCACGGGGCGCTTCGTCTTCGCCGCCAATGAGGAGGCGGGGATCGACGGCCACGATGGCGGCGCGGTCAGCGCGTTCGCGCGCGATCCGCAGAGCGGCGACCTGACCTTCCTGAACCGCGAAGCCTCGCACGGCGACCATCCGTGCTATGTCGCGGTCACGCCGCACGGGCGCGCGGTGGCCGTGGCGAACTACAGCAGCGGCAGCGCGGCGATCCTGCCGATCGGCGCGGACGGGCGGCTGGCTCCGGCGAGCTACGTCGATCAGCATAGCGGCAGCAGCGCCAACCCACAGCGGCAGCAGGGACCGCACGCCCACGCGATCCCGATCGATCCGAGCGGCCAGTTCGCCCTCTGCCCCGATCTGGGTATCGATCAGGTCGTGATCTATCGCCTCGACGGGGCGGGGCAGACGATGACGCCGCATCGTCCGGCGGGGCAACTCGCTCCGGGGACCGGCCCGCGCCATCTCGTCTTCCACCCGACGAAGCCGATCGCGTATGTGATCGGCGAGCTCGCCTCGACGATCACCGCCTTCAACTGGGACGCGGAGGGGGGCGCGCTGACGGAGTTCCAGACCGTCTCGACCCTACCGGGCGACTTCAGCGGCGAGAGCACCTGCGCGGACATCCACGTCGCGCCATCGGGGCGCTTCATCTACGGCTCGAATCGCGGGCACGATAGCCTCGCGGGCTTCGCGATCGATGAGGACAGCGGGCGTCTCTCCCCGCTCGGCCACACCCCGAGCGGCGGCAAGACGCCGCGCAACTTCGCGATCGACCCCTCCGGCCACTTCCTGCTCGCCGCCAATCAGGGGAGCGACAACGTCGTGATCTTCCGCCTCGATGCGGCCACCGGGGAGCTGACCCCAACCGGCGAGGTGGCGACGATCCCCGCCCCGGTCTGCCTCGAATTCCTGCCCGCCAGCGCGCGCTGAGGCGAGTCGCGGCCCGATGCTGCACACGCCGATCTGTGCCCTCCTCGGCATTCGCCACCCGCTCTGTCAGGCCGGGATGGCGAACTACACCTCGCCCGCCCTCGTCGCCGCCGTGTCGGCGGCGGGGGGGCTGGGCGTGCATGGCGGGTTGGGGCGCTCCGCCGCCGAGGTACAACGCCTCTGTCGCGAGACGCGGGCGCTCCTCCCCACCGCCCCATTCGGCATCAACCATGTGATCGACCGGATCGACGAGGCCGCGTTCGCCGCGTCGCTCGCCGAGGGTGTGCCGGTGATCAGCCTCTCCTGGGGCGACCCTGGTCCCTGGACCGCGCGCGCCCACGCGGCGGGCGCGCGCGTGATCGCGCAGGTCACACGCCCGGACGAGGTGCCGGTCGCCCTCGCCGCCGGGGTGGACGCCCTGGTGGCGCAAGGGACCGAAGGGGGCGGACACAGCGGCTTCCTGCCACTCGCGGAACTGCTGCCGACGACCATCGCAGCGGCCAACGGCGTGCCGGTCCTGGCGGCGGGAGGGATCGTCGATGGCGCGGGGCTGGTGGCGGCGCTGGCGCGCGGGGCAGCCGGAGCCTGGATCGGCACCCGCTTCCTCGCCACGCCGGAGGCGGCGATCAGCGCCGCCTGGAAGGGGGCGATCCTGGCCGCCGGGACGGACGCCACGGTTCATACCGCCGCGTTCGATCAGCTCTGGGGGCAGCCCTGGCCCGGTGCGCGCGTCCGCGCGATCCGCAACGACTTCACGACGGCGTGGGACGGCCAACCGGACGCCCTGGCCGCGCAGCACCCCACCGTGCAGGCGTCGGTCTGGCGCGCGGAACGCGACGACGACCCGCGCCTCATCGCGCTGATGGCCGGGGCTGGTGTGGGCCAGATCCAAACGCTCCGTCCGGCTGGCGCGCTCGTCGGGGAGCTGGTGGCGGAGGCCGAGGCGATCATCGCGCGGCTGGCGGCGCTGATCCGCGCCGCTGGCACCAGCTCAGGCTGAACCACCGCAATCGTCGCCTCGTATCACTGTGCAGTCGCCATAGACAGGACAGCGACAACTCGGTACTATTCGACTCCCAGGCGATGACTGTGGGTTGGGTGCGGGATAGGTGCGGGCGGCGAGCCGGAGTCGTCTGGTGGTGCCTCACCAGCGTCGTTGCCACGATAGGGAGCAACTGATGAGCACGATAGGCACGCCCGGTGTCGGCGCAGTCGGACTCCGCATCGATGCTTAACCCCGACTCGCTGATGTCGATCGCGTTTCGCTATGCCCGTTGGCTCCGCGAGACGGACCAATGGGAGGCGATGGACCTCTTCTCGGCGGTGATCCACCCGGCCCTCGGGCAACTCGCTGGCATGGGCAAGATCAAGGTTGCCGATCTCACCCCCGCGATCATCCGCCGCACGGTGCTGATCGCGAGGCGGGACCGGATCGACGACGAGAATGCGCTCGGTGCCTGGATCGACTTCTTCGATTACCTCGACGCCGAAGGGGTGGCCTACCCGACGACGCTCCTCGATCACGTTTCCTGAACCGCACCCCCTATCCTCTCGCTATCGAGTCCATAGCGAGAGTCAGCTTCCATATCTCGCTAGCGTAGTGTGCCGATATCACCTCACCTCGCTAGACTCTAGTTTTCGCTACCTGTGGGCGGTGGGTGCGGGGAAAGGCGTCGGGCGCGACGCGCCGGTAGTGTCGGGTCGGGGGGCTGCGACCGTGACGCGCCGGAAGCGGTGTAGCGCACGATGCCCCCCCTGTGCGCCCCGGTGGCGGGCGGGCCCATCGGCACGAACCCGGGGGCCGCTGCCCCTGGTGTGGCTGCCGGTGCGCGGGCGCGGCTCGGCGCGCGGGGGCGCTGTTCCCCGGGCTGGGCGGGCGCGGGCGGCGCGCGGCCACGGCGGCTACCACCCGATGGCGGTCGACCTGACCGGCTTCTGACGACTGCGGCGGCACAACGGCCCGACCACGCAGTATCACGGCGTGGCGGGCCGCGCGCTCCCGGCGCTCCCCGGCGGCCTGAGCGCGCGGGTCGGCAGCGTCGGGGGCCGGCGGCTGGCGCTGCCACTGGCCTTCGTGCGCGCCGACGCTGGCGATCGCGATACTCGCGATACCTTTACGGGCCGATTCACCCGGTATGTACCGCCCGGCAACAACCATAGCGGGATAGCGTCGCTCGACTTAACGCTCAGCACCACCGAGCTGACCATGATCTATACAGCAGATGGTAGCGATCAACCTCTTCAGCCACCCGGAAATGTTGCCCCCGGCCTTCACGGCGCGCATCATGCCGTTCGCCATCTATAGACATCGCGGTACACCGCGACAGTCGTATCACGCGCGTCCGCTACACGACGGGGAGCCTGACGCCGACAGCGGCGGAAACCGAGCTGAGTGGGTTGATCGCGCTCATATTTCGCATCATTCGCGCCCATCCCGAGACCGAGCAACTCAGCGGTGGAGTAGGCTGCACTGAACACACTTCCGGCCATCGGACAGAAACGGAAGGGGCGCGATCGGGAACGCTGTTTGATAACAGCGTTCCCGATCGCGCCCCAACTCAAGAAGCGTTTGTAGTCAGTCGCTACGCGCCCGCGCCCGCCAGCGCGGCCTGGATCGCCGCTGCGGCATCGGCGCGCGGCACCAGTCGATCCTCGCGCGTGGCGAGGGCGCGCAGCTTGACTTGCCCGCGCGCGCGCTCATCCTCGCCGACGAGCGCGACGAGCGGGACGCCCTTGCGGTCGGCGTAAGAGAACTGGTCGCGCAGGCCGCGCCGCTCGTTCAGATAGACCTCCGCGCGGATCCCGGTGGCGCGCAGTTCGGTGACGAGCGCGAGGGCGTCCTGCACGCCGTCATCCGTGCCGCCACGCACGATCGCCACCAGCACCTGCGAGACGGTGCGGATCGGTGGCAGCAGGCCGAACTCGGCGATCACCTCGAAGGCGCGCTCCAGGCCGAGCGAGAAGCCGGTCGCGGGGACATCGCGCCCGCTGAACGAGCCGATCAGGCCGTCGTAGCGACCGCCGCCGCCGATCGAGCCGACCTTCGGGCGCTCGACCGCGATCTCGAAGACCGGGCCGGTGTAGTAATCGAGGCCGCGCACCATCGAGAGTTGCAGCGCGTAGTGGTCGCGCGGCACGCCGAGCCCGCCCAGAAATCCGAGCAGGCGTTCGAGGTCGTCCGCCCCGGCGATCACGTCCGGGAAACCCGCCGCACGCTCGCGCAACTCGGCCAACACCTCGGCATCGGTCCCGCGCAGGGTGACCAGTTCGAGGACGCGGTCGGCGGCGTCCGCCGCGATCCTGCGCGCGATCAACTCCTCGCGAACGCCATTCGGCCCGATCTTCTCGATCTTGTCCACGCTGCGGTAGACCTGTCCCGCCCCCTCGTCCGGCACCCCGGCCAGCTTCGCCAGACCGGTGATCACCCGCCGATCGTTGATCTGGATCACGAACTGCGGGAAGCCGAGGGCGCGCACCGCGTCCGCGACGGTCGCGATCGCCTCCGCATCGGCCAGCATCGAGGGGCTGCCCACGGTATCGACGTCGCACTGGTAGAACTCGCGGAAGCGCCCGCGCTGCGGACGATCGCCGCGCCAGACCGGGGCGATGTGGTAACGCTTGAAGGGGAGGACGAGATCGTTGGCGTGCAGCGCCGCCACGCGCGCCAGCGGCACCGTCAGATCGTAGCGCAGCCCGACCTCGCGCCCGCCGTGATCGGTGAAGCGATAGAGGAGCTTCTCGTCCTCGCCGTACTTGCCGGTGAGGGTCGCGGCATATTCTAGGGCGGGGGTGTCGAACGGCTCGTAGCCGTGGCGCTCGAAGACCTCGCGCAGGATCCCCATCACCTGCTGCCGCAGGAGCATCTGGGCCGGGAGGAAATCGCGGAAGCCGCTGAGCAGTTGCGGCTTGATCAGCGCCCGCCCCTTGCCGCCGGTCTTCGCCTCGGCCTCGCCATTCGCCGTCATGGCCCCTCCACTCGTTGTCGCATCATCGCACGGGCACCTGGTGCGCGGTCGGCGCGCCGGACAGGCAATTCTGCGTAGTGGCCGCGCTGTTACCACCAGCAATGCATACCCCACGCCAGATCATGGCCGTGCGGGCGATCATAGCGGAGTGCCGGGCCACACGCCAACCGGCCGTTCGGACAGCCGCTCGGGCCAGGCTCGTCGATTCGCGGTCAGCCAGCGCACACCGTAATCGACGAGCGTGAGTTACGCAGAAATGAGCACTCGTCGTCAAGTCTCAGGACCGTCCACAGTCGCCAGCGGCGCGGCTGGTGGTCGCGCGCGAAAACCGCGACTGTCGTGCCGATCGCGGTCAGCGCAAAGCGTCGCTCTTCATAGTTCGCGTCGCTCAGCCGCGCTCCCACCCGCGCGACCCAATCCCCCAGGCTCGCCAGAGCGCCCCCCTGCCGTTCCCACGCCCCGAATCGCTCTACCAGCGCCTCGCGCTCGGCCAGGAGCGCCCGCTTCCGCTCGCCCAGCACCTTCAACTCCGCGATCAATGGCGTGCTAGCGTCGGGGTCGTCAAGGACGGCGACGGCGGCGGCGATATTGCCCTGCCGCTTCGCAACATCCGCGAGCGCCCGCTCGACCGCCACGCGATCCGCCACAGCCGGGTCACTCTCCTGCCGCTCCGCGAGTCGCACCGCGATCAGCTCCCGCGTCGTGAGGATACGCACCACCTCTGCCCAGACCTCGCGGTCGAGTGTCGGCGCGGAAATCGAGAAGTTGTGGCCGCATTCGCGGTGGCTATCGCCATTCGAGTTCGTGCGGTAGAGCTGATACCCGTTCCGCCCCTTACCGGTCGCGCTCAGCGACACAAGCGCCCGACCACAATGGCCGCAGCGGGCGAAACCGCCGCGCAAGAGGAACGCCTCAGGGTCGCGATTGTTGCGGCGACTCTCGACCTTATGTCGCCTCAGCACCGCCTGTACGGCCTGCCAGACCTCGCGGTCGATGATCGGGGGGACAACACCCTCCGGCATCGGTATCTGCTCCTCCTGCGGGCGGCGCACCGAGACAGCCCTCCCCTTGCGACGCTCGGTCGCCCACGTTAGCGCAGCGTACTCGCCGAGATAGGCCCGATGGTGCAGCAGGACGCGGACGCTCGCGTGCGGCCAGTGGGGAAGCCCGGTCGGGCTGGCGATGCCGTCGCTGGCCAACCCATGGGCGATCGCCCTGATCGACCGGCCCGCCAGCGCCTCGCGGAAGACCCGCCGGACGATCGCGGCTTCCGCCTCATCGATGCAATAGGCTGTCCGATCGTTGGCGTACCGGTACCCGAAGATGGCTTTGTTCGATCCACGGAGCTTCCCGCTTTGCAACTTCGCCACAAGCCCGCGCTGCGTCCGCTCCCGGATCTTCTCGCGCTCGACCTCGGCGACGAAACCCCGGCCACTGAGCAGAAATTTGCCGATCGCGGACTGGTCCAGCGGCTCGGTGACGCATTGCAGATGGGCATCCTCCCGCTCCACCTCGTCGAGCAGGATCGCCAGGTGCGCCTGGTTGCGGCTGAGGCGATCGACCGCGTGGACGACGACAGCCCCGAACTCGCCCCGCCGCAGGGCCTCGCGGAGGGCGGTGAGCTTGGGCCGCTCCCAGAGTTTTGCCCCTGAAGCCGTCTCGATGTACACATGACCGTCGCCAACCACATAGCCTTGCTCAGCGGCGAACGCGCGGCAGCGCGCTTCCTGGGTCGCGAGACTCGACCCCTCTGCTTCCTGCCCTGCCGTGGAAACCCTGCAGTAGATGGCGGCGCGGCGCTGTGCTGATACGACGCCCCGACCCGACTCCGTAACGACCATCGATCTACTCCTCTCCCAACGATCCCACGACCCGATAACCCGTCACTTGACGCCGCCCGCCCGCGCGATCACGGCCCTGAACTCGACCACCTTGCACACTGCGACCCCAAGCGCCGCCGCCAGCCTGCTGATCGTCGCGGGGTGGGGCGTCCGCCGGCCTCCCTCGACCAGGACGACCGTGCGCGGCGCGACACCTGCCCTGGCCGCCAGCGCCCGCACGCTCAGCAGCGCCCGCGCCCGGTGCGCCTCCAACGTCCGCGCCCTCATCGCCCCCCCATACCGTGCCGCCTCGCGTCGGGAATGGCAGCACATTCGGCGCGAGCACCGCCCGCCGCTCTCTCGCGGCTACCAGTTCGACCCCGCGCAGGGCCACATCGATCTCCGTCCGCGCGTCGACCAGCCGCCCCGGCTCGACCTCGCCGGCGACCGCCAGTTCCGCCGACTCCGCGAACTCCCCGACCAATCGCTCCACCAAGCTCAGTCGCTCGCCCATGATCCCTCCTCGGCAATGCCGCCAAGCGTGTCGGTCAGGCTTTCATCTATACTACGATTGTATCACAGCGAGCGCGCGAACTCAACCGTTTTTCCCCGTCGGAATCAAGGTTTCTCAACCTCTACGCGTAGGTTACAATCCGCCCGATCACGTCGGCAATCTCGCGCCACATTGCGGCGGCAATCCTCGGGCCGTCCTTGGTCTTATGGAAACACGATCCCACCATACCGAAGGTCGCCTCGAGGAGCTCCGCGCCTGGCGCGAGTTGTCGACGGCGCTCCCGATCTCCCCATTCCGCCGTGAGGAAGCCGCACTGCTCCCGTACCACGCTGGTGATATCGGTCGCGGAGAAGCGTGCGGCCAAATCGGCGCTGAGGTGGAGCTTCATCACCCGCGCGAAATGCGGACGCGCGACCTGCGGCCAAGGCACCGACACCATTGTCTGCGACAAGAGCGTCCTGCCGATACCGCCCAACTCCGCGAGCACTCGCTTCACCAGGATCAGGGCGAAGAGGCCATCGGCGGCAGCCCCAATGACGCCAGCGATAGCCTCGTCCGAGAGCGCCGCGATCGCGGCAACCTTCTCGGCGTCCGTGGCATGCTTCTCCAGCAACGCCTCGCGGAGGGCGCGCGGCACCAGCAGGTAATTCTCCAACTCACGCCACCCCGAACCGAAGTGCAGGTGAGAACGACATGGTCGCCCTCGGCCAGCGTTTGCCGCGTGCGGTGGCAGCGGGATTGGACCTCGCTGGTGCGCGTCGCCAGCCCGGCGAAGAATGGTGCGATCCGCGCCCGCACCTGCTCCGTGGTACCCGGGCAGGTATGCGCCGGCACTGCTTCGCGCGCCGAGGCCCGGAGCGCCTCGTCGAAGTTGCCGTCCGGGCGATAGGCCGGCAAGCGCCGCACCCGCAGGGCGCGATGAGGGGTCGCCAGGTCGTCGCGCAGCGCGTCGCCGTCATGCGCCGGGCCGGTGTCCCCGATCACGATCAGCGCCGCGGCGTGGACAGTGCGCACTTGCGGCAGGAAGGCGGCACTGGTCGCTGTGGTGCGCGTCCCGGTTGGCGCCAGGTGCTCGACCGCCCCGGTCTCCAGGCAGACCGCCGAGGAATAGCGGGCCTGCTCCCCCGGCGCGCGCAGGTGGCATCGGCCAAGGCCGGCTGCCCGTTGCGCACCCACTGCCCGCGGAGGTCACCGTCGGCGCGGCAGTGGGTCGCGTCCACAAAGACGATCGTCACCCCCCACTCCCCCGCCGCAGTCAGCCGCGTCGCATCGCCCTCGACCAGGCGGCCCGTTTGGCCTCGGCGGCCGTGAGCCGCCGCTCCTGCGGGCGTTTGTAGCCACAGCCCAGCCGATGCAGGGAGCGTAGGCAGGAGCGGCGGCGGCGCCGGCTCCCCCAGCGGGCCGCGACGAACTGCTGCACCACCTGCCCGTTCCCGTTCGCCACCTCGACGCCGACAGCGGTCGGGGCGGCCTGCACCGCCACGTTCATGCCCGCCCGAGCCGCGCTCCAGAGGGCGGGGGCACCATCGGTCTGCGCGAAGGCCACCAGCTCGTCCCTACGGGGATGGGCGGCCCGCTCCAGCACCGCAGCACCCGTGGTGGCGGACTTAGCCCTGCGCCAGCGGCCAGCGCGCGTGCCAGCGCTCCCGTTCACGCGGCGTCGGGTCGCGAGAACTCCGGGCACGGACTGGCCGTATGGCCAGCTCCCAGCGCGTCAACACTCCCGCAATGTCGACCACCCGCCCTCCTCCTCCCGTCGCTCCGACCACGGGGGTGCGCATAACCGACAACCATGGAGTTTCCATCGGCGCTTCAGTTTAGGCGGCGCGGTGAGCGCGTTGCGCCTGCCGCACGAGCCGCAGGGAAAGTGGAGCGGCGCGACGAGCGAGTTGCCGCTCTCGAGGCCGCGCTCGCGGTACCCCTCCCAGCCCGGCCACTCCCCGCGTTGCAAGAATCCGAGGCGGGGGCGGCACCCCGCCGCGCCACAAAGGACCCGGTAGATCCGCTGCCCGCGCTCGGCGGGCCTCACCGTGCGCTCGAGGAGCGCCGCCACCTGCGGCAGCGCCCCGATACACTCGCGCTCGCCATTGCCCTTCCTCGTGCAGCCACCAGTCCGCCGCCATCGGGCCATCGGCCAGGTCGGCCATTTCCTGCGGCCAATAAAGCTCAACGACGGTGCCGCTCCATCCAGTCTTTTGAGTAGTCGACGAGCGCCCACTGCGGCATCAGCAGCGCGGGCGCGGCAGCGACCCGCCCCGCGCGCACCAGCCCGGTATCGCGCGCGAAGTCGGTGCCGAGTTGCGGGAAATCCTCGGCATCGACATCGAGCGTGTCGAACGCGATCCAGCGCCGCTCGCCGTCGACCATGATCGGCGCACCGGTGCGCCCCAGGCGCTTGCCGGGGAAGGTCGCGCGGGCCTCGGCCAGGTGCAGCGACGTGTTGTTGCCGTGCCCCACGCCGAGCAGCAAGACCGAGCCGCCGCGCTCGTAGAGGCGCGCGAGCGGCGAGCCCTCGCCGAGGCCGGAAGTCAGCGCGTGCCGCGCGGTGATGAACGCGGCGTCGCGCCCCCAGGCCGCGAACGAGTCGTGCGGGTGATCGCTGCGGTGCACATCGGGCGCGCTGCGAAAGCAGTCGGGGATCGCGCCCATCCCGCGCGTCGGCGTGGTGGCCGGGTCGAAGGCGGGCATCGTCTCGCGGATGATCGGCCACCACGCCTCCGGCACCGGCGGATTCTGCCAGTCCGCCGGATCGGTCAGCCCGGTCGAGTGCGTCGGCATCACCAGCGTCCCCGCCGAACCGACCGCCGCCCGCAACGCCAGCACCACCGCCTGCGCCCCGCCCGACACCCAGCCAAGCGCGCTGAGCGAGGAATGGACGAGCACCGTCATGCCGGGAGCCACGCCGAGCGCGGCGAGGTCGGCGGTCAGCGAGGCGACGGTGGCCGGGCGCTCGACACGCGCGATCTGCTCCGCTTCGCTCATCGCGTCCTGCCCCTCCCGACCAACATATCACGTCGCAGACGCGCCATTCGCCTGATTGTTTTACGCACCGTAGACGACCTCGCCCCCGACGATCGTCGCCGCGACCTCGGTGTTGAGGATCTCGGGTACGGGGATCGCCAGGATGTCCTGCGAGAGGAGGACGAGATCGCCGAGCTTGCCCGGCGCGATCGTCCCCTTCAACGCCTCCTCGCCGGACGCGAAGGCCGCGCCCGCGCAATACGCCTCCAGGGCATGGTAAGCCGAGAGGCGCTCGGAGGGATACCAGCCCCCTTCCGGCAAGCCCGCCGCGTTCTGCCGCATCACCGCCGCGTGGATCCCGGCGAGCGGGCTCAGGTTGTCCACCGGGGCATCGGAGCCGAAGGCGAGGACCGCGCCCGACCGCCGCAGCGTCTCGAAGACGTAGGCGAAGCTGCCGCGATCCCCCCACCAGCGGTCGATGCCGAACATGTCCGAGGTGCAGTGGATCGGCTGCATCGAGGGGATCACGCGCAGCCGCGCGAAACGCCCGATGTCCTGCGGCGTCAGCACCTGGGCGTGCTCGATCCGGTGGCGCAGGCCGCGACCCAGGCCATCGGCCTCCGCCTCCTCGAAGATATCCAGCAGCAGCCGATTCGCCGCATCGCCGATCGCGTGGATGCAGGAGGCGATCCGGTGCTCGGCCCCGCGCCGGATCAGGTCGCGGATGTTCTCGCGCGTGCGGACCGCGATCCCGTGGTTGTCCGGCTCCCCGGCGTACGGTTCGAGCATCAGCGCCGAGCGCGAGCCGAGCGCGCCGTCGGCGAAGATCTTGAGGTGGCCGAGGCGCAGCCATTCGTCGCCGAAGCCGGTGCGGATACCGAGGCCGATCGCGTGGTCGAGGAGATCGGCGGGGATGCTCTGATAGATCCGCAAGGTCATCCCGCCGCGCGCGCGCAGATGTTGCAGCGCGGCGAGCGCGTCCGGCCCCTCCATCGAACCCGCGCCGGTCAGGCCGAGGCGATTCGCCTCCCGCATCCCCGCGCGCAACGCCTGCTCCACGCCATCGGGCGTCGGGACCGGGCTCGCCTCGCGGATCGGGCGCATCGCCCCCTCGATCAGCAGCCCGGTCGGCTCGCCGTCGGCGTCGCGCATGATCAGGCCGTCCTCCGGGTCGGGCGTGTCGCGCGTGATGCCGACCGCCTCCAGCGCGCGACTGTTGACCCAGAGCGAGTGGTGATCCTGCGAGGAGAGCGCGACCGGATGGGCCGAGACCTGGAGATCGAGGTCGAGCTTCGTCGGCCAGCGGTTATCGTGCAGGAAGTTGAAGTTCCAGCCGCCGCCGCCGATCCACTCGTCCGGCGGGGTATCGTGCGCGCGCGCCGCGACCCGCCCCACCGCCTCGCCGATCGAACTGACACCGAGCAGCTGCACGCGCGCGAGTTCCAGCGAGAGGCCGAGGAAGTGCAAGTGGGCATCGATCATCCCCGGCACGATCGTTCGCCCTGCGGCGTCGAGGCTCTCGCCGCCCCCGAGCGCCGCGCGGACCTCGTCGTTCGTCCCGACCGCGACGATCCGATCGTCGATCATGCCAACCGCCTCGGCCTGCGGGGCTGCCGGATTCATCGTGTGGATATTGCCGTTGTAGACCGCGAATTTACGGACCATGCCCTGTCCCCTCCCGCCGTTCTCCGTCGTTCGTCGGTCCGCGCCACGGCGCAGCCCTGTGGTGCCGAGTATCGGGGAGACACGCCCGCACGGCAAGTCACCACGCGATTCGGCCAGCGATCTTCAAGATATCTTCAGCAACCGCTCAGGATGGATTCAGAACAGTCCACCAGAATAGGAGTGTGGGGTATGCACCACCGGAGCACGCGGGTGCGCCGACAAGCATCTTGGAAAGGAACACGGCTACAGATGGCTGAGGGACAGACGACATCACAGCACGACGCACAGGGCGTGACGCAGCCACTGACCCCTTCCCCGTTCGTGCGCTGGCGCAAGACGATCGCGGCGAGCGCGGTCGGCCTCGGCGTCGGGGCGTTGCTGGTGACCGGGGCGCTCGCCGCCCCACCCGCGACGCCGAGCGCCGGGAGCGGCACTCCCACCACGCAAGGGTCGAGTCGCGGGGCGAACGGCACGCCAGCGGCAGGCCAGAACGGCGGGGGAGCGCCTATACCGGGCATGGGTGGCCGGGGACCGCAGGGTGGCCCGATGCACGGCCCGCTGGGCGGCGGTAAGGTCACCGCGATCAGCGGCAGCACGATCACCGTCCAGCGCGGCGGTCCCGATGCGAACGGCGCGACGAGCACCGTCACGGTCAGCGGCGATACCACCTACCTGGTCAGCAACGCGGGCAAGCTGAGCCTCGGCGCGCTGAGCGACCTCAAGGTCGGCGGCACCATCCGCGCCGAGGGGGCCGCCGACAGCAGCGGCAACGTCACCGCGCTGCTCGTCAGCATCGCGGCCCCGCAGGTGGACGGGGCGGTGACCGCCGTGAGCGGCAACACGATCACCATCCAGGAGCGCGGTCCGATGGGGCAGGGCGCGACGCAGACCGTCACCGTCGGCGGTGGCACGCAGTACGTGACCGGTGGCCCGGCCAGCAGCGCCGCATCGAGCCTCGGCGCGGTCACGGTCGGCACGCACATCCACGCCGAAGGGACGCTGAACGGCGACGGCTCGTTCACCGCGACCCTGGTGCGGGTCGAGCAGGCCCGGACCATGCCGAGCGCCGCGCCCAGCGCCGCCCCGAGTAGTGCGCCGAGCAGCGGCACCCCGACCACCGGCAACAAGGGAATGTCCGGCGATCAGGATGGCCCCGGACGCATGGGCCAGGGACCGAGGGGTGACGGCACGGTGACGGCGGTCAGCGGCAGCACCGTCACCGTCCAGCGCGGTGGCCCGAACGCCAGCGGCGCGACGAGCACCGTCACGGTGACGAGCAGCACCGTCTACCTCATCGGCGGCCCCGACCAGCTGAAGAAGGGGAGCCTGAGCGACGTGCAGGCGGGGATGCGTATCCATGTCGAGGGGAACGCCGACAGCAGCGGCAACATCACCGCGCTCGTCGTGCGCGCCGAGACAGCTCCGACCACCACGCACTAACCCCACTCCTCACCGAGTACAGATGCGGGCCGCGATCCGATCGGATCGCGGCCCGCGCCGTTTGCCCACGCCCGCGTCCCACTCGTCGGTCTGGTATCGTAGGCGCGCGCCTGGCAACGCAGGCGGCGCGCGCTGTGGGCATAGCGGGAGGATGACAAGCATGAAGATCACGGCGGTCAAGGGCTTCCCGGTCAAGGTGGGGCACCGCAACTGCTTCATCGTGAAGATCGAGACCGATGCGGGCATCAGCGGCGTCGGCGAAGGGGGCATCTCCGGGCGCGAACTGGCGATGCAGGGGATGCTGGAGCACTTCGCGCAGATCCTGATCGGGATGGACCCGCGCCGGATCGAGCACATCTGGCAGATCCTCTATCGCGGGCACTACTTCGAGGGGGGCAAGATCGTCGGCGGCACCCTCTCGGCGGTCGACATGGCCCTCTGGGACATCCTCGGTCAATCGCTCGGCGTGCCGGTCTACCAGCTGCTCGGCGGGGCCTGCCGCGACAGCATCCGCTGCTTCGCCACCCCCGCCAGCCTGACCGGGCCGGAGTGTGTGGAGCGCGCGCAGGAGTTCATCGACGCCGGATGGCACCAGCTCCGCTTCGGGGCCGGGATGGACACCGAGGGCTGGACCGGTGCCAGCGGCGCGATCTACGAGCCCGCCGAGTCGATCCCACTCGCGGCGCACTGGATTCACGAGGTCCGCAAGGCGGTCGGGCCGAAGATCCGCCTCTCGATCGACTTCCACCACCGCCTCTCGGTGGCCGAGGCGGCCCTCTTCTGCCAGCAGATCACCGACGTGAATCTGGAATTCCTCGAAGAGCCGATCCGCGCCCAGAGCCCCGAAGCCTATCGCCAACTCCGCACGATGACGCCAATCCCGTTCGCCATCGGCGAGGAGTACGCCAGCAAGTGGGAGTTCCTGCCCTTCATCGAGCAGGGGCTGACCAACTTCGCGCGGATCGATGTCTCCAACATCGGCGGGCTGAGCGAGGCGCGAAAGGTCGCGGGCTGGGCGGAGGCGCACTACATCGACATCATGCCGCACAACCCGCTCGGGCCGGTCTGCACGGCGGCCTCGGTCCACTTCTGCGCCGCCACCAACAATTTCGCGGGGCTGGAGTACAGCCACCGCAACGCCGCCGCCTACCCGCGCGACCTCTTCCCGACCTTCCCGGAGATCACCTCGGGCGACTCGTTCCCGCTGCCGACCGCGTCCGGTCTCGGCGTCACCTTCAACGAGGACGCCGTCAAGGATCACCTGTTCGAGCTGTGGGACGCCCCGCACTGGCAGCGCCGCGACGGCTCGTTCACCAACTGGTAAGCAGCGCGAGCGACCAGGGATAGACAGAAGGCGTGGGCGATCGAGTGATCGCCCGCGCCGCAATAGTCGGCGGTCGGCGGGCGGCAGAGAGTAAGCCGGGAGGCTACTGGCGTTGGTGGGTGTGAGCACCCATCGATGTGGGCTGCCGGTGGATTGAAGTATCCCGGCGGGCAACCACCACCCCGGCGGGCAGCCACTACCCATGAAGGGCAGCCGCTCCCGGCTGGATGGCCTGCGGCCACGCAGTACCCATGAAGGGCATAATATCCGCCTCCGGGGACTAAAGGGTGTTAGGCACCTGCTGGTGATGACTGTACATCTAATATACAGGAGGGAGGTGATGGCGAGCGCATCGCGCCTGCTAGCGGGCCGGTACGGCCCGCTGGTGCTCGTCTGGGGTGGCAGGTCCACGTAGCATCGCCTCCACGACGAAATAACGGCACCATAATCGACAACCGGCAACCAGGGGTGCCTAACACCCTCTAGAGGGTGTTAGGCACCTTGAACGGACGCTTGTACGGGGTGCATGCACGCTAACGGCGAGGCTGACGAAAGAGGCGGGGCGAATCATCTGTGATTGCGGCACGGCACGGTGACAGGCCCGTTGAAGGCGCGTGATTGCGTCAGCGGTTCGTTACCAACCACCTGATAGTGCTATAGATTACACAACTAGCAGTTATAAGTTCCTAACACCCTCTAGGACCAATACCGTTTAGATAAGGAGCACAATGGCCGCGTGGAACGGTTTGTGGGGTTGCGGCCAGCCGTGATGCTGCGAGCCTTTGACGCGGAAATTGCTCATCTTCTGCTTGACGACGCGCGGGTTGCT
>JAABUM010003016.1_pt1 | contig 21505 bp, 18 predicted proteins | sample 5559161 | NCBI WGS metagenome assembly JAABUM01 (sample SAMN10711868, study PRJNA513369) | rock metagenome | isolation source: Antarctica rocks | place: Antarctica: Victoria Land, Siegfried Peak nord
TGGCCCCCTCCTGGGGGTAATCCGGCATGCTCAGCAGTTCGCCGCTGTACTCACCGGGGGAGCGCACATCGACCAGCGGTCCGGGAAGGTGGGCCAGTACGTCGTCACGGTAGGCGCGGATAGGGGCGTCGTCGCGCTGCACGATCGGGTATTCGACGGGGGTCACGTCGGGAACCTCGCGAGTCAGTGGGCGGTCCTCTTCGACCCACGCGGCGCGGCCGCCGTCGACCAAGCGCACATCAGGGTGCCCGAACAACGTCATTACCCACAGTGCGTAGGCAGCCCACCAGTTGCTCTTGTCGCCGTAGATCACGACCGTGGTCTCGCGAGTGATTCCGCGCTCACCCATGACCTGCGCGAAACGCTCACCATCGACGAAATCGCGGGAGACGGGATCGTTCAGGTCCAGGTGCCAGTCGAGTTTGCTGGCGCCTGCGATGTGACCGGCGTCGTAGAGCAGGACGTCCTCGTCGGACTCCACCACGACGAGATCTTCGCCGCGACTCAGCGCGTCGGCGAGCCATTGGGTACTCACCAGCCGTTCGGGGTGGGCGAATTCCCGGAAGGCCGGGTGCTGATCCATCGGTGCAGACATGGCGGCAACGGTACGCGTCGACGGGCGGTTGCCCGAAGTCCGCTGGGCAGCCGTCGAAAGAGAGCGGCAACTGGCACGATGGTCCTGTGGCTCTCCTACGCAGCAAGTCCAAGAAGTCTTCGCCGCCAGATCTCGACAAGGGTGCGTTCTCGGGCACCTCGATGAACCTCGCGAACCGGTTGATGGACGTCGGTATCGATGGCAGAGGTCGCTTCGACTCTGCGATTGAGGTCGCGCAGAAGGCGATGCGCAAGACCAACGGCGATGCCGAAGCCGCGATCGACGAGATCGTCTCCGACCATCGACGACTCGCAGCCGCGGGTGGTTTCGTGACCGGTCTCGGCGGTTTCATCACGATGACGGTGTCCCTTCCGGCCAACATCGCCGGGTTCTACGCACTGGCCACCCGGATGACGGCTGCAACCGCGCACATCCGGGGGTACGACGTGCGAAACCCCGATCTGCGTTCGGCAATTCTGTTGACTCTGATCGGCGGCGAGGCGGACGCTCTTCTGAAGAAGGCGGGCGTGGTGAGCACCGGTCGGTTGGCGAGTCTTGCGACGCGTGGCCTGCCGCCGGCTGCGCGGATGGTCATCGACAAGGGCGTGGGCTTCCGGCTGGTCGGACAAGTGGGCGAGAAGCTTCTGCCGCGCCTCGGCAAGTCCATTCCGTTCGCGGGCGGAGTGATCGGTGCCGGTCTTGATGCCTATCTGATCAATAAGCTGGCGACAGCGGCACGTGAGCAGTTCCCGCCCAACATTGCGAAGACCACGGTGGGCGGCCGCCAATGAGTCCGCGTTCCCGACCTCGGAAGAGCGTGGCGGCTGTCCGGTCCCTGCGCGATTCAGTGTCAGCGGTCGCCGACCCCGCGGGGCCGAGTGTGACTGCTCGGCTGGCTTCCCTGCCCCGGATGGTGCGGGCGGTGGCGGCCAAGGAGTATTCCGGCTCATCGCCCGCACGGGTCGCGATGATGGTGGCGGCAGCCGCCTACATAGCCTCCCCGGTCGACCTGATCCCCGAGAAGTTCGCGCCGATCCTCGGGCTGGCCGACGACGCGGTCGTGTTGGCATGGCTCGCAACCGCATTGGTGCAGGACACCGACGACTTCCTGCAGTGGGAGGCCACCCGAAAGCACACCGTGCGTCGCCGTCGCGTGCGCTGACCTACCCTTCGCGCGCTGATATCCACAGGTGTTCCTGCTTCCAGGAGTCCTCGCAGGGTGGATGTCCACACGTGTCTGCAGGCTGGTCGCGGCCGGGGTGCTCCTCGCAGCACGGTGTGGTCCATGGACAGCACCCTTCGAGGCCCCGGCGACCTGATCGCCTTCCTTCCCTACGAGTTGGGCTTCATCCCTACCGATTCGTTGGTGGTGGTGGGCCTTGTGGACGGCGGCATCGACGTAGTCGCGAGACTGGATCTGGGACCCGAGGGCGGGATGGCGCCAGGTGTGGCGTGGATCGGTGCAGCGTTGCGCCGAGCCGATGTGCGCGACGCGATTGTCTGCCTCTTCCTCACCACTGCGGCTGCGCTGGAACGGGCGGGTTCGCCGCATGCCGTGCTGGACCGCGCTCGCGACCACTTGTCGTCGCACCGCGTGGACGTCGAGCACCTGCTCCTCATCACCGAGAATCTGTGGTGGGCACATCTGTGCGGTTGCGGTCACTGCCCGACCTGCCCCACCGATGTACCGGAGCCGGACAGGGTGGGTGCGGTATTCCAGTCGGTGCTCAGGGGAGTCGCTCCACTCGCTACGCGCGACAGGCTGGGAGAGTCACTGCAATGCACCCGGCCCGATCTGGCCCGTGAGGTCGAAACCGCGGCCCTGGTCTTTGGACCTGCCTCACGGCACCGGCTCCGCAGAGTGCTGCTCCGGATCCTGGTGGGAAACGCCGCCATCGGTGAGATAAGTGCCGTCGATTTAGCGGCGGTCGGCAATGCGCTGACCGACCCTCTGGTGCGCGACGAGGTGTTCGGGTGGGTGAGCCCGAATGCGCCCCAGCCGGATGTTCCGGTCCGGATGCCGCTGTCGATGCACACCAGCGCCCGCTGGTACCGGTGCGCAACAACGCGGATCCCCTCGAGAGGTACGACGGGCCGGCTCTGCGGGCGCGGCTGATCCAGTGGCTGCAGTGCCTGCCGGACCGGTTTCGTCCCCCGGTGCTGACCTTGATCGCAGGCTCGGCATGGAGTGACGGTTCGGGGGCGCTAGCAGCGGTAGCGGTCGAGGAGGCGTTGCGCCTGGACCCTCGGTATCGGCTCGCCCAACTGCTCGGTCGCGCAGTGGAGCGGGGTATCCGCCCACGACGGTGCGCGTGAGGTGGGCATCGCGGACGACCGCACTGCTACCGTATCCAGCGTCAAGAGTCCCAGCGTGAAGCCCCGGCTGACTGGGCGGCAACCCTCCACCGCGGTGGGGTGCCCCGGGTGAAGACAAGGTCGGCGTCGATATGGCGTCGGCAAGCGCGGGGTCAGCCATCCCATGTGATGCATCGATCCCCTTACCGGGAAGTCGCCGATGACTGTGACCCAGCAACGCCACCGACCCCTGACACCGACGAGTGACGACGGGGTCGATGACGTACCTGTACCCCTCCGTAGGGTGGCGCTGCCTGCCGGATCCAATCCTCTAGCGCAGGCGATCCGCGTGCCTGGACTGAGGCTGGAAAGCGGTGTCTGGCTCCCCCAGATCACGGTGACGTTCCAGACGTGGGGCACCTTGAATGCCGCTGGCGACAACGCGGTACTGGTCGAGCACGCTCTGACAGGGGACTCACACGTCGTCGGTGACGCAGGTCCTGATCAACCCACCGCCGGGTGGTGGCCGCGTCTGATCGGCCCAGGACTGCCCTTGGACACACGCGAGCTGTTCATCGTCGCCAGCAACGTGCTCGGCGGCTGCCGCGGGACGACGGGGCCAGGGTCACCCGATCCGGACGGCACCCCGTGGGGGTCGCGGTTCCCGGCGACGACGATCCGTGACCAGGTGGCATTGGAGGTGCTGCTCGCCGACGTGCTCGGCGTTGATCGCTGGCGGTTGGTGCTCGGCGGTTCGATGGGCGGAATGCGAGCCCTGGAGTGGGTCGCGGGGCATCCCTCGCGGGTAGCCGGCGCACTGGTCATAGCAAGCGCCGCGCACGCAACGGCCGACCAGATCGCGTGGGGCCAGGCCCAGGAACTGGCGATCACGGGCGACCCGGACTACCTCGGTGGCGACTACTACCACCGGGGTCCCGGGCCGCGGAACGGTCTAGGGCTCGCGCGCAGGATCGCGCACACCACCTACCGGAGCGCGGCCGAACTGAACTCCCGGTTCGGTGCAGCGCCGCAGGGCGCCGAGAACCCCCTGGCCGGCGGTCGCTTTGCGGTCGAGAGCTACCTGGACCACCAGGCTGCGAAGCTGTCCGCGCGCTTCGACGCGGGCTCCTACCTGCAGCTGACCCGTGCAATGGCCACCCACGACCTCACCCGCGGGCGCGGGTCGCTGGCGCAGGTGCTCGGCGCGTTCGAGGGTCGCCTGCTGACCGTGGCCGTGGACTCTGATCGGTTGTTCCCGGCCGATCTGTCAGAGGAGATCGTCGCCGCCCACGGGTCGGGGCAGGTGCGCCTGATGTCCTCGATCCACGGGCACGACGGATTTCTGATCGAGACCGACGAGATCGCACGAGCAGTCAGCGACGCGATAGAGGCTGTGCGTCCGGTGGGTCCGCAACCCCTCGGCGACGTCGGGTAACGTCGGCCGAGGGCAGCGTCGCCCGCGTAGATCGGCAGATGGAGACAGTGTGACCGTCGTGGTGAGTTACCTGCCCAGCCCGGAGGGCGAGGCCGCACTGGCCAGAGCCGCACAAGAAGTTGCGGGCAACGGGGGATCCCTCGTCGTGGTGCCCTCGCGTGGCGCTGGTGAGAAGTTGAGTGATTCGGTCGCCAGGCTCACAGCCGGGGGTCTGAAGGTCGAGGTCGTGACGCCCGAAGGCGCCGACGTAACGGACGCGCTGTTGGAGGTGGTCCGCAGCCGGTCGGCTTCGTTGCTTGTCATCGGCCTCCGCCGCAGAAGTGCTGTCGGAAAGCTGATTCTGGGCTCTCATGCCCAGCGTGTCCTGTTGGATGCCGACTGCCCGGTGCTCGCCGTAAAGCCCTAACGGCGCAAATACTCCCCGGTGAACTCAGCATCGACGTAGACGTTTTATAATGGTGTCAGAGGTCTACGCGGACCGAAGCGGACAGGCCGCTTTTGGATGCGGAAGAAAACCTCGCAATCCCAAGCCTCGATGCCGCCCACACGGTGGTGTCGTGCGTGCCCATTGCGCCTGACACTGTCGTCTCGAAAGGTAGTTGGTGACCACCCGTGGCCAAAGTTTCACCCACGTCCGTCCTGCCCCAGCACATCTCCCACCCGGCTCTGGAGAAGTTGGTGCGCAGCGCCAGGATGTACGGCTGCGTCTCATGGGAGGACCTGAGCTCAGCGTTGCAGTTGGCGGACCACGGGCCGCAGCGAACCCCCGTTGTTCTCGCTGCGCTCGCCGCAGCAGGTGTGAAGGTGGCTGCAGCCAATGGCGAGGCCGCCGTTGCGGCAACCGCGACCACGAAGAAGGCCACCACCACAAAGCTCGCCGCTGAGGAACCCGCCGCAACGAAGGCAGCTCCCGCAGCGAAGAAGGCAGCTCCCGCAGCGAAAAAAGCTCCGGCCAAGAAGGCCGCGATCCCCGTCGTGTCCGACGATGGCGTGACCGTGACCAAGGTCGCCCCGAAGACCGCTGTGAAGAGCGCAACAACCAAGGCCGCAGCGAAGGCTGCCGCCTCAGCGACCGCCAAGCGGGCCCGTGCGGCGAAGGCGGCCGACGCCGCTGCTGCTGCGAGTGAAGCCGAACCCGAAGAAGTCGTCGAGGACAACACCTCGAAAGTCGACGGTCAAGCCGTCAAGGAAGCCTCCGAAGCGGCTGGCGGTTTCGTCCTCAGCCAGGCCGACGACGACGACGCACCCGCGCAGCAGGTCGTCACTGCTGGAGCTACTGCCGACCCGGTCAAGGACTACCTGAAGCAGATCGGCAAGGTCGCCCTGCTGAACGCCGAGCAGGAGGTTGATCTCGCCAAGCGGATCGAGGCCGGCCTGTTCGGTGAAGAGCGGCTGAACTCCGGCGACAAGATCGACATGAAGCTCAAGCGCGAGCTGTGGTGGATCTCCCAGGACGGCAAGAACGCCAAGAACCATCTGCTCGAGGCCAACCTGCGGCTCGTGGTGTCGCTGGCCAAGCGCTACACGGGCCGCGGGATGCTCTTCCTCGACCTGATCCAGGAAGGCAACCTCGGTCTCATCCGTGCGGTCGAGAAGTTCGACTACACCAAGGGGTACAAGTTCTCGACGTACGCCACCTGGTGGATTCGTCAGGCCATCACCCGCGCCATGGCCGACCAGGCCCGCACCATCCGGATTCCGGTACACATGGTCGAGGTCATCAACAAGTTGGCTCGTGTGCAGCGTCAGATGCTGCAGGACCTTGGCCGCGAACCCACCCCGGAAGAGCTCGCCAAAGAGCTCGACATGACCCCGGAGAAGGTCGTCGAAGTGCAGAAGTACGGCCGTGAGCCGATTTCGTTGCACACCCCACTGGGCGAAGACGGCGATTCCGAATTCGGTGACCTGATCGAGGATTCCGAGGCCGTCGTACCCGCAGACGCAGTGTCATTCACCTTGCTGCAGGAGCAGTTGCACTCGGTGCTGGACACCCTGTCCGAGCGTGAAGCAGGCGTGGTCTCGATGCGATTCGGTCTGACCGACGGTCAGCCCAAGACGCTGGACGAGATCGGCAAGGTCTACGGCGTTACTCGCGAGCGGATCCGCCAGATCGAGTCCAAGACAATGAGCAAATTGCGTCACCCGTCGCGTTCACAGGTTCTGCGCGACTACCTGGACTAGATTCCGGGGCACCAATGTGAACGTGTGGGACCTCGCGGGCTTTCTGGAGCGCGCGAGGTCCCACGACTGTTCGATGTCAGACGTCAGTGGACGGTTGCGAGCAGCGCGCCGACACCGATGAAAGGTCCTTCTCGAATACCTTGTTCATGGCGAGCTGACCGGCTGCGCTGCGCGTGAGCCGGCGAAGCCCCTTGGTCGCGGTCGCGGAAAAAGCCCCCGCATGATCAGGATGTCGACGGCGCGGTCGCTGTCAGTACACGGTATTGCGGAGCAAGTGCGCGGTCCGCCCGGGTGAACTGGAGGGTAAGCGCCAGGAAGAAGATGACGTCCTTCGGGTTCGTCACATTCACCAGCAGACCGCGTCGCACCGTCGCCGCGGGTGACTCCGCGCGGTTCGTCGAAGGATCGCCGTCAGCGAGCTGCTTGCGCGAGCGCCATTGACGAACGCCGAGCATCACCAGGTGTGCGGCGCCGACGTAACGGATCACGTCGAACATCAGCGGCGAGTTGGCAACCAGGACGCCCAGACCGGCAGCGACGAGGACAATGTGCGCGACGAGTGCAATCAGCTGCCCGAGGATGCCCCAGATCAAGCGCCGCCAACCTCCACTCAGCGAGTTCGTCATCGTTGTGCTGGCACCGGCACTGGCACCGGCATCGGGAGTCATGGAGGTGAGGACCCTCGCCAAAGCGAGCTTTCGGTGGCTTAGCGGCGGGTGAACAGGGCCCTTAGGGCGTCTCGGCCCGACTGGGGGAAGAGCGAGGCGGTCATCCGCCGTCTGCGGGTTCTGGTCTCTCGGATTTGGGCAATCAGGTCCTCGGCGGGGGTGCTGATGTCCGCACCTGGCCGGTTGGTGTAGCGGGAGCGCTCCACCACTGCGACGGCGGCGTGCAGCGACTCCCGGCCCTGTGCGCTGATCTCGAGTCTCGAGGAGTAGTACTGCTCTTGGGCTTTGGGGGAGACCTGAGGCGCAGGATCGATGCCGAGATCTGCCATCCGCATGACGAGGTCCTCCCATTGGGCCTGCACCCGGTCACCACCCCCGGTGTCGTCGGCCTGGGTGAGGATTCGTCGGGAGCGACGCCCGAGAACCGGGAGGACGCAGAAGGCGCCTACGACGAGTGCCAGTGCGAGCAGCGTCCAGAGCAGCCACCCCAGGTGCAGATCACGACCTTGCCTCGTCGCGGCGGCGGGCTTGACTGCCGCTGTGCTGGCAGGGGCGTTCGGTGTGGACCTTGTCGATGGTTTCACGGTGCGACTCGGAACAGGCGCGGTCGAACTGGTGACCTTGGGGGCGGCGTAGGCCGGTGCGGTGCCGCTGCGGACGCCCGACGTGGGTTCGAACCGGGTCCACCCCATCCCAGGGAAGTACAACTCGGGCCACGCGTGGGCATCGGCCTGTTTGACCTGGTAGACGCCGCTGGCAGTTGACGTTCCGGGTAGGAACCCCACACCCACGCGAGCGGGGATGCCGATCGATCGTGCTGCCATCACCATTGCGGACGTGAATTGAACGCAGTACCCCTTCCTGGTCGCGAGGAAGTTGCTGATCGGGTCCATCGGGTTGCCGGCAGAGTCTTTGCGAGTGGGTGCCAGCGTGAGGGAATACGTGAAGCCGCCGCCGTTCCGCAGGTATTCCTGGATGGCGACGGCTCGGGCGAAGGGCGTTCCGCGTGGTGCGGCCCTGCGAACGAACGCGGCGATCTGTGGTTTGGACGCCTTATCGACAGCGAGGTCGGGAGCAAAAAGGGCCGCTGCCGATGCGTCCGTCAGTCGGCCCGTCGGACGTGCCTTAGCACTCGGGGTGAGGTAGTCGATGTCGTACCCCGAAATCGGTGACTTCGCCGACGGCTGCCCGGAACTGGGGTCGTAGTCCCACGTCCGGTTTCCGAAATCAGCAGAGGCGACCTGAGTGGGAGCGACGACAAAGGGCGGACGCATCGCGCTGTTCGACACGGTCATCTGAACACGACTGGCGCTCAACGGTGCTGGATTATTCTCACGTTGCAGGGGTTCGCGATCTGCGCCACGCAACGACAAGCTCGGCTGGCTCTGAACCCAGTTACCGTCGGAGTAGGTGTCCGCCACCAGCGCGCGCAGCGGCGGTGGATTGGGGTCCTTGGTGCGGAACGTCAGAACAGGTGTCTGATCCTGGTCGGTGAGGTTCTTCTTCAGATCCAGCGTCTGTGAGAATCCGACGGTCGCGGTGCCACCACCTCGCGCGAGGCCGTTGGTGACGAACCGCTGCGAGGTGGCTGGTAGCGCGCCGACGGCCACCAGCGCGAGCACGAGGGCTGCCACCCCCGCAATCCGGTTGAACGTGCCGAAGTCGTGGCCACCGAGGGACACGCTGGCGCTGGAGCGACCAGAACTGTAGGCCCGCAGACCCGACCAATCGCTGGCCGATCGTTCCGATGCCGCATACAACATTGTCAGCCACACCGCACCCAGCGTGAGGAAGTATTTCGGGTTCAGTGCCCCACCGGAGTTCGCCGCCGAGATCACGAATGCCACCATCAGCGGCATACCAGCCAGGGCTGGAGACCGCCCGGTGACGGCCAGAAAATCCACCGCGACGGCGATCACCGCGATGATCAACTCAATGAAGAACACGATCCCGATGGTGCTGGGCGCCGGCGCGGTGTAAGAGATAACCGTGCTGTGTGCATCTGATCCCAGAGTCTGCAGCGCTGCGGGCAGGGTGGTGTCAAGGTGCCCGCGAAGATGGCCGATCAACACAACGCCCACGATTGCGAGCAACTGGACTGACAGCGTCAGGAGGGGAGACAGGTTGAAGTACCGGCCGAACATCCCGATGGCTGCGACGAGCGCGACGAGCGCCAACGTCCCGGGAACCCACGAGTATCCGACGAACAGGGTAGTAACCGGCCAGGCTGCAATGAGCGTGGCCGACGCCGCGATCAGGGTCTGGAGTGGGCGTGCCCGGCTCATCGTGGCATCGCCTTTATTCGTCGGTCGCCCGCGGCTGCTCGCCAGGCTGCTGGGATCCCCGTATCCGGACCCGCGATGGTCGTACGCCAACCGGAGTGGGCAAACAGCTGCTGTACGTGTTCGGCCGACGAACTGGTGTGCGGTGAAGGCCGGCTGTATGCGGCCGTATCGATCACGATGGCGATACCGACAGCGCCCCGCCCGCACGCAGCGGCGAGGTCGAGGAGGTAGGGCCCACTCGCATCTGTCACAACCGCGACGATCGTGGTGCCCGCTGCGGCCATCCGGGCACCCTGAACGAGCACGCCCTCGTGCACTTCATCAGCGCATGCCGCTGCGGTAGCGAGGCTCCGTAGCAAGGTCTCGTCGGCGGCGGGGCTCTGGAAGGATCCGCTGGCCAACGTCTCCGGGGACAACAGATGGGTCTGATAGCTCAGCGAATTCAGGTGCAGACCGATCGACGCGAGCGCGCTGACGGCCCACTCGAACGAGCTGTATGCGCCGTCGAACTGGTGGATCCCGGAACGGGCATCCAGCAGTAACAGTGCGTGCTTGCGTTCGGGGCGGTCTTCCTGGCGAACCATCAGTTGACCGCGGTGAGCGGTGGCCGGCCAGTGGATGCGTCGCAGTTCATCGCCTTCGACATAGCTGCGGATGCTGATGTCCTGTTCTCCGTGCAGGGCGATGGAGTGGCCTGTGTCGCCGTTGCCACCGGTCGCCGAGGGCAGCCGTTCGGTCGGTAAGGGGAAGGTCCTCGGCAGGACGAGGATCCGGTCAGTGGCAGCCACCACGCTCGTTGAAGTGCACAGTCCGAACGGGTTGGGGTGCTCGATCACGGTAGGACCGAGGGCATGCATCCCACGCGCCCGCCCCCGAACCGTGTAGTTGACCGTTGCAGTCCCCTGGGGCGTGATACTGGCCATCGTGTAACGCGGTCGATCCCCGAGGCTGGCGTCGATGCGGTCCTGTGCGGCCCCGAACCGAGTGGTGCGACGACCGGTGTTGGTGAAAACGCCCTTCACAGCTGCGGGTTGGTCCGGGTGCAGCACAGAGGGAGAGATGGTGCGCTGCAGGCGTAGCCCGCTGGCGCGGCTGGAGGACAACAACACGGCGAACAACGACAGGAGTAGGAGGAAGAGGCCCACGCGGGTGATGTCGCCGTAACCCAGGCCTAGACCGGCGATGACAAGGCCCGCGCCCGCGCCGACAAAAACCTGGCCGCGATGAGTCAGTCGCGCACGGCTCGCCGGCCGCTGGGACATGCCTTGCTTGATCACCGGTTTCAGCGGGCTTGCGCCGGGACCGGCACCCGGTCGAGTAACTGGGTGAGGATCTCGGTTGCCGGGCGGCCGCCCGCCTCGCCGCCGGTGATCACCCGGTGGGCCATCACCGACACCCAGAGCAGTTGCACATCTTCGGGCAGAACGTGATCGCGGCCGTCGAGCGCCGCATAGGCACGGGCGGCACGCAGCAGTTGCAGTGAACTTCGAGGCGATGCTCCCAGCCTGAAACTTGGGGCCGTCCGGGTAGCGGTGACCAGGTCGACGATGTACTGCCGCAGGGCCGGGCTGGCATAGACCGTGCGGACGGTCTCGATCGCTCGCAGAATGGTGTCGGAGTCGGCCACCGGCAGCACCGACTCCACCGGACGGCTGGCCGAATGCAGGTCGAGCATCCGAAGTTCGGCCGCCGCTGTCGGGTAGCCCATCGAGATCCGGGCCATGAACCGGTCTAGTTGCGCCTCCGGCAACGGATACGTGCCCTCCATCTCGATGGGGTTCTGAGTGGCCATCACCATGAACGGCCGCTGTAGCTCGTAGGTGGTCCCGTCGACCGTGACCTGGTTCTCTGCCATGCACTCCAGCAGGGCCGACTGTGTCTTGGGGGAGGCGCGGTTGATCTCATCACCGACCACGATCCCGGCGAAAACGGCACCGGGCCGGAATTCGAACCGGTGAGAGTCCTGGTTGAAGACGCTGACGCCCGTCACGTCACTGGGTAGCAGGTCAGGGGTGAACTGCAGCCTGCGCATCGTGGCATCGATCGACCGGGCGAGAGCCTTGGCGAGCATTGTCTTGCCGACCCCTGGCACGTCCTCGATCAGCAGGTGTCCCTCGGCCAACAGCACGACCACCGAGGTCGCTATCGCCTCGTCCTTTCCCTCGATGACACCCGCAACCGAAGCCTTGATATCGGTCGCTACGCGGCGCACATCGTCCAAGGAGAAAATCGACCGATCCGCGCCCGGTTTCGGCAAGGAAGCAATCGGTGCGGAGTGACTCATATCTGAATCCTGCCTGATGCTCGTGCCGCCTGTGCTGTTGCGCCCGACATCGCCGCGCGGATACCGACCGGTAGCAGCGGGTGTTCCACCCTGTTGCAGGGTCCTGACCAGCCTGTTCGGGAGAGCTGTGGGGCTCTGGGTGGTTGATTAGATCCAAAAGTGGAGCGCAGTGGAGTAAAGTGGGGAACTGCGGAGAGTTGGGCCAGCCGACCCTCGGATGAGCGAGAGAGCAGGAGGTGCGGCGCGATGTTCCTGGGCACCCACCACCCGCGCCTGGATGAGAAGGGTCGACTGATCCTGCCCGCGAAATTCCGTGAACAACTTGCCGGCGGCCTGGTGATCACCCGCGGTCAGGACCGCTGCCTCTACGTGTTCTCGATGGCGCACTTCGAAAAGCTGGTTGAGCAGATGAACGACACGCCCGTCACCAACCGGGGTGTCCGCAATTTCCAGCGCGTACTGCTGTCGGCGGCCTCTGATGAGATCCCCGACAAGCAGGGCCGGGTCACGGTGCCGGCCGTACTTCGTGACTATGCCGGGTTGACAAAGGAGTGCACTGTCATCGGCTCCGGGAACCGCCTCGAACTGTGGGACAGCGGCGCGTGGACGCAGTTCTTGTCCGAGACCGAAGACGATTTCGCTTCGCAGGAGCAGGAGGTGATCCCCGGCGGGTTCTTCTGACATCCGGCCTCCATCCGCTCGTCGGGTGCACCGCTGCCACTTCCCCGGCATCGGAACACCAGCTGCTCCTGGCAGCGACGACGGCTGGGGACCAGGCTTCAGAAGAGCCCCCTCGGACCCCGTCAACAGCTGGGCCCACGCCTGCACACCTGACACCGATTGCCCCTGCGAGTCCCCTGCGAGTAGAGAGGAAGCCCACGCCGATGCCCCGTACCGCCCGACCCACCGACGAACGGCATGTGCCGGTCATGCTCGAGCGGATCCTGGATCTGCTCGAGCCTGCGCTGCGCGATCATCGCGGGATCTTCGTCGATGCCACCCTCGGAATGGGGGGACACACCGAGGCTGTCCTGAAACGATTTCCGGGTGTCACCGCATACGGTGTTGACCGTGATGCCGAAGCGCTTGCACTGGCGGGGGAACGCCTGCAACGCTTCGGTTCTCGTTTCCGTCCGGTGCATGACGCCTACGACGACGCATTCGAGGACCTGGTCGGTCTCGGGGCGCCCCAGTCCCACGCTGTGCTTTTCGACCTGGGGGTCTCCTCATTGCAGCTCGATGAGACCGACCGCGGTTTCTCCTACAGCCAAGATGCCCCGCTGGACATGCGGATGGACCAGGGTGAGGGCCCGACGGCTGCGGACGTGCTCAACACCTATGACGTCGCCGAGCTGGAGCGAATTCTTCGGGATTACGGCGAGGAGCGATTTGCGCGCCGGATCGCCCGCTCCATCGTTCGTGAGCGCGAAAGCGAACCGTTCGACAGGTCGGGGCGCCTGGTGAATCTGTTGCGTGACGCCATTCCCGCTGCCAACGCGCGCACCGGGGGACACCCCGGCAAGCGCACGTTCCAAGCGCTGCGGATCGAGGTCAATGGCGAACTTGATTCTTTTCGGCGTGCTTGCCCCGCGGCTATTGAGCACCTGGCGGTCGGTGGGCGGATCGCTGTGCTGGCATACCACTCCCTGGAGGACCGCATCGCGAAACAGGCGCTGGCACGGGGGACCACCAGTTCCGCGCCGGTAGGCCTGCCCGTGGAGCTACCGGAACATCGTCCGTACCTGGGACGACTCACTCGCGGGGCAGAGCGTCCCAGCGAGCAGGAGATCAGCGAGAACCCGCGCGCCGGTTCGGCCAGATTGCGCGCCGCCGAACGACTTCGCCTGACGAACGGGAGCCACCGATGAGCATCAGCCAGCACGCCGCGCCGCTACGGCAGCCGCGATCTCGTCAGCCGCGGGCTGCCGTATCGAGCGCTGCGCCGACGTCGCGTACCGCACGTTCCACAACATCGTCGCCGGTGCGGTTACGTGTCGTCGCGCCTGCCGATGCCCGCGAGAGCAGCAGTGCGGCTTTCATCGCAGCATGCGTCCTGCTGCTGGCGATGGGACTTGCTGCGTTGCTGATCCTCAACACTCAACGCGCGCAGCAGTCCTTCACGATCGACAAATTGAAAGCGGATTCGGCCACGTACACCGGCACCCAGCAGGGGCTCAGTTCCCAGCTGCAGCTCGCTGAGTCTCCGCAGTCGTTGGCCGCGCGGGCGCAATCGCTGGGTCTGGTGCCCGCGGCTACCATCCGCTACGTCGGTCCTGACGGCAAGACCGTCGGCGTGGCGAAGGGGGCGGGTGGCGGTGTTCCCTTTACGGTGGGACCGCTCACCGCTGGCGGGGCTTCGAAGGTCGCCGGTGCGGCATCGCTCGGCGCTTCGCTCGGAGTACGTGTCGGTGCCCCGGCGCCGAAGAAAGCCGTTGATGGGGGCGCGAAGAAGGCGGCCAAGCCCAGTGCGACGTCGCCTGTCGCCAAACCCGCGAAGCCGAGCACTCCCGGTACGTCGAGCAAGCCGGGCGCAACACCGAAGGCCAAGAGCGGTGGTGCCACGAAACCCAGTACGACGAGCGATAGCACCAAGAGCACCAAGAGCACCAAGAGCATGTCAGACACGACCCCGACAACCCAGAGGTGACCCGTTGAGTCAGACCCGGCCACCGCGGCCTGCTGGATCACAGGGTCCCCCCCTGCGCAGGAACGCAGGCCCGCATTCTCGCCCGATGGCGACTCCGCGTGCCAGACCTGTGGCAGCAGCTGCCCGTCGGTCAGTTGAGGACCCTGCGGCTCACGCCGGTTCGACCCGTCCGCCACGCTCGCGCCCGGTGGCCATGCAGCTCGGGCACCCGGGCCGACGTGCACGCATCCTGTTCGCGGCGATGCTCTTCATCTTCAGCCTCTTCGCCGTGCAGATCGTGCGGGTCCAGGGCGTCGACGCCGCTGCGGTGTCCGCGAAGGCCAAGGACAGCCGGCTGCGCAAGCAGAACGTCGATGCACTACGTGGTCAGATCGTCGACCGCAACGGAACCGTGCTGGCAAGCAGTGTGCAGCGGTACAACGTGACCGCTGATGCCACCCAGACTGCCCAGTTCACGCGAGTGGTCAAGGGTCAACCGACGGTGGTCATCGGCAATTCGGGAGTCGCCGCAGGTCTCGCGTCGGTGGTCGGGGGTAACGCCAAGGAATACTACGCGATTCTGCAAGCGGGGACGAAGCGCAAGTCGAAATTCAACTATCTGGTGAAGAACGTCACCCCGCAGCAGTGGCAGCGGATCGCTGCGTTGAACCTCGCCGGGATCTCGCGCGAATCCGCTCAGGAGCGTCAGTACCCCCAGGGAGCCAGTGCCGCCTCGATCGTGGGTTGGGTCGGTGGCGACAAGGCGACCGGCGCAGGCGGTATCGAGCTGATGCGGCAACAGGCGTTGAACGGACGGCCAGGCGTCACCACCTCCGAGGACACGCCGGGCGGCACCGTCATCGCTACCGGCAACAACTCCGACACCCCGGCAGTCAATGGATCGAACATCAAGTTGACCCTCGACTCGGACTTGCAGTTCTACGCCAGCAACGCGTTGGCTGCACAGGTCAAGAAGACCGGCGCGGAAGCGGGCGACCTGGTCGTGATGGACAGGCACGGAAATGTGCTGTCCGCGGTCTCCTATCCGAGTTTCGACCCGGCGAAGCTGGGCGCTGATCCGACCAACCTGCAGTCGCGGCCCTTTGCTGAGGCCTACGAACCCGGCTCGACGAGCAAGGTCATCACGATGTCGGCGGCGTTGTCCGATGGCGTGACGACGCCCACTTCGCAGGTGGTTGTGCCGTCGGTCCTGAGGCGCGCGGGGACCACCTTCCACGACTCCGAAGCCCATGGAGTGGAAAACCTCACCGTCGCCGGCGTGTTGGCCAAGTCCTCGAACATGGGCACGATGATGGTCGGGGAGAAGATCTCCTCGAACTCGCTGTACTCGTACATGACCAAGTTCGGCCTCGGATCCAAGACGGGCACGCAATTCCCCGGCGAGACCTCCGGCATCGTGGCAAACCCGTCGCAGTGGAGCGGTTCGCAGAGGTACACCGTCATGTTCGGCCAGGGTTTATCGACCTCGCTGATCCAACAGGCCTCGGTGTATCAGACCATCGCCAACGACGGCGTGCGGCTACCGGTCACCATGATTGCCGGTGTCCAGCAGCCCTCCGGTGACTGGATCAAGCCAACTGATACTCGAAAGCCGGTGCAGGTCGTCTCTCCCACGGTTGCCAGCGAGGTGCGCAGGATGCTCAGCGGCGTCGTCGGTGAGAAGGGGACGGCACCGAAAGCAAACGTCGCCGGCTACAACGTGGCCGGTAAGACCGGCACCGCCAATCTCTACGATTCCAAGCTCGGCAAGTACAACGGATACACCGCATCGTTTATCGGCATGGCGCCGGCTGAGGACCCGAAGTACATCATTGCGGTTGCCCTCCAACGCCCCAAGACCACGATCTACGGCGGTGAGGCCGCGGCGCCTGTGTTCTCCCAGGTGATGGGTTACCTGCTGCGGGCAAGAGGCCAAGCACCCAGCAAATCGCCGGTGCAGGTCTACCCGATTCAGTATGCGACCCCGGCTACGACGAAGCGTCCGGGATGATCGCGTTACGACTCAGCGACATCTGCGTGATCGTCGAGGGCACGCTTCACGGACAGGACGCACCGATAACCGGTCCGGTCGTGACCGACTCCCGTGAAGCCACACCGGGCAGCCTGTACGTAGCGCGCGTGGGGGAGCATGCAGACGGACACGATTACGCCTCCGGTGCCGCTCAGGCGGGTGCTGTGGGCGCGTTGGGCAGCCGTCCGGTCGACGCGATGGCGACGATCGTGGTCGAAGACGTCCAGGAAGCCTTCGCTGCGTTGTCCCGTGCGGTGATCGACCGGGTCCCCGGGCTCAACGTCATCGGGATCACGGGCAGCTCGGGCAAGACATCCACCAAGGACATGCTCGGGCAAGTCATGGCCGAGCACGGCCCCACGGTCGCGCCGCAAGGTTCGTACAACTCTGAGGTCGGGGTACCGCTCACGGTGTGCCGCATCGACGCCGACACGCGGCATCTCGTTGTCGAGATGGGCGCTTCCGGCGTCGATCACATCGCCTACCTGACGCAGATCGCACCACCGCGTATCGGTATCGTCCTCAACGTCGGCCAGGCCCACGTCGGGCAATTCGCGTCGATCGAGCAGATCGCCGATACGAAGGCAGCGCTGGTCGAGGCACTACCGGCCGACGGTGTGGCCATTCTGAACCTCGACGATGCGCGTGTTGCGGCCATGAGGGCGCGAACCCGTGCTCGCGTCATCGGCGTGGGGTACGGCGTGGGGGCCGACTACCGCGCCGTCGATGTCGAACTTGACGAGACCGGTCGGGCGAGTTTCACGCTCGTGACGACTGCGAGCCGCGTGCCCGTCTCCCTTGCCGTACACGGCGAGCATCAGGTACGCAACGCGCTGGCCGTCCTGGCCGCGGCGGTGGAGTCCGGTGTCGATCTGCACGACGCAGTTCGAACCCTCGGCGGGGCAGCAGCGCAGTCGCGCTGGCGAATGGAGGTACACCAACTCTCCGGCGGCATGACGCTGGTGAACGACGCGTACAACGCCAACCCGGAGTCGATGCGGGCGGCGTTGGCGTCGCTGGCCCAGATCGGTGCCCGGCGCCGAACGGTGGCTGTCCTGGGCGGGATGCGGGAGCTCGGGGACGCAAGCCTGCAGGCTCATCGTGCGGTAGGCGCCGAGGCGGCTGAGCGCAGGATCGACGTGCTCGTCGCCGTCGGGGCCGATGCCGCCCCCATCGCCGACGCGGCGCAGCAGGGCGGCTCAGTGACCCACCGAACCGAAGACACCGATTCCGCTTATGAACTGCTGGTTACCCAGCTTCTGCCTGGAGACGTCGTGTTGTTCAAGTCGAGTCGCGACTCCGGTCTGCGTTACCTTGGCGACCGGATAACCGACCGTTTCAAGGTAGAGGGTGCTACGTGAAGGGTGTCCTGATCGGCGCGATGATTGCGCTCGCTATCGGGTTGTTCGGTACCCGCCTCTTCATCGCGTTCCTCGTGAAGCGCGGGTTCGGCCAGTTCATCCGCGATGACGGCCCCACTACGCACCACACCAAGCGTGGTACCCCGACCATGGGCGGCGCCGTCATCATCGCGGGTAGCGTGAGCGGATACTTCATCGCGCACCTGGTGCTGTGGTCGGTTCCCACCGTGTCGGGCCTGCTGGTGCTGTTCCTGATGGTCGCTCTGGGGCTGGTCGGTTTCGCCGACGACTGGATCAAGATCTCCCACCAGCGCTCGCTGGGCCTGCGGTCTGCGCAGAAACTGGTCGCCCAGGTCGCTGTCTCCACCATCTTCGCGATTCTCTGCACCCAATTCGCCGACAAGGGGGGTCGTACGCCCGGTAGCTTCCGGGTCTCCTTCGTGCGTGACACGTGGGTGAACTTCGCTTTCGGCGGAACCGCGCTAGCGATTGTGCTCTTCGTGCTGTGGGCCAACCTGATCGTGGCCGCAACCTCCAACGGAGCCAACCTCACCGACGGACTCGACGGTCTGGCCACAGGTGTCGCGGTGATGGTATTCGGTGCCTACGTGCTGATCAGCGTGTGGCAGTACAACCAGAACTGTGAATTCAACCCGAGCAACAAGTGCTACGAGGTGCGCGATCCGCTCGACCTGGCCGTCGTGGCGGCCTGCGTGATGGGGGCATGTTTCGGATTCCTGTGGTGGAACGGCGCGCCGGCGAAGATCTTCATGGGCGATACCGGGTCGCTGGCACTCGGGGGAGCCGTTGCCGGACTGGCGATCACCACCCGCACCGAGTTGCTCGTGATCATCCTTGCGGGCCTGTTCGTGCTCGAGACCTTGTCGGTCATCCTGCAGGTCGGGTCGTTCAAATTACGGCGCAAACGGATCTTCCGAATGGCACCGTTGCATCACCACTTCGAAATGCTCGGGTGGGACCAGATCACCGTCGTGATCAGATTCTGGATCATCGCCGGGTTGTGCGTCGCCATCGGCCTCGGACTGTTCTACGCGGAGTGGGTCGTGGCCTGATGACTGGTCTCACGATGACAATCCCTCGATGACCGGGCAGTCCCGGCTCACGCAGCTGACCCACGCCGGGGCCGACTGGGCGCAGCTGAGGGTAGCCGTACTCGGCTTGGGCCTGAGCGGTTTCGCGGCTGCCGACGCACTCCTTCAGCGCGGGGCGGACGTGACGGTGCTGGCCGCGCCGGGCGCAACCCCGACCGACAGTGAGCGGGAACAGGCGACGGTCCTGGAAATCCTCGGCGCGAAGGTCCGCTTCGGTTCCGAGCATCAGCAGCAGCCTCCGGCTGATACCCAACTGGTCGTCACCTCCCCCGGTATCCCTCCCACTGCGCCGCTGCTGCACAGTGCAGCAGGCGCCCGGCTACCGATCTGGGGCGAGGTCGAACTCGCATGGCGGATGCGTCCTAGGGAAGATGCCGCCCCTTGGTTGACGATCACGGGGACGAACGGCAAGACCACGACCGTCACGATGCTGGAGCGCATTCTGCTCGCGGGTGGCTTGCGGGCCATTGCGGCCGGAAACGTCGGCACGCCGCTGATCGAGGCGGTGCTGCACCCGCAACCGTTCGACGTGATTGCCGTGGAACTGTCCAGCTTCCAGCTGCGTTGGTCCGCAACCGTGTCGCCATATTCGTCCTGCCTGTTGAACATCGCACCCGACCACCTGGACTGGCACGGTTCCTATGAGCAGTACGCCCGGATGAAGGGTCGGGTGTACGAGAACACCCAGCACGCGTGTGTCTACAACGAGCAGGACCCTGCAACCCGTCGGCAGCTCGAGGATGCCGACGTGATCGAGGGTGCCCGCGCGATCGGATTCACCCTCGGTCTGCCTGGCCCGTCGATGTTCGGGGTGGTGGACGGCGTACTGGCCGATCGCTCGTTCGTCCCTGATCGTCGATATGCAGAACAGTTGTGCACGCTGGCCGCACTCGGCGACGGCGATGGAGCGCCGGCGCCGCACTATGTCTCGAACGCTCTGGCCGCATCGGCGCTGGCGCGGTCCTACGGGGTGTCCACGGCAGCAGTTCGCGCAGGCCTGACCGGGTACACCCCGCAGCCGCATCGCGGTCAGGTCGTCGCCACGGGGAACGGGGTTCGGTGGATCGACGATTCGAAAGCGACCAACCCGGGCGCGGCCGCTGCCGCGCTGAGCGCTGTCAACGACGTGGTGTGGATTGCGGGTGGTCAACTCAAGGGCGCCGATGTCGATGATCTGGTGCGCGATGCTGCACCGAGGCTGCGCGCTGCAGTGCTGTTGGGGGTAGATCGCGCGATCATCGCCGCCGCGCTGCGGCGACACGCGCCGGATGTACCCGTCGTGCAGATCGACAGCACCCACACTGGCGCCATGGATCTCGCGGTGAAGCAGGCTGCCCGACTGGCTCGTCCGGGTGGCGTCGTGCTCCTGGCTCCCGCAGCAGCGTCGAAGGACATGTTCACCGGGTATCCACAACGGGGCGAGTTGTTTGCAGCGGCGGCAGCGGCCATGATCGTGGGCGAGAAGTGACTGCAGGAGGTACGACCGCTGCTCTGGCGCCGGCGCGCGACTATCTCGTTCAGGCCAGGGAGCGGATCACCTCCCCGCTGGGGCCCTACTATCTGATCCTCGGTGCGGGTTCCCTGCTGTTGGTCTTCGGCCTCACGATGGTGCTGTCCGCGTCGAGCGTGACGTCCTACGCATCGGCCTCCGGGTCCTCCTACACGGTCTTCTTCAACCAGGCGATCTTCGCCGTACTCGGGCTGATCGCCGCGTTTGTAGCGAGCCGAATCTCCGTGCGGGTCTGGAAGATGCTCGCCTACCCGGTGTACTTTGCGGCCCTCATCCTGCAGCTGCTGGTATTCACCGGGCTAGGGCTGGAGGTCAACGGCAACCGGAACTGGATCGGTGCGGCCGGCTTCACCATGCAGCCCTCGGAGTTCGGCAAGATCGCCGTCGTACTCCTGGTGGCAAGCGTGCTGGCGAGCAAGCGGCGGGTGCTGGACCAGTACCGTCACCTGCTGATTCCACTGGCGCCCCTGATGCTGCTGCTGATCGGTGCGGTGATGGGTGGACATGATCTGGGGACCACCGTCATCTTGTTGTCCATCGTGGGAGCGATGGTGTTCGTGGCGGGAGTGCGGACGCGGGTGTTCGCTATCGCGGGGGCGCTTGCGATCATCCCGATCCTTGCTTTCGCGTTGACCAGTCAGAACCGCACCGGGCGCATCGACGCCTGGCTCGGAACGTGTGTGAACGCGAGTACCCCAGGATGCTGGCAGAAGATACATGGCATGTACGCCATGGCCGACGGAGGGTGGTGGGGGGTTGGCCTCGGCGCCAGTCGCGAGAAATGGTTCTGGCTGCCCGAGGCCCACAACGACTTCATCTTCGCCATCATCGGCGAAGAACTCGGCATCCCGGGCACGATAGCGGTCGTGGGCCTCTACATCGTGCTCGCCTACGCCTGCTTCCGTCTGATCACCACCAGTAACGACATGTTCGTGCGGCTCGCCACGGCCGGGATCATGATGTGGATCGTCTTCCAGGCGATGGTCAACATCGGTTCCGTGACGGGGCTGCTACCGATCATCGGGGTACCACTTCCCCTGGTCTCAGCCGGCGGCTCGGCGCTGGTGACGACGTTGTTCGCACTCGGCATGCTGCTGTCCTTCGCGAGAGCAGAACCTGAG
>JAABUM010003017.1_pt1 | contig 21503 bp, 21 predicted proteins | sample 5559161 | NCBI WGS metagenome assembly JAABUM01 (sample SAMN10711868, study PRJNA513369) | rock metagenome | isolation source: Antarctica rocks | place: Antarctica: Victoria Land, Siegfried Peak nord
CTTCAAGCGCCTCGGCCTGCGCTACGACAGAACCGAACGCACCCTGCGACCCCTACTCACCCTCGCCGCCACCCTGATCAACTTCCGCCGCCTCGCCACGACCGACCGGTTATGAGACCAGGTCTTAAGCAGACAGGCCCATAATGCAGAGACAGCACAGCCCGGCGACTAATCACGCGAGGAAGCCGACCGCCCTCGCCCCGACGTCCTCGGGTTCCTTTCCCCGGCGGCCTTCCCGGCATGGTGCTGCGCTGGCCATGACAGCAGCGGTGACAGTGAGCCTCGGCCTCGCCGCGTGCTCGTCAAAGTCGTCCTCGACCACTGCCACGTCCAGCAGCTCCGCGGCCGGGTCAGGTAGCTCATCTGGCGCCGTTGGCGACGCCGCGAGCCTGATGACCAGGCTGCGTGCCCCGTCCAACACCTTCGTCGCGCCCGGGGCAGCCCTCGACGCAAAGTCGCTTCGCGGGAAGTCGATTTGGTATGTCTCGCTGTCGCAGTCGATCCCCGTCTTAGCGGTCGAGCAGACGGGCATTCGGCAGGCGGCCGATGCGCTGGGGATGAGCCTCAGGATTTGCGACGGCAAGTTTCAGCCCGCTACCGCCGCAGGGTGTGTCAACTCGGCGGTTTCCTCTGGGGCTGTCAGCGTCATCATGGACAGTGTGACGACGGCCAGCGTCGCCACGGCCATCACGAACGCCACCAGCCACCACGTCCCGGTGTTGGCTGTTTCCGCGATCGGCACGAACAACAAGGACGTCAGCTACGGCACGAATGGCGACGAGCGCTCCGAGGCTGTTGCGGCCGACTGGATCATCGCCGACTCGAAGGGCAAGGCGAAGATCCTCGGCACGAAGGTGCAAGACGACACCGGGGCGATCAACGACATTGAGACCGGCAGCAAGCCGCAGTTCGCCAAGTGCCCCGACTGCAAGGTCGTCACCGCGACCTACACAAGCGGCACGGTGCCGAACATACCGTCGCTGGTCAGTGCTACTTTGCTCGCGAACAGGGACGTCACCTACGGCTTCCCGCAGTTCGACTTCCTGGTCCCGCTGTTCAAGTCCGGTGTCCAGACGGCTGGCCTCACGGCCAAGATGAAGATCGTCAGCACGAACTCGGTGCTGAGCAGCATGCAGCTCGTGAAAAGCGGCGGCCAGGCGGCCGACATCGGCTCCAACCGCAACTACTCCGGCTGGCTCTCCGTGGACAGCCTGCTGCGGATGCTCAAGGGGCTCCCGGTGCCGGCACAGTCGCAGATCCCGATTCGAGTCTTCGACTCGACCAACATCGGCAGCGTCTCCCTCACCCCGGATGCAGCAGGCACCGGCGAGTGGTTCGGGCCGCTGGACTACCAGAAGAGTTTCCAGCACCTCTGGGGCTTGAGCTAGCCCGGCTCGAGGACCGGAGAGACCGCGATGACGACAGCAACGGCTCCATCTCCGGCGCGACTGGAGATCCGTGAGGCGTCGAAGACCTTCGGTTCCCGGTCCGTCCTGCGCAACGTCAACCTGAGCATCGCACCGGGGGAAATCCAAGGTGTGGTCGGGCAGAACGGGTCCGGCAAGTCCACCATGGCGAAGATCATCTCGGGCTACCACGCGCCGGATCACGGGACCGACGTCCGGGTGGACGGTTCCAGCCTGCATCTGCCCGTTCGCCTCCACGACCTTCACGCCGCCGGCGTCTCCATCGTCTACCAGGACCTGGGTCTGCTGCCGCACCGCAACGTGGTCGCCAACGTGCGGATCGGAGCCGTGCGGGGATCCTCTGTGCTGCGCCGGGTCGACTGGCGCAAAGAAGCTCGCACGGCCTCGGCGAGCCTTGAGCGGCTTGGGTTCGCCGCCCGCTTGTCCACGGCCATCGAGGACCTGACGCCCGCAGACAAGGCGCGGGTCGCGATCGCCCGGGCATTGCAGGAGCGGGTGCCGGGTCGCGGGTTGCTGGTCTTCGACGAGTCCACGAGGGCCCTGCCCGAGGACGCCCTCGTCGAGTTCTACGCCGTCATCCGCACCCTGGCTGACGAGGGCACATCCATCCTCATCATCGGTCACCGGCTCAGCGAGATCCTCGAGCATTGCGACAGCGTCTCGGTGCTGCGCGACGGTGAGTGCGTCGCGAGCGGCGTCCCCACCGCCGGTCTGGCCGAGGCAGAACTGGCCTCCATCATGCTGGGCCGTGAGCTGTCGCAGCTCAGCTTCCCCAGTTGGCAGCCGCCGCCCGGTGACGCGGCCGTCGTGACCGACCTGCGGGGGCCGGGCCTGCGGGCTCCTTTTCAGCTCCGGATGGCGCCGGGGGAGATCGTCGGGCTGGCAGGCCTGCCGGGCTCCGGGTATGAGGCAGTTCCGCACCTGCTTAGTCGTGCCACCCCAGCGACTCACGGCCAGCTGACCCTCGGGCCGGACGTGATCGACCTGGTTGCCGCGTCACTGGCCTCCATGCCCCGGCGGGGGGTCGTACTGATCCCGGGGGACCGGCTGCACGAAGGCCTGTGCGCCGAGATGAGCGTGCGGGACAACGTTGCGCTGCCGTGGCTCGACCGCCACGGGCGGCCGTGGTCAACCGGCCGGGGCTGGCAGCACCGCGAGGCACTGGCCGTCATTGACAGCCTGCACGTCGTCCCGCGCGACTACAACCTGCCGGTAGGCCGACTCAGCGGAGGCAACCAGCAGAAGGTCCTGCTCGGGAAGTGGCTGTCCGGCCGGCCCAAGCTGCTGCTGCTGCATGAACCCACGCAGGCCGTCGACATTAAGGCCCGTCAGGACATTCTCCAGGCGGTGCACAAGGTGGCCCGCCAAGGGACGCCGGTGCTGTTGGCATCGAGCGAAGCCCCGGACCTGGCCCTCATGTGCGACCGGATCCTCCTGTTCCGTGACGGCGCGGTCGACCGCGAGCTCGCCGGCCCATGTGACCCCCGCGACATCCTCGACATCATCTACCGACGAGGTGCAGCACATGACGAACCCTAGCCAGACCGCCGACCAGGTAACCCTGCCGTTGTCGGACCAGATTGAGGGGGAGCACGGCGCCGCGCTCCCGCCAGGAGGCCGACGCCCACGCATAACACCCGCCGACGCGCTGCGGCAGTTCCTCTCCCGGGGCTCCCTGCTCGTCATCTGGGGGGTGATGATCCTTTTCTTTGCCGTGACGGAAGGCGCCAAGTTCTTCCAGACCGGCACCTTTCAGACGATCTTCGGCTCACCCGTTGAGCTGATCTTCCTCTGCCTTGCCCTCGTCATCACCTTCAGTGTGGGGGAGTTCGACCTCTCCGTCGCCGCTTTGATGGGCATTGCCGGGACGCTCGTCGCGCTGCTGACCGTCCGGCACGGCTTCAACCCCTGGGTGGCGAGTGGGGTCGCCATCGCGGTGGCGGGCGCGGTGGGCTTCCTCAACGGCGTTCTGGTCGTCGTCCTCGATGTCAACCCGATCGTTGTCACGCTCGGCGTCGGAACGGCCGTCACCGGCGTGGCGCTGTGGATCACGAACCTCAACACCATCAACGGACTGCCGGCGAGCTTCTCCGATTTCGCCATCCACGGCGTCGGCGGGATCGCGGCGTCGTTCTTCTACGGACTGCTGCTCACACTGCTGCTCGCCTACCTCCTGACGTCGACACCGCTTGGCCTGCGCATGTCCTTCGTGGGGGCCAATCGCGAGGTCGCACGGCTGGCCGGCGTCCGCGTCAAGCGCATCCGGCTCGGCTCGTATGTGGCGTCAGGGCTGGTCTCCGGCCTCGGCGGGGTCATGCTGGCGGCGACTCTTGGCGGTTACGACCCGTCGTCCTCGCCCAGCTACCTACTACCGGCGTTCGCGGCCGTCTTCCTGGGTACGGCGGTCATCCAGCCAGGAAAGTTCAACGCCATCGGAGCGTTTATCGGCATCTACTTCCTCCAGACCGGCATCGTCGGGCTTCAGCTGGCGGGTCTGACCGGCTTCATCGAGGACCTCTTCTACGGCGGCACGCTTTTCGTGGCCGTGACCATCTCCACGATCGTGCGCCGTCGGGCCGACCACTAAGGACGCCCGCGGCGGACGCTGCCCGTCACGCGCGGGCGGCGCCGCCGTCGACGAGCAGGGTCTGGCCGGTCATGAACCCGGCCTCGTCGGACACCAAGAACGACAGGACGCCGGTGAGGTCCTCAGGGACGCCGCTGCGCTTGACCGACTGCGCGGCCCTAACGAGGTCGAACAGGCCCAACTCGTCGTGGGCGCCGGTGCTCGTTCCATCGGAGCGGATCAACCCGGGCGCGATGGCGTTGACCGTGACCCCGTCGACCCCGACCTCGGCGGCCAGGGCGCGCACGAAGCCGATCACTCCGCCTTTGCTGGCCACGTAGTGCAGGCTGCCTGGAGCCCCTGCGTGAAACATCCCGCTCGCGATACCGACCACCCGCCCCCAGCCCCGCTCGCGCATCCTGGGAAGGAAGGCCTGCGTCAACAGGAAAAGGGAGTCGAGGTTGACGGCCATCACGCGACGCCACTCCTCAAAGGTGATCTGCTCCACTGGCCTCATCGGATAGATCCCAGCGTTGTGCACCAGGATGTCGGCGCCCCCGAGCCCGGTCACGTGGGCGGCGAGAGCTTCGACGCTGCCCGGGTCGCTGACGTCGCAGCGCAACGTGACGGCGCTGCCACCCGCTGCAGTGATCAGGGTCTGTGTGCCGGTGGCGTCGCCGACGTCGGCGAGCACGACCTGCACCCCGTCCGCAGCCAGCCGGCAGGCGTACGCCCGACCGATGCCTAACGCGGCACCGGTGACGACGGCGGTGCGCCCCGCTTGGGCGCCTTCGTGACTTGGCATGGCACTCCTTCACGGCGGCCTCGTCCGGCGAGGGGAATCTTGCTACCCACCGTAGTAGGTACTAGTATGGCGGATCAAGTGAGGGCTGAAGGAGCCGCCGTGGCACCGAGCAGTCGCACCGGGCAGGACCTGGTGCTGTGGGCCGGAACAGTCCGGACAGCCCCCCTCCCCGAGCGTGTTGCCGCGGCAGCCAGCACGGGGTACTCAGCAATCTCCCTGTCGCCGCACGACTACCGGACAGCCCGCGCCAGCGGCCTGTCGGACGGCGACATCCGGGGCATGGTCAGCGACGCTGGCCTGCAGGTGAGCTGCCTTGACCCCTTCACTCGGTGGCTGCCCCGCTGGGAACCGCCCGACGGGTACCCGGCAGACGTGCTGTCCTTCCTCGGCACCGAGGAAAGTGAGTTCCTGCAGATGGCAGAGGCCGTCGGTGCCCAGTCGATGACGGTCTTCGAACCGTTCGGGGTCCGCTGGCCAGACGAGGTCGCGGCGGCCAGCCTGGCCGCGATCAGCCGCCGCGGCGCGGATGCGGGGCTGGTCGTCAACGTCGAGTTCATCCCTTTTCTGGGTATCCCTGACCTCGCCGCCGCGTGGCGCCTGGTGCAGCTGTCCGGGGCCAGCGAAGTGGGAGTCGTCCTTGATACCTGGCACTACTTCCGGGGCGCACCCGACGACGACCTGTTGGCCACCATCCCCGGCGGCCGCATCGGGGCGGTGCAGCTCAGCGATGCCGCCCTCACGCCGAGCGGCGGGCTGGAGAACGACTGCCTGCACCACCGCCTGCCTGCCGGCGACGGCGCGTTCCCCCTGGACCGCGTCCTTCAGACGCTGCAGACCACCGGCGGCCTGCACGACGTCGGGCCGGAGATCTTCTCCGACTCCTTCGACCAGCGGCCTGCGACAGTCAATGCCCGGCACGCGCTGTCGGGCCTGCAGTCATGGCAGGCGGCCGCGGCCCGACAGGCAGCACGACCTCGCTAGGGAGCCCAATAATGATCATCACGTCGTTGCAGCAGGCCGAGGCGGCCGGGCAGGTGCACAGGGACGCGGGAGTCAGTCGCTACCCCCTCGTGGGCCCAGTCACCGTGGGAGGCGCGACCGGTGACGTGAGCCTGCTAGTGCTGCCCCCCGGCACGACCCACACCCTTTCGGCTGGTGCGAGCGAGCAGGTTTCGGTCGTCGTGCGCGGCGCCGCGGAGCTGTCCGGTGTGCCGGCTCCGGTGGGGACGGTCGCCCACGCCGCCGTCGGGCAGTCCGTCTCTGTGCGGGCACTTGACACCGGTGTGACGCTGCTGCACCTGCAAGGTGCCGGGCAGGCACGAACCGGCGACGGCGCCGAGCCTCGGGGGCAGGCTGCTCGCGTCTTTGGCATCGACGAGGTCGCGGAAACGCCCACGAACAGGCCCGAGCTCGGCTTCTTCCACATGACGGCCCGGCTCCTCGTCGACGGCCCGAGCCGCGGCCACAGGTCCTTCACCGTCGGCCTGGGCACGTTCGCGCCGGGCGGCGGGTGCCATGGCCTGCACCGGCACGCCAACGCCGGCGAGGCGTTCTACGTCTGGGACGGCGAAGGCGCCCACCTCAGCCAGGACGGGGCCGAGCACCCCATGACGAGCGGCCAGCTGGTGTGGGTCACCCCGGACGAGTGGCACGGTTTCCGTAACACCGGTACCACGCCGGTACGCGCCCTCTTCTGCTACTTGGGCGTGGACTCCCTCAGCAAGGCCGGCTACGAGGTCCTGCCTGTCAGGGGCAACATTTAACAGCACCTTTGCTACTTACCATAGTAGGTAGTAAGATCCGGTTACGATCTTCGGTTCCGCTATCGAGCGCGGACCGCCCGTCGGGCCATGACCTGCTTACCGGCAGTCACCCCACGCACAGGAAGCGAGCGAGATGACCGCAGCGCTGATCTTCGAGCGGGACGTGGAGGTTCCCACCCGCGACGGTTCTAGCCTGCGCGCAAACGTCTACCGGCCGGTCGCCGACGGCACCTTCCCCGTCATCCTGACCCTCGGCCCGTACGGCAAGGACCGGCACTGGGCCGACCGCAACCAGCAGCACGCCCGCGACCTCGGCGGCGGCCCGTTCGTCAACTGGGAGACCCCCAACCCGGAGACGTGGGTGCCCAAGGGCTACGTCGTCGTCCGGGTCGACGGCCGCGGCACCGGCGCGTCACCGGGGCGGCTCGCCCCGTTCTCCGACCACGCGGCCCGCGACTACTACGACGCGATCGAGTGGGCCGGCGAGCAGGCCTGGAGCTCGGGCAAGGTCGGCCTGCTCGGGATCTCCTTCTACGCGATGACCCAGTGGCCGGTCGCCGCGCTGCGTCCGCCGCACCTCGCTGCAATCGTCCCGTGGGAAGCGGCCGCAGACCTGTACCGCGACTTCTTCCGCGCCGGCGGCATCCTCAACAGCACCTTCCTGGCCTGGTGGTGGCCGAACACCGTGCTCAACGTGCAGCACGGGTGGGACGGCACGCTCACCCCCGCCCAACGCTCGGCGAACACCGTCGCCTCGCTGAACGACGCTGCACTGGAACGGCCGCTGGCCGGTCAGTTCGAGGGGGACTGGCAAACGGACCTGGGACACATCGAGGTCCCCGTCCTGTCCGTCGGCAACTGGGGGAACCTCGGGCTGCACCTGCGCGGCAACACCGAGGCTTACCTGGCGGCCGGCTCGAGGCAGAAGTGGCTGCGAATCATCGTCGGCGACCACATCCACCCCTTCTACGAGCCCGACAGCATCACCGTGCAGGAACGCTTCCTCGGCCACTTCCTCAAGGGGCAGGACACCGGCTGGCTGGACGAACCCCCGGTGGTGTTGGCCATCCGCGACGGCGACGAGGTCACCTGGCGAGCTGAGCAGGAATGGCCGCTGGCCCGCACCACATGGACGGAGTTCCACCTGGACGCGGCGACAACATCGCTGTCCATGAACGCTCCCGACGCCGACTCCGAGGCTTCCTACGCAGCGCTGGAGGAGACGACGACGTTCTCCACCGCCCCGTTCAAGCGCCCCACCGAGCTCACCGGACCGGTTTCGCTGCGCCTGTGGGTGTCGTCGTCGAGCTCAGACATGGACGTCTTCGTCCGGCTGGGTCGCCTGGACCCGGACGGCCAGGAGAGGTGGGCCTTCGGCCCAGAAGGCAACGAGGTGTCCCTGGCCCAGGGGTGGCTGCGGGCGTCCCACCGCAAGCTCGACGAAGCGCGCAGCCTGCCCTACCGCCCCTTCCACGCCCACGACGAGGTGCAACCGCTGGAACCCGGCGAGGCGGTGCCCCTGGACATCGAGATCTGGCCCACGTGCATCATCCTCCCTGTCGGCAGCCGGCTCGTCCTCGAGGTCGGCGGCATGGAGCTAACGCACAGCCACTTCGTGCACGACGACGAGCGGGACCGGCCGCGCGACGTGTTCGGCGGCAAGAACACCCTCCACACCGGACCGACCCGGTCGTCGTACCTGCTGCTGCCGGTGGTCCCAACAGCGGACGGCGCCGGCGACCCCGGGGACGGTTCGTGACCACCACGGCCGAGTCGGCCCGGGACTTGACCGGCAAAGTCGCGATGGTCACCGGAGCGTCCCGGGGCATCGGGCAGGCCAGTGCCGTTGCGCTCGCCCGCCGAGGGGCCGACGTCGTGGTCTGCGACGTTCTCGACGACGCCGACGAAACGCTGGGCCTGGTCAAGGACCAGGACCGCCGGGCGGTCTACGTGCACACCGACGTGGCGGCCGCCGCCTCGGTGCGCAACGCCGTCGACACGGCCGTTGCGACGTTCGGCCGCCTGGACCTCGCGCACAACAACGCCGGGGTGGGGCCGCCCGGCCGGCTGGCCGACGTCGACGAGGCCGACTGGCACCGCGTCATCGCGGTCAACCTGACCGGCGTCTTCCTGTGCATGAAATACCAGCTGCCGCACCTGCTGCAGGCCGGCGGCGGCGCCATCGTCAACACCGCCTCCATGTGGGGGTTGGTGGGCTTCCCCGGGATGGGTGCCTACGCGGCGAGCAAGCACGGCGTGGTCGGCCTGACCAGGACGGCGGCGCTGGACTACGGGGCCGACGGCGTGCGGGTGAATGCCATCGCTCCCGGGCCGATCCAGACCGCGCTGACCGCCACCGTGCCGGTCGAGGCGATGGACGCCATCATCGGCCGGACCGCGACCCGCCGGTACGGCCAGCCGGCCGAGGTCGGCGAAGTTGTCGCCTGGCTTTGCTCGCCGGCGTCGAGCTACGTAACCGGGACCGTAATCCCCGTCGACGGTGGGTGGCTCGCCGGCTGAGCACCCCCCACCACCGCTGCACCACCCGACGAGATTGGACAAACGATGGGAAGCTTGGACGGCAAGGTCGCCTTCGTCACCGGTGGCGCGCGGGGCCAGGGGCGCTCCCACGCCCAGCTGCTCGCCGAGCAGGGCGCCGACATCGTCACCGTCGACGTCCTCGCCGACGTCGACACCGTGGCCTACCAGGGCGCGACCCAGGCCGACCTCGACGAGACCGTGGCCCTCGTGGACAAGACCGGCCGACAGATCGTCACCCACCAGGGCGACGTCCGCGACCAGGGCGACGTCGACACCGCCGTCGCCGCCGGGCTCGAGCGGTTCGGGCACATCGACGTCGTCGTCGCCAACGCCGGCATCACCACCTTCGGTCTGACCTGGGAGCTGTCCGAGGAGGCTTGGCGCACGATGCTCGACATCAACCTCACCGGCGTCTTCCACACCGTGAAGGCGACCGTGCCACCGATGATCGAGGCTGGCCAGGGCGGCTCGATCGTCCTGGTCGGCTCGTGCGCCGTCGGCGTACAGCACCTGGGGCACTACTCCGCCGCGAAGAACGGCGTGGTTGGTCTGATGAAGAGCCTCGCGGCCGAACTCGCCCCGCACCGGATCCGGGTCAACGTCGTGCACCCGACCACGGTCGGAACGCAGATGTTCCTCAACGAGCCCACCTACCGGGTCTTCCGGCCGGACCTGGACAACCCCACCCAGGAGGACCTCGTGGAGGTCATGACGTCGATGAACAAGCTCGGTGTCCCCTGGATCGAACCGATCGACATCAGCAACGCCGTGCTTTGGCTTGCCTCAGACGCCGCCCGCTACGTGACCGGCAGCGAGGTGTCGGTCGACGCCGGGGTGCTGCTGCGCTGACACCACCGAATGGACGTTCGAGCCGGGACAGGAAGGGTGGGCAATTAAGCGAGGATTTCGCAGGGTTCAGCCACGGCAGGGCGGCCGTCGACGGCGGGCAGCTGCACTACCGAATCGGGGGCCAGGGGGACACCGTCGTGCTGCTGCACGGCTGGCCGCAGCACTCCCTGCAGTGGCACAGCGTCGCCCCGTTGCTGGCCGAGCGCTACCGGGTCGTCCTTCCGGACCTGCCGGGATGCGGCGGCTCGTCGATCCCTGCCGGGAGCTATGACAAGCGGACCATCGCCACGATGGTCCGCCAGCTGGTCGGGCAGGTCGCCGCCGGGCCCGTGCGCCTGGTCGGCTACGACCACGGGGCGGGCGTCGCCTACAACTACGCCTGCCAGGCACCTGAGGACGTCGCCCAGCTGGTGTTCGTCGAGTTCGTCCTGCCGGGATGCGGCTACGAGAAGGCAATGCTGCCGACGCCGCAGTGGAACACCGGCAGCAACTGGCAGCTGGCTCTGTTCACCGTCCCCGACGTCGCGGAGTTCGCCTTCCGCGGCCGGGAGCGGGAACTGCTCACCTGGTTCTTCTGGCACGGGGCGTGCAACCCGACCGCGGTGAGCCAGGCGCATCTGGACGAGTACACCAACCAGTTGGCGAAGCCGGGCGCGCTGCGGGCCGGCATCGAGTACTACGCCGCTGTCTGGCGCGACCTGGCGGACAACGCGGAGAACATGGCCACCTCGCTCGCCATGCCGGCGCTCGGGGTCGGCGGGCGCCACAACCTCGGCGAGATGGCCGCGAAGGCCATGACCATGGTCGCCGGCAACGTCAGCACCGCCGTGATCGACGGGGCCGGGCACTGGGTGAGCGACGAGAACCCTGGACAGCTCAGCCATGTCCTACTCGACTTCTTCGCCACCCTCCCCTCCTAAGGAGCCCACATGCCCACCGCCCGCTACAAGACCACCATCAACGCCCCCTTCCATCGGCTTGCCGAGCTGCTGGCGGACAAGGTCGAGAAGCCGCGCAAGTACGTTGGCGCCGTCATGCATAGCAGGATCCTCGAGCACGGCGACGGCTACGTGATCCGGGAAATGTTCCAGCCGATCCCGGTGCCGCTGACCATCCGGGAGAAGATCTACGAGACGGATGTCCCCGGCGGCCGTGACTACATCTTCGAGCACATCGACAACGCCCGCTACACCGGCCTGTTCCACAACTTCTTGACCCGCGTCGAGGGGCGCGAGGACCAGGTGGAGCTCGAGTACTTCATGGACTGGCGCCCCCTGCCCGGGGTCCCTGACGAGCTGTCGCCGGAGGCGGCGCAGCGGCTGGTGCGCAACGGCGTGGAACACATGAAGGACATCGCGGAGAACCCGGTCGACGTGCCGGACTGGGTCCGCACCTTCTTCGACGCCGTCGACTCCATGAAAGCTGAGGCCTTAGAGCCACTGCTCGCCGAGGACTGCCACTTCCGCGTCGGCAACAACGCCGAAGTGGTCGGCCGGGACAATGTCGTCGAGGCCAGCAGGGGCGTCACCAAGGTCTTCTCCGCGATGCAGCACGACTACGTCGAGGTCTACGGCACCGAGGACCGGGCCTACGCGGACTGCTTCGTCGACTACACCTCGGTGAGCGGCGAGCGGTACCTGATCCCGTTCCTGACCCGGCTGGAGCGCAAGGACGGGAAGATCACTTCAGTGGCCGCGTACGGGGACTTGTCCCCGGTTCGGCACGGCTGGTAGACCCCGCACCCATCCTGCCGCGGCGTGGGCCGCCTTTTCGGGCCCCGCCGTTGGCGGTCAGTTGAGCTCCATGCCGCCGTTCACGTTGAACGCCGAGCCGGTGATGTTGCGGGCCCGGTCTGACGCCAGGAACAGGACCATCTCCGCGATGTCGTCGCCTTCCTGCAGGTGTCCCATCGGGATGCGGTCCAAGAAGGTCTGCCATGTGTCGTCCTCGCTGGCGGCGTTCATCGTGGCGAGGTTGCTGACCACGCCCTCGTGCAGCGGTGTCCGGATGATCCCGGGGCAGACGGCGTTGACGGTGACACCCAGCGGCGCGAGCTCGCGCGCGATGCACTGAGTAAGCCCGATCACCGCCCACTTGGACATGTCGTAGGGCAGCACGAACGGCGAGGCACGCTTGGCGACCACGGAGGACATGTTGACGATCCGACCGTAGCGCCGATCCATCATCACCGGCGCCACTGCTCGGGTGGTCAGGAACACACCCTTGGCGTTGACGTCCATGACCCGGTCGTACTCCTGCTCGGTGAGCTGGTGGAACGGCTGCGGGTGTGGTCCGACCCCGGCGTTGTTGACCAGGACGTCGATGGTGCCGAGCGCGTCGACGGCCCGCTCCGCCAGGGACGTGCAGGACGCGCCATCGCGCACATCGTGGCCGGCGGCCAGGGCGCGTCCGCCGTTGGACTGGATGTCTGCCGCAATCTGCTTGGCGGCGCCCTCGTCGATGTCGGCGACGACGACCGCCGCTCCGCGGGCGCCGAACATCTCCGCGGTGGCCCGTCCGATGCCGTTTCCTCCGCCTGTGACGATGACGACCTTGCCGTCGAAGTCGGCCACGTGTGCCCCTCCCGCCGGTAGTGCCCTGTCGAAGTCGGTTGACGTGCGTTGCAGAGCGTCGTCTGGCCCGGTCAGGTGGCGGCGGAGACACCGATCGGTGGACCGGTCGGGTCCGCAGCCCGGCTGATGTAGTCCGCCCGGTGCAATGCGCGCGCCGGAATCGAGGCGTCGGGGAACACCCAAAAGCGGTTGTCCCGGACCGCCTGCACGGCCAGCCCCGCCAACTCGGCGGGGTCGATGCCGTTCGCGATGGAGGCGCGCAGTGCCTCGACCCGACGCCATATCTCGGGACGTCGGATGACCTCGCCGTCCGCGACGGCCGGCGTCCCCGCGATCGCGCTGCGAACCCCGGTCGGGCAGAGCACGCTGACCCCGACCGGTGCGTTGAGCACCGTCAGCTCCTCGAACAGGGTCTCGGCGTAGGCCAGCAGCGCGTGCTTGCTCACTGCGTAGGAGCCGGGCGGGGAGAACGGCGCGGTAAACAGAGCCGTCGCCCCGATCGTCATCACGATGTGGCCCGCGCCGCGTTCGAGCATGTGCGGCAGCGCCGCGGCCACCAGGTTGACGGTGCCCAGCAGGTTGACACCAACGATACGGGCCCACACCTCGGGGGGCTGCTCCCACACCGCGCCGGGACGCAGGATGCCGGCGTTGCTGCACAGCAGGTCCACCGATCCGAACTGTTCCACCGTGGCCGAGACCGCGGCTGCCACCGCAACGGCGTCGGCGACGTCGACCACTGTTGTGCGGACGTGCACTCCGCCGCCTGAGTCCCGGACCGCCTGAGCGGTGGCGGCGAGGGAGTCGCCGTCGACGTCGAGCAGGGACAGAGCCATCCCCTCGGCGGCGAGGCTGTCGGTGAGTGCCCGTCCGACACCGCCGCCCGCCCCGGTGACCAGGGCGACCCGACCGTTCAGGTCATGCACCGACGGCTCCTTGCTCGTTGCGGGGTCGCTCGTGCAGGACGAGCGCGGAGGGATACGCCGGGCTGTGGTGGTAGCTGTCGGTGCCGACCTTCTGTCCGTACCAGTGCGTCATCGGGGCGTCGGACACCAGCGAGTCCTGGTTGGAGACCTCGAGCCGGATCCGGTCGCCGGGCCGGGCGAGGAACGACATCGCCAGCAGCTCGACCCGCAGCCGGTAGACCTGACCCGGTTGGACCGGCTCGGCGGACTGGTGGGCGTGGAAGGGCCGGATATCGGTGGTGAGGTCGGGGTCCTCGGCGCGGTGGGAGGCCCGCAGCTAGCCCTGGCTGACCTTGATCGGGGGGCCCCCGGTCCGGACCAGGGAGAGCTTGACGATGAGGTCGAGGTCGGTTTGGTCGGTGGAGGCGTGCAAGTCCAGCACCCCCTGTCCGGTGAACTCGCGGTCGGTCTTCATCGCCGCGGTGGTGAAGGTGCACACCCGGGCGACGTTGTCTGGTGCACCGTTGGGCCCGAAGACTGTGACCCCGGCCATCCAGCCGGGGTCCGGGTAGGTCCAGCTCGTGCGGTCAGGGGTGTTACCGGCGGGCTGGACTGCCGTCAGCGAGCCGTCATTCAACGACGTGGTGACGCCGCTGCGCTCGCCGCTGAGGTAGAGGGTGGTCGGCTGCGCGTCAGGCGGCGGCCAGTCCGTTGCGGCGGCGTAGGCCCCCTCGCCGTTGACGAAGAACCGGACCGGGGGCTGGTCCATCACGCCGTTGTCGACGCCCTTGAGGTGGTGGTCGTACCAGGGCAGCAGCTCGCGGCGGTGGAAGTCCTCGTCGAAGAAGTAGAGCTGGGCCTGACCGAAGGTAGAAGGGTGCGCCACGAGCAGCTTCTTCGGGCCGCGCACTCGTTCGTAGCCGGTGAAGTTGCCGCGCAAGTGCAGGGCGGCCTTGCCCCACACACCGATGGAGAAGACTGGGATGTCGACCTTGTCGAGCTCCCAGAACGGCGACCGGATGCGCTGCCAGTCGTCGTCGAACGGGTGGGACAGCGCGTCGTAGACGAAGCGGTCCTTGCCACCGGCGGCGAAGTCGATGCCCTGGGCCTGGTGGTTGAGCAGCACCGAGCCGAACAGCCAGCTGTTGAGGAAACCCTGGATGGGGATGCCGCCGTGGTACATCCAGTCGCGGTACATGTCGGTCGCGCCGTCGTAGGCGACGATGGTGCGCAGGTGCGGCGGCCGGGTGCGGGCAGTGTTCCACTGGCTCCAGCAGTAGTACGACATGCCGATCATGCCGACGGCCCCGTCGGCCCAGGGCTGTGTCGCGACGTACTCGATCATGTCGTGAACCGCTTCGCCCTCGCCGCGGGAGACCGGGTCCCAACAGCCTTCGGACCGCCCGGTGCCGGGCACGTCCATGGCGACGTAGGCGTAGCCGGCGTCGAGGTAGAGCTGGATCGGCCCGTACTCGACGAACGGGAAGACCGGCACCCCAGGCAGGTGGCGCAGGGACTTCTGATACGGAGAGGCGCCGAGCACCACGGGCAGCGGGCTGGTGCAGTCCGCCGGCAGGTAGACGTCGGCCCGGACGAGGTCGCCGCCGCGAGTTCTCGTCTCAATCTCGAACGGCGTGACGTTGACATCAACCAAGGCGGTCCTCCGACATTTAAGGGCTAGCTCTCGTCGAGACCAGGGCCTATCACTCCCGACCGGAACACTACCTACTATCGTAGTGAGCATGCCCGTCGCGTGTCCACGTGCCCGGCACCAACGTGAAAGGCGAACCTCGCGATGATCACAGTCACCGGATCGACCGGCCAGGTCGGCAGCGCCCTGGTCGCACGGCTGCTCACCCTCGGTGCCGAGGTCCGCGCCGTTATCCAGCCCGGGATGGCCGTGCCGTGGGCCGGCGACACCTCACCCGAGGTCGTCGTCGCCGACTTCGGCGACGCTTCGGCAATCCGCAGCGCCGTCCGCGGCGCCGACGGCGTCTTCATGATGTCGCCGCCTGGCGAGCAGCAGGTGCGCTGGCAAGAGATCCAGGTAGAGGCGGCCGCCGCGGAAGGGGTGCCCCGCACGGTGAAGCTCTCGGCGTTCGACTCCACCCCGGACACCGCGCTCACGATGGGACGGTGGCACTGGGCTGGTGAGCAGTCCCTGCGCGCCAGTGGACTGCCGCACGCCATCCTGCGCCCGCAGTACTTCATGCAGAACCTTCTGCAGCGGGTCGACCAGCTGCGGGCCGGCGTGCTGTCGACCTACATCGAGGACGGTCGGCCCGTCGGGATGGTCGCCGCAGCCGACGTGGCGGACGTGGCCGCGTCCCTGCTCACGAGCGGTGAACTCTCCGGGCAGGTGGTGGTGCCGACCGGACCAGCAGCGATCACCACCGCGGACGTAGCGCAGGCGCTTTCCGACGCGCTAGACAGAGCCGTGCGGGTGGACTACCTTGCCCGCGAGCAAGCTCTTACTCAGCTGCGCGGGCTGGGCCGGCCGGAGTGGCACGCCCAGGACACCGTCCTAGTCTGCCAGGAGGCCTCGCCACTGGTGACCTCCGACGTGCCCGACCTCACCGCACACCCGGCTAGGGACATTGCCCGTGTCGTCAAGGAGCTGCTGAGCTGAGCGCGACCGGCCACCCGCACTCAGGGCTTGCTGTGGTCCCGGAAGGACGTAATCTGGGCGATGTCGTAGCGCGTCCGCAGAGCGATCATAGCCGTCGGATCCGGGCGGTTCCCACTGTCTCGCAGCAGCGTCGCCAACTCCTCGAAATAGTCCTCGTGGCCTGAGGGCGCCGACTGGAACAGCATGGTCACGGGCTCGGCGGACAGGTTAGCGAAGGCATGCGGGCATCCCGCCGACACGAACAGCAGCGATCCCGGGCCGCCGCGCAGGTAGCGCCGGCCCTCGGTTGATTCCCAGTCGTGCCAATCGGCGGTGCGCTCGACGGGCTCGAAGGCAAGCACGTCGAGGATTCCCTGGACCACGTAGAACAGCTCCTCGCCCGTCGAGTGCACGTGCGCACCGACGTCGTAGCCAGCGGGCACGACCACCTCGAAGGTCGAGGTCAGCGCATCCTGGCCGCCGGCGACCTTCAGCGTCGCCTGCATACCGCCGCCGGTGATGCGGCGGCCTTCGCCGGGGGCGAGCATCATCCCGGGCATCAGCCAACCTCCAGGACCGTCTGGCCCAGTGCAGTGCCGTCCTCCACACGGCGGTGGGCCTCGGCGACGTCGAGCCACGAGACGCTGGACAGGTGCGTTGCAGGCGGTCGGAAGCCTGCCTGAACGTCGGCCCACACCGCTTTCATCTGGTGACGGTTGCCGGTCCGGACCCCGATGAGGGACTGGCTGCGCAGGTAGAACGGGAGTAGCTGCATCGGCAGCGGGTCCCTGCTGATGGCGCCGGACACCACGATGCGGCCCATGTCGCCGAGGGTGGGTCGGTAGCCCTCCCACAGGGAGGCCAGGCCCAGATTGTCGATGACGCAGTCGACACCCCAGGTACCGGCGACGGCGGAGATGTTCGCGGTCAGGTCGAGGGATTCTCCGTCAAGTGCGGCCGCGAGCGGGAGCCCCGCCATGCAATCCGGCCGTGCGGACAGACGGTCGACGCCGACCACGCGGGCACCGCGGAAGGCCGCGAGCGCCGCCGCCGTCGAGCCGAGCGACCCGGCGGCTCCGACGACGAGCACGACGGAGCCCTCACCCACACCGCCGGCGTCGAGCTGCGCCCGCGCCACCGGCCCGTTGGCCGCGATCGCGGCGCCCTGGGCGAAGGTCACATCATCGGGGAGCCCGTGGAGGTTCTCGGATGGGACGACAACGTACTCGGCGTAGCTGCCGGGGCGGTGCACGCCGAGGAGGCGAAACCCGGCGCAGGCCTCCTCCCGGCCCAGGCGGCAGGCCCGGCACTGTCCGCAGCTGAGCACCGCGGAGACCGTGACCCGCCGGCCGGCGAGGTCGGGGGAAACCCCCTCGCCGAGGGCGTCGACGACCCCGGCGTGCTCGGTACCCAGGATGTGGGGGAAGCGCTGAATCTGCGGGCCGAACGGCGGTCTTCCCGCCCGGGCCGCTACGTCCTTGGTCCGCGCCACCGCCACCGCCTGGACGCGGATGCGTACCTCACCGGGACCAGGGGCGGGGGTTGTTGCCTCCTCGAGGTGCAGGACGTCGGGGGGGCCGAACTCATGCAGGACGAAGGCCTTCACGACGTGCGGACCGATGCTGGCGGGTTCGCCATGGCCTGGATGACGTCGGGATTGATGCCGCCGCTGGTTCCCCAGACGTCGGCGTTCTCCTGTGTCCGGGGCCAGTCGTGGGGCTGCCATTGGTCGTCGACGACCAGCAGCTCGGCGGTGTACTCGATGACGTTGCCGACGGGGTCGGTGAAGTAGGCGAAGACGTTGCCACCCGGTCCGTGCCGGCCCGGGCCCCACACCGTGTCGTAGCCGGCCTTGCGCATCCGCCCCAGGGCCCGCATCACTTCATCCGCCGAGGTGACCTCGAAGGCTACATGGTTCAGGGAGGTCCAGCGCCCGGGTGCCAGCACGACGCAGTGATGCAGGTGGTTGCAGCTCAGGAACACCATCTGGCCGTTCTCGTAGCGGTCGGTGACCTGGAAGCCCAGGACGCGCACGAAGAAGTCCTGCGAGGCAGCCATGTCGGTGCTGTTGAGCACGATGTGGCTAAGCCGGTCGGGCCCGAAGTCGCGGCTGGACGGAGCGAGGTGGCCGGTGACGTCGGCGCTGACCTCGACGCACCGGCCTTCGGGGTCGCGCAGGACCATTCCGTAGCCGCCTCCTGGTCCAGCAAGCGGCGCGGGCGGCCGGTCGATACCGAGCCCGGCGGCTGCTGCCCGCTGCGCGACCTCGTCGACGTCGCGGGCGGTGGCTGCGGCGAGCCTGATTGCTGCGAGGCTGTGCCCGTCACCGGGGACCAGGGAAAGGACGCGCTGCTCATCTCCCCGCGCCCGCAGGTGAATCCCTCCGTCGCTGTCCGTAGCCACCTGTTCAAGGCCCCAGGTGTCTTCGTAGAACGGCAGCAGGGATGCTGGTTCCGCCGCAGTGATGGCAATGCTGCGCAGGTGGGTGATGGGTCCGGTCATGACTGTGCCTCCTGTCGCAGACGGATGGTGTTGGCCAGCCGCCCGATGCCTTCGATCTCGACCTCGACGAGGTCGCCGGGATGAAGAAACGTGTCCCGTGAGGCGCCGACCCCGGCCGGGGTCCCGGTCAGCAGGACGTCCCCAGGCTCGAGTGTGACCAGCGCGCTCGCGTCGCGGACGAGTTCGGCGACACCGAGAACCATGTTCGCGGTGTTGCCGTCCTGGCGCAGTGCCCCGTTGACCCAGGTCTTGATGGACAGCCGCTGTGGGTCGGGCACTTGCCATGCGGGGACGAGGCCGGGACCGAGCGGCAGCGAGGTGTCGGCTGCCTTCGAGGCGGCCCAGTCCCAAACGAAGGGGGCGGCCGGGGTGTCGCGTCGGTGCGGGCCGCGCAGCGAGATGTCGTTTCCCACGGTGTAGGCAGCGATGTGATCGAACGCCGCCTCGGCGGTGATGTCGCGGCCGCCCCGTCCGATGACGACGGCGAGCTCGCCCTCCCAGTCGACGCGGTCGCGTTCCCATCCCGGTCCCACCAGGACCGGGTCGAATGGCCCCACCAGCGTGGTGGTGGGCGGCTTGAAGAAGAAGTAGCCCGTCCAGGCGTCTCCCAGCCCGGTCTCACCCATCTCGGCGAGGTGGTCGGTGAAGTTTGGCCCTGAGCAGAGCACCTTGCGCGGGAAGGTCAGCGGGGTCCCCAGCCGCGCGTCGACCACCGGTTCGCCCTCGTCCGGGTCAAGCCCGCGAAGGGCGGCGGTGAGGGCGTCCCACTGCTCGACGACCTCGAGCACCGAGGAGAAGGGTCGCAGCAGCTCGGGGACCCGGGCGCGTTTGTGTCCGAGGCGCTGGACGCCGATCTGAGGGCCGGTGCTGCCCTCACCAGGCAGGGCAACGAGCGCCCACCGGTCCGAGCCCCCGTTGTCGGTCATCGTGCTCCACTCTGCTGCTTACGCCGCTGGCGGTACCTACTCTAGTAGGTAGTAGGTTAGTTGGACCAGCCACCGTGCTCCGTACCGTTGTGAGGCTTCCGATGCGCCGGATCGACCTGCACTGCTACCCCGGAACCGAGGAGTGGGTCCGCTCCCAGGGCCCGTACGCCGACGCGCTCGCCAAGTACTGGAAGAAGCCGTGGGTGGGACGTCCGGAGGCCGACGTCGTCGTCGACATCCAGGCTGCGGGCCTGCAGGCCGTCTTGGTGGCCTTCGACATCGAGTCCCTGACGGGGGCGCCGCCCTGCAGCAACAAGTCGGTCGCCGCCATGCGCGACCGCCATCCCGACGTCTTTGTCGGGGCCTGGGGGGCGGTGGACCCGCTGCAGGGCCAAAGCGCTCTCGCCGAGGCTGAGCGGGCAGCGTCGGAGGACGGCGTCCTCGGGTTTCACTTCCACCCGATCATGGGTCACTTCCAGGTCGACGACCCCGAGCACGCGCCGCTGTTTCGGCGTATCGCGGACCTGGGGCTGCCGGTGATGATCGACGTGGGCACCACCGGCATGGGGGCGGGGCTGCCGGGCGGGCTGGGCTCGCGGATCAGCCATGCCCACCCGATGGCCCTCGACAACCTCGCCGCAGCCCTGCCGGAGCTCACGATCATCGCCTCGCATCCCGGTTGGCCGTGGATCGAGGAGATGACGGCGGTAGCGCTGCACAAGGGCAACGTGTTCTGGGAGCTGTCGGGCTGGGCGCCGAAGTACTTCCCGCCCTCCCTGCGCGCCGACATTCGGGGTCGCCTCCGTGACAAGATCATGTTCGGGTCGGATCATCCGAGCATCCCGTTCTCCCGGCTCCTGCAGGAATGGGCCGACCTCGGCTACACCGACGAGGTGCTCGACGGGGTGTTCCACAAGAACGCCGAACGGGTGCTCGCACTGTGACCAGGAGGACTCGTGACTGAGATGCGGCCGACCCGACCCCTGGCGCTGGTGACTGGGTCCGCAGCTGGTATCGGGCGGGCGGCGGCCCTGCGGCTGGCCCGTGGCGGCTACGACGTGACCATCAACTACAGCCGTTCGAAAGACCGTGCCGAGCAGACGCTGGCGGATCTGCGCGAGCTCGGCGGCACGCACCGCGCGGTGCTGGCCGATGTCGTCGACGACGACGCGGTGCGGTCGCTGGTGGCCGAGGCCGTGGGTGACGGTGCCCGGCTCGATGTCCTCGTCAACAACGCGGGTACGACCAGTGAGACGCCGCCGAAAGAGCTGCAGGAGATCGATCTGGACGACTGGGACCGGGTCATGGCCACAAATGTGCGCGGCGTCGTGCAGGTGACCCGGGCGGCCGAGGCGGCGCTGCGTGAGGCCGGTGGCGCCGTGGTGAATGTGGCGAGCATCGTCGGCCTCAGGCCAGGGCCGCAGCCGCTGGTGTACGCGGCCAGCAAGGCCGCCGTCGTCAGCCTGACCAAGACCCTGTCTGCGGTGCTGGCACCGCAGGTACGTGTCAACGCCGTCGCCCCCGGATGGATCGCAGGGGAGTGGATGGAGCGAACACTCGGGGACAACTACGACCGGCTAATGGAGCGCCGCGCGAAGCTGACGCCGCTGCAGCGCAACGTCACGCTGGACGACGCCGCGGAGAGCATCTGGGCGCTTGCGACGTCGCACCCTTTCGTCACCGGCGAGATTGTGGTGATCGATGGCGGCTTCACCGCCACGACCTGAAAGGCCACGGTCTGCTCCATATGACGGCGCTCAAACCACTGTCTCGCCGGGTTCCCCGTCTTCCACGCGAGCAGGCCTTCACCGAGATTGAGTCGCTCTCGAAGCAGCGCTTTGCCTCTTTCCGAGGCCACCGAGGGCATGCAGCTCGCTTGGCTGAAGGCCAGGGGGAAGTGCCCCTAAGCCCGGATGCACCGCGGTGAGCGGTTGATCAGCGGGTCGTAGAGCGAGAATGCCCTTACGTGGCAGGAGAATCGAACTTCTCTAGGGCACGATTCCGCTGGTCACGAAGGGCATCTCGTAGATGCAACTCT
>JAABUM010003020.1_pt1 | contig 21495 bp, 17 predicted proteins | sample 5559161 | NCBI WGS metagenome assembly JAABUM01 (sample SAMN10711868, study PRJNA513369) | rock metagenome | isolation source: Antarctica rocks | place: Antarctica: Victoria Land, Siegfried Peak nord
CGCGCCGCGCTTTCCAACGACTGATGAAGGTGTTGCGGCCCGCCCACGACGAAGGCGGCAGGGCACGCGTGACATCGCGCGTGGCTTTGAGAAGTGCGAGGACGCCCAGCAGACACCATCCGCCTAAAACCCACGCCATCACTTCGTCAACGCCCAGAACGCGAAAACCCCACGGCGGCGGCGTGATGGCGCGACCAACGTCCACATCACAGATTTGCGCGACGAGGGCGACCGGATGAGAAAAATGCAGCGCCTGACACACAAAATCAAACCACGGCCCAAAACCCCACCTCGTCCACGGCGACAGATGAAGCACGGTTCCACCAACCGCCAACACCGACCGCAACACAAGCACCGCGACCGCGCCAAACAGCGCGCTCGAAGGCCGGGGCGACTGCGCCGACAGCATCAAGCCCAACCCCACGCCGCCAAAAGCCGTCGCGCCCACGACTTCCCACACGCGCATGATGTCGCCCGGCGACACGCCGCCAAAGGAAAACGCGATCCAATAAACCGGCATCGTCACGAGTTGCAAAACCGCCAGAAACGCCAGCGCCGACATGGCCCGCGCCAAAACTTGCGCCGCGGGCCGCATCGGCGAGAGTTGCAAACTTTCGAGCAGCCCGTGTTCCCGCTCGCGCGCCACGCCCGTCGCCAAAAGTAGCGGCGACAGCACGAACCACACCCCGACGTTGCCAATGGCCAGAACCGAGAACAAGGTGTGCCCCGCTCTGGAAGCGCGCGTCACGACCGATTCCAAAATCGGCGTTGGCGGAAAAACGCCCGTGTTGAGTGGCTGAAAAAGCAGGGCGTTTTGATAGGATCGAAACGCCGCGACCGCCAGGGACAGCGCGAGCGCAAACAGCAGTAAATGCGAGCGACGGTCGCGCCAACGAGCGTAAAACTCGCGCCGAAAAATCGGGTTCATATCAACAACGCGCAGTTTCGTTTATTACGGCTTTGAGCTGAAGTGGTTGTTCGCGCAGGCCAACAGTTGTCAACGCAGTTGACTTGGTGCCCCGAATCTAAAGCGTCTAACCCCGTGGAGGCGACACCCCCTGACCTTGTCATTCCGACGAGGAACCCACTTCGGCCTCTTCGTTTCCAACTGGTGGATCTTTGCAACACGTTTTCGTCGTCTTGTCAGTCTGTTGCAAGCGGGCGCGCACCTTGACCTTCCTTGGCTACGCCTTGCAAAGCGCCTGTCAAACTGAGGCGCTCGTCGTGACCCGCCCTCGTTTCATGCTCCGATTCGCTCCGTTGCTCCTCGCCCTGCTCGCCTGCGCTCCAGTTGTGGCACAAACCCAACCGAAAACCGCCCGCTCTGGCTCGACTGGCCAGTTCACTTACTCGGCGCCCAGATTCTTCGGGCACGCGAACCAACTCCGCTTCGAAGGAACAGCCGCGGATCCGGCGCGCATCAACTCGCCGCAACTGTCGGTTGTCGCGCCCCTCATCGTGTTCGACTTAGCCAACAACACAGTTTCACGGGTGCGCGCTCAAGGCGGCGTGTCGCTCAAAGTCAACCGGCCCGCCACCGCAAATGCGCCCAAAGCCTATGTCGAATCGAGGTCACAAAGCGCAGTTTTAACATGGGGCACGTCTCGCACGCTACGGCTCATCGGCAACGTGAGCGGCTTTTATCAAATCGGCGACGCGCCCAGAGCCACTTTGTCGGGCGAAAACGCGAGTCTCGATTTCGCGGGCAACGACTTTTCCGCCGATTTGCAAAACCCGCTCATCGTGATTCCGCCCGAAGCTCTCAACCGCGCCGACAGCCTCGGCGAACTGCGCATTTCCGCCCAGCGCGGCCAAATCTCGCAAGGCAGCGGAACCGCGACTTTTTCGGGAAACGCGCGCGCCACCACGTCGGGCGGCGCCAATCCCTTCGACCTGAGCGCCCCGTCCTTCATCGTGTCGCGTGCTTCCAACGGCACGCTTTCCACCCTTTCCACACGCGGCAAAACCGTCGTCAAATATGACTTGCCGCCCGATCCTGCTGCCACTCAACCGGGCACGGGAGGTGTTGGCAAACCAACTCATGTCGAGGTGTCTTCCGATGGCGCCGTGTTCGACCGCGCGAGTTCCAAAGCCACGTTTTCCGGCAACGTGCGCGGCTTTTACCGCTTGCAAAGCGCAAGCGGAAGCCACGATTTTCCCTTTTCCGGCGAACGCGCCGTCATCTCGTTCGATCCCAAAGCCGCCTCGGCACAAAGCGGTTTGAACGTTGAAGTCACGGGCGGCGTTTCGATTGACGCTCCGGCGTTTGAGTTTTAGAATGCGGTGGGGTTTCCTCACTTGGTTGGGCGTTCACCTCACTTCGTTCGGCCCTCACCCGGCCTTCGGCCACCCTCTCCCACTTCGTGGGAGAAGGCCGAACTGGAAGTAACGGGCACGATTCAACTTGAACTTAGGGGCAAAAGTCTGAGTTCGGCCTTCTCCCACGAAGTGGGAGAGGGTGGCCGAAGGCCGGGTGAGGGCCGAACGAAGTGAGGTAAATGCCCAACACACTGAGGAAACAACTCCCGCCTCCTAAAACTAAAAACTAAAAACTCACCACTAACCACTCCACTCATGTCTCAACTCCAAGGCCCGATTCAAATCGTCGCTACCGACTTAGTTAAAAAATACGGCGACCGTCTGGTCGTTGATCACGTTTCGCTCGAAGTCAAACGCGGCGAAGTCGTCGGCCTGCTCGGCCCCAACGGGGCGGGCAAAACGACTTCGTTTTACATGATCATGGGCCTGGTCAAACCCGACAGCGGGCGCGTCACGCTGGGCGAAACCGATGTCACGAAATGGCCGATGCACGGGCGCGCGCGCGCCGGGATGGGCTATCTCGCCCAAGACGCCTCGGTGTTTCGCAAGCTCAGCGTCGAAGAAAACATCATGGCGATTTTGCAACTCATGCCGATGTCCAACGCCAATCGCCGCGAGCGTTGTCAGGAATTACTCGAAAGTTTCGACCTGACCGCGCGCCGCAAAGCGCTCGGCATGGCTTTGTCGGGAGGCGAACGGAGGCGAACCGAAATCGCGCGCGTGCTCGCGTCGAACCCGCAGTTCATCCTGCTCGACGAGCCGTTCACCGGCATCGACCCGCGCCAGTCGCAGGAGATTCGCGCCACGGTTTCCCTCTTGAAAAGTCTGGGAATCGGGATTCTCATCACCGACCACAACGTTTATGAAACTTTGGAAATCATCGACCGCGGCCTGATTTTGTATGACGGGCGCATAGAGTTTTCCGGCTCGCCGTCCGAGTTGCTGGGCAACGAGCGGGCGCGCGAGGTTTATTTTGGTGAAAAAATTGGCCGCTCCGTCTAATTCCTCTTCCTCTTCGCCCATCGTTCCCGCGCGCTCATTTGAAGACGCGCCGGTCAAGATGCGGCGCTGGGGCTGGCCCCTCGCCGATGGGTTTCTGGGTTCGCAGGTGATGGGCGGATTCTGGCGCGGGCTGACGTGGTTCGTCGGTTTGTTTATGGCGTTCGTCATCGTGTCCGGCGCCCAAAAAGTCGCGCAGCAAAAGATGTCCACCTCGCTGGTGTTGCTGTTCATCTTGTTGCAACTGCCGCGCATCGTCGTGTTCACCATTCCCTCGTCGCTGCTCTTCGGCACCGTTTCGACGTTCACCGAAATGTCGGGGCGCGGCGAAGTGACGGCGCTCATGGCGGGCGGCATGAGCTTGCGCCGGATGCTGCGCGCGCCGTTCGTCATGTCGGTTTTGCTGGCCATCTTCGCGTTTTGGCTACAAGAAACCGTTGTTCCGCAGTGCGAATTGCGGCGCGGTCAGTTGGGAATTTCGGCGCTCAAAAGCGCCAAAGCCTCCGACCTTTTTCCGCGCATAGACAAAGATTTTGAAGGCAACGTCAAACAGGAAATCCGGGCGGAGGGTTTCGATTTGAAGAACCTCATCATCACGCGGCCTTACATCTGGATTAACCGGCCTGATGGCACATCAGTTCAAGTCGTCGCTCAAAGCGCACACTGGGACGAACGCCAAAAAGCGTGGGTGTTCACCAAAGGCCGGGTGCGCTATCTACCGTCACTTTGGAATCCCAAAGGTGGCCTGTTTGAGAATGCGCCTCCCATCTTGTTTGAGGAACAAACCGTGCCCGCTTTCTCGCTCGACCCGCGCAAACTCGGCCAGACCACGCGCAACCAACAGGACGCCTTCGATGCTCACAACTATGAAATGGTGTCCTTGAAAGACGTGTGGAACTATCGCAACGGGCTTCAACAACAACTGCGCGAAGAGCAAAGGGCACCAACGCCCGACGCGACGAAAATCAAGTTTTTGAAAACCGAAGTGCGCGCCACGACTTTTGGCATTCACGACAAATTCTCGGTTCCGCTCATCGTGATCGCGATGGTTTTGGTCGGCGCACCGCTGGGTGTTCGCCCGCAACGAACGGCCTCGTCGGGTCTGGCGCTGGGGATGTCGCTGATGGTTTTGCTGAGCTACTACCTCGTCTGGACGCTGGTGTCGCAGTGGGGCAAAGGCGGAATGCAACAACCGGTTATCGCGGCTTATTTTCCCTTCGCTCTTTTGCTGGGCACGGGATTGTTCTTAACTTGGAAGAAGAACTAACGCGAGCGCCTTTGAATCCCTCCGTTCGTCTTTTTTCGTTCCATGCTCACTCCCCTCGCGCTGTTTCTGGGCCTGCTGGTGGCCACGGCGTTCATCGCGCACTGGTCGGACAATCTCGGCAAAAAACTGGGCAAAAAACGCGTGTCCGTTTTTGGCCTTCGTCCACGCACCTCGGCGACGGTTCTGACTGTTGTGTCGAGTTGGGGCATCATGATGTTCACGCTTCTGGCGTTGCTGTGGACTGTTAGGCCGCTTCGTCAGGCGCTGCTGAGCATTGATGCAGTAAGAGCGGAACTTACTGATGTTACCCAGCAGTTGACGACCTCGAAAGAGCAGCTTCCGGTTGTGCAAAAGCGATTTGAACTGGCTCAGAATCGACTCAAAGCGACCGAAGGAAAATTGAAAAACGCGAACACCCAAACGGCGATTGCGCAAAAAGCAGTCACGGTGTTTCGAAAGGACGCGACAAAGTATCAAGGTGAAGCGCGAAACGCCCGCAGTGACGCCGCGAAAGCACATAAGGATTTTGAGACCGCGCGCGTTAGCGAACAAAACGCCAGATCTGCCGAGCGCGAGGCCAATCAAGCTAAGGTCGTCGCCCTTCAAACAGCTCAAATCGCGCAATCGCAAGCGAAGAACACTCGCCAAAACTTCCAAAACGCGAGTTTTCAATTGAATCAAAAGCAGAAGCAACTTCGATACGTGCAGGTCAACTTGAGGAAAACGCAAACGGAAGCGAAAAACGTTCAACGACAGCTTTCCACTTCACAAAAGCAGTTGACAAACACCAAAAATAATTTACTCGGCACCCGGAAGCAGTTGGTTGGATCCTATAAATCGCTTGCGGTCTCTTACAAAAAAGTCGCGCGTGCAGAAGCAGACGTAGCCAAAAAGCAAGCCCAGGTAACCGGACTCAACACTCAAGTAACCCGACTCAACGCTCAGGCCAAATCGCTTCAAAAGGATGTGAATTACCTGAAAGTCGAAGCCGGGCAATTCGGTCAACTCGCCGACACTCTGGCTTCCAATAACATCAGTTTGCGTTTGGGGCAAACGCTCGCCGAGCGCCACATCGACGCCAACCTGTCGCCCGCGCGAATTGAACAGGAACTGCGCAACCTGCTTGACTCCTCGCAAAGCGCGGCGCAGCAGTTGGTGCCCGGTGTCAAAGTCATCGCCCGTGACATCGCTCCTGATCCTAAAAGTGGGTCGCCGGTTATGCTCAGCGAAAACCAGACCGTGCACGAATATGCGCGCCTACTCGCCTCAGCCAATCAACCCGTTTCCGCGCGTTTGGTTTCGGCCTTCAACTATCCGGGCAACACGGGCGAGGTTATCGCCTCATTTGTCCTCGTGCCGGTAACCACCATCTATCAAGCTCAGCAAACTATTGGCGAGGCGACAATAGATACCACCAAAAGTGAGTCAGATATCTTCGGCCAATTGGAAGATCTCATCGATCTGGCGCGCTTCAACGCCGAACGACAGGGCGCCAACCCGCCTCTTCTGCCCAACGCTCCGTTTTTCGACGGTGATACCAGCCAAAAAATGTTCGACACATGGCGCAAAATCCAACATTTAGGACGCTCCGTTCCGGTTCGCATTGTCGCCGCGCGCGATCTCGATTCGACCGAACCGCTTCAAATCCGCTTTCAAATTGGCGACGCCAGCACCACATGAACATCCTCGGAATCGATCCGGGACGCGACAAAACCGGCTTAGCTGTTGTTGGTTCGGACGGAACAATTCTGTGGCACGCCATCATCGAAACGCCGCGATTGGAATCACAAATCGAGTCGCTTTTGTCGAAGTGGCGAATCGAACGCATCGCCCTTGGCAACTCGACTTCCTCGAAAGAGGCGCGCACGCGAATCCAAGCGGTGTTGCAAGGAAAAAGCATCGTCCTCGAAATGGTGGACGAGAAGAACTCAACTTTGGAAGCGCGAACGCTTTATTTCGAGGCGCATCCGCCGCGTGGCTGGCGGCGCTTGCTACCGCTGTCGGCTCAGGTGCCGCCCGTTCCCGTTGATGATTTCGCGGCGGTTGTCGTAGCGCGCCGGTTGATTCAAGCAGAAAAACAAAATTGAGATGGGATCGTGCCAAGCTCTTCTTAGCGTGTCAAACATTCGCCATTGCCTTGAAGTGCGAGGCCGCTTCGCGCCCTGCAAGGCCGTTTGAGCCTGTGCTCCCAAACATCCCACAACTCTCACTTAGGCGCGTAAGCCCCAAGTCGCGGATCAAATTCAACGACCTGTTCGCCGTTTTTGACCTGCACTTTGGTGATGCGCACGCCTTCGGGCATTCCCGCGCTCCACCGGTGTTCTTTGAGCGGCGCTTCGGTGCGCGCGCCGGTCGAAGTTTCCATCACAACCGTTGAACCCGGCGTCGCTTCGCCGCTCCACACACCGCCTTCGAGCTTGACGGACGCGACGAAGGGTTTGCCATCGCGCAGCGAACGATGCCACGCGACCAACACGTTCAAATCGTGCGGCGAAAGCGGCGCCTGCGCCGGGCCTTCGCACATTTGTTTTACGGTGTCGGCCAGTTCCTCATCCGACTTTCCTGTGGCGAACTCTTTCCCGTAAAACGAGCCGTAAGCACCGTGACACTTCGCGCATTTGTCGTTGAAATAATCGAGCGGTGCAAATTTCGTCACTTGGGGCGCGCCTGTTTGCGCTTGCGGTGCGCCTGTTTGCGCTTGCGGTGCGTCTGTTTGCGCTTGAGGTGCGCCCGATTGCGCTTGAGGTGCGCCCGATTGCGCTTGAGGTGCGCCCGATTGCGCTTGCATGACTGCACCGCAAACGAGCGTGCCCGCGATCAAAAACAAAAACGGTTTCATCGGGATGTTGATGTCACCACCCGCGACCGCGACACGCGAAAGATGCGGTTCGACTGGTCGTCGGAAAAAAGCAGCGAACCATCGGAATCTTCCACGCAATCCACCGGACGGCCCAAAACGTCGCCGTCTTTGCCGAGCGTGGACACCAGCATTTGAGCGCCCATCGGAGTTCCGGTTTGCGGATCGAACATCACGCGCTCAACGCGATAGCCGACTTTTCGCGTCGAGTTCCACGAGCCGTGACACGCGATGAAGGCCTCGCCTTTCATGCCCAGCGCGTTGGATTTAGCGAACGTCCAGCCGTTCGGCGCCCAGTGCGCACCGAGCGCCCACTGCGGCAAAATCGTTTTTTGCGCCAGTTCTAAAATATCCGGGCGGTCTTTGAATTCGAGGCGCGCCATGCCGTTGCCCATGATAAACGGGTGGCCGTACAAGCCGCCTTTGTCGTAGCGGTTGAACTCATCGGGCGGGATGTGGTCGGTGAAGGGCTGATTGCCGCCCCGGTCGCCAAGCGGTGTGCCGAAGTTGTCCGAGCCGTGATCGGCGCCCCACACCTCTTGCGTTCCGGGACGAAACCCCAGCTTTTCGGTGTTGCGCGTGCCGCTCGCCCACAACGTTTTGCCCGTCCCGTCGAGGTTGTAAAACCAGATTTTTTCGCGGTCGTCGCCCGGATCGGAGTGATCGTTGATGTTGCCGTCGTCGCCGATGCCCGTATAAAACCCGGTGTCCGTCACCAAAATCGGGCGATACCAGTGTCCCCCGCCCGAAACGAGGTTGTCCAAAACTTTGACTTCCTCATCGGCCACTCCGTCACCGTTGGTGTCGCGCGCCTTCCAAATGGTGCCCGATTGCGCGAACCACAGCCAGCCGCCAATCCACTGCATCGCGTGAACGCTCGGCTTATCCTTGACGAAATCGCCGATTTTTTTGAAGGTGCCATCCGGTTGCCGTTGGAGTGATGCGATGGTTCCTGAACCGGGCTGTGACACGAACAAACGGCCATTTGGCCCGGTTTCCAAAAAGCGCGCCGCGCCAAAATCCTGCGCCGCAATTGAAACCTTGAAGCCGTCGCGCACTTGAAATGCTGGAACATCGCGGTTTTGCGCTTTGACAGGGGAAGCTAAAGTGACGAAACACAGCGCGCCCGAAAGCGCGGGTAAGGAACGAAAATTCATTTTTCCAAAATTGGAAGCGCAAAAGCGCGTCGCGTTGCGCTTGAGTCGGTTAAAGCTGTCTTTGTCTCACATTTCAATGCTTGTTGCGGGCGAATGCGCTCTGGTTGTTCGATGGCTTCGCTTTTTTCTGACAAGAACACCCTGCCTGCGGTTTGGCACTTGCCACTCTGAAACGCCACGGACAAACCACGAGGTTGCCCTTCCCTAACAGTTCGCGCCCCCTTGAATCTGCTCGACGAGTGGATTCGAGGTATTCACAAAAGCAGCAACGACTTTACTTAGCTTTCGCTTCTTGGAGCGACCAATCGAGCCACCATTCATACCAATCGAGAAACGCCAAACGCGCTGAATCCGCACGGAGAAACATCGAACGGGAGCGTGACTGGCTGGTTGTGCGATTGGGTTCAAGAGGCGACAAACCGCCATCGTTACAGCGATCATCCACCCAAATCGCGCCCCGTTCTTCGCCAGAAACGATGAGCAGATCGAGCATTCCGCACCCTTCATGGCTCAGGCAGATCGTGCCAGCGACCCAGTTGTCCTTCCACACGGCTTCTTCTCGAAGGTTCCAAAACGCCGTTTGCTCTTCTTCGGACGACTGCGCATCGGGCTGCTCTTCAGGGTTCATGAGGTTGAAGGCGTTTCGATGTGGAAAAGGCGACGCCAAAAAGTTGGGATCAAGCCCTTCACCCCAACACCAATCAGGAGGCTCAACTTCAACACCTGTCAACAGCTCAACGGCGTGTTCAAAGTTGCCAAGCGCCTTCAAACCGCCATACGGCCCCGCGCCCCAACTTCCAACATCGAGCAAAAATGCGCGATAATCTTCCGGCAATCGAACGCCGTGCAACAGTTCAAACGTCGCCACTTCATCTTCTGCAAGCGGCGGCGCGAGTTGATAACGATGGGCGCTGGCGCCGAACAAATGGAACTGCGGGTCGAGGCGCGCCAGAAGTTGGAGACGCGGACGGATGCTTTGCAATCGTTGGAGCATGAACAGAATTAAACTCAGATTCCATTCGAGGACAACCTATGAGCGATCAATCCAATCAAAGCGAAAAACTGATGTCTCCCTTGGAGCGCGTCAAAGCGCGCCAAGCCGAACAAGCGCGCAACCGCGCCGCCAAAAACAAAACGCCTGACCCAACCGACGGCGGCAAAACGCCGGGTTCTCCGGGCGGAGGCTCCACTCCCAAACCGGTGCGCTCCAGCGCCAATAAATCAGGCGGTTAAACAAAAAGGACGAAGCCCGCGCTTCGTCCTTTTTTGGCTTCTAAAGTGTGGTTTGGGACACATCACGGCGCCTTTTTCGCGGCTTCTTGCAGCCACGGCGCCGCATTTTTCCATTTCGAGATTTGCCAGTGATCTTCGACGCGGCGCATTTCGAGTTCGATGGGTTGCTGGGTCGCGGTTTTGTCGTTGCGAAAACGCAGTTCAACCGTGGCCTTCTGGTCTTCGACGCTCACCTGTCCTAAGCCGTCGAAGCGCACGCCGTTCTGTGCGATGTTCTGTTTGATCTGCGCCAGATCAACGGGATTTCCTCCTCCGGCACCACCGAGCGACGAGATTTGACCTTTGGCCACCAGCTCGCGCGCCGACTTTTTCAAAGCGCCACTGATGGCCGGTTTCATCAACGCCAAGAACCCCTGCGCCATTTTTTGTCCCGCCTCGCCAAACGGATTCGGGCGATTTGCGACCTGCGCGTTCATCTTTTTGCTCGCCTCGGCAAACACATCATCGGTCAGCGAATCGGCGCACGAATCAACGGCGACATATTTTTCAAACGCGCCCACATCGTGCGCCTCGAACGCGCTCTTGGCCTGCCACAGCGAATATTGCGGCGTCGAAATCCAATGCTTGTAACCGAAGGCGCCTGCCAGCAAGAGCGCTAACGCAACGCCCACGAAGGGCCAAAGCCAGCGCGGGCGACGAGTTGAAGTGATCGGAGAAGAAACGGTTGGGGAAGACACGCCGCCATTTTACCGACAAACACGTTGTTGAGTCGCAAAAAGCGAGGCCACTTTGGGCTTGGCTTTTCTACTCGATCATTCCCGCCGCGACAGTTTCATTTGTTCCGGCGTCTATTAAGATAAAGCTGCCTGTGTTCCGATTGTTTTTATACGAATCATAAAACAACGGCGCCGATGTGCGAATACGAATACCGCCGATGTCGTTCAAGCCAAAGTTCGCTGTGTCTTCGTCGCGCTCTAAAGTGTTGATGTCTACCTTGAAGTTCAATGCCGACACAATCGCCTGCACTTCGCGCGTCGTGTGACGAAGATAGTATTTGCCGCGCGGAATCAACTTCTTTTCACTAAACCAACAAATCGTCGCGTTGAGTTCTTGGCGATGTTCCGGCACATCATCCGACGCCACGATCATATCACCGCGCGAAATATCAATTTCATCTTCCAGCGAAATGGAAACCGACAGCGGCGCGAAGGCTTCTTCCAAATCGCCTTCAAAAGTGTGAATCGCTTTGATTTTCGATTCAAAACCACCCGGCAAAGCCGTAACTTTTTGTCCCGGCTTGAACACGCCGCCCGCGACACGCCCGGCGAAGGCGCGGTAATCGGGATGCTCGGCGCTTTGCGGGCGAATGACCCACTGAACCGGAAAACGCGCGTCTTCGCGGTTTTCGGTATCCAACACTTCAACGGCTTCCAAATGTTGTAACAACGTCGGGCCGGAATACCAACTCATGTTGTCCGAACTATCCACGATGTTGTCGCCATGAAGCGCCGCTAAAGGAATGGCTGTGATTTCCATCGGGTTTTGCAAACCCGACGCGAATTCCCGATAATCAGCTTCGATACGATTGAATGTGTCTTGGTCGAAGTTCACCAAGTCCATTTTGTTAATTGCCAGCACGATGTGGTTGATACGAAGCAGATTGACCAGAAAAGAGTGGCGCCGCGTTTGTTCGATAACACCTTTGCGAGCATCAACCAGAACAATCGCCAACTGCGAAGTCGAAGCGCCTGTCACCATGTTGCGCGTGTATTGAACGTGACCGGGCGTGTCGGCGATGATGAACTTCCGTTTGGGAGTTGCAAAATAACGATAAGCGACATCAATGGTAATGCCCTGCTCGCGTTCGGCTTTGAGTCCATCGGTGAGTAGTGCGAGATTGACGTGTTCATCGCCGCGTTTACGAGAACTGGCTTCCATTGCTTCGAGTTGATCTTCAAAGATGGATTTGGAATCGTATAACAAACGACCAATCAATGTTGATTTGCCGTCATCAACCGAACCACAAGTAGAAAAGCGAAGTAAATCCATAATGATTATCAATAAGTGCCCGCTGTGTTAGCTTCGGGAAGCCTCCAGTTCAACCACAACATCAAGCGCATACGATTCACTTTGTTCAAGCGAAACCGCATCATCGCGCAGTGCGCCCGCTTCAACGCAGATAAAGCGGGGCCAATCAGCTTCGGTCAAATCTTCCATCGCCTTGCTGGGATTCCAAACCACCGTGGTTTGCCAGCCTTCGTTGTTCGAAATGCGAAGCGACCGCTCCGGCTCACGAATGACGATTGGCCCACTCGAACCTTGGAACAAACACGAGCCAAACGGCGGAAACCCGAACTCGCCGCCGCCCACTTTTCTGCCATTGCCGAGAAGAACGCCTTTGGGAACGCCTTCAACGATGGTTTGATGCACGTCCGAAACCGCGAAATAAGTGTGCAAAGCGCAGTCGAAGTGCATCGTGTCGTCGCCGCGATTCTGGACTTCAAAGCGCATTCCGAGCGCGTCGCCAAACGAAAACACCATGCGCGCGAAAAAATTGCCCGACCAGAACGGCGATTGCAACCCTTGATCTTTGACGTTCGCGCTCGACAGCGAAAGCGACACCAACTCGTCGGATTGCGTTTCAACAGTCCAAGTCGCCTGCCGCGCAAAGCCGTGATTGGGCGCGTCGTGTTCGTGCCCTTTCAGCAAGTTGAACCACGGAAACACAACGGGAACGCCCGCGTAAATCTCTTTTTGCGGCCTCAACGGCGTTTGATCGTTGGAGAAAATCCACGGCTTTTGACCTTGCGGCGCGAAGTTCATTAAATGCGCGCCTTGCAATAAAATCTCCGCTTCAAATTGTTCATTGGAAATGTGAATAGTTGGTAGTGAATGCGACATGATGATTTAAACACAGAGAACACAGAGGAGCATAAGAAACACAGAGTTTTAAAGAGAATACATTACCAACACTTCTTCTCTTCTTTGTGTTTCTTATGCTCCTCTGTGTTCTCTGTGTTTATTTAAATTTGATTTAGAAATACCCTTCGCGTTTGCGATCTTCCATCGCTGTTTCGCTTCGCTGATCATCGGCGCGCGTTCCGCGTTCGGTTTGCCTCGCCGCCGCGACTTCGGCGATGATGTCGTCCAGATTATCCGCCCGACTTTCCACGGCGCCCGTGCAAGTCACATCACCGATGGTGCGAAAACGAATCGTTTTCTCTTCAATATGTTCATCGCTTTGCGGCGCGATAAAGCCGGTTTCGACATCGAGCCACGCCCGCCCGCGCAAAAACACGCGGCGCTGATGCGAAAAATACAGGCTTGGAAGTGGGATTTGTTCCTGTCGGATGTATTGCCACACGTCCATTTCCGTCCAGTTGGAAAGCGGAAACACGCGAAAATGTTCGCCAAACGCTTTGCGCCCGTTGAAGATGTTCCACAGTTCGGGCCGCTGATTTTTCGGCTCCCACTGGCCAAACGCGTCGCGGTGACTAAAAAACCGCTCCTTAGCGCGCGCTTTTTCCTCGTCGCGCCGACCTCCGCCCAACATTGCATCGAAACCGTTGTCTTCGATTGTTTCCAAGAGCGTCACGGTTTGGATCGAGTTGCGAGAAGCCGTTGGCCCGGTTTCTTCGACAGCCGTTCCCCGGTCAATCGAGTCTTGAACGTAACCGACGACCAACCGCGCGCCGTAGTCGTGGACAAAGCGGTCGCGGTATTCGATGGTTTCGGGAAAGTTGTGGCCCGTGTCGACGTGAACAAGGGGAAACGGAATGAGCGAGGGAAAAAACGCCTTGCGCGCGAGGTGCGCCATCACGATGGAATCTTTGCCGCCCGAAAAAAGCAGGCCGGGATTCTCAAATTGCGCGGCAGTTTCGCGTAAGACAAAAATGGCCTCCGATTCGAGTTCGCGCAGATGAGTTAAGTGAAAATCGAGGGCGGTGTCCAAAGGCATAAGGGCAAAACGCCAAAGTATAGCCGCGCGCTTCGGGTTTTTTGGGTCAAATCATAGATAAGAGGTGGGAGTTGAAGTGGCGCTTTAGATTTCGTCTTTGGGTGGAAACGGCGCGTGTTGGTGAATCAAATCCCACAATTCCATGAAGTGCTTCGCGCCTTCGTGCCCACGATAAGCATGATAAACAACCGATTGGGGTCGGTAGGATCGCTCGCGCGCGCCATGTCGGATGCTCAACTTCAGCGACGGCATATCGGTGACGGATTCATTCGGGTTCACCGCGTTCAGATTCCAAAAGTCGAGTTCGGCGGCGCGCGCCAAAACGGACGCGACGAATTCAGGGCCAACAATGGCAATATCACGCCTTAGCCCATCTTGCGAATGGTCATCGAAGTTCATAATGTCGGATTCCTGAACCAGAACGCCGGACAAGCTGAGCGTCAAAACCCAACTCGATAAATCGCTGCTGAAACCGGGGCCGAACTGCGCGATGACAACCACATCGGGCGCGCTGTCGGCAAAAAGCGCTCGCTGTTTTTCGTTTGCCGATGGAGTTGAAGGCAAATCATATTTGGGGCCGGGTGCTCTCAACAATTCTTCTAAGTCGAGGTCGAAGTCATTCATTAAAAGCAGTTTGGCCCGATTTTCTATCGGTAGATTAACGCGAAAAAGCGCGCGCGGCATTCACTCAATTGAAGGGGAACATCATGGCCGAATTTCTTTTGCCGACGTTGAGGTTGAAACAGCGAAAGGCAATCGGGAAGTCGCCTTTTCGGTCGAATCGTGTTCATAAACAGCAAAAGGGCGAACGCGTGTTCGCCCTTTTGCTGTTCTGACACAATCTTTTTACTGAACCGAAACGCTCATCCCCGTGTTGGGCGCAATTTCCAGCGCACGCGAAAGCGTTTTCGTTCCAGCGGGAATTGTTGTCGGCTGGCCGACGGTTTGGAAACCTTCGCCTGTCGCGCGGGTCACGGTTAGCGTCCGAACACGGTTCGAAGGCGGCAAGTCGAGTTGCAAACGGACGTTCGCCGGAGCAGTCGCGGCCCAGTCGTTGTAAAGCACAGCCGAAACTTTGTCGCCGTCACGCGCGGCGTCGGCGAGAACGTGCAGTGGCTCAGGCAAGTTAATAATAGCTCCGGGATTGGTTGGGACGAATCTGTTTAGCGATACCGGAACGCGTTGGCCGCGGAAATCGCGCCACAGATAGAACGCGTCATACGCGTCGTGCATCGGCGTGCCTTTGTCGCCCGCGCCGCGGTCTTGGCCATAGCCCGTCCACAGCACGCCGAACAGGTAGATGGGTTCGCCGTATTGACCCAGACGATAATGGAGCGTGCCGAGCAGGTTGGTGCGCTTGACTGTTTCAAAGTTGCGGCGCATCATGTAGTCGAACTTTTCGCGGCCTTGAATCCAGAAGTCCCATTCCGTGATGATGAACGGAATCTGACGCAAACCCTTCTGTTTCATGTAAGCCGCCGCCGCGTCTTGCTGGGCCATGACCATTTCGCCAGTCCAGCCGTAAGGGTGGCGCGAAATCCAGTCGCAATCGGGGTTGACCTGATCGAGGAACTGGTTGAGATACGGAATCTCATAGCCGCCAAAAGTGCCGACCTGAACGCCGGGATAATCGCGGTGAATGCGCCGCGCGACGCCTTTGAACAAACGGACGAAACCGGGCAAAGTCTTGCCTTGCAAATCGGGTTCGTTGGCGATTTCAAGATAGCGCAGGCTGAGCTTGTAGCCGGGAGTGCCGCCTTTGCCGTTGAGGTGTTCGACCATCGCCGCCGCGTGTTCACCGGCTTCGGCGATAGCCTTGTCCGAAGGGTTCGACCACGAAGAACCATCGGCAAACATCCACGCCGGGGTGCCGAAGAAATCGTTGACCAGCAAAATCGGTTCGAGATTCAAACGGTTGATCTGCACCATCTGCTCATCCAGATTTTTGAAATTGAATTTCGCCAGATTGAAGTGGTTCGGGTCGTCGTCGTCGTTTTCGGGTTCGACCTGATCTTGCGGGCTAAAGCGGGTGAAGGCGCCTTTCAAGTTGAGCGCCTCGAAGTTTTTCAGCGCCTCGCCTTGAAGCGGCGCCAAACCCGGATCATCGTGCGCGGCGTGGATGCCAAAGTATTTCGCCGAGATGGTGTTGGTGCCCGCGCCCGCCGCGTTGACGCGAACCGAAACGGTGGCGGGCGCGGCCATAACTGGAGCCGCGCGGCGCACAGAATGCGCGCCCGTCCAACTCAAAAGCTGGGCGTAATAGCGCCCGAAATCTTTCCAGCCGCCGATTTTGGTGGAAAGTTCGTCGTTGGCCCAGATCGAACTCGAAACGACGCTGCGTCCGCGTCCAAAATCTTCCGCGACCAGAATCGGAGCGCCTTGGGGCGAACGGAGCAGAACCTGCGAACCGGGTTTGGGATTGATGAGAAACCCGGCGTCGAGCGTTGGAATCGAAGCGAAGTCGAGGCCGGCAACGACGGGTTGCGCATTTTGTCCGGGCGCGACCTGCGCCTTGAAATCTTTGTCTTTGATTTGCAGTTCGGCAGCTTTCCAGTCGTCGGTGAGGCCAGAAACCGGAAACGTCGCGGGCAGCGCTTCTTCGAACGGCGTGTTTTTCATCAGCGCCGTGCTCCACTTATAGGAAGCGGCGTAAACCAAGCCGCCTCCGCCGCGCACGTAGTCGCGCAGAGCGGTTTGAAAACGCGGCGGCAACGACCAGCCGACGACATCGCCCATCACGACGACATCGTAATTCCTAAACAGCTGATCGCCGTATTGCTGTCCGGTCGCGTTGGTGATGTCGGTGAACTGGAAGCGGCCCGGCGCGGCACGCTCGACTTCCTGCGCGATGAAGCGGCCCCGATACTTCACGTTCGTGCCCTTGCCTTCGGTGCCTTTGCCTTGCATCCAGACATCTTGATACCAAGGCTGTGACTTCCAGTCGCCCGAAATGGTGAGGACGCGCAAGGGCTTGGTCGCCTGCGCCTGAGCGCTATGGGGAAGCAGCGCCGGAAGCGCGGCCAAAAGTGAAAAAAGAACTTTGTGTTTCATGGTGTCAATGGTTGTTCATCGAGAACGCGAAGCGTAAGCGAGTGCATTGTTCAGTGCGCCGAAGGCGCATCATTAAGCTGATTGCGCTTCGCGCACTGAACAATGCACTCGCTTACGCTTCGCGTTCTCGGTAGCAGAGCTGGAACTCAACTCAACTCAACCGCATTGCCCGTTTCGCTCGATTCCACCGCCGCATACGCGATGCGAATCGAGTTCAAGTTGTCGCGCGCCAGGGTTTGCGGCGCGCGATTTTCGCTCAAAGCGCGCATCACTTCACCCATCGCGGCGGCGAAGTTGACGGGGAAAGAAGGGTTTTCAAGTTGAAAAACGTGTTTGTGACGCGGCTCGTCGCGCAATACGACTTCGAGCGTTTGACCGTTCAAAATCGCCGTGCCCTTTGTCCCATCAACGAGCCATTCAAAGCGGCCCGTCGTTTCGTTCGTCGGGATGATGTTGTTGAAATGCAGCGTTGCCATGACTTGGGCTTGCGGATCGTATTCGAGACAAGCCGTGTAAATCATCGGCGTGACGGCGTTTTGACCGGGCACGCGCACAGTCGTTGCTTTGACACGAACCGGCGTTTTGCCAAGAAGATGGCGCGACAAATCGAAAAAGTGGATGCCGTGATCCACGATGTTGAAGTTGGGCACGCCGACATACCACGAGTTCGGGTCGTCCTGATTGCCGCGCACGAAATGAACGAGGGAATAAACGTGGCCGAGCCAACCGCTTTGCATCACGTGCCGAAGCGCCACATTGGAAGGTGACCAACGTTGCTGTTGATTCACCGCGAGCAGGATGTTCGCATCCTCGCAAACCCGCACGATGCGCTCGGCTTCTTCGAGTTCAAGGGCGAGCGGTTTTTGTGTCAAAATCGCGCGCGGCTTTTTTGGATGAGCCGCGATTTGCCGGATAACTTGCAAGCGAACCGACGCGTGAACCGCGAGATCGAGGATGTCAACGCCCGGATGATCGAGCACTTCTTCGATGCGCGTCGTGTGAAAGGGAATGTCGAACTTTTGCGCGGCGGCTTTGGCGGCGTCCGGGTTGAGGTCGCAGCACGCGACGACGCGCAGTTTCCACGCTTGATAAGCGGGCAAATGGGCGCCCTGCACAATCGAGCCGCAACCGACCACGCCGATGCCAAAGTCGGTGTTTTCGGGCGGTTGCGGAATGTAATCTTCGGGCGAAAGAGATTGGGGCATGTTGATGTGCGATGTGAGTTGAAGAGCGTCTGGGAGCGCAGGCTTCCCGTTAGGGTTGCGTCGAGTAAGTTAAACCGCTCATTGGTTGGTGGGTCGTCGGGTCGAGCAAATCGAAATAAAACTTCCAGTCGCCTCCGCCTTGAGTTACGCGCATCCGCACCAAGTTGCGGCCCGCCTTGAGTTGCACGGGCACGATTTTTTGTCCCGGCGCGGCGCCGTGCGCGCCGTTGTCGTCCACGACTTTGGTGCCGCCCAGCCAAACGCAACCGCCATCATCGGCGCCCCACGACAAGAGCGCGTTTTGCGCTTCAGGTGAGTTCACCCACGTCGCTACAAAAGCCGAAGCGTTGTCGTTTTGCCCGAACTGCCCGCGCAAATTGACGCCGCCATCGGCATCGGACGAAATCGTTTTCCATTTCGGCGACTGGCCGAATTGGTCGGTGAAGGTTTGGTTGAGGTCAACGACAGACAGGTTTTGTTCCGGCGCGGCGGGCACATCGAGTTGCTGGGCGAACGGGCCGACCGCCAGATAGGAGCGAAGCGCGAGGTTTTGCATAACCGGTTGAACCAGTCCGTTGCTTGACAACGTGTAGCGCGCTTGAACTTGGTGGTTGGCCAGTTGCAAACCGGGCAAGGAGAATTCGAGGTTTTTCGTTTCGCCCGGCGCGAGCGGGCCAAAAGGCAGTTCGAGGGGCGCGACGTTTTCCGCTCCCGAAACTTCCAATCGCACGGTTCCACTTTGCGGCGCGCTCGAAGTGTTCTTGAGTTGAGCCGTCAAAAGCTGCGCGCCGCCACGCACGCTTCCGGGCGATTGGGGCGCGAGCGAAACAGCCGAAGCGAAATTGTAAATCGCGGGCGCGGCATCGGCGAGCGCGCCTTTGGCATCCACGAGTGAAACCGTGACGACGTTGCGGCCCGCCACGACATTGGCGGGAGGCGAAACGTGAAGCGACATCTGCGCCCGCCCTCTGGCCGGAATCGAAAGCGGAGCAGTTGGCGCCGCAACCGTCCATCCGGCGGGCGCCTGCACTTGCAAACGCCCGCTAAACGGCTTGTTGGCCGAGTTTTGAAGAGCAACCGAAATCGTGTCGGCGACGGGCGCGCTCAAAGAAGCGGGCTGAACTTGTCCCGCTGAAAGTGGCGCGGCTTGACTGGTCAAAGTCAAACGTTGCGGGCCGGTCGGCGCGTAAACCTCGATTTCGCGCAGCGTCGGGCGCGCGTCGGGGACGTTGCCCCAAATTTTCATCGTCCCCTTCGCGGCGGTCGGGTCGAGGTTGAAGCCAAGCGTGGTTCGCAAAACCCGCACGCGCAAGCGGTCGGTGACAACGGGCGCCGCCAATGGTAGGTTTCGATGACGCCGTTGTTGAGCCAGTTCAAGTCGCCTTTCACGCTTCCATCGCTCGAAACCTGAGCGGCGGGCGCGACGTTGCGCCCGAAGTCGAGTGGAGCAGGCGTCAAATTTTGGCCCGTTCCCAGCCGAAGCATGCTTAAGAGAGCAAAAGTTCATCATCGAAGCACGCACTGATTTTTGTAACATCAGCGATAGCTTCACCGCGCCCCTATGTTTTGCAAGCACGCTCCTAAAGCAGCGCGCAAGTCGAAACCCAATCGTTTCACCGGAAAAAGCCAAGTCGAAGGGTAAGGAAAGTTGGCGTGCGACACGACTTCGACTTCCGCTCCGGCCCCCGCGTCCAGAACGCCTTGAGTTGCGGCTTCGAGCAAGTTGTCGTCGGACACAAGCAAGGCGTCGGGCCGCTCTTGACCGGACAGCAGAAGATGAACCACGCGTCGCGCCGACAAATCCGGCGCATAGTGAACGTATTGAACCCACTGCGGCTTGATCTCGCTGCCGCACGCGGCGGCGCGGCGCATGAACACGTCTTCGTCCCATTCGCCGGTCGTTAAAACGGCCAACTTCTTTCGCCCGCGAGAAGCGAACCACCCATCGAAGTCGCTTTTCTAACAGCAACATCCTGAAAATTTGCTCAAGATGTTCCGCTAACCGCGATGGAGGAGGAAGTCGAGGAATCGGAGGCTTCATTTGCTAAATTGAAGGGGAACATCATGGCCGAATTTCTTTTGCCGACTCTGGGCGAGACCGCGACGAGCGGCGTCGTCGCCAAAGTCCTTGTGGCTCCGGGCGACACCGTCGCGCAAGACCAACCGATTCTGGAGCTTGAAACCGACAAGGCCGTGCTCGAAGTGCCGTCCACGGTTGCGGGCACCATTCAAAACATCCTCGTCAAACAGGGCGACACCATCGCCGTTGACCAACCGGTTTTCACTTACGGCGACGGCGCTTCAAGTGCTCCAACGAACGGTTCGAGCGCGCCCACTTCGACTCCCGCGCCCGCTTCGACTTCGTCCAATGGCGCGACGAGCAACGGCACCATCGAACGCGACGCTTCGGCGCCCGAGCAAACCGCCGCGAGCGAGCAAAAGTTGCCCACGCCGCCCTCGGACATGACCGCGCCCAAAGCGACTTCGGTGAAAAACGATGGCTACACCGCGACGACGGCGCCCGTGTCCAACACGGCGCCCGCTCCGGCTCCGCAAAATCCCGAAGTCGCCAAAGAACCGCCAGCCGCCGCCCCTTCGATTCGCCGCATGGCGCGCGAAAAGGGCGTGGATATTTACGCCGTTACAGGCACCGGTTTGGGCGGACGCATCACCGAAGACGACATCAACTCGTTCGGCAAATCGGCGACTGCGCCGGTTGCGGCACCAACTCAGTCGAGCGGAATGACGATGCCGCCTCTCCCCGATTTTTCCAAATACGGCCAAGTCGAGCGCGTGGCGATGTCGGGCATCGGCAAAGCGACTTCGACTCAGATGGAGCGCGCGTGGACAATCCCGCACGTCACACAGTTCGATAAAGCCGACACAACCGAGTTCGAGATCTTCCGCAAGAAATACGGCCCGCTCGCCGAAAAAGCGGGCGGCAAGCTGACGCCCACCGCGATTTTGCTCAAGATCGTCGTCGGCGCCTTGAAGAAGTTCCCGAACTTCAACGCGTCGATTGATTTCCAAACGATGGAAGTTGTGCGCAAGTCGTTCTACAACATCGGCGTCGCCGTTGACACGCCGCGCGGCTTGGTCGTGCCCGTCATTTGTAACGTCGAGTCGAAAAGCATCATCGAACTCGCGGTAGAGCTTGGCGAGATTGCGAATACGGCGCGCGACGGCAAGCTCAAGCCCGAACAAATGACGGGCGGCACGTTCACGCTCACCAACCTCGGCGGCATCGGCGGCACGGCTTTCACGCCCATCGTCAACACGCCCGAAGTGGCGATTTTGGGCATCGCGCGCGGTTCGATGGAGCCGGTTTGGGACGCTGCGACTGGCGCGTTTGAGCCGCGCATGATGATGCCGCTTTGTTTGAGCTACGATCACCGCGTCATCAACGGCGCCGACGGCGCACGGTTCACGCGCTTCATCGCGGCGTCGCT
>JAABUM010003021.1_pt1 | contig 21493 bp, 18 predicted proteins | sample 5559161 | NCBI WGS metagenome assembly JAABUM01 (sample SAMN10711868, study PRJNA513369) | rock metagenome | isolation source: Antarctica rocks | place: Antarctica: Victoria Land, Siegfried Peak nord
GCTGACCAGAGACGCGACACCGACGATCATATGAGCTTATTTATGATCGTCCTACACACAGAAAGGAAAGCTATCTATTTACGATCTTGCGCCAAAATCGTGTCTTGACAAAGGGGTCCACCATAGTCCATGTCAAATGGTACGTTCTTGAACTCTGCGAGATTGCGTAGGGTCCAGACTTTGAACTCATCTTCACCACGAAAAGACAAAAAACCCTTTTGGGGCATTTGACCTTACTCCTTTCATTCACAGATGCAATCCGCTCTCTTAGCTCTCCAGATGGAGCGTCGTACAAGCCAACTGTTTATTAGTGCAAAGGTACTAAAAGTGGCAAGGCTTGTCAAGCATCTATTGCACAACGGGCGTCGTCTGGGGTGCTGTGGTGGACGCTGCCGGGCGTGAGGGGGCGAGGGGTGGTCCTATGCCCTCCTATGCCCCTGTGGCTCTGGCGGGGCTCCTGGCGGCCGTGGAGGCGTTGGCGCGCGAGCGGCTGTAGAAGGGTCGGGGGGGCCGCGTGCCTCGCCGTTTGCTGTGCGCGGTGGTGCTGGCAACACTGGACGCGCGGCGCGTGCGGGCAGGGCGTGAGCCATGGAGAGGCGCGGCATGGGACTAGAGAGGTATTACACGACGACGGAGGCGGCGGGGCTGCTCGGGCTGAAGGCGCCGACGGTACGCGACGCGGTGCGGCGGGGGCGGCTGGCGGTGGAGCGTGTGGGGGGCGCAACCTAGTGACAGCGGCGGAGATCGCGCGATACCGGGCGGAGGTGTTGGGGACGCGGGGCTGGGAGTGTAAGGCGTCAGATTAGGTGAGCGGGTTCCACACGTACAGCGGCAGGAAACGTCACAGTAGGTGAGCGGAAAACGTCAGATTAGGTGAGCCAACCTGCACGTTGCGTCAGATTAGGTGCGCCGATCCGCGCGCGGCGTGTTCATACTCCTCACGTCCGCAGCGTCCTCATGGGGGGTCTTGTGAGTGTGGATAAGACGGGTAGGAGGGCCGGGAGGGGGACTCCGTACGGGTTGGCTCACTCAATGTGACGCAAGCGGCTCACCTACTGTACGTTGTCATAGAGAATGAGGCTGGTTGAGCATGGCAGCGCCTCGTGCTGTCACAGCGAATGAGGCTACATGCCACAGAGGGTGAGGCTAAGGGTCGGTTGTGCCACAGAGGGTGAGGCCAGCGATCACGGCGTGGCCAGCGATCGTCGTGCCGCTATCTCTGGTGGACGGCGCACGGCGACGCCGTGCCTCACTCTTTATGGCACGCAGCCTCATCCTTTATGGCACGAACCTCATTGTCTATGACAACGTACAGCAAAACGTCATAGTTAGTGCGCCAGAAACGTCACAGTTCGTGCGCCATCCTCCAAAAACGTCATAGTTGCTGCGCCGATCCGCGCAGTGTGCATCCCAGATGAGCAGGGGTACTGCATCTCTAGAGATGCAATATCACGGTTAAAAAGAGGGGGGATGAGGGTGCGCAAAGGGGTGGCGTGCAAGGTCGCGCAGGAACTGTGACGTTGTCGGCGCAGGAACTGTGACGCTAGGCGCAGAAACTGTGACGCCTTACATCCGGTGCAGTCGGCTCAGGAGCGGATAGATCGTCCCTTCGCTCGTCACCAACCCGTCGGCTGTGGACAGGAGGCGCACGATCGCGAAGCCATAGCGTTCGTGGTCGCGCAGGAGGGCCAGGACGCAGTATTCGAGCGCCCCCTTGCGCATCTGCACAAGGAGAGCGGTACGGGAGGGCACTTCATTTTGCGTCACATTAAGGGCGCTAATCCATACGGGATGTGTCTGCGCGGATCGCGTCCGTAGCGTCCCTTTAGGGAGTGTAGGATTCCAGGTGAAGTGCGCTTCCCTCAGGTGTGAAAGGGGAGGCTGTTCCACGCGAGATGCGCGGATTGTCCCAGAAACTCTGCGCCGATGCTGCAAGAAATCCCGGTAACCCTGCGCCGATCCGCACGAATGGATGGGGCGTGTCGGCAGTCTTGTCACGGGGGGAACAGGCGTGGGAGGGCTGGGCGCGGCCTACAAGGAGCAGGCGGCGTCGGATGGGCGCAGGGTTAGTGGGACAATCCGCGCAGCTTTAATGGACAACGGCGCACCTCACTTGGAATCCTACACCTCGTGATGTCTGTCGACGAGGTTGGTGATGGTGATGGTGATGGTACTACCCGCGGCCGACAACGTCCTGTTAGGTATGACACCCCCTGTAAGCAGCGGGTGTCGAGCGCGCGCCGTTATCGCTAGCCTTTCAGTGCCCCAGCGGTGATCCCGCCGATGAGACGCCGCGAGGCGAAGGAGAAGACGATCAAGATGGGGATGACGGAAAGCACGATGCCGACGTATTGCGCGCCGTAATCGGTCGCGAACTGGCCCTGCGTCATCGCTACCATCACCGGCAGCGTCTGCTTCTCGTTGTCGAAGATAATGATCAACGGCTCCAGGAAGCTGTTCCACGACCCGATGAACAGGAAGACGCCCAGGGTGGCGAGGGAGGGGACCAACAAGGGCAGCACCAGGCGGTGGAAGACGCGCAGCTCGCCCGCCCCGTCGATCCGCCCCGCCTCCAGCAGCTCCTGGGGCACCGACGCGTCGCAGACCTGCTTCAGGAAGAAGATGGCGAACGCGTTGGCGATCGAGGGCACGATTAGCGGCCAGTAGGTATTGAGCAACTGGAACGTGGCCATCGTCTTGAAGAAGCCGATGATGCCCAACTGCCCGGGGATCATCATCGTGATCAGCACGAACGCGAACAGGATGGTACGGCCCTTGAAGGGATATTTGGAGAAGCCGAACCCGGCCAACGCGGAGAAATAGAGGGCCAGAGCCGTCGACGAGCAGGTGATCAGCAGGCTGTGCAGGAAGCCCCACCAGATGTTGACCACGCCGATCAGCCGGTTATAGTTGTCCAGGAACGCCCCGCCTGGCAACAGTGGGAGCCGCGTCGCGATGGCGTTGCTGTCGTAGGTCGAGGCGATCACCATGCTGTAGAACGGCAGTATGCACAGGAGGGCCAGCGCGGCCAGCGCGATATAGATCGCGGCGCGCGCCCCGCGCGCGCCAGCGCGTCGCCGCGCCGGGGAGGCGACGCCTTGACGGTCCGCGGCTATCTGCATAGTCCCTCCCTCCACCTCAGTCCGGCTTCGTACGGGTCAATCTGAACGTCGCGAACGACAGCACGGCGATCAGGACGAAGGTCGCGTAGGCGATCGTCGCCGCGTAGCTGTAGTCGGAGTTCTTGAACGCCATATTGTACAGGTACATCACGATGGTGAGCGTGGCGTTGTCAGGGCCGGTGCCGTTCCTGGTGATCATCAAGGGGACGTCGAAGATCTGCATGCCGCCGATGATCGACGTGATGAGCGTGAAGATGATGATGGGACGCAACAGGGGGATCGTGATGCGCAGCGCGGCCTGGACGGCGCTGGCGCCGTCGGTGCGCGCCGCCTCGAGCACCTCGTCGGGGATCGACTGCAGGCCCGCCGTGTACAGGAGCATGTTGTAGCCGAACCACTGCCAGGCCAGCACCGCTGACACCAGCACCTGCGAGAGCAGGGGGGAGCCGAGCCAGTTGATGGGATGGTTGACGATATGCAGCATCGTCATCACCCTGTTGACAGCGCCGGTCTGCCAGTCGAAGAGCAGGCTGAAGAGGACGCCGATAGTCACCGGGGTCACAATATTCGGGAAGTAGAAGACGGCGCGGAAGGCATGTTTGCCGCGCACCCACTTTTCGTTCAGCACAAGCGCGAGTGTCAGCGCCAGCAACAGCTCCGGGACGATCGACATGATCCAGATGAACAGTGTGTTGGTGATGGATTTGTAGAAGAAGCTGTCAGCGAACAGGCGCCGGTAGTTCGCCCAGCCCACGAAGGTCGGGGCGCTGAACCCATCCCAGTGCGCGAAGCTGAGGTATAGCGAGTAGAGGATGGGATACAACTGGAAGACCGCGAAGACGACGAAGAAGGGAGCGATGAAGAGGTAGCCGAACGCGGCCCGGTTGACGCGGCGGCGCGCCATACCCCGGCCACGAGCAGAGTCCGTTCCGCTGGATATTCGCTGGATCATGCTCCCCCCGAGCGACGTTGCGCAGCCCTCGTAGCCTGTCAAGCGATCTTTAGAGACGTTCACCGGGAGCGTGGGCGCCCGCCGCGCCGCTTGCCCGCTTCGTTTCGTCGCCTATTGCGCTGCCCCCGTGCCGTGAACCATGGCAAAGCCATGTCGTTCTCGGGGTTAGGACGGTTGGGGTAGGGGCGTATTGCATACGCCCCTACCCCGGAGACACCCGCGAGATCGAGAACTGTATGGCTCTGCGACCAAGGCGGTCAGGAAACGCTAATCTCGGGATACTTGGATTGGACCTGCTGCTTCAGCGCGGCGAAGGCGGCGCTGTTCGGTTGTCCGGTGCGGATCATGTCAGACACGACGCTGCCGAACGTGGACAGGATATCTTCCCCATACTTGTCAGGGCGCTGCGGCGGGATGCCGGCCGCGATCGAGTAATAGGTCGTGAGGACGGGCTGGCTACCGAACAACGGGACTTTGAACGAGTTTTCGTTGCTGGTGAAGACCGAGCGCAGGGCCGGCATATTGAGCGTTTGTTTCAGGTTGTAGTTCTGCCACACCGGGCTGGCGATGAACTTCACGAACTCGTAGGCCAGCGCCTTATTGCTGGAGCCGGTGTAGATGGCGCGGTACGTGCCGCCGGAGTAGTAGGGGAGCGGCGCCTTGGCGACGCCCCATTTGCCCGCCCCTTTTTTGGGGTCGATGAAGATGCCGCCCGCCCACGATGGCCAGCCGAACATGATCACGCTGCCGTTGTTCCAGGCCGAGCCCCAGGCCGGGGAGAACGGATCGAACTTGGCGTCAATGCCGCCGGCGCGGATTGCGCGCTCCGTGTCCAGCACGCCGTTCCAGCGCGGGTCGATATTGAGTTTGCCGTTGACTACCCAGGGCTGCATCGAGTACTGAGCGATCTGGAAAGCGTCGCTATAGTGGGCCAGCAGATGGACCTTGCCGTTGCTGCGGCTCGCCACTTGCTTGCCCAACGCGATGATAGAACCCCAATTGGACACCTTCTTGGAGACGACGGCAGGGTCGTCGCTGCCGAGATAGGTCCGGGCCAGATCGCGCTGGTACCAGAAGCCGCCGGGCGACGAGTTATCCGTCACCGCGCGGATCTTGCCGTTGGAGTCGCGCCCCAGCGCCGTGGCGTAGGGAATGTAGTCCTTGACCAGCGCCTCCGCTCCCATGGCCGACATGTCCACCGGGAAGGGGCTGTCGAGGTACTTGCCGATGTACGATCGCTCGAGGTCGAAGATGTCGGGCGCGTCCTGATGTGTCTGCAGGGCCAGGCGCATCTTGGTTTCGTAGCTGGCGCCGGGGAAAACCTTCACGTCCACGGTTACACCCGGATTGTGTTGCATGAACTGCTGCGCCATCAACTGGACCTGGGAAAAGAACGTCCAGATCACCAGATGGCCGGACAGGCGCGTGGCTGCGGCCGCCTCGCCGCTGCTAAGGGCCATCGCGGCCGGGGCGGCGAGGGCCGCAGCCGCCAGTGCGCCGCCGCGCCGCAAGGTCTCTTTGCGGGTTATCGTCCCCGCCGCATCCGTCGTATCGTCAGAATGTCGAACGTCGTCCAGGATGCCTCTCTCTCGTATGTTAAGAGTCGGAGCGGCGCTGCTGGCCGCTCCACCCGTACCAGATACTCATCGCCTCGTGTTCCGCTAATACACGAGATGGGAACCTTCCCATATAAGACGGCTTGAGGCCAGTATAGCCAGGCAACCCACAGCCTGTCAATAGGTGCGAGCCGCCGTCCGCAGATCTGCGCATTGCCGACCTGACCGTAAAAGGTCATAACCGGGGACAGACCTTTTACGGTCGGTTACGGTTGTGCGGCGCTCACAATCGTGGGGCGCGTCACCGATCGACGAGCAGTGATGCGGCTGGCGAAGGGACTGTGATACCATTGTTGGGAAGCTGCCCATATTTAGACGAGGCGGCGAGGGATGGGCGTATCGATCATCGACGTGGCGCGGCGCGCGGGCGTGAGCAAATCGACCGTCTCGCGCGTCCTGACTAACGCGGCCTCGGTCCGCCCGCACACGCGCGCCAGGATCGAAGCGGCGATGCGGGACCTCGAGTACCGGCCCAACGCCCTCGCCCGCGGCCTCGTCCATGGCCACACCCATACCCTGGGCCTGGTCGTCATTGACCTGCTCAATCCGTTTTTTGGGCTGCTCACGCGCGGTGTTGAGGAGGCGGCTTAGGAGCGGGGGTACAACGTGCTGATTCGGAGACAGCGCGGGCAGCGTCATCCGCCAACGCGCCTGCCTGGCCATGCTCGCCGAGCGTCGCGTGGATGGCCTGCTGGTCGCGCCGTTCGGCGCGCGGGGCGAAGAACTGGCGGGGATACAGGCCGCCGGACTGCGCACCGTGCTGGTGAACTCGACGATCGATGATGATGCCGCGCTCTCGTCCGTCGGCGTCGACAACGCGCGCGGCGGATACCTGGCGGCCCACCACCTGCTCGCGCTCGGCCACCGCCGCATCGGCTTCCTCGGCGATGCGCACACGGTTGAGAGTTGCCGGGAACGCCTGAGCGGCTATCGCCGTGCGCACCAGGACGCGGGTATCGCGGACGATCCCCGGCTCGTCGTGGAGGACCTGGACGGCATGGAGGCCGTCCGCGTGGCGGTGCAACGTTTGCTGGCGCTGCCGCGGCCCCCGACGGCGATCTGCGCCGTCAACGACCAGTTTGCCATCGCCACCCTGCAGGCGCTCAGCCTCCTCGGGCGGCGCGTGCCGGACGATGTGGCCCTGGTCGGGTACGACGACATCCCCGTCGCGGCGTGGCTCAGCGTCCCTCTGACGACGGTGGCGCAGCCCAAGGAGGAGCAGGGACGCCTCGCCGCCAACCTCCTGATCGACGGGGTCGAGCGCCCCGACGCGCCGATCCAACGCGTCGTCCTGCAGCCGCGCCTCGTGGTACGACAGTCGTGCGGGGCGCTCCCGCGGCCCGGCGCCGCAGCGCAGGCAGGCATAACCGCACCAGTACGAGTAGAGGAGAGACGAAGAGGATGATCGAGTTGTTGCCTGGATTCTGGCTCGCGTCGCACCCCACGCTCACGCATCCCTGGGACGCCAGCGCCTATTTTATCCCCGGCGAGGAGCCGACGTTGATCGACTGCGGGGGCGCCCTGGGCTACCCGGCGCTGAAGCGCGCGTTGGCGCAACAGGGCGTCCAACCGCGCGACATCCGCCGGGTCATCGCTACGCACGGACACTGGGACCACGTGTCCGGGATGGCCGCCTTACGCGCGGAGAGCGATGCCCAGCTGTACATCCACGCGGCGGACCGCCCGCAGGTCGAGACCGGCGACGATGACCTGACCTCCGCCTTTCTCTACGGCGAGCCGTTCCCGCCCCTCGCCGTCGACGGGACGCTGGAGGACGGGGCGCTGCTCGACATCAACGGCTTCCGCGTCGCGATCCATCATACGCCCGGCCATTCTCCCGGCAGCGTGTGCCTGCTGGTGGAGGGCGATGGGACCGCGCTGCTGGTGGCGGGGGACACGCTCTGGGCTGGCTTCCACCCGCGCGTGCGCTCGAACATCGAGCATTGGCAACGCTCGCTGGATAAGCTCATTGGCCTGCGCTTCGACCTGCTGACCACGGGCCACGGCCCGCCCCACCTGATCGACCACGCGCCGGAGGTGGTGCGCGAAGCCCGTCTCCAGCTCGGCGTGTATTACCATCCCTGGTTCAAACCGTTCTACGAAACCTTCCGGTATTCGTGACGAGCCGTTCCATCGGTCATGGGTCCACCGCGTAGATAATCCAAACTAGAAAGGCGACGGCGTGAAAAGGCAAACCCTGCACATGATCGGTAACGCGCACCTGGACCCGGTCTGGCTCTGGCGTTGGCAGGAAGGCTTCCAGGAGACCAAGGCCACGTTTCGCTCTGTACTGACCTTGATGGACGAGTCGGACGACTTCGTGTTCACGTCGAGCTCGGCCGCCCTCTACGAGTGGGTCGAGCGCAACGACCCCGACCTGTTCGCCGGGATCAAGCGGCGCGTCGCCGAGGGGCGCTGGGAGATCGTGGGCGGCTGGTGGATCCAGGCGGACTGCAACCTGCCGTCGGGCGAGTCGTTCGCGCGCCAGGGCCTCTACGGGCAGCGCTACTTCAAGGAGAAGCTGGGGGTCACGGCGACGGTTGGCTACAGCGTCGACAGCTTCGGTCATCACGCCATGCTGCCGCAGATCTTGCACAAGAGCGGGCTCGATAGCTATATCTTCATGCGCCCGCAGCCCCACGAGCAGGGCCTGCCGGCGCGCCTGTTCTGGTGGGAATCCGACGATGGGTCGCGCGTGCTGACCTTCCGCATCCCGTTCGAGTACCAGACCTGGGACGGCGCCTTCGCGCAGCACGTGCGCCTGTGCGCGTCCGAACTCGCGGCGCCCGTCGACGAGGTGATGTGTTTCTACGGCGTCGGCAACCACGGAGGCGGGCCAACGCGCGAGAACCTGGAGGCGATCCGCGCCCTGGCGCGCGACCCCGCCATGCCCGCCCTGACGCTGAGCACGCCGGGGCGTTTCTTCGCCCGCGTCCGCGCCCGAGACCTCCCTATCCCCGTCGTCCACGACGAGCTGCAGCACCACGCCAGCGGCTGCTACGCCGCCCACTCCGGCATCAAGCGCTGGAACCGCAAGGCCGAGGTCCTGCTGGTCAGCGCGGAGCGCTTCTCCACGCTGGCCCTGCGCCTGACCGGCCAGCCCTACCCGGACGACTTCGCGCACGCCTGGAAAGGCGTGCTGTTTAACCAGTTCCACGACATCCTGGCTGGTACCAGCATCGAGCCGGCCTACGACGATGCCCACGACCTCTACGGCGAGGCCATGGCCATCGCCGCGCGCAACCTCAACGACGCGCTGCAGTCGATCTCCTGGCGCGTCAACATCGTGCAAGACGAAGGAGGATACGACATCCCGATCGTCGCTTTCAATCCGCACGCCTGGCCGGCGCGCGTCCCGGTCGAGGTGGAGATCGGACGCCTGCCGGACGACGCGTCGCTGGTGGACGACGCGGGCGCGCCCGTCCCCATGCAGCTCGTGCGCAGCCTCGCCACGGTCAGCGGGGGCCGCCATCGAGTGCTTTTCATGGCCGACCTGCCCTCTTTTGGCTATCGCACCTACCGCCTCGTCGCGCGGCACGCCCCCGCCGTCGTCCCGCTCACGACCTCCACGCGCAGGGTGAGCGGCGAGGCGCCCCCCGATCCGCCGAGCGGCGAGGCGCCCCCCGATCCGCCGAGCGGCGAGGCGCCCCCCGATCCGCCGAGCGGCGAGGCGGGCGCCGCTGCGGGCGACGCCGCGCCCCCTGACCCGTCGGGCGACGACGACACCTACACCCTCGAGAACGGCCGCTTCCGGCTGCGCGTCGACCCGGCCTCGGGCTGTATCGTCAGCCTCTACGACAAGCGCGCGCGCTTCGAGGTCCTGCGCGGCGAGGGCTTGCGGGCGGTTGTGCTCGCCGACCCCAGCGACACCTGGGGCCACGGCGTGACGCGCTTCGACCATCCGGCCGGGGAGTTCGCCGTGCGGTCGGTGCGGCGCATCGAGCACGGGCCGGTCCGCTCGACGCTGCGCGTGGAGAGCGTTTACGATGCGTCGCGGCTGGTGCAGGAGGTCATGCTGTACCGCGACCTGGAGGTGATAGAGGTCCGCATCACGGTCGACTGGCGCCAGCAGTTCGAGGCGCTCAAGCTGCGCCTGCCGCTGAACCTGTCGCGTGGCATGAAAGCGACCTACGAGATCCCCTACGGGCACATAGACCGCCCCACCGACGGCGAGGAAGAACCGGGGCAGAGTTGGATCGACCTGACCGGCGTGGCGCGCGGCACGGATGACCTCTATGGCCTGAGCATCCTGAATGATGGCAAGTACAGCTTCGACGTTCACGGCCACGAGTTGGGCCTGACCGTGCTGCGCAGTCCGATCTACGCCCACCACACTCCCTACGTTCCCCGCCCCGACGAGGAATACTCCTTCATCGACCAGGGCCTGCAACAGTTCACCTACGGCCTCGTGCCGCACCAGGGAGGCTGGGAGGAGGCGGGGACGGTACGCCGCGCGGCCGAGCTCAACGCGCCTCCCATCGCGCTCCTGGAGACGTATCACGCGGGGCCGCTCGGCCTCGCGGGGTCCTACCTCACCGTCGATCAGGAGAGCGTCGTGGTGGACGCGCTCAAGCGGGCGGAAGACGCCGACGGCGTCGTAGTGCGCTGCCACGAGACGGCGGGCCGCGCTGTCAGGGCGACGCTGCGCCTCCCGCTATGGGATAGGACCATCGAGGCTGACTTTGCGCCGTGCGAGCTCAAAACGTTCCATCTCCCCGACGACCCCGCGCTGCCCGTGCGCGAGGTGAGCCTGATCGAGTGGGACCTGTAGGGGTTAGCGGCTTGACCACGCCTTTGATCCGCGTCGCATGGCAGGGGCCAGCTCACGAGCCTGCGACTAAAGTCCATAGGAGTGGGCAGGTGTAAGGCGTCACGTTCGCTGCGCCGATTGCAAGTGTGATAGGGCGGGAAACGTCACGTTCGGTGCGCCAATCTTGCAGAAACGTCGAGAGTGCGTACTTGACGTTGGTGTCCGAGCGGATAGGCACGGAACGCGGTGCAGGGACAATTGCTCGACCTCGTGCGGAGCACGATACACGCCACAAATGCAGTTCATCAGGACGCGGCAGCGCGGCGCCCTTCCACTCTTCAGCACGCTACCAACGTCAAGTACGCACTCTCGAAACGTCACGTTCGGTGCGCCGATCCGCACCGGGGGTGTCTGTCGTCACCGGCGTCGTTGGGGTGGTGCAAGGCTGTATTCACACTTAGAAAGAGGGACGGGGAGGCAGGACGAGGGGCTGGGAGGAGGATGGCGCAACGAACGTGACGGCTTACATCCCGAACCCGGTGCTGGCCGAAGGCTTGTTGGATCGTCTGCTCAATAGCGCCCACACGCTCACGCTGCTGGGCCGCAGCTACCGGCGGCGTCAGCGCCCCGGCCCGACAGGGACGGAGGCGCGATGACGCACGACACAGGCCGCTCCACCGGGCGGAGAAAGAGCGCGGGCCAGGAAGAGGGGAAGCTTCGTCCGTTCGAGGCGCTCACGCATCATGGTCAAGCGCGCCGTTTGCGTCATCTCGCTGGCGCGGCGCTGGGGGACTACCCCATCCAGGCCGCGCGGATCGCATTGCTACAATACGAGGACAACGCGGTGTATCGGGTCACGACCACTGCGGGCGAACGGTTCATCTTACGCGTGGGCGCGGCGGAGGGCCATGGGGTGGCGGAGCAGCGCGCGGAACTGCGGTGGCTGGCCGCCCTCGGGCGCGACACCGACCTGGCCGTGCCCATGCCGGTCCCGACGACGTGCGGCGCGTCCCTGACGATGGTGGAGGGCGGGGGCGTCCCGGAGTCGCGCCCCTGCGTGCTGTTCCGCTGGGTCCCGGGGCGATCACCCACGGGGGCGGTGCGGCCGGAGGTGGTGGCGCGCATCGGCGCGGTGACGGCCCAGTTGCACCGACAGGCCGAGCGCTTCGTGCCGCCCCCGGATTTCGTGCGCCCCTCGTGGGGATGGGAGCGGTTGTTCGGGGCGTCATCCGCGCTAGCCAGGGCGTCCCTCCCCGCGCATGAGCGAGGCATCGTGATCACCACGGGTGCTCGTGTCCAGGAGGACCTCGGCGCGCTCGGCACAGGGGAGCAGGTGTGGGGGCTCACGCACGCGGACCTGCATCGCGGCAATGTCCTGATCGGCCATGGGCGCGTCGGGGTCATCGACTTTGACGATTGCGGCTGGGGTTACTATCTCCTGGACGTGGCCACCTTCCTCAGTTCGTTGCGCCGGGTTGTGAGCGACACGCCGACCTACGCGGCCTTGCGCACGGCCTATGTAGCTGGCTACGCGGAGGTTCGCGCGCTGCCAGCCATGCTCGACGCGCGTCTAAGGACGTTCGCAGTCCTGCGCGACATGGTCATCGTCAACTGTATCCTTGGCTCGACGAACGCACAGGTGCAGCACTGGGGCCTGCACGCGTCGCAGGGATCATGCACGACCTAGAGGGGTATCTGGCAGGGAACATTCCTGCCAACATTTGAGACGATGGGTGGCAAATTCTCGGGGTCTCCGGCACTTCTGGTGATGCGGAAAGGGCCGAAAAACCGGTTGCTCAAGCGCATCTTGTCGCTCTGGTGACCCGCATTACTAAGTCTCGGCTATATGCGGAATGAGGTGTTGAGAACGGGGCGGCTGCATTACCATATCTTGTAGTGCAGAGACAAATACGCACAACAGGTAGCGATTGATAGTGCCGACCAGTCCTCACCAGAAGTGATACCGCTGGCAAATTCCTGGAAGGGCCAAAGTGCCCGAATTAGCGCCAGTAAATCGCCCGCCTTCCTCGTCGCTTATAGCCCTCGCAGGAGTCTTGGCCCGAATAAGCAGAGGGCTGCCAGAATTTGCCAGCGGTATCAGAAGTGCCGGAGACCCAATTCTCGCGATCATTGACACACCAGCGTGTCTGAGTGTGAGTGCCAGCCACGTCTAGGACGGCGCGCAGCCGTGACGGGAGACAGACAGCATAAGGGGCAGGCCCGCCGGCGTCCCCACAACGGTTGACCTACCCCCTATCCATCGCCAAGATAGCAGCGTCGTGACCGCACAGCATGATGTAAAACTCACCTTCGCGCTGGCGTGCCGGACAAGGGCGGGTCGAGCGCGCATGAGACACGCCGGGATGGGCCATTCCGGCGCTAGGGCGCGACTGCGCCATGGGCTGAAACGTCCGCGGTTCGGACCTGTCTATTCAGGGTCGTCACCACCGCAAGGCCGAGGACGACGGCGGAGAAGATGAGCGCGGTGGCCGCCCCGCCAGCTTTCTCTAAGAGGACGCCTGTCCCGGCTGCCCCGATTGGTTCGCAGGCGTGGGCGAGCAGGCGGAACGCGCTGTTGACGCGCCCCTGGAGATGGTCGGGGATCAGGCTGAGGCGATAGCCCAGTTGCACGGCGTTGGCGCTCGGTCCTATGACAGACATGCCCGCCACGACGAGGCCGAGCAGCAACGGATTGGGGGCGAGGGCCAGGCACGGCCACAGGAGCGCCTCCACCCACAACGAGGTGATGGTCACCTGCCCGAAGCTGAACCGGCGCTGGATGAAGGGGGCGAGGAACGCGCCCGCGACGCCGCCGACACTACCGATGGAAAAGATCAGGCCGATCAGGGCGGGCGACGCGTGCTGATGGCGGGCGAGCACGATGATGACCAGGGCCTGGCCGACCCCGACGCCACGCAGACCGCTGATGAGGAAGGCCATGTAGCGGATGAGGGGCTGCCGCCAGAGCCAGGCGACGCCCTCGGCGATCTCGGCGCGGAGGTGGCGCGGCCGCGCTGTCCGCTGCTCCTGGAACGGCACGCGGATGAGGGTGAGCGAGAGCACGGAGGCCGCGTACGACAGGGCGTCGGCGAGGAAGGGAACCGTCCGCCCGGCGGCCTGGTAGAGGAAGCCGCCCACGGACGGCGCGAGGATCGCCGCGGCGATGTTGCCCCCCGTGTTCTGCGCGCTGGCGTCGGCCAACTGCTCACGGGGCACGACGCGCGGCAGGGCGGCGACCTGCGCGATGCTGAAGAAGACGTAGAGCGAGGACTCGACGGCAGTCGTGGCGTAGAGTTGCCACACGGTGAGGCGGCCGACGGCGGCCGCGATCGGGATGGTGACGAGACTCAGCGCCCGCCCTGCGTCGCAGAGCATCATCACGCGCTTGCGGTCCCAACGGTCGATGAGGGCGCCGGCGGGCAAGGCGACGATGAGATAGGCGACGGCGCCCACCGAACCGGCGACGCCGGCCAGCACGGGTGAATTGGTGAGGGCGAGGATGAGGAGTGGCGCGGCGAGGCCAGAGATGCCGCTGCCGAGGTCGGACACGAGTTGGCCGCCCCAGAGCAGCATGTAGGCGCGGTTGCGCCACAGGGAGCGGGCAGGCGTCGCGTTATCGAGCGCGGCGGCCTGCGTAGCGTCGTGCTCGGGCCTCATCGTTCGGCCTCCCTGTCCGTCTCGGTCACGCCGAGGAATGAGAGGAGACGGTCATTCAGTGCGGCGAGGGCGGATACCCGCAAGCTGAAGGTGTCGTTCCCGCGGCTCCGGTCATGGATGCGCACCAGACCGGCCGCGCGCAAGGCAACCAAATGATAATGGACCGTACTCTTGGGGATGCCCGCCCAGGCCACGATCGCACCGAACGACTGCGGCCCCGTCGCGAGGAACCGCAAGAGGCGCAGCCGCGTGTCATCGGCGAGGGCATGGGTCATCCGGCGCAGGGCGGGCGGCGGCTCGTCCGATCCGGGCAGGAGCGCGTCCGTCGCATACTGGAACAGGCGCGCCCGGTGATAGGCGAACGTGAGATTCCAGGGGCGGTAGTGATATTGGGGGATCAGGAGGGCGCGGTCGAGGTCCGGCACAGGCTCCAAATACACGCCGCTCGTCGCGGCTTCGACGACGGTATCCGATGCGGCCGTGCCGAGCAACGCGCGTTTGGCTGCGGCGTCGGCTGCTAGGCCGGCGAGGATCGCGGGATCGAGATGGCGGAAGTATTGCTCGTCCCACGCGGCGAGCAACGGCCCAATGTGGCTGTGCAGTGCGCCAAGATCGCGGGGTAGCCAGGGAGCATTTGTCGGGACAAAGGGCGCGACGCACGCGTAAATATCGCCCACAGACAAACCTTCTAGCCAGCGCAAGAAAGCGTGGGTCGTGTCTTTGGTCGGGCATTGCCACACGAGGATGTCGAGGACCGGCTTACCAGGCACCTCACGCAGGCCACCCACTGTCTTGGCGAACGTCGGGTCGAGCGTCTCGCGTACGCGAGCGGCCCAGCCGGTCCCCAGTTCCAACGTCTTATAGGCTTGACGATTGAGGTAGGCCTCAAGACTGACCACAAGCTCGTAGGCGGGGGCCATGTCGATCTCTACTCGATACATAATCTTTCAGCTTTTATCGAACGAAGAATAGTTCAATAATAGCTGAACAAGGAGTGAGGTGCAAGGCATGGAGGCCGTATCGGTGGTGGCGTGTGGCAAGGCCCCGGTAGCTGGGCGGCTACCGGGGTCCGAGGCGGTGGGTCCTGGCGTCGGTGTCGGCGGGGGGGCCGGGGGCGGGGGTTCGGGGACTGGCGCGGTGGGGCGCGCTGAGAGGCGCGCCAGCCCGCGCGTGCGCTGGCGCGGCAGGGGCGCTCCTGAGCGTTCCTGGGGCGTTGTAGCGGCCGTGGGCGGGCGGTGGGGCCGTGCGGGGGCGTGGGGTGTCCTCTGCCCGTGTGGCCCTGGCGGGGCACCTGGGGGCCGTGGGCGCGTCGCGCGCCGTGGTGGGGGGCGTGGTACGTGCTGCGGCCTCTCCCCCTCACCCTGCGGCAAGGAAAGCGATGACCACGATGCCCAGCACGACCCCGATGAGCGCGGGGCCGCTGATCCGTTCATGGTAGACGAGGACGCCAAGCAGGACCGTCCCGATGCCCGAAAGGACGGCGGCCACAATGAAGCCCTTCCCTATCCCGACGCCGGCGCGCAGGGCACAGAGCCAGGCGACGTTGGCGGCGATGAAACCGAGGATGGAGAAGGCGGCGGTACTGAATCGCCCCTGGAGGGCGAACTGCTTGGCGCAGACGTTAGCGGCGAGTTCGGCCACAACGAGAAGCAGGATGAAGGAGGCCCACTTGGGGATCATAGGCGCTCTGGCGGCGACAGCATGGCTTCTATCCTAAGTGATCTTGAGCGCGTGTACCGGCCAATACCCGCCGGCCGCCACGCGCGCCATGGTGGCGGCCGGGGCGGCCGGCGTCGGACGCCGGCGCTCCGGGGGCGAACAGGCGCTGCGGGGCGTCTGCAGGAAGCGAGCGCGGGCCAGGGCAGGGGCTGCTGGCGCTGGTGTGAGGCGTTGTAGGCGCGACGAGTTGGGCCGGCGCTCCGGAGCGGGAGGCTGCGGCTGCGGCATCGTGTAGGGGCTGTAGTATCCGTTGGCAGGCGGTGGAAACGTTGTGTCCCTACGGCCTAGGGGTGCCCCTGGTGCCCCTGGACGTGGGCGCGCGCGAGTGAGGAGGAGTTGCGGGCCTCGGCGCGGCTAGTCAGAGCGGCGCGAGCGCGGGGGCGTTAAGGGGTTATGTATTGCTAGCGGGGAACAACACGAGAGGGGCTGTCGCGTGGTTGCCCGGGACACATTTTGTCGTATCCGACAGACGTGGTACCGTGCGGATACGGGTGCTCCGCATACAGAGACAGAGAAAAGGACGCGTCATGCGCCTAATGCGCCTATCTATGACCAAGAAACGGGCCAGTGGCGCGCTCGTTCTCAGCGCCGTTCTTGTCGTGATCCTTGTCCAGTCGTGGCTCGACGGTCATAGCGCGGCGACGGATGGGGGGACTATTGCGCTCAGCGCTGCCCCGTATGACCTGACGACCGACCCGCTGTCTGGTCGTCTCTTCATTTCGACCGCCACCACCGCGTCGCCGTCCTCGCTCCTAGCCGCCGCGCGGGTGGCCGTGATCGATCGCCGGACGCGCGAGGTCGTCGCCATGGTCCCCGTCGGCGTCAACGCCGGCTCCATTGTGGTAGACATGCGCGCTCACCGGGCTTTCGTCCTTAACCCGAGCGTCACGGTCAACAACGGCGCGCCAAGGGGGGGCGTCACAGTGCTCGATACCGCGCGCTTGCGGGTCGTACGGACTATACTACTTGCCGGTCAAGTCGGCCAATCGGAGGGTCTCGCGCTCGACCTGCCGACAGATCACCTCTTCGTCACGGACGCCCAGAGCAACACGGTCAGCATGCTCGATGCGGCCACGGGGGTCGTTGTGCGGCGGATCGCGGTGGGGCGCATCCCGGCCTCGCTCGCGGACGACGCCACGACGGGCCATGTCTTTGTCACCAATCAAGGCGGCAACTCGTTAGGCATGCTCGATGCGCGCTCCGGTCGCGTCCTGCGTATCGTGCCGGTGGGGCGCACCCCCGCGCGCGTCGTGGTCGACGCGCGGCGGCACCGCGTCTTCGTCGGCAACTACCAGGGGGCGAGTGTGAGCATGGTGGACACACGGAGCGGGCGCGTGCTGGCCACGACGGGCGTGGGCGGCGCACCGAACGATATGGCGCTCGATCCGCACAGCGGCCACCTCTTCGTCGTCGTGCAGAGCGCGAACACCGTCGGCCCTGGGAGCGTGGCGATGCTGAACGCGACGAGCGGTCGCCTGCTCGGCACCGTCCTACGCGGGGTCTTCCCGATCGGGATCGCGGCGGACGCGCGGCGCGGACGCGTCGTGGTCACCATGGTCGGTCCGCTCGACAGCCGAGGGAATCCGGCCCATCGGGGGACAGCTTACATCCTTGAGGGGCGAACCGGGCGCGTGCGGCGCACCATCGTCGTCGGGCTCGCCCCCTACAATGTGGCCGTCGATGACCGCGCGGGCCAAGCCTTCGTCGCCAACGCGGGCCACGATGCGCCCGTCGCCGATCCATGGGCGTGGGTGCCGCAGGGCCTGCGACGGTGGCTGTCGGTGCTGCCTCAACCCCAGACGCGGGGCGCGCCTGGGAGCGTGACCATCGTCGATCTAACGCGCTGAGCATGATAGATGTAAGACACCCTGCCACGAGGCGATCGTGGCGCGGTGTCTGGGGGACGCGCTGACCGCGGCGCTGGACGCGCTGGAAGAGGGCGACGTGGCGGGGGCGTCCGACGCGTTCGGGCGCGCGTGGCTAGATGCCTACGGCATGGACGATGTGGACGCTACCATCACCCATGTCGTGGGGACGTTCAACGCGGCTTTCTAGCGGTAGACTAATGGGGCGTCGCCCGGAGCTGCGCGGGCGCGGGCTGTGTCCCGCCGTGGCCAGGCGATGCGAGCGGGCCGCCGGTGTGCCTGCTGCCGATTGCGCGGCTGCCGGCCGGCCCCTCGATACGGCGCGGGGGTGAGCCTGCCACGCCGCATCGGCGCTGCGCTGCCACGCCGAAACGACTTTCCCTCGACATACGTGCGTAAGTTGACTTACGTACGTATGTGTGCGATGCTACCAGAGTAACGGGAGGCGGAAGGAGGGACGCCATGCCGATGAGCGCCACGCGGCGCAAGGTGGAGATTCCGGCTGAGTTGTATGAGGCCGTCGCGCAGGCGGCTGCCGATGTCGGCATGCCCACTGCCACCTATGCCAGCGCGCTGCTGTGGGAGGCGCTACAGCGCCGGCGGCGTGATCTCGCCCCGTCCTATCCCTTCCAGGGCAAGAAGCCCTACCAGCGCCGCGGGCAGACGCCTGCGGATGCGGATAGAGCGGACACACCCGATCCGCGGGGGGATAGCACGCGGCGGCCCGCATAGGGCACGCGTCGCTGGAGGGGGCGAGGGGCGATGGTTACGGAGGACCTACCACCACCGACGCGGCCACGGACGGTCTGGCGCAACGCGGACTTCCTGCTGCTCTGGAGCGGCCAAGCCGTGTCCACGCTGGGCAGCAATGTCTCACGGTTGGCGCTGCCCCTCTTGGTGCTCGCGCTCACCCACGCCCCAGCCCAGGCCGGCCTGATCTCAGCCCTCCAAACGCTCCCGTACCTCGTCTTCGGCCTCCCCGCTGGCGCCCTGATCGATCGGTGGGATCGCAAGCGGGTCATGATCTCCTGCGACATCGCGCGGGCCGTCGCCTACGGCTCCATCCCCCTGGCCTACGCGGTGGGCCAGGTGAGTAGCGCGCTGCTCTACGGGGTCGCCCTCGTCTCGGGCACGGCCTTCGTCTTCTTCAACATTGCCCAAGTCGCCGCCCTGCCGCGCGTCGTCCCCGTCGCGCAGCTCCCCCAGGCCAACGCGCTCAACGCGTCGGCCGAGTCCGCCGCGACCCTGATCGGACCCGGGCTCGCCGGCTTCATCATCAGCCTGGCGCGGACCACCGTCATTGGCGCCGTCCTGGCTTATCTGCTCGACAGCCTGTCATACCTCGCGTCCGTTATCTCGCTCGGCTTCGTCCGCACACCGTTCCAGGCCGAGCGCACGACGGTCGCGGGCCGGTCACTGCGCGCGGAGATCGCCGAGGGGCTCCGGTTCCTCTGGGCCGAGCCCCGGCTGCGCGCTATCGCTCTGCTCACCCTCAGCGTTAACGTCTTCTTCGGCCCCGTTTACCTCGCCGTCATCGTCCTGGCGGAGGGGCCGCTCCATGCGGATGCGCGCACGCTCGGCCTCATCTTCAGCGTGAGCAGCGTCGGCGGCCTGGCCGGCGCCGCCGGCGCACCCTGGCTCAAAGCGCGGCTCCGCTTCGGTCAGATCATCATCGGGTCGATTGTGCTGTGGACCCTGGCCACGGCGCTGCTGGCCGCGGCCAACTCGCTGGCGATGGTCGTCGTGGGGCAGGCGGTCGTCAGCCTGACGCTCCCGATCTACAACGTGGCGGTCATCTCCTATCGCCTCGCGCTCACGCCCGACGCGCTACAAGGGCGGGTCAACAGCGTGGCCCGGCTCCTGGCGCTGGCCGGGTTGCCTGCGGGCACCGCGATCGGCGGCGTCCTCCTGGGACCGTTGGGACCACGCACCGAACTGTGGCTTGTCGCGCTGGGCATTGGCGTGAGCGCCCTCGCGGTGGGCGGCACAGGACTGCGCCGCGCATAACGGCCAGGGCGCGGGCACAAGGGTATCGCTATTGTCCAGCATGACCCCGTGCAAGCATTTGTTGATCGAAGTCGATGAGGGGGGCGTCGTGGACTTGTCCTCATGACTGGATACTGTTGGTAAATGCGCTTTTGGCCCGCCTTGTCTGCTGAGCGTACGCCTGACGCCGTGTCAGCTATCTCCCGAAGTAGGCCCTGCGAAAGGATTTACCAACAGTATCATGACTGGGGCTCTTGCGCATATGTAAGTTTTCACATTAGGTGCGCGGGTTCCACCCTTACATCGAGGCCTTAAACCATATTAGGCGCGCCGAAATTTCCACATTAGGTGCGCCGATCCTGCAGAATGGTCACATTAGGTGCGCCAATCGGCACAGAATGTGTCTGTTGTCGCCGGCATCGCGGGGGTGGTGCGGGGCTGTTTTCACGCTCAAAAGGAGGGATATGAGGGTGCGGGTGGAGGATGGCGCAGCTAATGTGACCATTCTGGCGCAGCTAATGTGACCAACGGCGCACTTAATCTGACGCCTTACACCAGCAGCGTCAAGTGTTCGGGGTCTTGCGCATATAACGTGAATAGAGTCTCGCGAGGGTGACGATGGCACCGCCGGCGCTGCCCTCTCAGGTGTGGTGTACTCCCGTTTCGGCCGGCTTTCCTGGCAGGTGCCTTGCGTACCCCACCCCTTTCACGTTATATGCGCAAGACCCATGACCGTTGTCTTCCTTGGGGCGCGCACCTTGCGCATCGAGATGTGTAGAAATGCAGATGCGCTTTCACACAGGTTGAGCACCCTACGCCCTACTTTCACCCCATCGGCCTCAATGCGCCGGACTTCTTAAAGGTGAGGGGTGGGGCGTGGGGAGAGTGCGCGCCCCATCACGGACAAGCGTCATGGCTCTTGCGCATATAACGTGAATTGAGTTTCGGCTCCATGGACTCGACGCCGTGAAAGCGAGGCAATGTTCCCGACAGCGACCATTTACGGTCATGACGTCCCTTGCCTGACCAAGCCGTTTTCACGTTATATGCGCAAGACCCAGCGTCATGTGATCAGGTCCACGACGGACAACCAGACCGCGGGCGTGGACGCACTCAGCCTATTCTCTATAATGCAACGATTCGGTAAAGTAAAAGACTAATTGCGCCGTAAGTATCGCCGCACTGATGCGTCTTTAGGAGTATCGGGGTTGCGGCAAGAGGGCACGGCCCCGCGCTGGGTCGCCGTAGCGTTCCCCCGCTGGGCGACGCCCGCGCGTACACGCACGCAGGGAAGGAGGCAGCAACAAGACGGCTGTGCGCGGCTCACGGGCGGGCACGCTCTCGTCGCGCGTCACACAGCCGGCGGTCAGCGAGAGGACGACGACCTCTCGTGTCCCAGATACCCTGTTGGACGCAGTTCAGCGCCCCTACAACATGGCGCCCCCCTCATCCTAAGGAATACGCAATGTCTCGGTCTTTATCCGTGCGACGGACTTCACTGTCGCTGCTTGTCTGTACCCTGGGTATAGCCCAGCTTGGCCCCCTGTTCGGCGCCCCCGCGCGTGCCGCCGGACCGAGCGGCGCGGGGGCGCAGGACGCGTCCTGCGCCCCCGCGCCGCTCGGTCCGGCAAGCCCCTACAACGCCTTCATCCTCGGCGATGCGACGCAATCCAACGCCGACGCCGAGGGCCTCGTCGCCGTCGGCGGGAACGCCGCCTTCACCGACTATAGCGTCGGCAGCGCTTTCTCCGCGACGGTCCCGTACACGACCGTCTTGACCGTCGGCGGCGGCCTCACGTTCACGAGAGGCGCGCTCTTTGGCAATA
>JAABUM010003022.1_pt1 | contig 21490 bp, 20 predicted proteins | sample 5559161 | NCBI WGS metagenome assembly JAABUM01 (sample SAMN10711868, study PRJNA513369) | rock metagenome | isolation source: Antarctica rocks | place: Antarctica: Victoria Land, Siegfried Peak nord
GCCGGATGGATGGGGACGCGGCGCGCGGTCCTGCTGGTGCGCCACGGGCAGGACCGCGCCGACAGAGGGATCGCGGCGCTCACGGGGCGCGCGGAAGGCCCGGTCGAGCAACTGGCCCATCGCGCCCACCGCCGCCGGCGCGCGCCCGGCCGAGGGTGCCCGCGCGGCGCAGCGGGATGCGGGGGAGCGGTGGCCGTCCGCGCGCGGTCTGGCCTGCCCCACCGCCGCACCAGTCACGGTCGGCGCGCGACGGGCGTCATGAGATGGGCGCGGCACGGGCCGCCATGAACCCGGCCTCGACCGCGCCGCGCCACGCGGCCCCACGCGCGCGCAACACCGGACAGCGCGGCCGTGACGGAGGACCATGCGCGCCCTGACCCTCGTCCTGCTCCTCCTGGCGGCCGGACCATCCCCCGCGCGGGACGGTGCGCTGCACCCCGCCCCCGCGGTGTGGCGCACCGCGACGCTCGGCCGCCCTGGCCCGGCGGCCCCTGGGTGGGCGCGCATCAGCAGCGTGATCCGCGACGCCCACGGCGACACGGAGTACCGCTGGGGCCTCATCCCCGCTGGCCTGACGCAGGCCGGCGCGTTTCTCGACGCCACGGCCTGGCGCACGGTCGCCCTGGCCGCGCGGAGCAACGCCGGGGCCGGGGCCGGGGCCGCGCGCGGCGACGGCGGCAACGCGGTGCCCACGCTCCCGCTGCGCGCGAGCCCCACGCCCACCGCCTGGCTGCGCGGCTATGTGACGGCGACCCACTGCACGTTGGTGGGCGGGGAAACGTATCGCAACATCCAAGTCACCGTGGCCCTCTACAGCGACCACCCGCCACGGAGCTGTGCCCCGGAACAGGGCTGGATCGAGCGCGCGCTCCGGCTATTGTGGGGGCAGGCCGACGCCTATGCCCACGCACGCCGGACCTGACCGCGCGCCCCCTTCAGCGGTTGTGGCGCCACCCGTGACGTCCACGATCGTGGCGCGGATGATATTTTATCATGGCACGGGGCGTCGGGAGGCGCATACCGGGGACAGAGGGGTGCACCATAAAATAAACGCCATCGGCGTCGGCGCTTTCTTCAACGTGCTCAACTTCGGGCAGATGTACGGCTTTCACATCGTGATCCTGCCCGTCATCGTCAGCGCGCTGGTCGGCCTGCACCTGCTCCTGGTGCGCATGCGCGGCGTGGTGCGCCCGTATCCGGCCCCCGGCGAGGAGGTCCGCCCATGAGCCCCCGTCAGCGTGCGTATTACCAGGGCATCCCTCTGGCGCCCTACGATCTAGTCATAGAGGGGCTGATCGGCCTGCTGGTCGTCGGCGTGCTCGTGGTGGGGCTGTCCGTGGCGTTGTCGTCGCCCGATGACCCGCCGCTGACCGTGCAGCATGTCGCCACCACGGCTCCGCTCGTCTTCGTGCAGACCGCGCTCGGCGAGCTGAACGGGTCGGACAGCATCGACAGCTACGGGCCGCCCTACAACAGCGGCAGCGGCTCCGTGCAGTCCCTAGGCCCCGTGTCGTTGCAACGCCTCGCGGGCGTGCATATCCCGATCAACACGACCCAGGATATGGTGCTGGGGCCGCTCGGCATGGTCGGTCACCTGGACCCGCGCGTGGCGCGCGCCGTCCAGACATTCACCCATGCGTCCCTGGCCCAGCAGGCGCGCTGGGAGGCCTGTGCTGGCTACTTCGCGCATCCGTGCAACGACCTACCCCTAAAGTTGCACGGATGCGCGAAGTAGATACGGTATTGGTTGTCAAGGCCAAAATCGCGCCGTGTTACTGTCCAGTTAAAATATCACCCGCGCTGGCGCTCCCGTAGCGCCCGCATGCGCTCACGCGCCTGTTCGCGCGTGCGCTCCTCGCGACAAAGGTCGCAGTAGGCTGTGACGGGGCCGCGCTCGCCCCGGATGACGGTGTCGCGCTCCCCACACGATGCACATTTGATGCGCCGTTCTTTGATCGCCATCGCGTCCCTTTCTTTCCTCCCCCGTTGTGACGCTAGTTTTTCAATAAACTAGCGTCACAGCCAAATCGAGCCGGCGACGTTGCTTGTCGGGCGTAGCCCGACCAAGGGGCGAGCCCCTTGAACCCCGTTTCGGCCGCGGCGGCCAATTTTCACGACCGCGCGTGGGCAGAGGTCGCGGCCTGAAATTGGCCGTCCTCGCCGACTGTTGGCCCGCCGCCATACTCCACTCACGCTGCTTGTTGAGGCTGCTGTTGATAGAGAGGGTCAAAGGCGCGCCTTTTCCGGACCACCGCCCACGCTAGGTGCAATAATTTCCGGACGGCCGCGCAGCGCGCCACCTTCTTCGGTTTCCCCGCCGCGCGGAGCCGGTCGTAGAACGCCTTGATCAGCGGGTTGTAACGCGCCGCCGAGAGCGTCGCCAGATACAAGGCGGTTCGCACTCTCTTGTTGCCGCCCTGCCCGATCCGTTCCCGCCCGCGCACGCTCGTCCCCGATTCTTTCGGATTGGGGGCCAAGCCGGCCTACGCCGTCGCTGCCTCCGGGCTGGCGCACGAGGTGAAATTAAGCGTCGCGACCAGGAGCCAGGACGCCGTTAGCAGCCCCACGCCCGCGATGCTCAGCAACAACTCGGCGCTCGCCGCCCACGCCGTGTCCTGTGGGCGCACCTGCGCGATCTCCCGCTCAATCGCCGCGCTCTGCGCGTCGAACGTCGTGATCAACTCGTCCATGCGGGCACGCACGGCCTCCACAACCACCGGCAAGTAGCCCACTGCGTGACGCTGGTTGCGCACCTGCTGGCGCACGTCAAGGAGGGCGTCCCGTTGCGTCAGGCGCTGCTGGAGCTCCGTATAGATGGCGGGCGGCGGCGTCCAGGGCGCGGGCTGCAGGGTGGCGGCGAGGCGGGCAAGCGTGCGGGCGTCGATGGCATCGGTTTTTGCCCGCTGCAGCAACGCCTTGGCGCAGCTGTGCGCCTGATCTGGGTTGATGACGGCGACCGCAAAGCCGGCCTGCGCGAGCGTGGTGGCCAGCGCCGCCCAGTACGAGCCGGTTGCCTCCATGACCACAAGAGTGTCCGCCGCAGCACGCCCTGTGGCAAGCAGGCGCATCTGCAGGGCGGCGAAGCCCTGCGGCGTTTGATCGAGCGTGATTGGGCGGCTAGGCGCGGCGTCGGATGCTATCCAGACCGCCGTGAATGTGGCAGCGGCGATGTCGACGCCAACATAGAGGCGATCAGGAGACGAGGTGGGGCCGCTGGCGATGGGCATGGCACACTCCTAACTGGCGAGACGATAGGGGAGCGATCCCGGGGTCGGCGGCCGTCTGTGCTCGTGATCCGTGGTCAGGGCCACTCCATACGGTCCAGACTCGTGCCGGCCCGCGACGATGGGGGACAATCTACCTTGGGCGGTCTCAGCCGCGGCCAGCACAGCGTTCTCACCATCGTCGTGGGACCTATCCTCAATATACGAGCCAGCACAGGTACTGGGTCAAACAGGGCTACACCTTCTGACTACCGTCCGACGCGTTCAAGCCAGGTTTACCAACGTGGCAAATTGTGTTTGGCGTTTGAACGTTTCTCAGTGCCGAATACAGTTAGATCCTATGCGCCGTTACCACACCGTCGGGCGTGACCCGCTCGACCGGACCGCGCCCTGCCCACAGGACGGCAGACAGCTTTGTGCGCATGGTTTGGCCGGCCTGCAGGCGCAGGGCTGTTCCCTGCCGCACGGCTGCTGCCAGGCCGTCGCCAGGCCAGCTCGTCCACGGCTCCAGCGCCATGCTATAGGTGCGCCCATACCACGGGTAACCGTAGGCGCCGCGGGCGACCTGCCAGTACCACACATGCGGGAACACAGCCGCGTCCCAGCAGAGGCCGAAGCCCGCGCCGAGGTCGTCGTTGGTGATGGCGTACCATCCGTCCGGCACATCGGTGATATAGAGGTACTCGGCCGTCCGATCCGACGGCGCGGGCATATGCGATAGGTCGAGATAACCACCGGCGACATCCGCGATGGCCGGCCAGTGGCCGACCGCCCCTGACGCGGCGCGCTGCCGTTCGAACGTTTGCTCGGACGGCGCGCGTACGACACCGCCAGGAAGCTGGAGCCGGCAGGACGACGAGAGGAACGGGGCGCCGACGGTGGGGTGATGGCCCCACATCAGGTCAACCGGTTCATCCGCCTCGTTGGTCAGCGTCTCCGCGATCTCAAGCACGGCCCGGTCCTTGTACAGGGATAGCGTTTTGTGGAGGACAAGTGGGTAGCGCAGCAGGCGCACGCGCAGCCCCACCGCCACATGGTCGGGCTCGTCGGCCTCGACGCGTATCTCCCACGGCAGCGTTGTCGTCTCACCATGCTGGCCCCATTGGGCGCCCATGTGCCCCGACGGCGGTCCGCCGCTGGGCAGGATCTCCTGCCACCCGCCCTCGTAGAAATCCATCATCGCGCCGGCGCCGTCGGAGGATGGGCGCGTGGTCCGCGGATCGCGCCGGCCCATGGGCGAGGCCCACAGCACGTCGAGATCCAGGCGCTTCAAGCGCAGTTCCACGATGTCGGCCCCTTTATCGGGGAGCACGGTCACGCGCACGGCGCGGTTCTCCAGCGTCACCATGCGCAAGCCCTGTTGCTCGTAGCTGAGCAGGCGACAGCCGTGCTTGCGCGGCACGATCCATGATAATGACATGGCAATCCCTCTATCTCTGCGCCGGCGTCGCGTAATCCTGACCCGGCAGGAGCGCGTACCACCCCGGCCGCGCGGGATCGCGATCGTAGGCGTAGCCGCCACGTTCGCGGTAGAGCTCGGCGTAGCGCGCGACGCGGTCGGGGTCGAGCTGGACACCCAGGCCGGGGCCGTCCGGGACGGCGATCATCCCATCCTCATAGCGCATGAGCCCGCCCGCGATCACGTCATCTTGCAGGTGATGGTAGTGCGCGTCGGCCGCGAAGCGCAGGTTGGGCACGGCGGCGCCCAGGTGCAACATTGTTGCCAGCGCGATGCCCAGTTCGCCGGACGAATGCACCGAGACACCCCACTGGAAGGTCTCGCAGACCTGCGCCGCCTTGTGCGCCTGGCGTATCCCGCCCCAGAATTGCGTGTCCAGCAGGATCACGTCGACGGCCCGCAGGCGGATGCAGGCCGCAAGCTGCTCGAAAGTGACGACCACGGTGTTGGTGGCCGTCGGGATACTGATCTTCTCGCGCACACGGGCCATCCCCTCAAGACCCCACGTGGGGTCTTCCAGGTAGTCATTGTTGAGATCCTCGATCTGCCGGGCCACGTGGATGGCCTCTTCAACGCTCCAAATCGCGTTCGGGTCTAGGCGCAGCGCGTCACCGGGAAAGGCCTCGGCGAGCGCGCGGAACACCGCCACGTCGTGCGCGGGGGGGAACACGCCGCCCTTGAGCTTATGCGTGCGGAAGCCACAGCGCGCTTTGAGGTCGCGCGCGTGCGCGACGATCTCGTCCGCCGTCTCCTCGCCGCCGCGCCCCGTGTCCGGGTCGCGGTAGCGATAGAAGAGGTAGGACGCGAAGGGCACGCGCTCGCGTAGCGCGCCGCCCAGCAGGTCGCACACGCGCAGCCCCGTCGCCTGGCCCGCGAGGTCCAGGCACGCGAACTCCAGGGCCGCCAGGATCTGCGTGCGATTGTTGTAGAGGCTCGCCGTTGGGTTGGCGATCATCCAGCGGAGGGCCTCGACCTGCACCGGGTCGTGGCCGAGCAGGTAGGGCTTCAACCCTTCGATGGCGGCGACGGCGGATTCGCCGCCTCCTCCGATCTCGCCGAGGCCGACCAGCCCCGCGTCGGTGAAGACCTGCACAATGGTGCGTACGAAGCGGCCCCAGTGGGCGCCGTTGGCATGCCGCAACGGCGCTTCCAGCGGCACCGTCACCGTCGTCGCCGTGATGTCGCTGATGCGCCCGGCTAGGTAACGGCGCGTTGTCGTCCTGTTCATAGCCCTCTCCTCTCGCCCTCGTCGGCGTGGCCTACGCGGTGGGTGATCCGCCGATGGGGACCAGCAGCCCGCCGTCGACCGGGATGGCGGCGCCGGTGATGAAAGAGGCGCCAGGCCCTGCTAGGAAGGCGACCACGCTGGCGACCTCCTCCGGCTGCGCCACACGGCCTAACAGATGCATGCGTGCAACGGCGCGCCAGAGCGCTGCCGGGTCCGGGGCGCTATCCAACGCCGCGCGCAGCATAGGCGTGTCAACCGAGCCCGGACACACGCAGTTCACGCGGATCGACGGAGCCAGATCGACCGCCATGCTGCGCGTCAGGCCCAAAATGGCGTGCTTGCTCGCCGTATACGCCGCTGCGCCAGCCTGGCTGGCGAAAGCCTGCACCGAGGCTGTATTGATGATGGCGCCCCCACCACGCGCCTGTACGAGTGGCACGCAGGCGTGTGAGACCAGATAGACGCTCTTCACGTTCACCCGCAGCACCTCATCCCAAGCGGATTCCGTCGTGCTGACCACTGTGCCATATCGCTGGATACCCGCATTGTTATGCAGGATATCCAGGCCACCCAGATCCTCCTTGATTGCCTGGGCAACGCGCGCGGCCCCGTCGGCCGTGGCGACGTCCGCCATCACCGACACGGCGCGTCCACCCCGCGCCACGATCTCGCGGGCAACGCTGTCCGCCGCCGCTCCATCGATATCCACCACGGCCACCGCCGCACCCTGGGCGGCGAGGGCGTGCGCTGATGCGCGCCCGATGCCGGCGCCGCCGCCCGTCACGGCCGCGCATTTGCCGGCGAGCGGTCCACTGTCTCCTGCCACCTGACATCCTCCTGTCATCGCTCCGCCAGCGGCGCGTGTCCCTCGTGCCAGCCCCATTCGACGTTGAGGATGAATTGGCTCACGGCCGTTTCGTACGTCACCCCCCAATCGCGGAACGTCTGGACGCACTCCCAGAAGTCCGTGGCCGCCTCTTTGCTCGGCTGCGTGAGGAGGCGATTCGGAGCGTGTGTGACCTCGTCCATCAACCACTTTCGCCACGGATACAGAATGCGATTGTGGGCCAGGATCAGTCGACTGCCGTAGAACACCATGTCCGTGGCCGCCCATCGGAGCAGGTAGGGATCATCGCGCGCCTCGCCCTCGGCCACGAAGCCCTTGAGCAACGCGAGTTGGCTGTAGAAGGCTGTGATTTTCTCCCTACGCTCGTGTTCGGGATAGACCGAGATGCGCGCCAGCAGGGCCGCCAGGTCGGGGATACGCGCGTCGGGGACGAAGGCGCCCCGAAACGCCGCCCGCGCCGGTTCGCTGCCGTGGTCGGCCACATCGACGAGGAATTGTCGGTTGACGACATGGCCGTCGACGTAACCACCCGGATAGTCGGCAACCTCGTCGTTGTGATACCACAGATCCACATCACAGCTCCGGCGCGCGAACTCCACGTCGGTCGCGACGAGGAGGATATCGACATCCGATGTCGCTTTCTCGCGGCCCTTGGCGATCGAGCCGTCGACAATGATGTCCAGGTAGCGCGGGTCATCCTCCAGCGCCTCGACAAGGCGCTGAATCGTCTTCCGGTGGTGCTCCTGCATACGTGGTCGCCCCTCTGCTTACTCCGGGATTATAGAAGGACTGCTGTCACATGAGCAGGATCAGCCTCACCGAACACCCCATTACTCGTCCAGGGAGTCCTTGCCACGGCGGCGGCGATACAGCAGCGTGGCCGCGCTGGGCAGCAGACCCGTCGCGAGGAGCGCGCCGCTGTCGAGCTCGGGCGTCGCCATATCTCCGCCCTCGCCGTCCGGCGTGAAGGCGAGCTTGAGGAAGCGGAGCTTGTAGATGGACACACCGGAGTAGCCGTCGTCGACGTTGAAGCTATTCACGTTGTCACTGAGGAGGAGGCCCCCGGCGCATAGAGCTCCTCGTGTGATTTGACATGATAGGGATAGACGTTGGTCCCATAGCCCCGGCTCTGGTAGTACGCCGCCTCCGTAGAAGTGTAGACCGCGCCCTGACGTGTCCAGGGGCTGGAAACGTTCGCGGGTGTGTACAAAACAGGATGTCGTTCCCGATGCTGTCTTTCTGGACGATCAAGTTGTAACCGCCGGAACGTCACGTCGGGCAGCGCGACGGTCGCGATATCTGTACCGATCTGCTCTGTGCGAAGTCGATGATCTCCCCTGTCGGTTTTCTTGAAGCGCAGCACGAACTGGTGCCGCCTGCTCCCTTCGATGGTGGCGTCGCCCATCCAGTACCAACTGCCGTCCGCCGATCACAATTCGTCGGGGGCGGGCAGGAACTCCAGGTCGACGCGCGCGCGGTCGCCGCGCTGGAGTGTGAGCGAATACTCGAACGCGCGTCCATCCGGCAGGTAGGCCACGCTATCGAGACGCAGGAGCGGGCTGGCGAGCGCCAGGTCGAGCAGGCGCGCCTCCAGTTGCGCGGCCGGCACGGCCTCCAAGCTACGTTCACCCCGTCCGATTTTGAGGCCGTAGCGCTCCCGCAGCAGCCGGTAGAGCGATCCCGTGGACAGGTCCTCCTGGATCAGGCCGGGGCAGAGATCCTCGGGTATGTACGTAGTGGAGATGAGGAGCTTTTCGCCCACGACCGAGCGCAGGCGGACCAAGACGTGAACGGGCGCGCCGGCCCGTAGGCCCAGACGCTCCGCGACGTCGCGCGGCGCGCCGACCACCTCCTGGCGCAGCACCTCCGTCGTGAGGTGTAGGCCACGCTGCTCCATGTCCGCGTAGATCCCGAAAGCGCGCTGCACGAAACGTTCCCCCAGCTTGGGTGTCGCCACGAAGGTCCCTTTTCCTTGCACGGTCTCGACTTTGCCCTCGTGGACGAGGTCGCCAATGGCCTTACGCACGGTGATGCGGCTGACACCGAACTCGTCACAGAACTCGGGCTCGGCCGGCAGCAATGCACCGGGCGGCCATGTTCCGTCGGCAATGCGCGCCAGCACAGCCTCTTTGACGCGGAAATACTTCGGAACAGGGGCACGCCCGTTGTCGGCGGCCCTAGGATTCATGACCTGCGTCGCCACGCTACTCCCCTTTACACGTTGAGCCCCACAGCCATGATATCGTCATGACGTGTCGCAATTAGGTGCATTATGACGCGTCCAGACGCCCCTGTCAATAGGCTGGCGACAGTAGCGCCACCACCTCTTTTCTTCCCTCAGTTGCGTGTCCCGCAGGGAACCGGGCGCTGAGGTCACGGACGCAACCGCAGCGTGGCCGTCCCAAATGGCGCCAGGGCCACACGCACCTCGCCCTCCGTGACGATGGCCGTGGTCTCCTCCCGCGGCCGTTCCAGGATGTCACAGTGGAACACGCGGACTGGCTGGGGCCAGGACACGCGTAGGCGGGCCGTGCCGTCCCGTCCGCCGGTCTCGTGGAGACGCACGATCCACCCGTTGCCGTCGCGCGCCACCTTGACCGCGTCGAGCGCGGCAAACCCTTCGACGACTTCGGCGAAGCCGGCCGCCGACGCCCCCGCTGTCCCCGACGCCTGGCTCACGGTCCCTACCCCTACCCCTGCCTCGACGCCGGCGCCGCGGGCGCTCTGGGCGCCGATCCGCGTGGCGACGAGCGGCGCCAGGAACTCCCGCCCGGCGCGACCGAGCGCGTCCGGCGCGGCGTGCGGAGCGCTGAGCAGGCGATAGCGCAGCGTGAGCGCGCCGGACTGCCGCGCGAAGAAGTTGGTCATCCAGTGGTTGTTCAAGGCATAGGAGAACAACAGCCCATTGTCCAGGATCGGCGCGGACGGCGTCTTGCCCGTCTTCATCTCGCCGAACTCGACGAGCGGCGCCTCGCCGCACAGCCAGGTCAGCGCCATCCCCTCGCCGGTCAACTCGACGCCGTGCTGCGCGTTATACCAGTCCGTGGCGGACCCCGGGATCTGGTCGCGCCCCGGCGTGAGCTCCCCGCCCGCGATGTCGCATCGCACGGCCGACGGGCGGATGGCCAGCGGGAAGGCGAGATAGAGCGCCTCGGTCTCATCCACCTCGTCTTTGACCAGGCGCGTGGTGAAATCGACCCGCTTGTGCCCGTCGTCCAGGCGAACTTCCTGCACGATGGAGGGGACGTGCGGCATCCGGCTCCGGCTGACGAGCGTTACCCCCAGGGTATCGCGCACCACCCGCACCTCGGCGCGCTCGGGGGAGCACGACGACACCGTGGCCCGGTTCGGCGCGAAGTCAAACGGTGGATAGTCTTCGATCAGGGTATCGGCGCGCCCGCCGGGGCTGGTGATCTGTTCGTAGACGAGTTGATTGAGTCGCCAGGGGCCGTCCGCGACCAGTTCACGGCCGAGCTCTTTATCGACCAGGCTGCGCACGCCGCCCGTCTCATCCATCTCCACGCGGTAGAACTCATTCTCGATCGCCCGGTCGTCGTCCTCCCGTGGCGCCTCCACCGCCTGGCCAGTCGGCTCCAGGCGATAGACGGCATAGCCAAGCGCCGGTACCTCGGCCTCGAAATCGACCCACAGGTCGCAGAAGGGCCGAAGGTGCCCGGTATAGCGCTCCAGCCAGTTCCACGCGGCCGCCTCGTGACCATCGGGACCGACGACGCGCATGGCCGTCGGCGTGGCGTCGGCCGGGTTGCGCCACAAGGCGTTCCACCGCACCACCTCGCGGCGGGGCCAGGCCAGCGGATTGAACAGGATCACCCGCTCACCCATCGCCACGTCGCCCTCCGCGGGAGGCGGGACGACACGTTGGGCCAGCGCACGCACCGCGCGGTCGCGGTAGCGCCGCCCCTCCATGGCCGCGTCTTCGGCGTACAGGCTCTTGCGGTGGCCAAGCGCGCGCGTTTCCAGGGAGTAGGGGTCCTCGACACTGCGCCACCAGCCCCAGGTATGCTCGTCGTAGTGCAACAGATTCTCGCTCAGGAGCTGAAGCTCGCCCTGTTGGAAGGGGTTCGGGGCGCCGAGGGCGGTGGCCAGGGCGGCCGCCTTCTCAGCCGCTAGCAGGTCGCCGTGCGCGAAGCGGACCAGGCCGGTCTCGAAGGCGGAAGAGCCGATCCCGTCGTCCCACCAGTCCGGCCAGGCGCCGCGGCGGACGGGTAGGCTGTCTCCGTAGCGCGCCTCGACCGCGCGCAACGCCTCGCCCAGCGTCGTCAGGCGGCAGAGCGTGCGGCCGGCGCGGCGGTTGAACTCCTCGACAAGGTCGCAAATCGCGATGTTGGGCATGCTGTTGTCGATCACATAGCCCTGGAGCGGGATGAGCGCGACGTCGTAGGGGTACCCCTGCTCCTCCAGCCGCGCCAGGTAGCGTTGCAAGCCTTCGAAGGACGGCGCCTCGGGGAAGTTGAGCACGTCGTTGCCGGCCATATAGTGCTCGTTGTTCCAGACCAGCAGGCGGTCGCCAGCCGGGCCTTCCCACCAGAAACCGCCGGGGCGCTCGTCTGGCACGGGAGACCCACCGCGCACCGTGTTGACCGCCGTGTTGAGGTAGCGCACGCCGGCCTGCGCGAACAGATGCGGGGAGAACCAGTTGACCCCGTTGATATCGCTACTCATCGCCGTGTCCACCGTCACGCCGCAGGCGTCGGCGATGGCCAGCGTCGCGTCCAGAGAACGGATCAAGAGCTCTGGGGGCGCGAGCTGGGTCAGGTGAAAGTAGCTGGCAGTGATTTGCACGCGGCCGGCGCGGGCATAGTGGGCGAAGAGCGCCCGCTGCTCCTCATCGGCCCGCTCCCAGAAGCGGGCCAGCGTCCAGCCGGTCTCCACGGTCCAGGCGAAGCGCGCCTCGGGCGGCCGGTCCTCCGTACGGCGGCAATAGTCGAGCGACAGCGCGATATTAGCCGCCTGTTGCTCAACCACCTCCTCCTGTGGGTGGGTGTACCCGATATCGGTGTGTGTGTGATGGAAAAAGTAGACGGTCTGGATGCGGCTGGCCACGGGTCTATCTCCCTTATTCTCTCTCATCTCAGGCGCTCTCAGGCGCCGACGCTCACCGTGAGCCCCTGGATCATGTGGCGGCGGAGCAGCAGGAACAGCGCGATCGTCGGCAGGGACACCAGGAGCGCGCCGGCCAATGGAGTGGTGGGGCCGATCTGCGAGTACATGCCCTGCATCCCCACCAGGCTGGGCATGATGGGCCGTACCCCGTCGGACTTGGCGAGGACCAGGCCGAAGATCAGATCGTTCCAGATCCACGTGAACTGGAAGAGGAACAGCACGGCGACGGGGCCGCGCGCCAGGGGCATGAAGATACGCCAGAACACGCCGAAGTCGCGGCAGCCGTCCAGGCGGGCGGCCTCCTGGAGTTCAGAGGGAACAGTGGCGAAGAAGCCGCGCATCACGAACAGGCAGAAGGGGACGGAGATGGCCGCGTAGAACAGGAGCATCCCCAGCTGCGTGTCGTACAGGCCGCTGGTGGTGTAGGTCTGGAACAGTGGGATGAGGTACATCTGGAACGGGAAGATCGTCCCGCTGAAGACGATCATGAACCAGAGGAAGGCGCGTGGGATGCGCAGGTGCGTCAGCGCGTAGGCCCCCAGCGACGCGACGACGATGGCGAGGGCCGCGCCGGCGATGCCGTAGAACAGGCTGGCCAGGAAGCCTGGGCCCAGCCCGCCGAGTTGCCACGCCGCCTGCATGTTGCGGACGAGCGTCAAGGGATGCGCCGGCAGGGCCCAGACGCCGGTGCTCGTGTACTCCGCCGTGCTCTTCATAGCCGAGGTCACGAGCGACCAGAAGGGCAACAGCCAGAGACAGGCCACCAGCACGACGAGCGGCCAGGTGAGCCACGCGCCCAAGCGTGCGCGCGACCGGCGCCGGCCGGAGTCCGCCGCCACGCGCGCGTACGTCGCCTCCGCGGCCATCAGTAGACCTCCTTGTCACGCCCGAACATCGAGCGCAAATAGAAGACGGAGAGCGCGAGCACGATGAGCGAGAGGACGATGGCCACGCTCGCGCCATAGCCGAGCTTGAAGCTCACGAACGCCTCGCGGTACATGGTGACGGCCAGCGTCTCCGAGGAGCGGTACGGGCCGCCCTGCGTCATCACCCAGATGAGGTCGAACACTTTGAAGCTGTTGATGAGCGCGATCCCGACGACGACCGTCAGCATGGGCCGCAGGAGCGGCAGGGTCATATGCCAGAAGAGACGCCACCCGCCGGCGCCGTCGATCATGGCCGCCTGGAGCGGGTCGCGCGGAATGTTTTGCAGACCGACCAGCAGCAGGAGCATGGTGGGACCCAGCCCCTGCCAGGTCGAGGCGACGATCATGGCATACGTGTTGAGCGGCGGGGTCGCCAGCCAGTTCTGGGCCAGGCCGCCGAGATGCACGAAATGCAGCGTGACGTTCACGATCCCCTCGGTCGGATCGAACAGGAAGAACCAGATCACGCCGGTGGCCGCGGCGGACACGGTCGACGGCAGGTAGAGGACCGTCTTGAGGAATTCGCCGCCGCGCCGACCATTCAAGGCGACGGCCACGGCCAGTCCAAGCACGACCTGCAGCACGAGCACGCCGAAGACCCAGAGCATGGTGTTGCTGAACGACGTGGTGAAGGCCGGGTCGGTGACGAGGGCGCCGTAGTTCCGCAGGCCGACGAAGGCGGGGGCGGTCAAGCCGTTCCAGTCGGTGAAGCTCACCCACGCCGTATCCAGGGCGGGGTACAACAGGAAGACGCCGACCAGGACAAACATGGGCAGGAGATAGAGAAAGCGCGCCGGCGCGACGGGGCGCCGCGTGCGACGCCGTGGCTGCCCGACCGCCGTGGTTAGGACGGCAGGCGTCGGATGGTCCGCCGGTCTGGCCGGCGCTGTACGGAGTGTCATAGGAGCTCTCACAGTGCGCTCATCGCTCTGGACGAGCGGCGTACGTCAGGGATCGTGCCGGCCGGCGCCCCACACCCTCTACGGGTGCGAGGTGGCCGGCCGGATAACTGTCGAGGTGCAGCCTTACCGCATGCTGGTCCAGGTGTGGTCGGCCTGTTTCTGGATGGTCGTGAGGACGCTCATCTCGTCGTTCGGGTGGAGCAGAAACTTATCGAACTGGTCGACGGCCACCTCGACGATGTCGTGCGGCGTGGCCTCCCAGTAGCGCTGCAGTAGGGTGTAGTGGCCCTGGTTGATTGTCGAGGAGAGCTGCTGATCGACGGCCGACGTCGGCTGCACATCCTTACGCGCGGAGATGAAGCCAGTGCTCTTGACCCAGGCCTGCTGGCCGGCCTTGGACATGAAATAGGTCAGGCCCTTCATCGCCGCGTCCTTGTGCTGGCCCTGCGCGCTGGCCATGAGCGGGCTCGTCTCGAAGATGGCGATTTTACCCGCCGACGGGGTGACATTTGGCATGAGGAAGAGCCCGTAGTCTTTGCCCGGCTTGAAGCCATCGGCGATGAGCGTCGGCTCGCCCCACGTCCCGCTCTCCATCATGGCGATCTTACCCTGGATGAAGAGGCGGCCCTCGTCGTGCGGCGAGCTCGGGTTGCTCGCGGTGACGATCGCGGGGTTGCTGAAGTACCCCGCCTTGATCATGCTGGCCCACAGGGTCATGACCTTGACCACGCCCGGGTCCGTGTACTTGGCCTTGCCGGCCATCAGCTTGTTGTAGAGCGACGGGTCGCTGCCCGCCAGCAGCGACTCGAAATAGATGAAGCCGGGCCAGCGTCCGTCGATCGTCGCCCCCAGCGGGTCGATGCCGTGGCCGCGGAGCGTCTTGTTCAGCGCCAGGAACTGCGCCCACGTCGTCGGCGGCTCGAGGCCGTATTTGCTGAACACGTGCTTGTTATAGAAGACGACCCAATAGGCCGTGTACAGGGGCGCACCGTAGGTCTTGCCGCCCGAGGTGAGGGCTGCACGGACAGCAGGATCGTAGGCGCTTGCGTTTTGACTCCAGAGCGACGATGTGTCCTGGGCCAGGCCGCTGCTGGCAATGTCCGTCATGAGGTAGCCGGACCACCAGGTGAAGAGGTCCGCCGCTTTAGACGTCCGCCCGGAGGTACGGATCGCGGCCTGATACGTCGTTGTATCCGCATAGGGCACAGCCTTCCAGTTCACGCCGATCGCCTTGGCGGCGGCGGCGCCCTCCGCGTTGAAATACGAGGCCCAGGTCGGCTTGTCATTGGCCAGCTGTAAGGTGGCGGCCGCCGAGGCAGGGTGTGCGACGCGCGAGTGTGCGACGCGCGCGGCCTGTGAGATCCCGACTGTTGGCAGAGTCAGGCCCAGGCTCAAGGCTCCCGCGCCAAGCCATCGCGCTGCCGTGATTGATCGGCCTTTCATCGAATACTCCTTTGTACTATCCGGTACTAGTGCTGTCCTACGCGTACTGCCTTGCGAGAAGAGTCATACCGATTGCGGATGCCCCAGCGGACCGTCGTTGGTAGGGGCACGCCAGGACTGCCTTTCTGGCCGTCGAGCCGTTGCGCGCCATCACCTCCTTTCATCGTCGCGCCCGTCTATCCTGGCTGGCGGCCATGTCCCTTTACAAGCTGCCTCGCCGTAGCTATAATGTCGTCATTATGTGGTGAGGTTGAGTGCATTATGACGTGTGCAGGCGAGATTGTCAATAGGGCGGCGATGATGGGTGGTCGTGCGGAGGCAAGAACCCGTTCGGCCCTTGCATCGCGGGAGCCCCGAGCACCTGCCCCCGCTGTCCTGGCCTTTGATCTTGGGGGGACGCGCATCAAGGCGGGGATCGTGCAGGGAGCGCGGGTGTCCGCCCTGTGTGTTGAGCCCACGGACGATCGCGAGGAGAGCGCTGCCCTCGCGGCACTCCTGCGCCTCGGACACCGTTTGATGGACACACGCGAGGTCGCCGCCGTTGGCGTGAGCGTCAAAGGGATCGTCGACCCAGCGGGCGGCGTCGTGCGCGACGTCAAGGAGCGGCTGATGGGTCTGGTCGGCCAGCCGTTGGCCTCGATCGTCGCCCGGGAGTTCGGGCGACCGGCCTATATCGAGAACGACGCGCGCATGTACGCCCTCGGCGAGGTGCGGTACGGCGCCGGCCAGGGACACCGGAATGTCGTCTGTTTGACGCTGGGGACCGGCGTGGGCAGCGGCGTCGTGCTCGACGGACGCGTGCTACGCGGGCCACGCGGCGTCGGCGGTATCCTCGCCGGGCACGCCACCGTACAGGTCGATGGACCGGCCTGCACCTGCGGCAACGTGGGCTGCCTGGAGGCGCTCATCGGGGCGGCGGGGTTTGTGCGTCTGGCCGACGAGGCCGTGGCGCGTGATTCCTCCTCCTCCGTGCTCCGTCACGCGCCGCGTACCCCCCAACGCATTTTCGAGGCCGCCGCAGACGGGGACGCGCTGGCCTCCGCCCTCACGCACACGTTCGCGACCTATCTCGGGGCGGGGATCGTCACCGCCATCCACGCCTATGATCCCGACATCGTCGTGCTCGGCGGGGGCATGATGCACTCGTTCGCACCGTCTCTGCCGCGTGTGCAAGCGTACGTCGACGCCCACGCCTGGACCGTTCCACGCGGCCGTGTGCGCATCGTCCCGGCGGCCCTGGGTGACGCCGCGGCCTTGATCGGTGTGGCCGCCCTGACCACGGAGACCGCTAGTCTGTCGTAGTCCTAATCGATACAGAGGATAGAGAGAGGAGCGGCCGTCAATGGTCTCGCCAACGTACCGTACAGAGCCCATCCACACGATGCCCGACTTCAACATAGGAGAGGGCTATGAGGCGCTGGCCGCACGGGTGCGCACGCGCATCGCCGCTGCCGGTCCGCGCCCGCTCATCGTGATCGACGGTTTTGTCGGCACGCAGTGGACCACGTTTATCGCGCGTCTGCGCGCGGCCCTGGAGGGCGCCGGCGTGGCCGCATGCTGGCGCTCGACGGCGGACTGCTTCCTGCCCGCGACGCGGATCGACGCCCTCCTCGCGCCCGTCCTCACCGACGATCCCGTCTTCGGGCAGCTCTATCATGGGCGCCTGGAGGAGTGGTGGGACACGGAGCGCGTCGAGGCGCTGCGGCGGACGGCGCTGGACCGCCCCGAAACGACGATCATCTACGGTTTCGGGGCCTCGTGTGTCACGAGAGGGGATCTGCGCGTCTACGTAGACGTCCCCAAGGACCGCGGTCAGGAGCTCGCCGCGCGGGGGGCCGTCCTGAACGTTGGCGCGGACGAGGCGGCGGGCGCGTTCGGGACGATGTACAAGCGCCTGTACTTCGTCGACTGGCCCATGCTCAACCGGATCAAACGCGCCCTGCTCCCGCGCCTCGACCTGTTCGTGGACCTAACGGACGTGGACACGCCGCGCTGCGCCGACGGGCGTGAATTCCGTCGGGCGCTCCACACCCTGGCGCGGCGGCCGTTCCGGGTCAAGCCGTGGTTCGCGCCGGGACCGTGGGGGGGGCAGTGGATGAAAGAGCAGTTCGGGCTGCCCCCGGAGCAGCCCAACTACGCCTGGTCCTTCGAGCTAATCGCGCCCGAGAACGGGCTGCTGCTGAGCGACGGGACCCGGACGCTGGAATGCGCCTTCGACTACCTGCTGTGGCAGGAGACCGAGGCAGTGCTGGGCGACGCCGTCGCCGCCCGCTTCGGCAGCTACTTCCCCATCCGCTTCGACTATCTGGATACCATGGGCGGGACCAACCTGTCCTGCCAGGTACATCCGCGCGTCGACTACATCCGTCAGGAGTTCGGCGAGCCGTTCACGCAGGATGAGACCTACTACATCGTCACCTGCGAGCCGGGAGCCCAGGTCTTCCTGGGCCTGCGCGACGACGGCGATATCGCGCGGTTCGAGGCCGCCGCGCGGGCCGCGCGCGACAGGGCGATCCCCTTCGATATCGCCGACCATGTCAACAGCCTGCCCAGCGCGCCGCACGATCTGTTCTTGATCCCCAGCGGCACGGTGCATTGCAGCGGCGCCGACAACCTGGTCCTGGAGATCAGCGCCACCCCGTACATCTATACCTTCAAGATCTACGACTACCTGCGCGGCGACCTGCACGGGAACCTACGCCCTGTCCACCTCGATCACGCCTTCGCCAACATTGACGCGACGCGCACGGCCTCGTGGGTGCAGGAGCATCTCGTCCCGACACCCGTGGCGCTGCGCGAGGGGCCGACCTGGGGCGAGTACTGTATCGGGGACAGCGACAAACTCTTCTTCGCCATTCACCGCCTCGAATTCGCGGATGCGATCGACGACCGAACCAACGGGAAGTTCATCGCCCTCAACCTGGTGGAAGGGGAGCGGTGCGAGATCCTGACGCCCGGCCAGGACCCCGTCGAGTTGCGCTTTGCCGAGAGTATCGTGATCCCCGCCAGCGTCGTCGCCTACACCCTGCGCAACACCGGGCATGTTTCGTGCAAGGTGGTGAAAGCCTTTGTGAAAGGATAAGTGTTCTGACGAGCCTTTCCGTCGTGTCGCACGGATACCCCGACCGACCAGTACGGTTGTCGCTGCTCCCACGCGCGGGGATGTCGGCTACCGCACGTCGACCCACGTACAATACGGTGACGGTTGCTTTCATCATCCGGAGATGAAAGTAGGCGCCTATCGTCGACGGAGTGCACGCGGTGCGTGTCCCGTGTAACGCTTGTATTGCCGACTGAAAAGGAAAACATCATTATATCCCAGCGCATACGCGATCGGTACCACGGTAAGTGATCGGGCAGCGTGCGGGACGTCCACTCCCAGCCAGGCTCACAGTACTCGTTTGTGGGTTTACTATGTATCTGTACGCCAAACGCGCGTGCTGTGAATGAGCGCATGGTGGTCGTAGGAGCTAACAGTGCAAACAAGCGCGCTGATTGTCCCTGGTACACAGAACGTGGTGACGGTAAAGTATAGCTATCCGTGCAGCGGTCGCGATCGAGGAGGCACCCATGGTGACGGAAGATAAGGTGACCGTGACAGACGAACTCAAGGACTTTTACCAGGGACATGGGTATGTCGTCGTCAGGGGGTTATTTAGTCCGGATGAAGCGGCATACTATCGCGCGCACTACATGACGTTGCGCCGACGCGGCTCGTATCCTGGCGATCTCGCTGGCGCGGATGCCACCAGCACCGATCCGCTCAAACGCTACCCGCGCATGATCCACATGCATCGGTGGGATGACGTCACGTTGCGCTGGCTGCTGGACGACCGCCTCAACAGGTGGCTGACGGGGTTGCTTGGCCGTGAGCCATATGCTGTGCAAACGATGCTGTATTTCAAGCCGCCGGGCGCCCGCGGGCAAGCGCTCCATCAGGATAGCTTTTACCTGCGCGCTCGTCCCGGCACGTGCATAGCAGCGTGGATGGCGCTTGATCAGTGCGACGAAGCCAACGGCAGTATGCAAGTTATTCCAGGCAGTCATCACTGGCCTCTCCTCTGCACCGAGAAGGCCGATACCACGGTTAGCTTCACCGACGTGACGGTCCCATTGCCGGCGGGCCAGGAGGCGCATCCAGTGCGGATGGACCCCGGCGATGTGCTGTTCTTCGACGGCTCGCTCGTCCACGGCAGCTATCCCAACAGCACCACGGATCGCTTTCGCCGCGCGCTCATTGGCCACTACATCGAAGGCGTCGCTGAACAGGTGGCAACGTTCTACCATCCGGCGCTACTCATGAATGGGATGGCCTTGGAGCTCGATGAGAGCCAGGGCGGTGGCGTGTGCGGCGTATGGGCGGAGCATGACGGGGTACCGGTTGTAGAGATGGTCGGTCAAGAAACGGTCATCCGGAAACACGAGTAACAACCGCCCGCTCGACGCGCGGCGACCGGTGAAACGGATGTCGCCTGACACTCCCATGCACTGACTGCACGGCTTGTCCGTCCCGCATCGGACTGTCCGTGCGCCGGCCTCATCCATACGGACCAGCGGGCAGTTCGGGCCTATGGGCAGGGTGTAGACCGACGATGCGGCCGACCGTAAGCGCACATAAGCGCTGGGTCACGTAGAAGTCGACAGACAAGGGCAGTCGCGACAGGCCCTCCGATGGGGTGTCAGGTAGCCATGTGTGACAGTAGAGTAGAGCAGGCTATAAGGTAATCCGTCGTCTGGCGCCTCTCAATGTAACCCAGTGCGTATACGCGCGTCCTGGTAGACTCGGAAATGCAGTGCCACTCATCATCCGCATACATTCAGCAAACAGGCTGCATCGGTAACGGGTGGCGTCGCGCACTGACGACCCAATGCTGGGCGACATGACGGTGGTTCGCACCGTGCGGAGAAAGAAGCGAGACATGCTGCACATTGATCTCTCCCCGCGCATCGCGGTGGTGACCGGCGCCTCGGGCCAACTCGGCCGCGTCATGGCCCGTACCTTGGCGCAGTGTGGCGCCGCCGTGGCCATCCATTACTACCAGAATCGAGAGCAGGCTGAACGTGTCCATCAGGAGATAACAGCCCAGGGGGGCCGCGGGATGGTCGTCCAGGCCGATGTCACAGACGCGGCGTCCATCGTCCGCATGCGCGACGCGATCGGCGCCACTCTGGGCGCCCCGGAGATCGTTGTCACGAATGCCGTGAGCCAGTATCAGTGGACACATGTCTTGGAGCAGCCGGTGGCCGACTACGAGGAGCAGTTCCGCTCCTGTGTACTGCAGAATGTGCTCATGGCGCAGGCCTTCGTCCCCCCGATGATCGCGCATAACTACGGCCGCATTGTCGCGATTAGCACCGAGTGCGCAATGCAGGCCTTTCCCCAGCAGTCGGCCTACGTCGCGGGCAAACGGGGGATGGATGGCGTCCTCCGTGTCCTTGCGAAGGAGATCGGGGAGCACCAGATTACGGTGAACCAGGTGGCGCCAGGTTGGACGATCAGTGACCGTGACCGGCAGGAGGAAAACGTGCCCGAGCCATCCTACACACGCAGCGTGCCCTTGCGACGCCGGGGGACCGATCAAGAGATTGCCAATGTGGTGGCCTTTCTGTCCTCCGATCTAGCCAGCTTTATCACGGGGGCCTTTGTGCCCGTCTGCGGGGGCAACGTGATGCCCACTATTTAGGGCGGTGCGAGCGTGCGTCATTGACGTTGAGCAATGATCGCCGGTGGAGACATGACGTCGGGTTGGGGCGCGGACGTAGGGTCAGGGCTCTTTAAGGACAGCGGCGAGATCGGCTGCTTCCGCTGGCGGCGCCCGATTAATGAGGTCGGGGAAACGGATGAAACGCTGGATGCTGACGCGGTTGACTCCCGCCGCGCCGTCCGCGTGTAGATACGCCCTGAGATCCGCTCGCCTGAAAATAGCCCCCTTCGGTCGTGCAGCGGCTCGCCCTTTTCATGTCCGCTGGTCGCGGCGCGCCGCGGGGGCCCTGGGGTGAGGGTGAGCAGGTTGTGGGGCGGCTCGTACCGCAGGAGGTCATCCTCGTCGAAAGCCGCGAGGGTGCGCACATGCCCCTCGGCCGTCTGCAGGCTCATCCCGCCCCACAGCACCTCCCCTCGAACGGCAATAACACCTGTGCTGGCTACTTCGCGCATCCGTGCAACGATTTAATGTGATCGTTGCACGGATGCGCGAAGTAGCCAGCACAGGATTGCCCGCGCGTTGTACGAGGATGGGCGGCGCGGCGCACGCCTGCGCACCACGCTTGCACACGAACTCGGCCATGTGCTGCTGCACAACTTCGTCGGTGACCGCGAGGACGGGGTGCCCATCCC
>JAABUM010003026.1_pt1 | contig 21471 bp, 15 predicted proteins | sample 5559161 | NCBI WGS metagenome assembly JAABUM01 (sample SAMN10711868, study PRJNA513369) | rock metagenome | isolation source: Antarctica rocks | place: Antarctica: Victoria Land, Siegfried Peak nord
CCCACAGCGATAGCGGGTCCACCGGCTGCACGTCGTAATGGCCGTAGAACAGAACGTGGGGGGCATCGCGACGCGCCGCCTTGGCATGGCCCACCACCATCGGGCGTCCTTCCGTCGGCCGGACCGAAGCCTGGAAGCCGATCTCCGTCAACTGCGCGGCCAGCCACTCGGCGGCGCGCCCGCAATGCGCCGCATAGGCCGCGTCGGTCGATATCGACGGCACCGCCAGGATCTCGAACAAGCGGTCCAACGCGGCCGGCTGATTGTCGTCAATGCGGCTGAGGACGGCGTCGATCGAGGCCATGGGCGTGTCTCGCAAGAGAGGAGGCAGGACGGGTGGCCGCCCGCGGAAAAGCGTCTGCGCCCAGGACTATCAGCCTGGCCCGCCATCGAACAGGCGCAAAAAGGCCGGCTTCCCTCGGAGCCCGACCGAGCCGACCTTGAAGGTCGACGATCAGAAGATGCGGCTGAAGATGAGATAGAGCGTGCCCGACAACAGGATCGCACAGGGCAGCGTCAGCACCCAGGCCAGGACGATGTTGCGGATGGTCTCCGCCTGCACGCCCGAGCCGTTGGCCGCCATGGTGCCGGCGACGCCGGACGACAGCACGTGGGTGGTGGACACCGGCAGGCCGTACTGGTCGGCCGCCAGGATGGTGGCCATGGCGACGAGTTCGGCCGAGGCGCCCTGCCCGTAATTGAGATGCGTCTTGCCGATCTTCTCGCCCACCGTGACGACGATGCGCTTCCAGCCGATCATGGTGCCGAGGCCCAGCGCCAGCGCCACCACGATCTTGACCCAGGTCGGGATGAACTTGGTCGAGGTGTCCAGGCTCGACTTGTATTTGGCCAGCACCTTTCCGTCCTCGGGGCTGAGTTGGCTGCCCTGAACCTTGGGCAGCGTGCGCAGGGCTTCCGAGGTCAGGTACATGTCGTTGCGGGTGTTGCCCACCTTGTCGGCCGGAACGGCGGCGAGCGAGCCGTAGCCGCGCACCTGGTCGGCGATGTCGCGCATCAGCGCCGCCAGAGCCGGGTAGACGCCGTCCTCGAGCCTCTTGTCCCGAACGAAACCGATCACGGCCGGCCGCGGGTCGCCGGTGATGGCGTAGCCGGCCGCCCTGGAGTCGATGATTTTCGATGCTGCCGCGGATGTCTGCGCGAACTGCGGGAGGAAGCTGTCCGGCACGGCGCGGTTCAGCGCGTAGGTGGTGGGCACCGTGCCGATCAGGATCAGCATGATGAGGCCCATCCCCTTCTGGCCGTCGTTCGAGCCATGCGCGAAGGACACGCCCGTGCAGGTGAAGATCAGCAGGGCCCGCACCCACAGGGGCGGCGCCTGGCCGGGCTTTGGCTCCTGGTAGAGTTCCGGCTTCCTGACCAGGAACTTCATCACCAGAAGGAGCAGGCCCGAGAACACGAAACCGACGATCGGCGAGATCAGAAGGGCCTCGCCGATGGTCACGGCCTGACCCCAATCGACGCCCGACGTGCCATTGCGGCCGTTGAGCAGCGCGTTGGCGACGCCGACGCCGATGATGGAGCCGATCAAGGTGTGCGAACTCGACGCCGGCAGACCGAGCCACCACGTGCCGACATTCCAGATGATAGCCGCGATCAGCAGCGCGAACACCATGGCGAAGCCGGCATTCGAGCTGACCTGGAGAATGAGTTCGACGGGCAGCAACGACACGATGCCGAACGCCACCGCGCCGGTCGAGGTCAGCACGCCGAGGAAGTTCCAGCACCCCGACCACACCACCGCGTAGTTGGGGATCAGCGCATGGGTGTAGATGACGGTCGCGACGGCGTTGGCGGTGTCGTGGAAGCCGTTCACGAACTCGAAAGCCAGCGCGATGAACAGCGCCACGGCGAGCAGCAGGTAGACCAGAAGCGAGTGGGTCTGAGCCCCGCTGACATCCACGTCGCGCCACACGCTGAACGCCGCGAAGGCGAGACCCAGCGCACCGACCGCGAGCACGCCCCAGCGCGTCGCCTTGTCGGTCGGATGGTCGACACTCGGCCGGTCGCGGGCCGGCGTGGCGTCGGGGAGGACGGATGTGCTGGACATGGTCGGGCTCCGCTCGTCACTCCGACGGGTAGCTTCCGCGCACAACAGAATTGTGAAATCCCGGATCGCATCATGACGACGCGCCAAGATTCAGCGCGGCGGCGAGACCGGGACTCACGGTGCCGAGATGAGCGACCGTGTGGGCGGCGGCGCGGCAGCCGAGCGCGACGGCCTCGACAAGGCTCGCTCCTGCCACCAAGCCGTAGAGCGTTGCGGCGACGAGCGAATCGCCGGCCCCGGTCACGTCGACGGTGCGGACCGGGACGGCCTTGAGCCTGACGGTGCCCTCCCGGCTCGCCGCAACGGCGCCATCGGCCCCGAGCGTCAGCACGACGGCGTCGCATCCGGCGTCGCAGAGCGCCACGGCGTCCACTTCGGGCGAGGACGAGATCGGGCCCGTTCGGGCCAGCACGGCTTCGGCCTCGGCCCGGTTCAGCACGAGAAGATCGATCCCATCGAGGCGCTGCGGCAGGCGAGCGGATTTCTCGACCGAGACCGCATCGACGGCGAGGCGGTAGCTGGCGCCGGAAAAGGACCGCTGCGCCAGGGCGGCCAGCGATGCAGCCGGAAGATTGCAGTCGGCGAAGACCCATTCGGCGGCCGCGATCAGCGGCGCGTGGGTCGCCAGCACGGCCGGCGTCAGCGTGTCGAGGATGGCCATGTCGGCCAGACCGAAAGTCAGGTCGCCCTCGGGCGTCAGGATCGCGGCGTATTCCGCGGTCGAAGCCCCGGGGACCTCGGCAACCCCCCGCGTGTCGGCACCGCTGGAAGCAAGAGCCGCCGCCAGCGCACGGCCGCTCGGGTCGCCGCCAACCGCGGTGATGAGTCCGACCGTCGCGCCGAGGCGGGCCAGGTTCTCGGCGACATTGCGGGCGACGCCGCCGTAACCGCGACGGCCCTCGGCCGGGTTCGACGTGTCGAAGCGCGGCGGCCCGGCCAAGCGGTAGGTGCGGTCCACGGTGGCGCCGCCGATGCACAGCACCCGGCCGCGCTGCACGGCAGGCTGCTTACCGGTCAGCGCTGCAGGCCGCCCAGAACCCCGCGCATGATCTCGCGCGCCACTTGGGTTCCGACCGAACGGGACGCCGACTGAACGGCGGAGCGCACCACGAGTTGGCCGTTGGTCATGCGGCCGCGGGTCGATCCGCCCCCGTGCCACCAGTCCTCGACGAGGCCACCGACGCCGCCCAGCAACCCTCCCGGCGGCTCCACCCCCTGCCCTGCCGCCGGCGGTGATGCCGCCAGAGGCGGTGATGCCGCGGCTTGTGGGGGCGCAGCGGGAGCGGCCGGCCGTGCGGACGACGCGGATTGGCCCCAGGGTCCATGCGGCTGGGTCTGTGGTGTCGGTGGGGTTCCGCGCGACCAAGGATCGTCGCGCGGGGCCGGTATGGGTTCGGCCTGTGCGGAGGATGCGACCGGCGGCATCCTCGATCGGCCTGCACGCTTGGCCAGGATCTCGAACGCCGATTCGCGATCGAGCGGAGTATCGTACTTGCCGTAGATCGGCCCGGCTTCGATCAGCCGCTGTCGCTCCTCGGGCGTGACCGTGCCGACCCGGGAGTCGGGTGGCGCGATCCAGCATCGCTCGACGATCTCGGGCGTACCGTCCGGCGCCAACATCGACACCAAAGCCTCACCGACCCCGAGTTCCTTGATGGCGGCCGCTGCATCGAACGCCGGGTTCTGACGGAAAGTGTCGGCGGCCGCTTTGACGGCCTTGCCGTCGCGCGGCGTGAAAGCACGGAGGGCGTGCTGGACACGGTTTCCGAGCTGGCCCAGCACGCTGTCCGGGACGTCGAGCGGGTTCTGGGTCACGAAATAGACCCCGATGCCCTTGGAGCGGATCAGCCGCACCACCTGCTCCACGGCCTGCACCAGCGCCCGCGGCGCTTGGTCGAACAGGAGGTGGGCCTCGTCGAAGAAGAACACGAGTCTCGGCTTCTCCCGGTCCCCGACCTCGGGCATCCGTTCGAACAGCTCGGACAAAAACCACAACAGGAAGGTGGCGTAGAGCCGGGGCGAGCGCATCAGCTTGTCGGCCGCCAGCACGTTGACGATGCCGCGGCCGTCCGGCGCCCGTTCGAGGAGGTCGTCGATCTCGAGCGCCGGCTCGCCGAAGAACGAAGCGCCACCCTGGTTCTCGAGCACGAGCAGCTGGCGCTGGATGATGCCGATCGTGGCGCTGGCCACGTTCCCGTAGGTCGTGGTCAGTTCTGCCGCATGGTCGGCCACATAGCCCAGGAGCGCCCTGAGATCCTTCAGGTCGAGCAGCAGCAGGCCCTGCTCGTCGGCCACCCGGAACACGATGTTGAGCACGCCGGTTTGAGTATCGTTGAGTTCCATGAGCCGTGCCATGAGCAGCGGCCCCATCTCGGCCACGGTCGCGCGGATCGGCGAACCCTGCTGGCCGAGAAGGTCCCAGAACACCACGGGGAAGCTCTCTGGCCCATAAGGCACCTCGAGGCTCCGCGCCCGATCGACCAGGGCCTGGCGCCCGTCGCCCGGCATCGCCAACCCGGCGAGGTCGCCTTTGACGTCGGCCAGGAAGACCGGCACGCCGGCGCGGCTGAAGCCTTCCACCAGTCGCTGCAGCGTCACGGTCTTTCCCGTGCCGGTCGCTCCGGTGATGAGGCCGTGGCGGTTGCCGAGCGCGAGCGTCAGGTAATCGTACCGTCCCTGCTGCCCGGGAACGGCCGCGGTTCGACCGACCAGGATCTTGCCGGGCTGCTGGGACGGATCTGACATGGCGCCGGGCCTCCGAGGAGCGAGCTTTGTACAGGGCGGACCGGGGCTCTGTCACGTGGCGGGCCAGCCGGCATCGCGACCCGCCGTTCCGTGTTCGTCATCAGGCGGTGGCCTGCATCGATCAGGCGCGGCGTGCCGCAGCCATGTCCAGACATTCACCAACGCCGAAAGCGCTGCATCGTAGCGGCCGAGCGTGGATCCGCTGAACAGTTGCGTCTCCTCGCGAGGAGGCCTGCGAGGGAGCGCAAGGATATGTGCTTGGAAGCACCATTCCAGCGAACGGTTCCTGGCCGCGCCGGAGTCGGGTCCAAGCTGACCCTTCCCCGATCGCCGGCCCCACGGGTCACGTGACGTTGAGCTGCCGCCCGCGGTTCCACAGCGCGAAGGCCGCGCCGGACAACAGCACTTCGAGGTGCCGCAGATCCTGCCAGTTGCCGTTGACCGACAGGCGGGGCAGCGCGGTCGGGTGGTCCGCGTGCGCGGGATGGATCAGGCCGGGGCGGGTCGTGACCGCGCTGGCGTAGCCGAAGGCCGCCGCGGCCCGGAACTCCCGCGGGCCTGCCGATCCCGGGTCGCCGACCGGGTAGGCGAGATGGACGACCGGACGACCGAGCCGCTCTTCGAGGATGCGGCGGCCGGTGCCGAGCTCGGTCCTCATCTCGGCCTCACCCAGCCGGGCGAGGCGCGGATGCGTGAGGGTATGGGCGCCGAGCGTCACGAGCGGGTGGCGCGCCAGACCCTCGATCTCGCTCCATCCCATGCACAGGCGTTCGACCAGCGCTCGCCCGTCGATCCCCTGTCGATCCGCCAGATCGCCGACGACGGCCAGAAGGCGATCCTCCGGCCCGGCCCGGAGGCGCCAGTAGACGGCCGCGAAGGCTGCCGTCTTCTCTGCTGGCGTGCCGGCCGGAAGCGACAGAGCGTCGCCGTCGATGCGCGTGTCGATCCGATCGGCACGCCGCACGGCTTCCTCGAGCTCCACCCACCAGAGCCGCGCGGACCGCTCGGCAAAACCGGTCGTGATGTAGAGCGTGAACGGCGCTCCATGCTTCTCCAGCACCGGCAGGGCGTGGATGAGATTGTCGCGGTAGCCGTCGTCGAACGTCAGCACCGCGAAGGGTGCGGGCCTGCGTGCCACCCCGTCGCGCAACTCCGCCAGTGCAGCGTCGAGGCTGAGGATCCGGTAGCCCAGTTGGCGCAGGCGCTGCAGCGCCGCGTCGAGGAACTCCGGCGTGATCTCCAGCATGCGGTTCGGCGCGAAGGCGCGGGCCTCGAAGGGGCGCACGTGATGGAGGATCAGCACGGCGCCGAGCCCCCGCAAGCGTGGCGCCATCCAACGGTGCAGGCCCGTCGCGCCGAGCAGGCGGAACCCTGCTCCGATCAATGCCTCGCGCATCGCCCCGCCCTGCCTGAACCGCTCATTTACCCCGCTGCTGGTTTAGCAGGGAGGGGTTGACGCAGTCTTGCTATGCTGCGCACTGCGTTCCCGCTGCGGCAACGCCGGGGGATAGGCGTCCGCTGATGTCTGATGTCGCGATGCGCTATGGGCGAGCCCTCGACGGTGCTGCAGGAATTCGGATGCCGAGCCAACCTTCGTTGCCGCTGGTCGTTTCGGTGGAGGTTCACGCGGACCCGCGGACAATCCTGGCGGGCTGGCGCGAACTCGCTGACGCGGTGCCGGCCACACCCTATCAGACACCGGACTGGCTGCTTCCCTGGATCGATACCATCGGCACGGCGGCCGGGATCGAGCCCATGATCGTCGTGGCGCGAGGCGAAGACGGCCGCGTCATGGCGCTGCTGCCGTTCGGCCTGCTGCGCCAGGGCCGGCTCACCACGGCGCTGTTCCTCGGCGCCAAGGACAGCAATTTCAACATGGGCCTGTTCAGGGCCGGCCCCGTCTGGAGCCGAGCCGCGATCCGCGACCTCTTGGGCCGCGCGGCCGTTGCGAGCGGGCGCAGGGTCGACCTGTTCGCGCTCCGAAATCAGCCGCACGGCTGGGAGGGCGCCGTCAATCCGCTGCTGGCGCTGCCAGGCCAACCGAGCCCGAGCTTTGCCTACAAGGCCCGGCTTTCGCCCGATCCGGACAGCTTCTTCAGAGCGCAACTGTCGCGTGAAAGTCGCAAGAAGCTGCGTCAGAAGATGAACCGGCTGCGTGCTTTCGGTCCCGTCGAGGTGCTGAGAGCCCGAACGCGGGTTGAGGTCCTCGAGGTGCTCGACGCCTTCGTCGAGCAGAGGACGACGCGTTCCGCCGCCTATGGCTTGGCGATCGCCGAGATTCATTCGCTGCGCCGCTTCCTCGACCAGGCGACCGCACCGACCGGACCGGGCGGAGAGACTGCCGGACCCGTGGAGTTCCACGGGCTGCGGTGCGGGACCCGCATCGTCGCCACCCTGGGCGGCGTACGACGGGGCGGCAGGTTCTCCGGCATGCTGACGTCTTTCACGGGCGATGCCGATCTCAAACGCACGAGCCCGGGCGAACTTCTCCTGGCCGAGGTGATGCGGCACCATTGCGAGGAGGGCACCGCCACCTTCGACCTCGGTGTGGGCGAAGCACGATACAAGGAGACCTACTGCCCCGACGTCGAGCCCTTGTTCGACAGCCTCGTGCCGCTGACACCGAGAGGCCATATCCATGCCAGGGCCGAAGCCTTGAGGCTCCAGGCCAAGAGGTGGATCAAGCAATCGACCTGGGCCTGGCCCGCCGTGCAGCGCCTTCGCAAGCTGCGGGCCACCCTGTCAAGCGGCCGCTCGGACGAGCCTGCGGGGCGCGAGGACTGATGCCGGCACCACGTGGATGGTCGGCGTCTCGCGCCCAGGCCCTGTGACGGCCGGAGTCGCGGCCGAGGCCAGCACCCCATGGCGCGCCAGAGCAGCCCGGGCCGCGTCGATGTCGGCCGCCATGCGATCCCCCGCAAAGGTCAGCACCACGACGTCGGCCTCGGCCGCCAGCCTGAGCGAGACGGCATCGGTCGGCGCGGGTCCGTGCATCACGACGTAATCGTAGGTCTCGCTCAGGGCCCCGAGCACGAGGCCGAGCGAGCCGAGCGAATCCGGATCGAGCGTGAGCCCGCCGACCGGTACGACATGCAGGCGCGACTGGCCGTCGCGATGGATGATTTCCGCGAAGCTCGCCTTGCCGGCCAAGAGTTCCGTCAGGCCGAGCGGGCCGGCGTCGCCCCGGTCGAAGTCGTCGGCAGCGAGATTGCGCGCCTCCACGGCCGGGCTGCGGCGATGGAAGTCGACGAGGATGGTCCGGCCTTCGCCTGACAGACGACGCGCCAGCCCGAGCGCCGCCAAGGGATCCTCGCCGCGAGTCGCCGGCGGCAAGACGAGCGCCCGCGCCGCATGGTTCGGGACTCGGCGCTCGCGAAGCTCGTCGAGAACCGCGAGCAGGCTCGCTTCTCCCTCGGCCACCATGGCGGCCTGCTCGACCACGGGGGTCGCGACCGGATCGGCGACGATGTCGAGCCCCGGACGCAGCCCGATCTGAGACGGCAAGGGTGCGGCCGCATCCGGGCCGGCTTCGCCGACGTTCCCGGTCGCGAAAGCCCGTCCCGACAGCAGCTCGCGGGCCACCACGAGGCCAAGCGACAGCGCGAGCCCGGCTATCGTCAGGATCATGATGGTCGGCAGCTTCTTGGGGAAGGACGGGAGCTGCGGCGGCGAGGCCCGTGAAATGAGGCGAGCGTCGGCCGGCGTCGAGACCGCGGTCTCACGCGCCACCGCTTCCTGGTATTTCGACGTGTTGAACTCGAGTTGATCCTTGAGCAGTCGAGCCTGCGTCTCGAGCGTGTTGAGGCGGACCTGATCGACGCCTGCCGTACCGGCGGTCTTCTTCTGAGCATCCAAGGCCGCGAGGAGATTGTCGACGCGGCCGGCCGAGATGTGAACGTCGTTCTCGAGCGTCCGCGCCAGCTTCTCGCCCGCCGCACGGAGCTGGGTGTCCACGTCGACCAGTTGCGCGTTCAGTTCCTGCATGTGCGGGTGACCGGGCAGCAGCGTGCGGGCCTGGAGCGCGATTTCGGCCTTCAGGGTGCTGCGCTGCTCCGATATGCGGCGGACGAATTCGTTGTTGGCGACATCGGGGATCTCGCCGACGCGGTTCTGCCGGATCATCTCCTTGATCAGCTTGGCTTTGGCCTGCGCGTCGGCTTGCGCCGTGCGGGCCTGGGCCAGTTGGGTATTCATGTCGCCGAGTTGCTGAGCCGAGATGGTGGTATTGTTGGTCCCCATCAGCAGGCCTGATTGCGTGCGGTAGCTGTCGGCCTTGGACTCCGCATCGGCCACGCGTCCTCTGAGATCGGTCACGAGCGACGCGAGTGAAGCGGCCGCGGAACTGGCGCTTTCACGCTTGGCCGTCGACTGTGCCTCGATGTAAAGCTCGGCGATCGTGTTGGCGGCCCGCGCTGCCAGTTCGGGGTTCGAGGCCGTGAACTCGATCGCGATAACGCGCGATTTCGTCACGTTGTACACGGTGAGCTTCTCGTAATAGGCGGCCAGGATCCGCTCCTCGGGGGAAACCGAGGTCGGATCCCGCTCGAGACCCAGCATGATGAGCACACGCGACATGGCGTTCAGGCCCCGGGCCAGCGGATCGAATTCCGGGTCCCCCTTGAGATCGAGCCTGCGGATCGCCTGGCGGGCGATATCGCGGGACGAGATCAACTGGATCTGGCTCTGCACCATCTCGTCGTCGGGGAGAGCCGTGGCGAGCTGGTCGGATTTGTCGGGGCGTGTGAAGTAGTTCTCGCCATTCTCGACCAGCACCTTGGCCTCGGCCGTATAGCGCGGCTGGACCAGCGACACGAACAGGATGGCGCCGAGGCAGCACAACAGGGCCGGGACCAGGATCCACCACTTGCGAGCACCCAGCGTCCGGCCGAGGGCGCCAAGGTCGAGTTCGCGCCCCGCGGTGGTGCGTCTTGCCCGCTCGTACTCGATCTCGCTTCGTGTCGACATCACCGACCTCGATCCCTCGCGGGTCCCCACGCGATCTCCTCACGTCCGTCGGCCCCGTCGAGGAACGTCGCCGCACAACGGGTTGGGACTCATGAACCCGGCCCGCGAAGTAAATCGCGTTAAGGTTCACGATTGTTTAAATCCGGGGCGAAAAGGTTAAGTACCTCGAACATTACCGGCCAGCGACACCACGATCGCGGCAGATTCTTGGCTGGGCGTCGATCCCGGAGCGATCCGCATGGCCGCATCGAGCCGCGCGAAGGCCGCCAGCTGCGCGGCGCGCGCGGGCGTGTCACCGAACAGGGGCACGACGGCATCGGCCAGCGCCTCGGGCGTGCAAGCGCCTTGCAGGAACTCCGGGATGGCGTTGTGGCCCAGGATCAGGTTCGGCAGAACGATCGACGGCACCTTGACGACGAAGCGCAGCCAGGTTTCGAACGGCGACACCTTGTAGGCCACCGCCATGGGAACGCCCGACAGGGCGAGTTCGAGCGTCACCGTGCCGGAGGCCGCGAGCGCCACACGGGCGGTGCGGAACGCCTTCAGCTTCGCCGCCTCGCCGGTGACGATCCGTGGCGCGATCCCCCAGGACGCGGCGCGCTCCCGGATCTCGGACGCGAGGTCGTCGACAGCCGGCAGCACGACGTCGAGCCCACCGACTGCTTTCGACACCCGCAGCACGGCCTCGCCGAAAGGCGCCATGAGGCGATGGATTTCCGAGCGTCGCGAACCCGGCAGCACCAACAGCGTCGGCCTCGCGCGCGCCGCGGCTTCTTCGGGGTTCGGCCGCAGGCCGTCGAGGCGCTCGATCAGCGGGTGGCCCACATAGGTACAGGGCGGTCCGCCGAGGCGGCGGTGCGCCTCGGGTTCGAACGGCAGCAACGCCAGCAGATGATCCACGTAGCGCCGCATCGCAGGCGCTCGCCTGGGCCGCCACGCCCAGACCGTGGGGCTCACGTAATCCACGATGGGGATCGTTGGATCGAGCGACCGGACGCGCCGCGCGACGCGGTGGGTGAAATCGGGGCTGTCGATGATCACGAGCACGCCGGGTCGGGCCGCGACCGCAGCTTCCGCGGCCTCCCGAATTCGTCTCACGAGCAGCGGCAGGCGGGCCATCACCGGCACGATCCCCATCACGGCGATATCGGCCAGCGGAAACAGCGGCCTCAAGCCCTCCTGGATCATCTGGCGCCCGCCGATGCCCTCGATGTCGAGATCGCCGACCCGGTCGCGCAACGCCCGGATGAGGCCCGCCCCGAGATGGTCGCCGGAATGTTCGCCCGCCACCATGAAGACCCGCAAGGAGCGACGGTCTGACGATACCGGTCCCGCGCCGGCCCGGTTCACTCGTCTCCCGCGCTCTCGCGCGGTATGTCGCGCCCGTCTCGCGGCGTGCAGATGGCCCGCTCGCCACCCTCGCGCAGGAACGACAGGATCTCGTCGGCCTGAGCGTGCCCGGCGAATTCCGCCGCCATTGCCTCCGTGCGCTCCCTCAGCGTGCCCGGGACGACGAACAGCAGCTTGTAGGCGCGACGCAGATCCTGGATCTGTTCGCGCGAGAAGCCGCGGCGCTTCAGGCCGACCACGTTGAGCCCCGCCAGATGGGCGCGATTGCCGAGCGCGATACCATAGGGAATGACGTCGTGTTCGACACCGGCGAGCCCGCCGATAAAGCTGTGCCGGCCAAGGCGTACGAACTGATGCACGGCGGCGCCGCCGCCCAGGATGGCGTGATCGCCGACGCTGCAGTGGCCGGCCAGCATCACGTTGTTCGAGAAGATTACCTCGCTGCCGACGCGGCAATCATGCGCCACATGGGACTGAGCCAGGAAGACGCTGCGGTCCCCGACCGAGGTCAGGAGCCCTCCGGCCGCCGTGCCCGGGTTCATTGTGACGCCTTCGCGGATCACGCAATCCTCACCGATCCGCAGTTCCGAGGTCTCCCCCCGGAACTTCAGGTCCTGCGGCTCGTGGCCGAGCGACGCGAAAGGAAAGACGCGGGTTCGGTCGCCGATGCTGGTATGCCCTGCGACGACCACATGGGACACGAGATGGACGTCGTCGCCGAGGGAGACGTCCGGACCCAGGACGCAGAACGGGCCGATCGTGACGCCACGCCCGAGCCGTGCCGCATGGGCGACGACCGCGGAAGGGTGGATCTGCAGCCCGCCGTCCCCATCGCGCCTATCCGGGTCCGGCATGATCGTCTCCGTCGAAGCCCACCATCGTCGGCTGCCGTGGCCGGCGCCCGCTCCGCCCGGTCATTCCGTTACGAGCATGGCGCTGAGCTCTGCCTCGCAGACCAGCGCGCCGTCGACCTTGGCCTCACCCTTGTACCACCACATGTTACGTCGACGATTGAGCTTGCGCAGATGGTATTCCACGGTGTCGCCCGGCACCACGGGCCGCCTGAACTTGGCTTTGTCGATCGTCATGAAATAGACGAGCCGCGGCTTGTCGAGCCGCTGAGCATGGACGCAGAGAGCGCCCGCGGTCTGCGCCATCCCCTCGATCAGCAGGATGCCGGGCATGATCGGACGACCGGGGAAATGGCCCTGGAACTGAGGTTCGTTGAACGTGACGTTCTTGATGCCCACGCAGGACTCGTCGCCCAGCATGAACCTGATGCGATCGACCAGCAGGAACGGATACCGGTGCGGCAGGTATTCGAGCAATTTGAGGATGTCGATCGATTCGAGGTCCGTCCGGGCCGTATCGTCCATCCCCATCCTCGGTCGCAAGCACCCGAGCCCTTCGACCGCGGCCCGTTCCGTCGATGTGGCACACCTCGAAGGCCACGCCAAGACGTCATGGGGAGTCTGGCCCGGCACTTTGGCTGGCTGGGTGTGCATCATAGGACGGAAGGAGCCGCGCCACGCGCTTCGCCGCCTGCTTCAGTCCCGATCGGCACGCCCCTCGACATGTCCAGCCCGACGCGCGAGGCGCTTCAACGTGGCATGAAGCCGGAACTGTTCGCGAGCGGCCTGGGCCGGGATGCCGAACCAGCGTTCACCGGCCGGTATATCGTTCATGACGCCGGATTTGGCGCCGATCTGCGCGCCCGCGCCGATCCTGAGGTGGCCGGCCAAACCGACCTGTCCACCCGTCACCACATAGTCGTCCAGCGTCGTTGAGCCCGAAATGCCGGTCTGCGAGATGATCACACAGTGGCGGCCGATCGAGACGTTGTGACCGATCTGCACCAGGTTGTCGATCTTGGTGCCCTCGCCCACGACCGTGTCGCGGTTGGAACCCCGATCGATAGCCGTATTGGCGCCGACCTCGACGTCGTCCTGCAGCAGCACGCGCCCGATCTGCGGCACTTTAAGGTGACCGCCCGAGCCCATCGCGAAGCCGAAGCCGTCCTGACCGATCCGCGCGCCCGGGTGCAGGATGACCCGGTCTCCCAGCAAAGCATGGACGACCGTGGCTTGGGCCCCCACCGCGCAGTTTCGACCGATCCGCACATCGGGGCCGATCACGGCGTTTGGCCCGATCACGGTGCCGGAGCCGATCATGGCACGCGGGCCGATCACCGCCCCGGGGTCGACCGTGACATCATCCTCGAGCCTCGACTCGGGATGGATCACGGCCTGCGGTGAGATCCCGACCGTGCCGAAGAGCGAGCCTGGGCGAAGCGCGTCAGGATAGATCCTTCCGGCCACGATCGCCACGGCCCGATAAGGCTCGGCCGCCACCAGCGTGATCGTGCCCTCGGGGACGCGATCGGCATAGCGTGCCGGCACGAGGCAGGCCGTCGCCCGAGTGTCGGCCAACATCGCGGCGTAACGCGCGTTGTCCAGGAAAGTCAGCGCGCCAGGACCGGCGAGGTCGAGCGGCGCCACGGTCGCGATCGTCGCAGCGAGATCGGTGCCGGGCTGCGGCACCGCGCCGGTCCAAAGGACGATGTCGCCCAGGGTTGGTTCGAGCGCTGCAGGAAAGAACACTGGAGAAGACATGGGAATCCTGCCGACCGATCGCGTTACGGCCTGGTATGGGCAAGCGTCGGCGAGGCCCGCCACGCCCAAAGTTCGCCTCTGCAAGGCTCGCGCGGCGAGTGCCCTCACGCGGAAGGAAGCCTCGCCATCATCGATCCGCGACCCCGGGATTCACGCCCAAGCGTCGCCCGCTCGGACCGGATCAGAAGGCGGTGCCGCCGGAGAAGCGGAACGCCTGGGTGACGTCGTATTTGTCCTTGCTGAGAGCGTAGGCGTAATCGAACCGGATCGGGCCGAGCGGCGATGCCCAGAGTATGGAGGCGCCGACCGAGGAGCGGATCGCCGCCGAGTCTCGGACCGTCACGCAGGTGCCCTGCGTGTAGGCAGGCGCCACCTCGCCCGGAATGCAGGCCCCGCCTCCGGGCGTGAAGTTCGTCCTGCCCGTGTAGCCGAACAATGTGCCGGCGTCGGAGAAGAGCGCGCCTCTCAGGCCGAGGTCGCGCGGAAGGTAGGGAAGAGCGAACTGCACCTCCGCCGAGGCGCCGGCATAGGTCGAGCCACCGAGCGGGTTGTACTTGAAGGCTGCCAGATTGCTGATGTCGCGCGGGCCGATACCGGTCGGCGCGAAGCCGCGGACGAGCGTCGGGCCGAGCTGGAACTCATCGGAGATCCGGAGCTGTTTCTCGCTTCCGAAACCGGTCACTTCGCCACCTTGCAGATGCAGGATGCCGACGATGTCCTCGAAGATGCCGTGATAATAGCGGAGGTCACCCCCGGTCCTGACGAATTCCGACGTGCCGCCGAGGCCGGCCACATCGTTGCGCAACTCGATGAACAGGCCGCTCGTCGGGTCCTTGCGGTTGTCGAGCGTATTGTAGTCGAGCGTGAAACCGACCAGCGACGTCAGCGTCGAGCCCTGCGCCTGCTTGATGGCCAGCGACGCTTCGCCGTTGGTCAAGCAATTCGAGACGAGGCTTGGTGGCGTGCCGCCGAGCAATCCGACGCCGGGAGTGACGCCGTTCACGGGGAACTGGCAGTCGTTGTAGGGGTAACTGGCCGTGTCCGGGATGGTGATGCGGGTGTTGTAGATCGAGTAATGCGGCGAGAACGACAACTCGTCCGTAATGGGCACGCCGAGACGCAGGGTGCCACCGGTCACGAAGCTGCGGTAATCCGTATACTGCGTGTTGTCGTTCTGCTTGGCGAAGACGTCGAAGCCCGCCGCGATCCGGGTGTCGAGAATGTAGGGCTCGGTGAACGAGAAGTCGACGCCGCGCGCGTTTTGGCCCTCTTGGATGGCCAGTTTCACGAACTGGCCGCGGCCGAGAAAGTTGCTCTCGCTGACCGACAGTTCGGCGATGAAGCCGTCCGAGGTCGAGTATCCGCCCGAAATGCCGAAGGAACCCGTGGGCTGATCCTCCACGTAGACGTCCACGACCACGCGGTCGGGCGAACTGCCGGGTTCGTTGGTGATCTTGACCTTCTTGAAGAAGCCGAGACTGTTCAGTCGACGTTCGGCCTTGTCGATCAGGACTTTGTTGTAGGGGTCGCCCTCGCCAATATCGAACTCGCGACGGATCACGTAGTCCCGCGTGCGGGTGTTGCCGTGAATGTTGATGCGGTCGATGTAGACGCGCGGTCCCTCGTCGATCACGAATCCGATCGAGACCGTGTGTTTGGCATTGTCGCGATCGCCGCGCGGGCGAACCTCGACGAAGGCAAAGCCCCGTCTGGCGACTTCCCGCGTCAAAGCTTCGACCGATTTCTGCACCTGGTCGCCGTCGTAGGTGTCTCCGGCCCCCAACGCCACAAGAGGAAGCAGCGTCTCGCCGGTGACGCCGGGGATCTGCGAATCGACCTTGACGGTGCTGACCGTGTAGGCAGCACCTTCTTCGACCGTGATGACGATCTTATAGCCGCCCTCCTCGGCGTCGAACTTCACGTCCGTGCCGACGACGCGGAAATCCGCATAGCCATTTTTGAGGTAGAAGCGGCGGATCAATTCCTCGTCGGTGGAGATCTTGTCGGGATCGTAGACGTCCGTGGTCTTGATGAACGACAGGAGATTCATCTCGGTAGTGGCCATGAGGCCCCGCAGCTTGCGCGATGAAAAAGCCTTGTTGCCCTCGAACTCGATCGATTTCACGCCGGTCTTGCTGCCCTCGTCGATGGTGAAGACCACGTCCACGCGACCGTTGGGGAGGTCGACCGTGCGGGTCGTCACCTTGGCGTTGCCGTTCCCGGAGCGGCGATAGAGTTCGGCGATCCGCTGCACGTCAGCCTGAACGATGGCCGGGGAGTAAGGCCCGCGCGTCTTCGACGTGATTTCAGGCTCGAGTTGCTCGCTCTTGACCTTCTTGTTCCCCTCGAAGGCGACGCGGTTGATCACGCCGTTCTCGGCCACATGAACCACGATGCGCCCACCTTCGCGGGAGACGCGGACATCGGAGAACAGGCCGGTCCCGTAAAGCTGCTTGACGGCAAGATTGATCTTGGCCTCGTCGGTGCCCTGGAAATAGGACCTCACCGTGTCGGCATCGACGCGGCGATTGCCTTCCACCACGATACTGGCACCCGGACCGGCCGCGGCGAACGCCGAAGAACTGGGGCTCCAGACACACGCCGCCAAGCAAAGGGTGAAGGCGACCCTGGTCAGAAAGCCTCGAAGAACATGCATCGACAGTCGATCCCTGAGCATCTCGCGGACGAAAACACCGCCGCGGCCGACTCATCCCCGGAGGAGATGTGCCGCCGTCACTACCCGAACCTGCGAACAGGTTCCAGCATCCCCTTTTTCCGGCAATTTCGCTTCTACAAGGTTTACGGTGCCGAGCAAACGCGCGACGCGAGGGGTCGCGCGGTTTATCAAAAGACGTGGCCGGGACGACACGCCCCTCCGGTGGCAGGCTTCGCCACGCCATAGCGCGCGCGGAGCGCGCCGGCAGGCGAACCCCGACGCGGGGTCCGCCTGCCGGCTGAACGGGCGTTCAGCCGCGCGCGAAATGCAGGAGATCATTGTATGTGGCGAAGATCATCAGCATCGAGACGAGCGCGAGGCCGACCTTGAAGCCGAACTCCTGAGCCCCCGAGCTCATCGGCTTGCCGCGGAGCGCCTCGAACGCGAAATAGAGGAGGTGGCCGCCATCGAGAAGCGGAACCGGCACGAGGTTGATGAGACCGATCGAGATCGACAGGATCGCGATCAGGTTGAAGAGCGGTCCGATGCCGATCCTGGCCACCCGCCCGGCCACACCGGCCACCCCGATGGGTCCCGACAGCTGATCAGGTTTTTCGCGCCCCATCACGAGTCCGCCGACGTAGCTCCCCGTGCGCTGGATCACGAACCAGGTATCGCGCGCCGCCTCCGAAACGGACTGCACGAGCCCGAGTTTCTCCCTGCGGATGTCGGCCGCACTGGTCGAGGCAGCGACGCCGAGCACGCCGATGCTGGAGGTGCCGAGAGGACCCTTGACGTCGCGCCGTTCGGGCGTTGCGTCGAGAGGAACTTCCCGGCCATCACGCTCGACCACGAAGGCGAGCGGGATGCCGCTCGCTCCGCTGATCACGCTTTGCATGTCGAAGAAGCTCTGGATCTGCTGGCCGTCGATCGACAGCACGATGTCGCCGGGCGCGAAGCCGCCCCTGGCGGCGGCGCTGTCGGGCTGGACCGAGGCGACCCGGGGCAACAGGATGCTGCGTCCCTCGACATAGAAGATGCCGGTCAGGATCACCAGCGCCAGGAGGAAATTGGCGATCGGCCCGGCCGCCACGATGGCGGCGCGTTCGGCCACGGTCTGGGCCGTGAACGTCGCCGAGCGCTCCTCGGCCGGCATGTGGATCAATGCCTCGTCCGACTGGAAACTCGCGGCATTCATGTCGCCATGAAACCTGACGTAGCCGCCGAGCGGAACCGCCGCAATGCGCCAACGCGTCCCTCGTCGGTCCACCCGGGCGAAAAGCTCGGGCCCGAAACCGATCGAAAACGTGTCGATCCTGACGCCGCACCAACGCCCGACCAGGAAATGACCGAGTTCGTGGAAGAACACCACGACCGTCATCACGAAGACGAACGGAACGACCGTGTAAAGGACCGCAACGACGGGGCTGAACATCGACGACTCCTACCGATCCATCCGGGCAACCCTCGCGGTGCTGGCCGCGTGACCCGCGCCGGGCGAGGCAGAGCGCGAGGCTCCGCGAGCCCGAATGGTTACTGACGTGTTACCTTCTCACTTCGACTCGCTTAATGTAAGAGCGCTGCGGCCCTTTCTCTCGCCACATGGTCAACGGCCAGCGCGTCGGCGATTCCGGCCGGCGTGGACGCGGTGCCGTCCGCCAGCGCCGCGTCGCAGACCTGTTCCACGATGCGCGCGATGTCGGAAAATCCGATACGGCGTGCCACGAATCCGTCCACCGCGATCTCGTTCGCGGCATTGAACACCGTCGGTAGTCCCCGGCCCTCCCGCAACGCGTCCATGGCGATCCGGAGACCGGGAAAGCGGTCGAGATCGGGTTTGTCGAACGTCAGCGTCCCGACGACCGCGAGGTCGAGCTTGCGGGCGCCGCTTTCGATGCGATGGGGATAGGTGAGACAATGCGCGATGGGGACGCGCATGTCGGGCAACGCCAGCCCGGCCGTGACGGAGCCGTCGGCGAAGCTCACGAGGCCATGCACCACGGACTGGGGATGCACCACGACATCGAGACGCTCGGCCGCGACGCCAAACAGGTAATGGGCCTCGATCAGTTCGAGTCCCTTGTTGATGAGACCGGCAGAATCGATCGTCACCTTCGGCCCCATGGACCAGTTGGGATGCGCCAGAGCCTGGTCGAGAGTGGCGGCTGCGATCTGCTCCGCCGACCAGTTCCGGAACGGCCCGCCCGACGCCGTGAGGGTCATACGCTCGATGGTGGTCCAATCCGTGTCGCCCAGCGCCTGGAAGATCGCGTTGTGTTCGCTGTCGAGCGGCAGTAGCCGCGCGCCGTGGCGGGCCACGGCCGCCATCACGGCATCACCGGCGCAGACCAGGGTCTCCTTGTTGGCGAGCGCGATGAGGCGGCCGGCCTCGATGGCCGCGAAGGTCGGCATCATGCCGGCCGTGCCCGCGATGGCGCCGATCACGAGATCGCAGGGACGCCGGGCCGCTTCGGCCACGGCCTCGGGGCCGGCCGCGCATTCGATGCCGGTCCCCGCCAGCGCCGCCTTGAGTTCGGCGTAGCGGGAGGCGTCCGCCAGGGCCGCAAAGGCGGCGTCGAGCGCGACCGCGGTCCTGGCCAGCGACTCGGCATCGCGTCCGCCTGCGACGGCCGCGACGCGGAACCGGTCGGGATGAAGTTCCAGGATCTGGGCGGTCGATCGTCCGATCGAGCCCGTGGCACCGAGGATCACGAGGGTCCGGGGAACACAGTCGGCCGGATCGGGACCGGAGATCTGCGCCCGCGCGGCGTCACGGCCCGATGTCATGTGCTTGTTCACCATTTGAGTAGACCCGCGCCGGACTCCATCGCGCCAAAGCGCCAAAGACCTACCGTCGCGGCGTAGATGGAAGCCGCTATGAAACCGTCGAGACGGTCCATCAATCCGCCATGCCCCGGAATCAGGGAGCCCGCGTCCTTCACGCCGAACCGGCGCTTCAGCGATGATTCGAAGAGGTCGCCAGCCTGGGCCAGGGCTCCCCCGAGGAGGCCGGCCACCAAGAGGCATCCGCCGCAGCCCGAGCGCGGCGTCACCATCAGGCCGAGAACGGCGCCCGAGGTGATGCCAACGATAAAGCCTGACCAGGTCTTCGAAGGTGAGAGCCGGGATGCCAGTTTCGGCCCGCCGATCAGCCGGCCACCGAAGAACGCCATCGTGTCGGTGCCCCAGACGATGGCGAACAGCCACAGGACGACCGCGATACCGTCCACCGCCGAATGGCGCAGGATCGGGAGAGCCACCACGAGCGCACCCGCGTAGAAGACCCCGCCGGCCGTGATCAATCGCCGTCCCGCATCGGCCAGGGGCAGGGTGACGGCGGCACCGAGTGCGAGTGTACCGATCGCCTCTGCCGGATACGCCTGGGTGCTGTAGAACTGAGCCGCCCCCAGCGCGACGATCCCAGGCACCACCGCGGCCAAGCGCCGGGTCGCGCCGACGAGACCGTGCCATTCCGTCAGCACGATGATGGCGGCCACGAGCCAGAACAGATCGAACACGAGGCCGCCGGTCCAGGCCGTGCCGAGCGCCAGAACCGCCATGACGACGGCCGAGAGGACGCGCGCGACGAGTTCGTCCCGGCGACGGGGCCGCAGGCCATCGCGCGGAGGGACGGGTCCCGTCCGGTCGTGCCCAGGTCCGACATTCGTCATAGGGCGGTCTTGACCTTGCGCTCCAACGGGGCCGTGCGGATGCCCCCGAACCGCCGCTCCCGCGACATATAGGCTTCGAGCGCGGTCTCGAATGCGACGCGGTCGAAGTCGGGCCAATGGCAGGGCAGGAACACGAACTCCGCGTAGGCCGCCTGCCACATCAGGAAATTGGACAACCTCTGCTCGCCCGATGTGCGGATGATGAGATCGGGATCAGGGATGCCGGCCGTGTCGAGATGCGCCGTGATCATCTCGCCATCGATCGCGGCCGGGTCGATCTCCCCGGATCGGACACGAGCCGCGATCCGTCGCATCGCGCCGGCGATCTCCTGACGGCTGCCGTAATTGAACGCGACGACGAGTACGAGCCTGTCATTCTGGCGCGTCAGATCCTCGGCTTCGGCCAGCAGGAATCTGATGTCGGCCGTGAGGCGATCGCGCTCGCCGATGATCCGTACCCGGATGCCATTCCGGTGGAGGTCGGCGAGATCCTTGCGGATGAACCGTTTCAGCAAGCCCATGAGGTCCGAGATCTCTTCGACCGGGCGCGCCCAGTTCTCCGACGAGAAGCTGTAGACCGTGAGATAATCCACACCGAGATCGGAGGCCGCACCGACCGCGGCCCGTAACGCCTCCACGCCGCGACGATGCCCTTCGAGGCGCGGCATGCCGCGCGCCGCAGCCCATCGCCCGTTGCCGTCCATGATGATGCCGACATGGGCCGGCACTTTCCGGCGCCCACCCCGATCAAGGGGATCAGGATGCCCGCGAACGCTATCCCCATGCATGGTCTGCATCTTCAATGCCCGCAGCATCCCGCCGAAATCCTGCAGCCCTAAACCTGCATGATCTCTTTTTCCTTCGCCTCGACAGTGCTGTCGACCTCGCTGACGAACTGGTCGGTGACTTTCTGCACCTCGACCGCGAGGCGCTTTTCATCATCCTCGGAGATGACCTTATCCTTGAGAAGCTTCTTCAGGCGGTCGATCCCGTCGCGTCGTACGTGACGCACCGCGACCCGACCTTCTTCGCCGTATTTATGAGCGTATTTCACCATCTCCTTGCGGCGCTGCTCGTTGAGTTCCGGGATGCGGATACGCAGCAGTTGACCTTCCACGGTCGGGCTCAAGCCGAGATTGGCGTCCCGAATGGCTTTATCGACGGCCGATACCATGCTCTTGTCCCAAACCTGTACGGCGAGCGCGCGAGGCTCCGGCACCGTGATGCTGGCCACCTGGTTCAGCGGCATGGTCTGGCCGTAAGCGTGGACCATCACGGGCTCGACCAGGGCGGCACTGGCGCGTCCGGTGCGCAGGCCGGCCAGTTCGTGTTTCAGGGACTGGGTCGCACTCTGCATGCGGCGTTTCAGGTCGGCGACGTCGAAATCTGCACTCACGTTCGCTT
>JAABUM010003027.1_pt1 | contig 21470 bp, 19 predicted proteins | sample 5559161 | NCBI WGS metagenome assembly JAABUM01 (sample SAMN10711868, study PRJNA513369) | rock metagenome | isolation source: Antarctica rocks | place: Antarctica: Victoria Land, Siegfried Peak nord
GCAGGGGTGCCGGGCGGCGTCAAGCCCCAGCCGGAGCGTCCCTGCCCCCACCGCACCCCTCCAGCTCCTGATGTCCTCACAGGAGAACAGCATTTTTATCTACCCCTTGACATAGAAGGTCTTCCTCGCCCATCACTTCCTGGTGCGGGCGCGGCTCCACTTGGGGGGGGGAAAGCCCGGCCCTGACCGTGCCGCAGGTGCGCCTGCTGCTCCAAGCCGTGCTGCCGCGCCGGCCCCGCGACATCCCCACGGTGCTGCGCCACTTGTGCTACATCCAGCAGCAGAACTATGCCGCCTACCTCTCTCACCGCACGCGTACGCTGCTCCACCACGATACGTCCTAACTACCTAACGTTGTAGTACTAGAGCGGAGCGCGTGGCCCTGGTCGAGCGGGGGCACCCCGACGTGCCACTGGTGGCCCAGGCCGATCTGCTCGGATTAAGCCGGGCAAGCTTGTACTACCAGCCCGTGGCGCCATCGCCGGAGGAAGTGGCGCTCAAGCACCGCATCGATGCGCTGTACACAGAGTATCCGTTCTATGGCTCCCGGCGCATCGCCGCCGTGTTGGGCCGCGCGGGGACGACGCTCAACCGTAAGGCCGTGCAGCGGCACATGCGCGAGATGGGCATCGCGGGCATCAGCCCTGGGCCAAACACGAGCAAGCGGTGCCTGGAGCACCGCGTCTATCCGTACCTGCTGCGGCACACGACGAGCGCGTACCCGAACCACGTCTGGGGCATCGACATCACCTACATCCGTCTGCGCGGCGGTTGGATGTATCTGGTCGCCGCCCTGGATTGGTATTCACGCTACGTCGTGAGCTGGCAGCTTGACCAGACCCTGGAATTGGGCTTCGTGCTCGTCGCCGTCGAACAGGCCCTGGCGCAGGCGACGCCGACGATCTGGAACAGCGACCAGGGCAGCCACTTCACCAGCCCGCCGTACCTGGACCTGCTTGGAAAAGAGGACATCCAGATCAGCATGGATGGCAAGGGCCGTGCGCTCGACAACATTTTCACCGAGCGGCTCTGGCGCACCGTCAAGTATGAGGAGGTTTATCGCTACGACTATGCCAATCCAAGGGAGGCCCGCCAGGGGCTGACCCGCTATCTCGACTTCTACAACCACCGACGCCCCCACCAGGCGCTCGGCTACCAGACACCGGCCGAGGTTTACGTCGCCCCGGCTGCGATCCCACATGCCAACGACGATTCACACAGCCCCGCCAGCCGGCGGGAGAAAGGAAAGGAGAAGTCTCCACCTTAAAGTGCCCCTCCCCAGTGTCTTGACAAAAGGGTCCACCATACAGTTCTGCGACACCTCAGGCGTGGCCTGCGACATTGATTGACACCTTCACGTCAACGATCATGACGCGAAGGTGTCAACAAGAACGCTTAATCGTGCCTACAACTGTTGACATCTTCACGCTAATTACCAACAAGCCCCGCCCGCAAACACGCGGGCCGGCGCGCCCCCCGCTATAAAGCGTCACACTACCTGCGCCGGCTCAGACCTACCTAATCATGGCCGCCACTCCGTTATAGTGCGCTGCTATGATGAACCCATGAGCGTCGACAACTAGTTACCTAAGTTTTGTGCAAACACCTGAATGGCCCCCGCGCGGTAGGCTTTGTTTACCACAACAAACATAGCCACGAGGAGGTCATTCTGATGAGTACCATAGCGTTCGAGGACGGCGGGAAGCAAGAGGAGACGGTGTCGGCGTTCCTGATGCTGGCGCTGGAAGAGGCGCAGGAGCGCGGGTTGTTTGGGATACACGGCTTGCTCGACCGTCTGCTGCACGTCGCGATGAAAACGGTGCGCTACAGCCCACTCTACAAGGCGGAAACGATCATCGCCTCGCTCGTGATGGGCTGCGCGCATACCAAGGCGATCAATGACACGCTGGGGGAGGAAGAAGTGGCGGCCAACTACCTGGGAATGCTCCGTTTCCCCGACCAGTCGCAGATCAACCGCTACCTCACGCGCTTCACGGCGGCGAACGTGGCCGAACTGGGGGAAGTCCATGCCCAGTTCCTGCGCCAGCAGTCGCGCGCCCGCCGCGCCGGTGGGCTCCGCGTCGTCGACATCGACCAGTGCGGCGTGGTCGCCAACGGCCGCACCTACGAGTTTCACCGCAAAGGGTATTTTCCGCGCCAGCGGGGCGAGGAGGGGTATCAGCTCTCGCTGGCCTACCTCGGGGCCTACGAGGAGGTGGTCGCGCTGCACCTGGACCCTGGCAACACCCCTGGTCCGCAGCGGCTGCCCGACCTGATCCGCGCCGTCGCGCGCCTGCTCGGCCCCGAGGACACGACGGCCGACATCATCTGGCGTCTCGACGCCGGATACGATGGCTCCGCCACGCGGGCACGCCTGCGGGAGACGCCGGGCCATGTCGTGCTCAAGGCGCGGTCCGCGACGACCGCCACGCGCGTCGCCCTGGCCCTGCCCCTGCAGGAGTGGATACCCGTCGCGGAGGCCGTGCATGGCATCGAAATCCCCGCCCTGGACGGCTATCGCCGTATCGTCTACGAACTGCATCAGGCGGACGGGACGGTGGACTATGCCCTCCTCTACACGACCCTCCCGGCCGCGGAGTGGGGCGTGGCCCGTCTGTTCGCCTTCTACAACGAGCGCACCACGATCGAAGCCTTCTTCGCGCAGGCGCGCCACGTCCACAACATCCAGAACCTGCGCTCCCGGAAGTTCCACGCCATCGCCGCCTTCCTGCACTTCGTCGCCCTCACGCACAACCTGCTCGTGTGGGTCAAACAGACGCGCTTGGCCCAGAGTCCGCTGGCCACCGCCACGGCCCACGCCCTCGTGTCCTATGCGACGCGCGTGCGCGCCCACGTCCAGTGGGACGGTCAGTGGCATATCCGTATCCTGCGCCCGCACGCCGGCGCGTCCCACTGGGCTATGCTGCTTATTGAGGCCCTGACACGGCCCCCTCGTTTCGTTCAATTATCCTTGCCTTTTGCTCGTTTGCACAAAACTTAGGTAGTTAAGGAGGTGACCCCTATGCGTGTACCCATGAAGCGAACCACCGCCCTCCTGTGCACCCTCACGCTCATCGCCGCCGGCGCCGCCCTCATCGTGCCGCGCCGCGGCGTGACCCAGGGCGTGTATACAGTCACCGACGTACGCCTTGGCCTCCGCCGCAGCCCCCACGCGTGGATCGGCCGCACCATCCTCATACACGGCACCATCACCGGCTTACGGTATACGCTGGCGCAAGGCCTCCCGAAGGGAGCCCCCCTGCTCTCTGCCCCCATCCCCCTCGCCAACATGCTCTCGACTCAGACGGCCATCCCGGCCGGCTTTGTCGCCGATGTCACGCTCGACCCCTCCTCCGCGCTCTCCCCCACCCGCCCCTCGCCCGCCACCGGTCCCACGCTCTCCTTTGTCCTCAGTGCCCAGCCCCACCTCTCCACCCGCGTGCTCACCGTCCTCCGCGCGCTCCCCCTGCTCGGCCCCACTCTCCCCGCGCCCGCCACCCTCTACCTCTTCGCACCGGCCACCTACCAGGTCCGTCTCGCGCGCCGCTTCTGCCCCACGTACCGTGTCCATCAGTGTTTCGACGGTCTCCTCCTCGTCCCCTAAGGGCACATCGACTCCCCCCTTCCCTCGCCCCCCACGCCGGCAGTATGGTCCCGCGCCCTGGCCAGCCGCGTGCGCGCCGACGCGCCCACGGCCGCCAGGAGTGCCCCACAGACCATAGGGGCGGCAGGACCCATCATCCCTAGCGCCCGCCCACAGCCACCACAGCTGTAAGGCGTCAGATTAGATGAGCCAAACGTCACAGGCGGACGCCGACGCACGCCAGGGCCACCGCGCCCCACGCCGATCGCGTAGACTATCGCTATGCCTCCCAGGACCAAGACCTCCCCCCGCCGCCCGCCACCGCGCCCCTGCGCCGACTGCGGGCTGCCCCTCGCTCCCCCCCACGCCCGCCCCTTCTACAGCCTCCTCACCGGCACCCGCCTCCTGTGTCTCCCCTGCTGGGCCGCCCGCGACGCCGAAGGCGAGCCCCACCTCGACCGCACCCCCCCGCCCCGCCCCACCTGCTAGCCTCCCTCACGGGAACCCCGGCCCGCGCACGCTCCTGAAGGCGTCACAGTCACTGCGCCGTTGGTCACAGTAACGGCACGGGCATAGCCACAGTCGCGGCGCCAACCCGCACGAGACCTTCCTCCCGGCGACGCTGACCGTCGCGTCCACACTCAAAAGACCTTCTAAAGGGATGCCGCAGACGCGATCGACGCGGACACACCCCGCGCGGAGTGGCGCACCGACTGTGACGTTTCCCACGCAAGGGCTCTGACGTTAGCGGTCCCCGTAGGCGTGACTGCGGCTCACGGCAGGTGACGCCTGACAGCCGGCCACGTCGCCGGCCGGCCACGTCGCCGACGCGTCACCTCCTATTCATGCCCGCCGCCGTATCCTGTTCTCATGCTCGATCACACCGTCCTGCTCGTGTCCGCCGACCCCGCCCGCCTGTGCGCCTGGGAGACCCTCGTCGCCCCCGCCGATGCCCTCCCCCTCCCCGCCCCCTCGCTCGCCGCCGCCCGCGCCGTCCTGCGCCACCTCCGCCCCGACCTTCTCGTCCTCGACGCCGCGTTCCCCCCCGCCGCCGCCCGCGCCCTCCTCCGCGCCCTCCGCACGCACCCCCACCTCGCCCGCGTCCCCCTCCTCCTCGTGTGGCCCTCCGCGGCCGCGTCTCTGGCGGGCGGCGCGCCCGACGCGCTCGTTCCTGACACGTACACGCGCGTCTGGTACGGCCCCGCCCCCCTGCCCATCCGCGCCCTGCTCGCCGCCCCGCTCGCCCAGGATCGCCAGCAGCCCCGCCAGGCCCCCAGCGGCACGGAAGAGAAGCCCACCTCGCACCCCGCCGCCCGCCGACGGCCACGTCAGCCCCGCAGACGACGCACAGACGACACAAGGTGAGTTTTGCATCAGGCGCGCGCGCGTCCGTCGCCTATCCACCCTTGCGGCGGGTGCAGGCGCAGGTGGATGCGGAGCAGTTTGACAGGTTGAGCGCCTTCCTGGACCATCCGGGGTGGGAGGCCACCAACAACGGCGCCGAGCACATGGGTCGCGCCTTTCGCCACACGCAAGCCCCCCATTTTACGCTGCGCACCCCTGAGGCGACGGACGGAGCCCTCACCGTGCAGGCCGTCTTGCGGAAGGCTGCGGCGGAGCGGGGCATAGACGCCGTAGCGGCCCGCTCCACACGCGGCCGCGCTCCCCGCCCGATCGCGCCGGCTCTGGCCGCCTAGCGGAGGAGCCGTGCGCACGGGTATCCGGCCTGCGTGCGCACGATCAGGCGGGTCCTACCGAGGACGCCAGACGCACGGGGGCGCGCGGGTCGAGCAAGTGCGCTCGTTTGTCAGCACGCGGTTGGCGCAGGGGCCACCGCGCTGTCCCTTCCTTCGCCCGCCACACGTCCGCCTCTCCAAACGTCAATTACGGAGTCTCGCGATTGCTGGGTCAAAAATAAATCGCCCTTGACAACGCAGCCCGCGCAGGTGGGGGAGCAAGGTGGTCAAGCGCATACAACCTCCTGGTAGCGGCGTATCTAAAGGTGGTACCAGGAGTATGGCAGGTGAGGACACAGCACGGAATGTGTGCCAGAGCCATTCTAATTGTCGCTGAACAGATCACGCCCCGCAGTCTCACAACGCTACAGGCTGCGGCCTCCACCTTGGCGTCCGACCAGCGCCGCGCCAGTAGAAGCCGTCCCCGATGTGTGCCCAGCGGCGGCTGGCATCGGCCTTCGCCGAGGAACTCCAATCTGCGTCGTGAAGGGTTGCGCGCCGGAGCCGACGCCGCCCGTCTTGTCGCTGGGGAGCCAGCCCGCGATGGATTGCCCCGCCAGGTGGAAGATGTCGAGATCCGCCATGCTGACCAGCGCACACGGCCGCTGCCGCGCGGCACCATCCCCCGCGTCCGCCTTCGGCGCGCCAGAGCGCCCGTGGTCGCGTCCATCGTCCGCTCCTACCCCGGCGGCAACGTGGCCGCGGACAGCCAGAAGGACGCGAGCGCCTCCATGACCGCGCAGAAGCGGTCGAAATCGCCCGCCTTGACGACGTAGCAATTCGCCTGGTGATCATAGGCGGCCCGGACATCCCGCTCGTCGTCCGAGGTGCTGAGCACGACGACCGGGATGCGTCGCAACGCGGGGTCACCTTTCATCTCGGCCAGCACCTCGTGTCGCTGATCGCGAAAACTTTCCAGGCAACGCACTGTTTTGATCACATCGCCTTTCCACTACGGCTATGACGATTTAGACGCCAAAACACCCGTATGGCTTGCAAAGAATGAGCGCAGGATTACATGTTTCACTAGTTGCAACGTCTATTTGTACTGGCGAGGGTGGAAAGGCGGCATGATCAGCTCGTCTGAAAATAGCCGCCGCTGACGCTGCTGACCCGCCCTATTTTCACGCGGGATGGTCGCGGCGCGCCGCGGGGTCCACTACCTGGAAAAACAAAGCGATCAATGACAGGCGCGCCCCATAGACTATCCCGTCGTCGCTCATCCCCATGCCCTTCGCTGACCCCTCGTCGCCCCTGTCCTCAAGCCTCACGGTCAGCCCTGGCGCACCGACGCGCAAGAGGACCTTCAGGCCGGGACCGCTAGCCCGATCGGGTCCCGCCGATCGGGGACGAACTGGCCGGGGCGGGGGCGGGGGCGCCCTTTGGAGCGGGCACGTCCCCCGCCCCCGTAGCGGCCGGCTCGTGGGGGAGCGTCACGGTCACCGTGGCGCCGCAGCCGAGCGTGCTGTCCAGCGTGATGCGGCCGCCGTGTTGCGCGATGATCGCCCGGACCCCTGCCAGCCCGAGTCCGGCACCCTGGATGTGTCCCGCCACGTTGCCGGCGCGGTGGAAGCGCTCGAAGACACGCGACAGGTCGGCGGCGGGGATGCCCAACCCGTGGTCCCGCACGGAGAGGGTGGCCGTGCCATCCGGCGCCTGGCCGACCGTCACGACGATGTCGCCCCCGGCGGGGCTGTACTTGATGGCATTGGCTCAACCGTGCGACGCGCTGGGGGCTACCGCGCCGCGGCGCGCCCCCGGCGCGGCGGTGATCCACCCCTGACGCAGGGCGTAGACGACGGCGTGCGTGCGGTCGTTGACCGCGAGCTTGCGCATGATGGATGTGATGTGGTTCTTGACCGTCTGGTCGCTGATGCCCAGGAGCGTGGCAATCTCTTTGTTGCTGTGGCCCTGTGCGACGACGCCGAGGACCTCGATCTCGCGCGGCGAGAGCGGGATGAACAGCGGCTCGACCTCTGGCTCGACCTCGTGCGTCAGGTCGCGGAAGCGCGCGAGCACGCGCGCGGCCACGGCCGGTGTCGCGCGCACACGGTCGTTGATGAGGTACGCTCCGCGCGCCACCCGGCGTATGACGTCGCGCAGGTCACCCGCGTCGACACTTTTGGGGAGATACGCCGCGGCGCCGTCCGTGATGGCCGCGAACAACGTGTCCTCCTCCTCGCGGTCCACCACCACGATCACCGCGGCGCCGGGAACCTGCCGCTTGAGCGTGCGGATGACCGCGAGGCCGTCCAGCCCCGCGCGCGCGGCGTTGAGCAGGACGACCGCCGGCTCGTGCGTGAGGGCGAGGTCCAGGGCGCGCGGTCCGTCGGACGCCTCGCCGATCACCAGAAACTCCGCGGGCGCCTCCGCGACGGCCGCACGGACGCCCTGGCGAAACAGCGGCGCGTCGTCGACAATCAGAATGGGGATCGTGTCCATCGGGCGGTCTCCTCTCCCACGGTGTTAGGCGAGCGGGTGTGCGTCCCTATCTCCCCGCGTCCTGGCGGCCACGGTGGGCTCGTCGCGCGCGGTGGTCTCATCCTCCCGCAAGGGCAACCAGACCGTGAACGTCGTCCCATGCCCTTCGGCCGACGCGACCGTAATGTGGCCCCCGTGCGCCGCGATCAGTTCCTGGCAGATGAAGAGGCCCAGCCCTAAGCCGCCCTGCGCGGGACGATCGGCGCGCGACCTGATAGAAGCGCGTGAAGAGATGGGGCAGCTGATCGGCCGCGATGCCCCGGCCATAGTCTTGCACGTCCAGCGCCACCTCGGCGCCCACACGCCGCAGCCGCACGTCGATCGGCGTCTCGCTCGGCGCGTGGGCGCCGGCGTTGGTGAGCAGGTTGACGAGGACTTGCTCCAGCCGCCCCGCGTCGCCGCGCACCCACACTGGCGCCGCCCCGAGGGCGAGGCGGATCGCGTGTCCGGCGGGGAGCGCCTGCACGGTCTCCGCCACCTGCGCGATCAGCGGGACGAGATCCAGTGCGGCGCGGTCGAGACGCAACGTCCCGCCCTGCAAACGCGCCGCGTCCGTCAAGTCACGCACCAGCGTCACGAGCACCTGCGTCTGGTGCAGCGCCCGCGTCGCATAGCGGCGCGAACGCTCATCAGTGCCCGCATGGAGCAACGGCGTGAGCAGGTCGAGGTAGCCTTTGATGGAGGTCAACGGCGTGCGCAATTCATGGCCGGCCAGGGACAGGAACTCCTCTTGTAGGCGGCGGTGCCGATTGGACAGGGTGACGTCGCGGATGACCACGATGGCGTGCGTCGTGCCCTCCTCGTGGAGCGGCTGCCCGGTCGCGACGAACCAGCGCCGTGTGTCCTCGCCCACGAGGCTGGGCACGCCGGTCGCCACGCTGAACGACAGGCTGAACGACTCGCCCCGCGCCGCACGGGCCTGCGGCGTCTGGTCAGGGGCCAGCGGCCGTCCCCGCGCATCGTCCGGCGCCACGCTGGCGTGACCGAAGAGCTGCACGTAGGCGGCGTTCATGCGCAGAGGCGTCCCTGTCTGGTCCACCACCAGCACGGCATCCTCCAGGCCAGCCAGGATGACCGCGAGCTGCGCCCGCTCGGCTTCCAGCACGGCGACCACCTCCTGCACCGCCACGCGATGCGCTTGCAGCGCCCCGTTCGCGCGCTCCATCTCCGCGACGGTGGCCTCCAAGTCGGCATTACGGCGATCCAGCGCGTCGTTGGTGGCGTGCAGCGCGACGTTGCGGGTGCGGATGTCCGCGGTCTCGGCGTGGGCGTCGACCGTTTCGGCCTGGGCGTGGGCCGTCTCGGTGTGGGCGTCCGCCCGATCGCGGCGCAGGCTCGTGTTAGCGTCGGTCAGGGTCGCGTTAGCGTCGGTCAGGGTCTCATTGGTCCCGCGCAGCGCGCGATTGGCGCTGGCCATCTGGCGCACCTGCTCCGTCAGGCGCGTGAGGTCCGTCACCACGTCCTCCAGCGGGCGGGCGTCCGCCGGCGCGGTGACGTGACGCATCATAAGCGGCACCGGCGCGGCCGATGGACGGAGACGACGGAGGCGGGCATGGGCACGGTTGTCCCTGCGGACGTGGCGATGACCACGAGAGGGGCGACGCGATGGTGAGCGAACATGGACACACCCCTTGCTGGCGGATACCGCCGAGGCCATGGGCGCCGTGCCGGCCTCCCCTCTGGTGGTTGGTCGGCCGCGTGAGCGCCCCTGGCCCGGCCGGGAGCGCGATGTCGGGATCAGGCTTCTTGTAGTATATTATCATAAACGGACCATCATCTGCCGCTAAAAGGCGACGATGCGGGGTCATCGCAGGGTGGCCCCTGCTCCGACGGTCGGTCGGTACCGCGCGTGCGCGCCTGTATCACCGCAGCGGGCACCGCCAGGCAAGGGCGACGCCGACGATCTGTCGGTAAAGGACCCCTGAGACCGAGCTACATGATCTGTCCCCACACAGCAACATAGTTGTGGCCGAACGAACGTGGTAGCCGCACTCCTCTATCTTTGCACTTTTTGTTTGCCGACCACATGGTGCGGTTCGTCGAACGTCAAACCCTCAGTCTATCGAGCGCGGAGGCCGTTTTACGTGACCATAATCGACAGCGGCCGGCGTGTTCCCAGAGCGCGGCTAGGCGACCCGCCGCCAGACGACGCCCTCGGCGCTCTTGACGCGATCCAAGTACACGCGGTACAGGTGGTCCGTGGGGCCATAGGTCAGGGCGATCGCGCAGCGCTTGTTCCCGTGATGGAGGGCCACCGTCCAATCAGGGTCCTGCCGCAGCGCCACGATGCGCGCGACGACGGTGGCTTCGTCGGCGTCGCCGTCGAACAGGGCCAGCGTGGTGGCGAGCGTCTGCGTCTGAGAGGGCATGAGCATAGGAGATCTCCGTGGGCTAGCTGGTGCACGCGCCGATCGACGCCTACCCCCGTAGTGTCGGCGCTGGCGCGGGGGGTGTCCATAGCCTAATGGTCCGCAGGCACGGGCCGTCGTGGCCGGGAGCGGCCACTAAGTACCTCCATGTAGACGATCGGGTATGACCCGAAGTACTGTAGACTTTGCGTGACCGTGCGCCGATAATAGAGCCATGGAACAGGCCTAAGACCTTTTTCTACAAGTTAAGGTCTTCAAGCCGTTGTCAAGGGCATTTTTGCAGCTTTTGAGCCAACCTGATAGCTGCCACGTTGCACAAACGCATGAGGCGCATGGCGTAGCGACGGGCTCATGCAGGCGTGATGGCCTCGCGTAGGTACCATGTGTCTGCCGCTATGCTCCCTTTGACATCCGGAGTGCTGGAAATGCGGGTGCTTGACATTTAGCTCGGAACCTTAACTTGTGACCATTAGCCTAAGACATGGTTCAGCGTAGGCGCATTCTAACTTGACAGTCTGAACAGTCGAAATTAAAGCGGCAGCGGCTGTTTCACGCCTACGCGGGGCCATTTTGCACCCTTTGCCGATTTAACACTGTCAAGTCCGATTGAACCATGTCTAAGGTGATGACATCTCTCTCTCGCTGCGTGCGCTGGTCGACCCCGTCCACGGGCGTCGCGCGCGGCGCATCCCGTTCACCGGGCTGCCGCACGGATCGGCGCCGCCCCTACGCCGGCGGGCCGAGCGCCGTGCCGCGCCGCGCGTGCTCTGCTCCTGCTGTGCCGCGCTGGCACGATCCTCGCAGGGCGGAGAGACCGTGATGGCTTCCTCCTCCCTACCCCCCGACGCGCCCGACGCGCCCGACGCGTCCGATGCCGCCGTGGCCGCCCTTCTGGCCCGCCTCGCACCGCTCGTCGCCGCGACCGCTGAGCGGGTGCTGATCGCGCACATGCAGGGTCTCCTGGAGAGCCAGGGCCTCGCCTCCCTCCTCCTGCTCTCCGAGGTCCTCACGCCCACGCTGCGCGAGCTCACCGCCCTCCTGCCCGTGCTGCTGCGCGCCGGCGCCGGCGACCGCGACACGGTCGCCGCGGCGGCGCGCACGCTCGGTGGCGCCGCCCAGGAGCGCGGCGTCCCTCTGCCCGCGCTTCTGGCTCAGGGGCAGCAGGTCCACGATCAACTCCTGGCGGGGATCGCCGCCGAGGTGCGCGTCCATGATCGCACCCCCATCCTTGCCGTGGTCGAGGTGAGCCGCCTGATCCGTGAGCTGGAGCGTCACCTGCTCCTGGCCTATCAGGAGCAGGCGCTGGCGGCGCTCACCCAGCAGGCCCGCACCGATCCCCTGACGGGTCTGGCCAATCGCCGCGCCTTCGACGAGCGGGTGGCCGACGAGGTAGCGCGCGCGCAGCGGCGCGCGCAGCCCGTCGCCCTGGTGCTCCTCGACGTGGATCGGCTCAAGCCGGTCAATGATACGCGCGGGCACGCGGCCGGTGATGCCCTCCTCCAGGCGGTGGCGGCGCTGCTGCGCGACCAGGCGCGGACCATCGACCTGGCCGCGCGGATCGGCGTCGACGAGTTCGCGCTGCTCTTGCCCGAGACCAACCACGCCGGCGCCGTGACGCTCGTGCAGCGCCTCACCGACGCCGCGGCCGGCCAGCACATCGCCGGCTACCCGGTCCGCTGTAGCGCCGGGATCGCGGTGTATCCCGCCGACGGTCGCACGGTCGAGGCCCTCCTGCGCTCTGCTGACGGTGCGTTGTACCGCGCCAAGCACGCCATCCCGCCCGACCACCCCTGAGCGTCCAGCCGGGCGCGGCTGGACGACGGTGTCACGGCAGCGCGGGAGGAGGGCCGTGATGACGACGACATATTCTCCGCGGAGGAGCCTCCACGCCGCCCCCAGCTGACGCTGATTGCCGGGCCGTGCCTCCCACCGTACCAGAGTGTACACCCGTACGCCTCCTGCAGCGCCCTGACCGACCTGCACCGGGTGTCCGGCCGGCCGTGCGCCGCCCCCTGACGCCGGGAACGGACGCTCCCCAGGACGCCGGAGCCAGACGCGTTAGCCCCCGCCGACCGGGCGCGGTGCCCCCGCGTGCATGCCCCGTTCCGGCATGCACGTCGGACTGGTACTTTTGGGGGATAGACGCTATGACCCTTTTGCGAGCAGTATACTCTCAACAGTATGGTCCGCATAGTCGCGCGCGCGCAACGACCGCGCCGCTCGAGACGCCGCGCACAGGAGCGATGATGACACCGATCGGGGGGCACACGGAGGCGGGGGGCACACGGCTCGACCCCGTGTCGTCCGTCGCGCTCCTGGAGATCACCAGCGACAGCACCGCGCACACGCAGGCAGAGGAGGCCCTGCGGCGGGCCGAGGCGCGCGTCCGCGGCCTGCTGGAGGCGGTGCCCGACGCCATCGTGGTCGCCGACGCGGAGGGACGCATCGCGCTGGTCAACGCGCGGGCGGAAACATTGTTCGGCTACGCACGGGAGGAGATGGTGGGCCAGCCCGTGGAGCTGTTGCTGCCCACGGACCTACGGGCGCGGCACACCGGGCGCCGCGCCCGCTACCAGGCCGATCCCCACACCCGCCCCATGGGCAGCGGCCTGGAATTGCGCGCCCGCCGCAAGGACGGCCGCGCCTTCCCCGTCGAGGTCAGCCTGAGCCCCCTGGACACCGGCGGCGAACGGCTGGTCACGGCCGTGATCCGCGACATCACCGCACGGAAGGCGCTGGAGCAGCGGCAGGCCGAGGACCGCTTCCGCGCCCTGGTCCAGCACGCCTCGGACATCATCGCGATCACCGCGGCCGACGGGGCCATCGGCTATGTCAGTCCCTCCATTGAGCGGGTCCTGGGCCACGCGCCGGGGGATGTGCTGGGCCAGACGACCTTCGCGCTGCTGCACCCGGAGGACGTGGCACGGGCGCGGGAGGCATTGGGCGCGGTGCTGCTGCACCCGGAGGGTACCGCCACCGTGGAGGCACGGGCGCGGCACCGCGACGGCTCCTGGCGGCAGGTCGAAGCCAGCGCCACCAACCTCCTGCACGATCCCGGTGTGCGCGGCATCGTGGTTAATGCACGCGATATTACGGAGCGCACGGAGGCTGCGGCGGCGCTGCGGGCCAGCGAGGAACGCTTCCGCGCCACCTTCGAGCAGGCTGCCGTCGGCCTGGCCCACCTGGCGCTGGACGGGCGCTGGCTGCGCGTGAACCGGACGCTCTGCGCCATCGTCGGCTATGGCCCGGACGACCTGCGCGGCCTGACGGTGTACGACCTCCTGCATCCAGAAGACCGCCCGGCCGACGGGGCGGAGGGCTACCGACTGGTGGCCGGAGAACTCCCCTCGTACGGCAAGGAGAAGCGCCTCATTCGCAAGGACGGCGCCCCGGTCTGGGTCTACGTCACCGTCTCGCTGGCACGCACAGCCGCGGGGGACCCGGCGCATCTCATCGTGGTCGTCGAGGACATCACCGGACGCAAGGCGGCGGCGGAGGCGCTGCGCCACCAGGCGCTGCACGACGCCCTGACCGACCTGCCCAATCGCACCCTGCTGCAGGATCGCCTGGCGCAGGCCCTCCGCAGCGCCCAGCGCGACGGCCGCCCCCTGGCCCTGCTGCTGCTCGACCTCGACCGCTTCAAGGAGGTCAACGACACCTTCGGGCACCCGGCCGGGGACCGCCTCCTGCGCCAGGTGGGCCGGCGCCTGCGCCGCGTGGTGCGGGCCGCGGACACGGTGGCGCGCCTGGGCGGCGACGAGTTCGCCGTGCTCCTGCCGGCGACGGACACCGGCGGTGCGACCGCGGCGGCGGAGAAGATCCGCCGCGCGTTGGAGCAGCCCGTGGGGCGGGGCGGCTCCCGCGTGTCCGCGGCGGCCAGCATCGGCATCGCCCTCTACCCCGCGCACGGCACGGAGGCGACGACACTCCTCCAGCACGCCGATGTGGCCATGTATGTGGCCAAGCGCACCGGCGGCGCCGCCGCCGTCTACGACCCCACACAGGACATCTCCACGCCCAACCGGCTGGCCCTGCTGGCCGATCTACGCGGGGCCATCGCCCGCGACGAGTTGGTGCTCCATTACCAGCCCAAGGTCGATCTGGCCACGGGGCGGGTCGCGCGCGTCGAGGCGCTGGTGCGCTGGCAGCACCCGCGCCGCGGGCTGCTCCCGCCCGCCCAGTTCATCCCGCTGGCCGAGCAAACCGGCCTGATGGGACCGCTGACCCTGTGGGTGCTGGGGGAGGCACTGCGGCAGTGCGCGCGCTGGCGCCAGGCCGGCCTGGCCCTGGGCGTGAACGTCAACCTGTCCATGGCCAACCTGCACGACCCGGCGCTGCCCGAGGCCGTCGCGGGGCTGCTCCAGGCCCACGGGGTCGCCCCGGCCGACCTGCGGCTGGAAGTAACCGAGAGCGCCATGGCCGCCGACATGACGCGCACCATCGCGACGCTGGAGCGCCTGGCCACGCTGGGCGTGCACATCGCGGTGGATGACTACGGCACGGGCTACTCCAGCCTGGCCTACCTCAAGCGCCTGCCGGTGGACGAGCTCAAGATCGACAAAGGCTTCGTGCGGCACCTGGCGACGGACGAGACCGACGCGACGATCGTGCGCTCCACGATTGGCCTGGGGCACAACCTGGGCCTGCGCGTCGTGGCCGAGGGCGTCGAGGACCACGCGACGCTGGAACTGCTCCGCGTCATGGGCGCGGACGCCGTGCAGGGCTACTATGTGAGCCGCCCGCTGCCGCCGGACGACCTGGAGCGGTGGGCGCGCGCGGACGGCGCGTCATGGGCCACTCGCCTGGGTCAGCGGGAGGACGAGCTAGACGATCCTACACGCGCCGGGCGCCTCGATGATCCGCCGGCTGCGGGACAGGCCCAGCCCTAGCCTGGGGTCGTGTGACGGACGCCGCGGCCACGGGCGCCGTACCGTCAGAGGGGGACGGAGCCGGTCCCACGAGGTGGGTGCGGGACCGTGGGACCACGGATGGAGGAGGTGCGTGGCGTGAGACCGCGTCCGAGAGTTGATACGACTACTCGATTGGGGTACGCCACCCCCCCCGTTAGGGGGTTGTGGCCCCTGCGCTGCCCGCCTATGATGGATGCAGTTGGGGCGACAGGTCGCCTCGCTTCTCTCGAGATTTCACTCGAGCGATAACGGCAAACCCGGCGCGAGCCGGGGACGCAAAGCCAGGGGACTCTCCGAGTCAGCCCAGCTACCGCACCGATTAGGAGTCTCAGCATGCAGCGTTTCACCCTTCCATTGGCCCGTGTCACCCTTGGCCTCGGCGTCACCGCCGTGCTTGGCCTCGGCGCGGCCGTGCCCGCCTTCGCCAGCGGGCCAACCAGCGTGGCCATCTCCGGTACCCCGGTCTCTGGAGGCGCCCTCACCCCCAGCAACTTCACCCCCATCACCCTCGACGGCATCAATGCAAAGACCGCGACCGCGACCTGGAGCATCGGCAACGTGACCGACGCGAGTGGCACGGGCGCGGGCTGGAACGTGAGCCTCTCCATGACGCGGTTGGCGCAGTACGACGCGACCCTCAATGCCGGCGCTGGTGGCTACACGACCGGTGGCCACCTCCTCGCCACGTCCTCGATTCAGGCCACGACGCCGGCGACGGTCACCCTGGTCGGCTCGGGCAGCGCCGCGACGACGGTCACCCCGGTCGCGGCCAACACGGCGCTCGACACCGGCAACGCCGTCAAGCTGCTCAGTGCGGCGCTCAACGGCGGCATGGGTTCGTACTCGTTCTCCGCACTGACGGCGACGCTGACGGTCCCCGCCGCCACGTACGCCGCGACGTACCGGTCGGACGCGACGGTCTCCCTGAACAGCACTCCGTAAGCAACGCAGGCGCGCCGGCCCCGACGCGCCGTCGATGACCTCTCACGCCCCGGCGGCGCGCCATAGGAGGTATGGCGCGCCGCCGGGGCGCTTGTCTACTCCCCCGCAGGGACCATGACGCCGCGTCGTGGGAAGGACCAGATAGCCTATGCCCGCCTATACACAGCCCATACGGATCGCCGGTCTCCTGCTGGCGCTGCTCCTACCGGCCGCCGCCACCGGGGCCAGCGCCCACGCCACCGGTCGGCCAGTGACGCCCCCATCCCCCTCCACAGCCTATGTGGTGCAACCCGAAGCTGACCAGGGTGCGACACTGGTCAGAAACGGCTATTTCTGGCTGGCGGCGTCTCCCGGACGGACGCGGACGGTGCGCGTCGTGGTTAAGAACACGGGGTCCGCGCCGCTACGCCTGCGCAGCTACCCGGTCGACAGCATCCAGGAGCCCACGGGGGGCCTCGACTATGGCACCTGGCAGACGCCCCGCGCGCGGGTCGGGACGTGGATGCGCCTCTCGCCAGCCACGATGACCCTGGCCCCTGGGCAGACGCGCCGGGTCACCGCGACGATCCACGTCCCACACGGGACGGGCGCGGGGGTGTATGTCGGTGGCGTGGCCTTTGAGAACACGCAGGCCCAGGATCGGACGCCGGGCGCGCGCGTGATGATCGTGGTGCATTATCGCCGCGTGATCGCCGTGGTGGTGGAGGCTCCAGGGCCGTTGCGGACGGCGGCCCGCGTCAGGGACGTCACCCTGACGACCGCGGCCCTGGGGAGCCAGGCCGTTGTCGCGCTGCGTAATAGGGGGAATGACCTACTCACGGGAACGGGCACGCTCACGGTCACAGGTGCGGGAAAGCGGACGATAGGGACACCCTTCACGCTCGACACGGTCCTCCCCGCGGCGACGGACCGTGTGACGGTGCGCCTGCCCACGCTCACGCTCCAGCCGGGCGCGTACGCGGTGGGCGTGCGCGTGCGGTCGAGCGCGGGAGCGGCGCTCATCGTGTGGCACGGATCGGTGGTCGTGGCCCGTCCCGCCGTCCCCACCCCACCGCCGCATGTCACCCTGCCGCCGGTCCAGGCGCTGGTCCACACGGCGCAAAGTACGTCCCTGCTCTGGGTGATCCTGGGGGGCCTGGGCGTGGTCCTGATCCTGGGACTGGGCATTGGGCTGGGCGTGAGCGTGGGCCGGCGGCGGGGCCAGACCCATGGCTGACCCACACGCGCGCACCCGTGTCCTCCGCATCGTCGGGGCACTCGCGCTGCTGGTCCTCCTGTGGCGCTCAGCGCGCCATCGGAGCAGGGCCTGGGCCCGTATCAGACCACCGTGCCGCTAACCCTGTCCGTGCCCGCGAGCGCCTTCACCGGCGCGTATACGGCGACGCTGGCCCTGACGCTACAATGAGTGATCACGTCGGGGGGAACCCTGGCGGCGGGACCGGGGGGAACCTTGGCGGCGGGCCGCTCCAACGGAACGTGGCGTCGCTTCCCGATGGAGGCGTCCAGCTGCCACAGACGCGCGGGCGTGGACGCGCCGCCGTGTCCGGCCATCCGGCGCGCGCGGCGGCCCACCGTGCTCACGAGAGAGGGGACGGGGGGCATGGACGGGCCGCGCCCTGACAACGCGGCTGTGTTCGCTGACACGGCGCTCATGAGGCGCAGACAGAGAGAGAAGGAGATTCCCATGGCAGAGCCACACAGCGCATGCCAGACGTCCGCCGTGCACCCCCGGCAGGGGGAGTTGGTGCGCGTGGCGGAGCGCTACACCGTGATCATGGACGTGCTGGGGGGCGGCGCGGGGGCGTGGCAGGTACGCACGCTCCTGACGCCGTGGGGGCAGACGCATGTGGTCGCGCGCGTCCTGATCGACACGGGCCGCAGCCGTGTCTGGCTGGCTCACGCCGGAGCGCGCGATGTCCGCACGCCGCATGGTCCGAGCCTGGACACGGCGAGCCTGGACACGGCGAGCCTGGACGCTGCCCACACGGTCGGGCCGCGGGCTCATGCCCACATTTGATGATGCGGGCGCTAACGTCGCTCAGGGCTGCTGCGAGTGGCGCAACAATCGGCTGGTAGGACGCCCCAAAGCCGGGCTAAAGGGCTTACTGACCTCCTCAAACCTGTATGGAAGGCGGTCTCACGATAGATAGCACTCAGGCTGCCAACCGGCATCATCAAATGTGTGCATGACCCCCGCGCGGAGGTCGCGATGTGTAGCATCGACCGGCCCACCGTCCACCGCCTCCCGCGCGACGACGGGAGCCGTGCGCTCTACCTGAGCCGCGATATCCCGCGCCGCGCCGCATGACCGACGTGTCGCGGATCTCGCGCGGCCTGTCGCGCGTGACGCGTTTATGGCACGCGGGCAATCTTAACCTGGTCCCGCGCGACCAGCCGGGGGAGACCCGCGACACGTTGGCGGCGCGCCCCGGCCCCTGTGCCGCAGAGGACGTTGTGGGCTGGGTCCTACAGGCGCTGCGCGCCGTGAGCCTGTGGCCGCGTCAGACGCCCCCTGTGAGCGACCGCACGGTCACCCCAGCCAGCCTGCTGATCGACCCGATGGGCGGGCCGCACCTGCTCGACGCCGGCGTGGCCCGCGTCGGGACGACCGGCACACGCCGTGATAGGGCGCCGATCGGGGTGGCCGGGGACGCTCCGCCCGCACAACTGGACGGGGTGACCGCCGCGCGCTCCGATCGCTATGCGCTGGAGATGACCAAGCCTCAGCGGCTGACCAATCAGCATCCCGTGCTCTATCCCGCCGGTCAGCTACCCCTGATGGGCCAGTTGCCGCTCTCGCGTGGCCTCGCCCGCATCCTGGCGCAGGCGACCACCGTCAACCGCGTGCCTGGTTCTCCGGCACGCGCGCCTCACGGAGCACCGTCCCGCCGTGTGCATGTTCGTGTACCGTCTGACGTGGCTGAGCGCCGTGGAGGCCGCGGCTGTGGACGCCGACCCGGTGTGGACACGGCCAGGCGCGTATCCGCTCGATACGGTGGCGGCGCGGCAGCTGGTTACGGAGGGATGGGTCGCGGCTGTGGACGATCTGTCGGCGGCCAGACCCCGTGCGCTGTCTGGCATGCGGGTCTGGACAGTGGACTACCATCCGGCTGCGCCGCCGCGCCTGGTGGGGCAGGAGGACGAGGGCAACGACCGGGCGGGGGGCGCGTGTTGCGACCCGGCCCCGCGGTCCGAGCGTGGGCAGGATGCGCCATGCGCCGTGACGGTGGACCGTCACGTTTAGGAGTGACTGTGCGGGCCCCGTTGCACAGACGGGAGAACCAGCGACCGAGATGGCGGCACCGGCGCCCCTCGACGTATGGGGATGCGGGCTGAGATCCATGCGAAGCTGGCACGTCCTGGTCGTGCCAGGGTTTTCCCTCCACGGACGCGACGAGGGCGTGGCCACCATCACGGGGAACGACGCCACCAAGAGCGGGCTATCGGGCCTGGGACTGGAAGGCGCCCGCACCTTTTCAGCGCTATGTGGGGAAACCACGCGCGTGACGCGGCGGGCGACCGGTTGTCGCGGTCGCGCTCGGAGCGGCCGGCGCCGGTCCAGCCAGCGGGCGTATCGTCACCGCCTGCCAGGCGTAGTGATCCACAAAAGACCAACTCAACTCGACCCAGCCTTGGCGCCCCCACCCCGTGCCCCACTGGTTCTCGACCCACACGCCATTGGCGTCGTAGCGCGTGGCGAAGACGGCGTGGCTCCCGTAATTCGTACCGGGTGTCCCGTCGATGTACGCGTGAGCGGCGTCCGCGTTCCAGAAGTTGTCGTACACGGGGATACCCAGCCCCAGGGGGTCGCCGCCCGCGATCGCCGTCTCGATCGCCGCGCGCGCCGCGGCGCCCTGGCCCGCGCCCTGGAACAGGACGTGGTAGCCGCCGATGCGATAGGAGGCCGCGTTGGCCTGTTCGGCCGCTGTCGGCCCATGCGTGTAGTCGTCGTCGCCCTGCGCGTAGTCGGCCCGCGTGGTCACACCCTGCGCCACTTGCAGGTCAAGCGTGGCGTTGAACGAGGTCGGGGTATTCTGGCCTCTGGTCAGCTGGCTGTACAGATACATCGGCGCGAAGCTGCCCGCGCCGTCCGGCCCGCCTGCCGGATAGTAGCCGTCCCGCCGGGCGTACCACCCACGCATGTAGTACGTCGTGACCCAGGCCACGCAGTCGTTGACGTCGCCCTGGTCCGCGACCGGCGGGTTGTAGCGCGAGATGTCGGCGCTCGCCGGCAACCCCGTGGCGTCCGTGAGCGCATGCGCTCTAGCCGGCGTCCGCGGGGTGGAAGACGGTACACGCGCCGACGCGACGCGCCCCAGTCTCTCGATGCCGGCTTGCCACAAAGCCGGCCGTGGCGCCACGCGCTGATGCGCGAACGCCCCTTGCGGCACGAGTCCTAACCCGTGTGCCCGTGCTACGCGAGAACCAACGCCTACGTTTACGTAGGATGTAGCAAACGGGACCGTCGTGGCGAGCAACATGAGCGCCAGTAGCGACGGAACCGAGCGGCGGCGGGAACGACGGACCAAGGCGCGGACGGACGCGCGGGACGTGTGCCGCATGGAGTAGCGCATAACGAATGGATCTCTTTCCAGCCCCACCACCGATGGTGCGATGCAACGGCGACGCGGGCGTAAGCCACTAGATTCACGGCGATGACACCGGGAATCCGCGACCGACGCGCGGAGATCCTCGGTTCGGCGGCCGGGCTGACTCGGCGGAGCCCTGCTCCGTGGAGTTCCCTCGCTTTGCGTCCCCGCCTCGCGGCGGGTTTGCCTTTATCGCTCGATAGGCGCCGTCACACGATGACGGCGCGTCCTCCCTATTATCCGCCCGACCCTCCCTCTAGACAATGCCCCAAAGGGGCTGACACGAATAGGCTACCCCTCACGGGGAGATGTGTCCCCGCACGATTATCGCCCATCACTAGGACCGGGGTCCTGCTGACCGCATGTCGGCGTGCTGTCCCTGCGCGGAAAAACGCGTATGCTGACGGCCGACCTGATCGTCGATGGCGGAGATCTTGAGACGCCAAACACATGGACTGGGCCACATGACACGATACTGTTGGTAAATCCTTTCGCAGGGCATATTTCAGTGGACGGCCGACAGGGAGTCAGGCGTAGGCTCAACCGACAAAGCGGGCCAAAAGTGCATTTACCAACAGTATCATGACACTGGGTCTTGCGCATATAACGTGAATTAGGTTTTGGTTCCACGAACTCGACGCCGTGAAAGCCAGGCAGTATCCCCGACAGTGACCATGTACGGCCATGACGTCCCTCGCCTGACTAAGCCGTTTTCACGTTATATGCGTAAGACCATTTGTGACAAGTTACGCCGCACGGGGCATGTGTCAAGGTAGATAGTAGCAGCAGGATGGCTTACGCTGAAGGTATGATCACAACTGAATCTCCTCCACCGACAAGCGCTCCTGTCACACGGTCTC
>JAABUM010003029.1_pt1 | contig 21464 bp, 21 predicted proteins | sample 5559161 | NCBI WGS metagenome assembly JAABUM01 (sample SAMN10711868, study PRJNA513369) | rock metagenome | isolation source: Antarctica rocks | place: Antarctica: Victoria Land, Siegfried Peak nord
CGGGCCTCGTCGAATGCTGAAAGGAGATGCAGCAGAAGACTCAGCTGAAGCTGTCTCCGCAGGCGCACGAGCTTCCGGCGTTCGGGTTGTCGATCGTGAACCCCTGCTTCTCGATGGTGTCGGCGAAGTCGATGCTTGCACCCTCGAGGTACGGCGCACTCATCCGGTCCACGACGACCTCGACACCGTCGAAGTCCCGGACCAGGTCTCCGTCCAGGCTTCGCTCGTCGAAGTACAGCTGGTAGATGAGGCCGGAGCAGCCACCGGGCTGGACGCCGACGCGAAGTCGAAGGTCGTCGCGACCTTCCTGCTGAAGCAGGCTCTTGACCTTGCCTGCCGCGACGTCGCTGAGCTCGACCTTGTGGGTCTGGAGCGCCGTCGTGGCCGGCGTCGAAACGGAAGTGTTGCTGTCCACGCTCATGGATCCTCCACTGGGCTGGTGAGACGGTCGCGTCAGTGCTGACACGGCCGGAGTTCGTTACCAGCAACGGCAGGGTCGTGTTGGTTGTTCCCCAGCGGCTGCTGGGGAACAGTTTACGTCGCCCAGGCAGACCGCCTCCACCCTACGAGCGCAGCGATCGACGGGGACGGGTCAGCCGGGCGTCCAGGTACCGGCCACCCTGGTGGCCAGAGCCGCTACGGCCTGGGCTGCATCGACCGCCGGTTCCTGCCGTGAAGTGCGCCCCACGTCGACCGCCAGACGACCGGCCGGGATGACCGAGTAGACCCCGCTCACACCGAGGGACGCAGACTCCCGTCGCCCGACGTGTGCCTCCCGCGAGAGCACGACCACTGGCCGTCCCAGACGGGCAGCGACCTCGCCGACGCGGGCAAGCACGGTGCCCTGCAGCGACTTCCAGTCGAAGACGTCCTCGCCGACCACCACAAGATCGGCGATGGCTACCTGCTGGTCGAGACCGCTCAGCTCGGCACTGACGTCTGCGCCGGCCCGGAGTGCAGCACCCATCAGGCCCAATCCGAAGCCCACTCCTCCCCCGGCACCGGTGCCGGGCTCGCGGTCGAGACGGCGTTCCTTGCCCGTCAACAGGTCTTCGCGAGACGGCAGCGCCCGGCGGGTGCGGTCCAGGAATACCCCGAGGGCATTCTCCGCGAGTTGCGACTGTGAGCTGTCCAGCCCCAGGGACTCCTGCGCGCGCACTGCCGCGCCATGGAAGCCCAGCAAGGGCAGGGCCTCCGAGTTCGCAGCCGTCAACGGCGTACCGCGCCACTGTCGGCGCAGACTGCGCAGCCATCTCAGGTCGACCTCGTCCGGGTCGTCCTCACGCCCGGCCATGGCCTGCAGCATGCCGAGCCCACCGTCGAGGCACTCCAGATCGCCCACCCCCACGACGATCCTGCGGGCATCCGGCACAGACGCCGCCGCGCTCACCAGGACACCCACCGGGTAAGAGGAGCGACCGCTGCCGGCCTGAGCTGCCTCCACGACGACGGTGCCGCCCGTGACCACCACGGCGGTGGCCAGCTCGCCTGCCACGGCGAGTGGCTCTTCGCGGGCACCGGTGATGCGAGCGGCAGCGGCAGCGAATCCTCTGCCGCCTCTAGACAGCGGCAGAGCCCACACGTCGACCGTCGGAGCTCGTTCACGCCACGCCTGGCAGATCAGATCGACCGACCGACTCGGGGCGGACCGGCCGATAGCGTCAGAAGCCACGAGAACTCGCACGTGATCATTCTCGCCCAGTTCCCTCCCCGGGCAGCCTGGGCGGTCAGCCCACCCGGCCCAACAGGAGGGCTCCCCCGAGAACCGCCGCGGCAAGGCTGGCCGCGGCGAAGAAGATCACCCATAACCCCGCAGGTAGACCCGTCAACGCTGCGAGCTGGTCAGCGTCCGACGGGCCTGTCTCGTAGCAGCCGGCACGGTGTAGATCCAGCACCGTCCGCGGAGCCCCGAGAAGCAGGAACCACATGAGGACGTCGGCGGATACCGATTGAGCTGCCGGGTCGGCCCACCAGGTGACCCCACCGACGGGTATCGCGCACGCGAAGATCACCAGTGCACCGAACCAGTTCCGGATCTGCAGCGTCATCGCCGCGAGTACCATCAGTACCGCCCAGAGCACACCCGCCGCGTATCCGCGCGAGAGCACCCAGGCGCCGAGGGCTCCGAGCAGCGCCGGGCCCGGATAGCCGGCCGCAAACGTGAGAACCGCCCCGACCCCGCGAGCCGGTCCCCGGGAGACGGTGACGCCGGAGGTGTCGCGGTGCACCCGGACGCCATGCAGCGAGCGGCCGCACACCAGCGCCGCGATGGCATGCGAGCCCTCGTGCGCCACGGTGATCCCGCTTCGAGCAACGCGCCAGGAAGGTGACCAGACGACGATCGCCACCGCGACAAGGGCCGTCGCAAGCACCACCTCGGGCGCCGGGTGGGGAGCGACCGCGACGACCCGACCCCAGATGTCCGCAGCGCTGCTCATCTACGAGAGCGTGCCGGAGCGATCTGTGAGCGCTCGAAGCAGTCCGTCCGGACCGATCGCCGGGTTGTGGCCCGGATCGACTCGCTCGCCGGCGGTGATCGGACCCGGAGCCGTGCCAGCACCGAACGGGGTCCCGCCCAGTGCCTCGCGGTCGTGCACACTCATCCACCCTGCGAGATCAGGGCCCTTGGGCACAACACCCGTCGGATTGATGTCGGTATGCACCGCGTAGTAGTGCTCTTTCAGGTGCGCGAAGTCGACCGTGTCCCCGAAGCCGGGCGTCTGGAAGACGTCACGCGCGTAGGCCCACAGGGCGGGCATCTCAGTGAGCTTGTTGCGGTTGCACTTGAAATGGCCGTGGTAGACCGCATCGAAGCGAACGAGAGTCATGAACAGCCGAACATCGGCCAGCGTGATGTGGTCGCCCACCAGGTAACGGCGGTCGGTCAACCGTTCCTCCAGCCAGTCCATCGCGCCGAAGACCTGCTCGTAGGCATCCTCATAGGACGCCTGCTCGCTCGCGAACCCGCAGCGGTAGACACCGTTGTTCAAGTCGGTGTAGATCCGCTGCATCACCGGATGCATCTCGTCTTTCAGGGCTTCGGGATAGAGGTCCGGTACGCCCGATCGTTGAAATGCTGTCCACTGCTCGATGAGATCAATGTCCATCTGGGCGAAGTCGTTGGTGACCACGGCGCGCGTCGATTCCTCGACGAGCGCGGGCACCGTGATCCCACGCGGATAACCCGGCACCCGGTTCTCGAAAGCGTCCTTCAACCGCGGCATCTGTAGCACCGGGTCCACGCCGCCAGGATCCAGATCGAAGGTCCAACTGTCGGAGTCGTGGGTCGGCCCGCACACTCCGAGCGAGATTGCGCCCTCCAGACCCAGCAGGCGTCGCACCGTGGTGAGGCGGCTCGCCCACGGGCAGGCGCGGCTCACGACAAGCCGGTATCTGCCCGCCTCGGCCGGCCAATGCTCGGACTGCGCCGTGATCCGGTCACCGATGTAGTTCGTGTCCCTCTCGAAAGAGGGTTCGAGGTAATCGCTCATTCAACCATTCTGCCAAGACGACTCAACAAAAAGGCCTCGGCACGGCACACTTTTTCGAATTCGCCGAGATGCAGGCTCTCGTTCGCGCCATGCGCACGGGTGTCCGGGTCTTCCACGCCCGTCACCAGAATCGCGGCGTCCGGGAAATGCTCGGCGAAAGCAGCCACGAACGGGATCGACCCGCCCACCCCGATGTCGACCGGTTCCGTGCCGTCCCACGCATCCCGGAATGCCGATCGCGCCTCATCCTGAATCGGGCCGCTGGCCTGCGCCGCGAACCCGGCGCCTTCGTCGTCCAGGGTGACCTCGAGCTCAGCGCCCCACGGGGTGTGCTCACGCAGGTGTTCCCGCAACACCTCATAGGCGTGCCGTGGGTCTTCGGCGGGGGCGATCCGCATCGAGACCTTCGCACGAGCAGACGCAGCCAAAGTGTTCGATGCGGTGTCCACGCTGGGGGCGTCGATGCCGATGGTGGTGATGGCCGGCTTGGCCCAGAGAGCGGACAGCAGGGAACCGGAACCGATGACCTGCACCTGAGGTAATAGGCCCGATTCCAGTCGCAGCCTTCCTTCGTCGTACTCCAACTCGGCGGCCTCCCCTCTGGCGAGACCCCGCACAGCGACCTCACCATCCCCATCGTGCAGGGATGCGAGCAATCGCACGAGTGCCGTGATGGCGTCCGGCACCGGCCCTCCGTACATACCCGAGTGGACGCTGTGGTCCAGCGTTCGCACCGATACCACGACCCGGATCATCCCCCGCAGGGTCGTGGTGAGGGCGGGCGTGCCGATCTCCCAGTTGGTCGAATCGGCGAGCACGATCGCGTCCGCCCGCAGCCGGTCACCGTGTCGCTCCAGGATGGTCGCCAGCGAATCAGAGCCGATCTCTTCCTCACCCTCGACGAAGACCGTGACACCGACCGGAGGGTGGCCCCCATGGGCTCGGATCGCCGCGACGTGGGCCATCACGCCCGCTTTGTCGTCAGCTGCGCCGCGACCGTAGAGGCGGCCACCCCGTTCGACGGGCTCGAACGGGGGACTGTCCCAATCTTTCTCATCCCCCGGGGGCTGCACGTCGTGATGGGCATAGAGGAGCACAGTGGGGGACCCGGTCGGTCCGGGCAGATGTCCGATGACCGCCGGACGTCCGCCTTCTCGCACGGTGTCGACCTGCATGCCTTCGCCGCGCAACAGCTCGGCCACGGCCTCGGCGCTCCGATCCACCTGCGCCCCGTCGAAGGAGTCGAGTGAGACGCTGGGGATTGCGGTCAGCATCTCCAGATCTGCTCTGATGCCGGGCATCAACTCAGCGACTTTGGCACTCAGGCGCGTGAGGTTCGCTTCTGCTGACGGGGGTACTTCGGAGTTGATCTCGGTCACCACGTCACCGTATCCCCGGGCCTACTTGCCGAGGTCAGTAGAATGATGTTCGTGTTAGGTCGCAGCAAGTCCACCGCCACTGTCTCCGAGCCGCAGGAGCAGGTTGCTGCGCCACTGGACGGTCGAAAAGGTCGCGCAACTCCCAAGCGTCGAGACAGCCAGGCGGCCCGCCGTCAGCCGTTGGTTCCTGCTGATCGCAAGTCGGCCAAATCGACATCCAAGGACGATCAACGCAAAGCTCGCATCGAAGCCCGGACGGCAATGGCGAACGGCGAAGAACGGGCACTCCTGGCCCGTGACCGCGGACCTGTCAAGAGATACATCCGAAACTACGTAGATTCCCGCCTGCGGGTCGGCGAGATCATGTTGCCGCTCATGTTGGTCATGCTGCTGATTTCGGTGGCACTGCCTACGAGCCTGAAGGGCAACAGTCTTCTCATTGTCTGGTTCATCGCGCTGGCCGGGGTGGTCGACGCGGCCATCATGTGGCGGGGCTGCAAAAAACGGATCATCGCGCTGACAGGTGCTGAGCCACCCGCCCGATCTTGGTGGTACGCCGGTATGCGCGCCTTTCAGATGAGGTTCACCCGGATGCCCAGGCCTCAGGTCAAGCGGGGGGTGAGCCTGGATGCCCTACCCCCTCCGGGTCGCACGTCCGCCGGAGTCAAAAACAGCTGAGCCCCGGATGCGGTTATCGGCCGCGGCCCCGATGGGGTCACAGCTCGTCCGATAGACTCATCGGCCCGTAGACCGTCGACCCGTTCTCCAGCAGGGTGACCGAGGCGACGCCGTCTTCGGCAAGTTCCTGCCAGGTCTGGCCCAACCAGGACTCTGCGTCGCTCTGGGTGGGAAACGGGGCGCTGACCAGCGGCGGGCTGCTCAGTTCACCGCCGTCGCGGTCGGCGTAGGTCCAGGTCCATGCATCGCTCATGATCCAGAGCCTAAGCGCGACCGCAGACAACGGTCAGGACGCGACCGCCTACCCTGTGCGCATGAGTACGACGTTGATCCTCGGGGGTACCGCACGGGCAGCACGCAGGTACGCCGCTGCACTCCTACCGGCCGGTGCACGGGTAACAGTGGTCTTTCCGGGAGAACCGAAGATCGATCAGTACCCCGACGAATGGTCGACAGTGCGCGCCGATGACCTCACCCGCACGATCCTGCGCAGCCGCACCCCGGTCCTCGTGGATTCGCTCGAGACCTGGGTCATGGGGCTCTTGGACCACCACGACGCATGGACCGGAGATGAATCGCGGTTGACGTCGGTACGAGAAGCGATAGCGGAATTCGGCGCCTTGTGGACGAACGCGCCGTACGACTCGGTGGCGCTCAGTCGCGAGGTCGGACTGACGGCGATCCCCGAGGACGACCGCAACCGTCGCCTGCGTGATGTGCTGGAGGAGGTCAACGCGGCGGTATCCGGAGCCAGCAAGCGAACCCACCTGATCGTGGCCGGTAGGGCACTGGATTTGTCCGGCTCGTCCCGTATCAGCTGACCCCGGCCTGACATTTAGTTCGGAGCTACCTGAACGAAAGGCGGCTTCACCACCGTCACCGGTAGCGCCCGTCCCCGTACCATCACCGACAACTCATCGCCGGCAGCAATTCCTCGGTCGAGTATGGCAAGTGCGATGCCCTGCTTGGACGTCGGCGACATGGTGCCCGACGTGACCTCCCCGACGACGCTCCCATCGGCTCGGGTAACCGCACAGTGCGCTCTTGGAATACCTCGAGCGGTCGCGAGCAGACCCCAGGCCAGGCGGCAGGATTTCTCCGCCCGCTGCTGAGCGAGCACGTCCTTTCCCCAGAAGCGGTCCTTGTTCCATCCGACCGCCCACCCGGTGCGGCCCATGTTCGGGGTGATCCGCATCGACAGATCATTGCCATGCAGCGGGTACCCCATCTCCATTCGCAACGTGTCGCGCGAACCCAGGCCGCACGGTAAGCCGTCGAACTGCCCGATCGCGTCCATCAACGCGTCCCACAGAGCCTCCGTGTCATTCCAACGGGGCAGCAGCTCGAACCCGTGCTCTCCGGTGTAGCCGGTACGAAGCACGGTGATGGCGCGTCCCTGCCAGTTCGTGTCGGCCGTCGCGAACGACATGTAGTCCAGACCCGTCGGCAGCCCGAGAGCTTTCAGGACCTCGGCACTGCGGGGGCCTTGTACGGCAATCACCCCGAACTCCCGGTGCTGATCGCGCACCGTGATGTGTTCTGGCGCGGCTGCCTGCAGTCGTCGGACGACCTCCGCGGTGTTCGCGGCATTCGGCACGAGGAAAACCTCGTCCTCGCTACGGAAATACTGGATCAGGTCGTCGACGACTCCCCCGGTCTGCTCGTCGCAGCACATCGTGTACTGCGCTCTGGGCGGGGCAATTTTGCGTAGGTCATTGGTAAAGCACTCGTTGACGAAGTCGGCCGCTCCAGGGCCGCTGACGGATGCCTTGCCGAGGTGGCTGACGTCGAAGATTCCGACGCGTTCGCGCACTGCGGCGTGCTCACGCAGCACTCCCCCACCTGCGTACTCGATGGGCATCTGCCAGCCCCCGAAATCCGCCATCTTGGCTCCCAGCGCTCGATGCCGGGCGTCCAGCGGAGAGGTCTTCGCCTGCCCAACGGGCGCAGGTCGGTCGCTGACATCGGGGGGTATGGAGGTCATGGCGTCACGGTACGCACCCGGCGGTGATCCGACACGCGTACAGTCGCCGAAGGCACCGTCCCGACCCACATACGCGAAAGGATCAGAACGTGACGACGACCGTTTCTTTGACCACCGACAGCGTCTCCGAAGGGGTCGACGCGACCGTCGTCCTGACCCGAAAGGGTCCGGGGGGCACAGGAGCTCAGTGCGTACGCACCCAGGCTCTGGCTGAGGGCGCCTGGGATCAGGTCGATGATGCGCTCAGGGTTCTGCAGGCCAAAGGCACTGCAGACGAACTTCAGAAGATCACCGGTATTGCCGAGGTCGGACATCTGCTGGTGGCCATTGGTTCGGGCCTGTCGCGCGACCCTGTCGCCGCCGACGACGAGGCAGTCCGTCGTGCCGCAGGCGCTGCAACCCGATCTCTGCAGGGCCTCGAGCACGCGTACCTGGCCTTCCCCACCGACGACCACGCGCTGTTGACCGCAACCGTCGAGGGTTCGCTGTTCGGCGCGTACGCCTACAACGCGTACAAGACCAAAGATCCCAAGGCGCCGGTGCGCAGTGTCCGGGTGCATGCCTCCCATGCTTCCGGCACTGCCGCGAAGACGTTGCTCGAACGCGCACACGCCGTCGCGACCGCTCAGAACTGGGCGCGAGATCTGGTCAACATGCCCCCGTTGGACCTCTACCCGGACTCGTTTGCGCAGACGGTGCGGAAGCGGTTCGCGGGAACCAAGGTCAAGATCGAGATCACCGAGGAAGCCGAGCTGGCGAAGAAGGACTGCGGCGGGTTGATCGGTGTCGGGCGAGGTTCGGCGCGTCCGCCGCGTCTGGCCACTCTGAGCTACGCACCACGCAAGGCCTCAGCGCACATCGCTCTGGTGGGCAAGGGGATCACCTTCGATTCCGGTGGCCTGTGCATCAAGCCTGCGGACGGCATGATCACCATGAAATGCGACATGGGTGGCGCGGCCGCCGTGGCAGCAACGATCGAAGCCGTTGCCGCGCTCGGACTGCCGATCGCAGTGACCGGTTATCTCTGCCTCGCGGAGAACATGACCGGCGCCGACGCCCAGCGCCCCGGCGACATCGTCACGATGCCCAATGGCAAAACGGTCGAGATCATCAACACTGATGCCGAGGGTCGTCTGGTGATGGCCGACGGGCTCAGCTTCGCCTCGCGGCTGGCCCCCGACCTGACCATCGACGTCGCAACTCTCACCGGGGCCGCAGTCGTCGCTCTCGGAGAGCGCACGGCCGCGATCGTCAGCAACCAGGACGCGGTGAGCGCAGAGATCGCCGGTGCAGCACAGCGTGCTGGTGAGGCCGCGTGGCCGATGCCGCTGTTGGAAGACCTGCGTCCCGGTCTGGACTCCAAGATCGCCGACGTCAAGCACACCGGTGGCCGCGCGGGCGGTCTGATCTCCGCGGCTTTGTTCCTGCGGGAATTCGTCGGCGAAGCTGCCGACGGTTCGCAACTGGCGTGGGCACACCTGGACATCGCCGGACCGGCCTACAACGAGAAGCCGCATGGTTACACCCCGTTCGGCGGCACCGGGTACGCCGTTCGCACGTTGGTCGCGCTCGCCGAAGGTCGATGCTGATCGACCGCTGCACACGTAGCATTCAGAAACTCCCCTGACCCGATGACACAGGAGCGTTGACCGACATGGCGGACTCGGCACCCGATGTCTCGCAACCGATCGACTGCTTCGACATCGTGGTCTTGGGCGGCGGGAGCGGTGGCTATGCCTGCGCTCTGCGCGCTACCGAACTCGGCCTGAGCGTCGCCCTGGTGGAGCAGTCCAAACTCGGCGGCACCTGCCTGCATCAGGGGTGCATCCCGACCAAGGCTCTGTTGCACGCAGGCGAGGTAGCGGATGCGACCAGAGACAGTGCGAAGTTCGGTGTGCGTGCCACTCTCGAAGGCATCGACATGCCTGCTGTCAACGCCTACAAAGACGGCGTCATCGCGCGGCTGTACAAAGGCCTGCAAGGTCTGGTCACGGCGCACCACATCGAGTACATCGAAGGCTCCGGACGGTTGACCTCACCCACCACCCTGACCGTCGGCGATCGGGTGGTCACCGGTCGACATGTCGTACTGGCCACCGGATCGGCGCCCCGACTACTGCCGGGTCTGGAGGTGGGCGGTCGCATCGCGACGAGCGCAGAGGCGCTCGTTCGCGACGAGGTACCTGATCGGGTCATCGTTCTTGGCGGAGGGGTTATCGGTTCAGAGTTCGCGTCGATCTACCGGTCCTTCGGGTCACAGGTGACGATCGTCGAAGCATTGCCGCGGCTGGTAGCCGGCGAGGACGCTGCCATCTCCAAGGCCCTGGAGCGAGCATTCAGAAAGCGCAAGATCACTGTGCGAACGGGCGCCCGCCTCGAGTCGGCGTCCGACGGCGGCGACGCCGTCACGGTGACTCTCGAATCCGGTGAAACCCTGACTGCGGACCTGCTCCTGGTGGCCATCGGGCGCGGGCCGGTCACCCACGGCCTCGGCTTCGAAGACGTCGGCGTCACGCTCGAGCGGGGGTTCGTGTCCGCCGACGAAAGATGCCGCACCGCAGTCGCCGGCGTCTATGCGGTCGGCGACATCGTGCCCGGCCTGCAACTTGCGCACCGAGGCTTCGCCCAGGGAATCTTCGTCGCCGAGGACATCGCCGGACTGTCGCCGACTCCAGTGCATGAGAACTCGATTCCGCGCGTCACCTACTGCGAACCGGAAATAACAGCCGTCGGGTTGACCGAGGAATGCGCCCGCGAGAAGTTCGGCGACGACATTGCTACTTACGAGTACAACCTCGGCGGCAACGGCAAGAGCCAGATCCTGCAGACTCAGGGTTTCGTCAAACTCATCCGTCGCATCGACGGCCCCGTCATCGGGGTACACATGATCGGAGCGCGGATGAGCGAGCAGGCCGGTGAAGCGCAACTGATCATCGGATGGGATGCCTTTCCAGACGACGTCGCCTCGCTGGTGCACGCGCACCCCACTCAGAACGAGGCCCTGGGTGAAGCGCATCTCGCTCTCGCCGGGAAACCCCTGCATGCTCATCCCTGAGACCCCCAGCAATTCGCCCCAGAATGAAGGAGAATGACGGCCATGTCTGAACGCGTGACCATGCCCGCTCTTGGAGAGTCCGTCACCGAAGGCACCGTGACCCGGTGGCTCAAGGAAGTGGGTGACGAGATAGCGGTCGACGAGCCATTACTGGAGGTGTCGACCGACAAGGTCGATACCGAAGTTCCTTCACCTTTCGCCGGAACAGTGCAGGAGATCCTCGTCCAGGAGGATGAGACGGTCGAGGTGGGAGCCGATCTCGCCGTCATCGGCGACGGGGCTGCTGAGTCGCCAAGTGACCAGGGTTCTGACACCGCCGAGCCGTCTGCGGCCGCTGAGCCTGATGTGCACAACTCTGAGCCTGATGAGCACAACTCTGAGCCGGATGAGAAGACGCAGGACGACGAGGCCGGATCCAAGACCAGCGAGCCCGAAGACGCCGGATCCTCGGGCGAGTCCGAGGGCGAAACCGTCACCATGCCCGCGCTCGGCGAGTCCGTCACCGAGGGCACCATTACCCGTTGGTTGAAGGCCGAGGGCGACGACGTCGAGATCGACGAGCCGTTGCTCGAGGTCTCCACTGACAAGGTCGACACCGAGGTTCCCTCGCCCGCCGCCGGAAAACTCACCAAGATCCTTGCCCAGGAGGACGAGACCGTCGAGGTCGGAGCCGGACTTGCGGTCATCGGTGGGTCGGCAGGCGGCGGGACCAAGACGACGGAGCCCGAGCCGGAGGCCAAGAAACCAGAGCCGGAGGCCAAGAAACAGGAGCCGGAGGCCAAGAAGCCGGAGTCGAAGGACAAGGAAGAGAAGGTTCCCGCGCCCACCAAGGAGCAGGAGAAGACCCTCGCCTCTGAGCCCGAGGAGCCGGTCGAGTCGAGCACCCTATCGGAGTCCAAGGCCACCTCGAGCAGCGATGCCGAGCAGTCGGTTTACGTGACGCCGCTTGTCCGCAAGTTGGCGACCCAGCACGATGTCGACCTGACGTCGTTGAAGGGCACCGGCATCGGCGGTCGGATCCGTAAGCAGGACGTGCTGGAAGCAGCCGAGCAGGCCAAGAATGCCACCCCGGCGGAGCCGGCCCCCGCGGAGCCCGCACCGGCTGCGCAGACGAGCGCACCCGCGAAGGCTGCACCGTCGGTCGAAGTATCTGCCAAGCGCGGTACGACCGAGAAGATGAGCAGGATGCGCAAGCTCGTGGCAACCCGGATGGTCGAGTCGTTGCAGGTATCGGCTCAACTGACGACCGTGGTCGAGGTCGACGTCACGAAAATTGCACGCTTGCGCGATCGGGCGAAGGCCGGCTTTGCCGAGCGTGAGGGCGTGAAGCTCAGCTTCCTGCCGTTCTTCGCGCTCGCCGCGGTGGAAGCGCTCAAGGTCCACCCGGTCGTGAACGCCAGCGTCGAGGAAGATTCGATCGTCTACCACCCCGGTGAGAACCTCGGCATCGCTGTGGACACCCCGAAGGGGCTGTTCGTCCCGGTCATCAAGGACGCCGGCGATCTGAACATCGCTGGGTTGGCACGCAAGATCGGTGACCTCGCCGAACGCACCCGCGAGAACAAGGTGACCCCGGATGAGCTGGGCGGAGGCACCTTCACGCTGACCAATACCGGCAGTCGTGGGGCGTTGTTCGATACCCCGATCATCAATCAGCCGCAGGTCGCGATCCTCGGCACCGGTTCCGTGGTCAAGCGGGCTGTGGTGATGAAGGACGGCGACGGCGGCGAGACGATCGCCATTCGTTCGATGGTCTACCTCGCGCTGTCCTACGACCACCGCATCGTGGACGGTGCAGATGCTGCACGGTTCCTGGCAACGATGAAGGAACGCCTCGAGGGCGGCGCCTTCGAGGTCTGACCCAGCAGCACACCTCCCTTTCGAAACCTCGGGGCACAAGGAGCATCAATGACGCAGCGGGTTGCCATCACCGGGTCCTCAGGCTTGATCGGCACCGCTCTCATCGAGCACCTGACGTCGCGTGGGGACGAAGTTGTCCGCCTGGTGCGCCGGTCTCCCGGGGCACCAGGCGAAGTGCAGTGGGACCCGGCAAATGGGCAACTCGATGTCGCTGACCTCGCCGGGGTGACCGCAGTCGTCAACCTGGCCGGAGCCGGGATCGGCGATCATCGCTGGACCGACGCATACAAAAGGACCATCACCGAATCTCGGGTCTCCTCGACGTCGACCGTGGTCCGAGCACTGACATCGATGTCGGACCCGGTGCGTCTGCTCAGTGCATCGGGAATGTCGTACTACGGCGAACGCGGTGACGACGTCGTCGACGAGGGCGGCGCACCCGGCGACTCGTTTCTCGGGGACGTAACTCAGCTTTGGGAAGGTGCAACCGCCCCCGCCGAAGCAGCGGGTCACCCCACGTGTTTTCTACGAACAAGCCTGGTCCTCGATGCCCATGAGGGATCGATGAAGCAGGTGATGCGGTTGGCGAAGCTGGGCCTCGGCGGACCGCTTGGTTCCGGTAAGCAGTGGTGGTCGTGGATCGCGCTGCCCGACCAGGTGCGAGCCATTGCCCACCTGATCGATCACCCGGAGGTCACCGGACCGGTCAACATGGCCAGTCCCGATCCGGCACGCCAAGCGGACTTCATGAAGGCCCTCGGTGCAGAACTGCACCGGCCAGCCATTCTCCCCGCTCCCTCGATCGCCCTCAAACTGGCACTGGGCGAGTTCTCCAGCGAGATCCTGACCAGCTTGCGGCTCGCGCCGACCGTTCTGGAGCACAGCGGTTTCACCTGGGATCACCCCACCCTGACCGACGTCGCCGCCTGGCTTTCACGCTGAGCGGCGTTCTTCCCGAAACCCCGTCGAAGGACCTGGAGTCACCCGGGTAGGTTCGCCTCGTGTCCGAATCCCTTGACCCGCCCATGATCGAGGCGCGCGGTTTACGCAAGAGCTTCGGCCTGTTCGACGCTGTTCGAGGCATTGACGTGACTATCGCGCGAGGAGAGTCTTTCGGGTTTTTGGGTCCCAATGGCGCGGGCAAGTCCTCGACGATGCGGATGATCGCTGCGGTGTCACCCGTCGGTGGGGGTTCACTTCGGGTCCTCTCGATGGACCCCGCTACCCACGGGCCGCAGATCAGAGCACGCATCGGGGTCTGCCCCCAGGAGGACACCCTCGACAACGAATTGAGCGTGCGGGACAACTTGATCGTGTACGGCCGGTATTTCGGAATCTCACGTGCTGCCGTGCGGGAACGCGCCGATGAACTCCTGGAGTTTGCCCAGCTGACCGACAAGGCACGGTCGCGAGTCGAAGACCTGTCAGGTGGGATGAAGCGACGCCTGACCATCGCGCGATCTCTCATCAACGATCCTGAGCTACTCCTGCTCGACGAGCCCACCACCGGTCTGGACCCGCAGGCCCGACATGTGCTCTGGGACAAGCTTTTTCGGCTCAAGCAGCAGGGCGTGACCTTGGTGCTCACCACGCATTACATGGACGAGGCGGAACAGTTGTGCGATCGGTTGGTGGTGATGGACAACGGCACCGTTGCCGCCGAGGGGTCGCCGGCCCACCTCATCGCCGAGCACTCCACCCGGGAGGTCGCCGAACTGCGCTTCGGCGTCGGCGAACACGAAGCACTTGCCGATCGGATCCATGACCTCGCGACCCGGATCGAAGTCCTTCCCGACCGGTTGCTGCTCTACACCGAACATGGGGATGAGACGGTGGCGAGAGTCCGCGAGCGCGGGTTGACCCCGGTAGCTGCCTTGGTGCGCAGGTCCACGCTGGAAGACGTCTTTTTACGCCTGACCGGCCGCAGCCTGGTCGACTGATGAGCTCGCAGTCAACCAGTTGGTGCGTCAGTGCTTTTCAGGCGTGGCGGTTACTCGACTACTGGATCACGGTGTATCGCCGCACCTGGCGCGGCACTGTCATCACCAGCTTCGTCAATCCGCTGCTGTACGTCGTTGCCATGGGGGTACTGCTCGGCGGGTTCGTGCACGCGGACCCACAGGAGCTGGAGGGCGCCGCCAGCTACCTGCAGTTCGTGGTGCCCGGCCTGTTGGCGGCGCAGTCGATGCAGGTGGCCATCGGCGAAGTGACCTATCCGGTGATGGGAATGCTCAAGTGGGATCGGACCTACTACTCGATGGCGGCCACCCCGCTACGGGTAGTCGATCTGGTGCTTGCCCACCTCGGTTTCGTCACGGTGCGGCTGACCTTGACCTCGACGGTCTTCGTCAGCGTCCTGGCCCCGTTCGGGGTTTTCGACTCGGTGGCAGGTGCGGTCGGCGCCGGCGCCGTCCAGTTGCTGATCGGTCTCGCCTTCGCGGCCCTCATCTACGCCTACTCGGCAACCTTACGCAGCGAGGCGGGGTTCACGATTGTCTTCCGGTTGCTGGTAATCCCGCTGACTCTGTTCTCCGGTGCGTTCTTTCCGCTGGCCAATCTGCCCGCGCCGCTGGAGACCGTCGCCCGCGCCACCCCGCTCTGGCAGGGAGTCTCGTTGACCCGGTCCTTCGCGCTCGGCACCACAGAGACTGGATCGGTCGTCCTGCACCTGTCGTACCTGATCGTGATGGTCGTGCTCGGCCTCTGGTTCAGCGTGCGCCAACTGAGCAAGCGATTGCAGTTCTGATGTCGGTGTTGTCGGGTTCGATGACCCGGGACAAGGGCAGAGAACTCTCGCGAGCGGCCGCGACCGGCGTTCTGATCCAGCGTAATATCCTGGTCCACCGCCGAGGCTGGATCGTCTTTCTGACCGGCTTCCTCGAACCGGTGCTGTATCTGGTGTCGATCGGCATCGGCGTCGGCACACTGGTGCGCAGTTTCGAAGTTGCCGGGCAGACCACTCCCTATGCCGAATTCGTCGCACCAGGCATGCTCGCCGCGTCGGCTATGAATGGTGCCGTCTTCGACACCACATTCAATGTCTTCTTTCGGATGAAGTACGAAAAGCTCTACGACCAGATTCTGGCTACCCCTCCCACCCCGGGCGACGTGGCCCGCGGCGAGATCAGCTGGGCACTGCTACGCGGAGGAATCTACTCGGCGGCATTCCTTGTGGTGATGAGCGCCCTCGGGCTGGTACACAGCTGGTGGGCGGTGCTCGCCCTGCCCGCAACGCTGCTGATCGGCTTCGGATTCGGCGGAATCTGCATGGCGCTGACCACCTGGATGCGCAGCTGGCAGGACTTCGAATTCATCACGCTGGGCACGCTGCCGTTGTTCCTGTTCTCTGGGACCTTCTTTCCGCTGTCGGCTTTGCCTGACTGGCTGCGCTGGGTCATCGAATGCACTCCGCTCTACCGCGGCGTGGTGCTGTGCCGGGAACTGGTCACCGGCCATCTGACATTCGCGTCTCTTGTATCAGTGATCTACCTGGTGGTGTTGGGACTCATCGGCGCCAGCATTGTCGGCCGCCGCCTGTCGACCTTGCTGTTGAAGTGAGGGCTTCACGCCGCCGACCACCTGCTGATCCGCAACCCGTGCGGCGTGTTCGACAACGAGATCCGGACGCGTGATCCGCGTTCGGCAGCAACGGTGCGCGACCCTGCAGGCCCCGTCGCCGTGTACGCAGAACGGTCGATCACCGCTTCGAGCTGGGTCGTTTCTCCTGTAGAAGATGTCGCGCGAGCGCTGCGGACCGTGAACGACAAGCCGACGTACCGCGTGTCTGCCGCGCGGGCCTGAGCCAGGTCGGCCTCGTCGGAATTCAGGGCCGTCGACCCCGCAACGAGCGCGGCTCGAAGGTCAACCGCGCGTCCGCTCACCCAGGCGCGAGCACGGGCCTGCACCAAGCTCTGCAGCAGCTGTGTGGGTGATGGGGCACGCTCCATCGGCTTCGCAGTCGAAGAACTGGACGACCTCGGTGTCACTCCCGGATCCCGCGGCGAGGAAGCACGACTACCCGCGAAAGTCGCAGGCGAGGAACCGGCCGAGATCGGCGGGGGCACCCTTGCTGACTTCAGCACGGGAGTCGTGGTCTGCGCCGCTCTGTCGGCCTCGGCGGCCGAACCGCCACCCACGAGAATCAACCAGCCGGCGACCAGGCCGAGGAAGATCGAGGCAGCAGTCGCGCGGATGATGAGCGCGCTGCGCCACCACGGGACGGCGGTTGCGGTGGCAGCGCTGTGTCGACCGCGCGGTCCGTCGTCTGATCGCTGTGTGGCACCGCGGATCCCGCCCACGTGATGCAGACTCTCCCTCTCAGCCTCTTCTCGGATACGACGTGTCAGTTGTGATCCGAGGTCGTCGCCTGACAGCGCGTCGGCCGCGCTACGGGCACCAGCGGAGCCCTGCACCGGGGCCGGCGCTGCGGGCGCCATCTGCCAGAGCGTGACGGCGAAGTCTTCTGGGCTGGGGCGCGTCGAGGCGGTGTGTGAGAGGCAGGACATCACCAGGTCACTTAGGTCCGAATCGAGCCAGGGTGCCACATCGATCAGGTCGGGGCGTAGTGCGGCGGGTTCTGGCGCGGTCCCGACCAGGGCAGTCCAGGCGATGGCTCCGAGAGAGTAGGAGTCGCTCGCCGGGCTGAGCGGCTCTCCCGCAAGCACCTCTGGTGCAGCCCAACTCTCGGTGGCCCACAGTGGCACGCCGTCGTATCCCGCCAGCGCCGAGAAACCCAGATCGGCGATCAGCGGTTTTCCCTCCTGGGTGAACAGGATGTTGCCCGGGCTCAGGTCACCGTGCATCAGACCCTGACTGTGCAGGTCGTGCAGGGTGCGGGCAACCGGGCACAGCACCGTCACCAACTCTCCCGGAGTCAGACGTTCCCGGGTGCGCAGACTCTCTGCCAGTGACCCTCCCTCAGCAAGCTGCATCACCAGCGCCGACCCGCCTTGCCTGGTCGACACAACCTCGTGCAGGCGGACGACGTGTTCGTGGCGCAACGCCTGCAACAGGGACGCCTCGTGGTGCAGGAGGTCGCCGTTCTCATCCTCGTCGACGAACTTTGCAGCAAGACGGACACCGTCGGGTCTGCGGACCGCCCACACGTGCCCCGAGCCGCCCACCCCAAGCTGATGCAGGACCTCGTATCCGGGCAGTTGCGGTGGCGAGCTCATGGGGAGCACCGTGCCACTTCTGCAGTACCCCGCGCAGAAGTTATCCACAAGGTCGCAGTGTTGCCGCCAGTCGATCTGCGAACTTACCGACGGTCGGGTTGCAATATATGCAACGCAGCCTTGGCAGACCTGTTCTACCCGCGGATAGTTTGTAGGTGTTGACGCATCCCATTCGCGTAACTTTCCAGAAAGAGCAAACGTGATTGAAAAAGCTATTTCCTTCTTCAGCGAGAATCATCAACTGCGGGGAAGCATCTACTATCCTGAGAACTTCTGTACCGACCGTGCGGCCCCAGCGATCGTGGTGAACTCCGGTTACCAGGGGTTCAACGAGTTCTACCCCAAGATGCTCGCCGGCCCGCTGACCGAACTCGGTTATGTCTGCCTCGGTTTCGACTACCGGGGAATGGCCGACAGCGACGGTGAGAAAGGCCGGGTACTCCTTGAGGAACAAGCTCAGGACGTCCGCAACGCGGTCACCTTCATTGCAGCTCAGCCAGAGGTCGACCCGCGCCAGGTATGCCTGGTGGGGTGGGGAATGGGCGCCGCGAACGTCATCCTAGCTGCCGAGAAAGGAAGGAGCATCGCCGCGGTCGCTGCGCTGAACGGTTTCTACAATGGAAAGCGGTGGTTGCAGTCGGTGCACACCTACGACCGGTACGTGCGCATCCTCGACGAGGTCCACGACGACCGCCTCCAGCGGGTCACGACAGGGTCTTCTCGTCTGACCGGAACCTTCGAGCACTACCTGTTGGACCCCTCAACCAGCGACTACGTTCAGACCGAGTTGGCGTCGGTCTACGGCTTCGGCCATCCGACTCAGATGCAGTTCACCGAGTCCATCCTCGATCTGGACGTCGACGCAATCGTGGCAAAGGTGGCACCAATTCCGATATTCATCGGACACGGCACGAAGAACGCGTTGCACCCCTATTCTGAAGCCACCGATCTCTATGCAGCCGCGGCGCACCCGAAGACCCTGTACGACATCGAGGGCCGACACAACGATTTCATGTATGCCGACCACCCAGAGGTCATTCGGTTGTGCGCTGCGTTGGACCGGTTCTTCCGCACAGCTATCAGCGCCACACTTGAGCAACACCACACCATCTACGCGTGACGCGCCCGCAATCACGGACCGCCTCACGCAGAACCCCGTTCGAGCACGAGCGCAGAAAGCCGCAGGGTCATGCCGGTCCCCCATCAGCCCGTATCCGGGAGCGGCGCGTCCTGGGTGATGGCGATCCTGGACGTCTTGTCCCAAGGACACGCAGAATCGCACGAGGACGGTCTCAGCGTGGCTGACGTCGCCCGACTGATGGGGCGCGACAAGTCGGTCGTGTCGCGCCAGATGCGCAGTTTGCGGGACGCGGGGTTCATCGTCCGCAACCCATCGGGTCGTCACGAGCTGAGCTGGCGCCTCTTCTCGATGGTGGCGAACGCGGACAACCTCCGAATGACCCGGGTCGCTGCGCCATTACTCGCCGAACTCGCCGAACGGGTGCGTGAGAAGACCTACCTGACCGTCCTGAGTGAAGGCAAAGCGCTGACCGTGCACGCGCAGAATGCGCGCCTGACGGTCGCGACCACGGACTGGATCGGTCGCGCTGTGCCCTTGCGCGGCAGTTCCAGTGGCATTGCTCTGGTCATGGACCTGGACGAGGCATCCCTGTCCGGTGTCCTACAGAGCCGGAAAGAAGGCGCCGGGCAAGCTGACGATTTCGAACTCCTGCAGCGCGTTCATCAGGCCCGGGACTGCGGGTACGCGGTTGCTGACCGAACGTTCGACCCCGATTCGATCGGGATCGGCGCACCTGTTCGCACAGTCGCCGGGGAAGCGATAGCGGCGGTGAACATCTCCGGCCCTGCCACACGGATCGGGCCGAATGTCCCCGTCCTCGCCGGACGGCTGATGCACACCGTGCGCGCGTTGGAACGCGCTCTGAACGCCCGACCTGTATGAAAGGCATCAGTTGATGCGTATCTCGCTCGCCCAGCTCGACAGCACCCTCGGCGATGTGGACGCGAACCTCAGGAGAATCGCCACGACCGTTCAGGCAGCACAAGCCGACTGCAGCGATCTTGTGGTGTTCCCCGAACTAGCAACCCACGGATTCCCGATCGGCCACCTCGATCCGGAGTCTTATTTGAACGCCGCCGACACCCGGTTGGCGGCGCTTGCTCCCGGATCGACTGACGTCGTTCTCGGCTTTCACGAGAAATCGGGCATCCGCAAGTACAACAGCGCGGGTTACCTGTCGGGTGGCTCGATGCTGCACGTCCAGCGCAAGCTGTACCTGCCGACGTACCTCAGCTGGGAGGAACGGAAGTTCAGCAGCCCCGGGCAGGATCTTCGGGCATTTGACACCTCGGGCGGCCGGTTCGCCATCACGATCTGCAACGATGCGTGGCAGCCGGTGGTGCCTTGGCTTGCCGCTCAGGCGGGCGCCGAGGTGATCATCATCCCGGCCAACAGTGCGGTGACCGGCGTCGATATCGACCTGGACACGATCGAGTACTGGTCGATGATTTTGACTTTCATTGCCCGGATGAATCAATCGTGGGTTGTCTTCGTCAACCGGGTAGGTACCGAGAACGAAGCCCGGTACTGGGGTGCCAGCAGGGTCGTGGACCCGAGCGGGGCAATCGCTGTGCAAGGTCCACTCTGGCAGGAGTCCCTGGTGTCCGTCGACATCGATGTGTCCGCTGCTAACAGGGAACGGCGCAGTATTCCCCTCCTTTCAGAGGCACGGTTGGGTTTCTTGCAGAAAACTATCAAGGAACTCATCCGCGACGGCGGTGACCTGTGACCGACGCCGCCGACCCCGAGTCGCCGTCTTCGCGTCTACCACCCGGGGCCTGCGATGCACACGCCCACGTCATCAGCGCCGACGCCCGCACGTTCCCGTTGGTACAGGACCGTTCCTACACCCCTGAACCGGCTCCGGCCGAGGCGTACCTCGCCATGCTGCGCGACACGGGAATGAGTCGCGGTGTCCTGGTTCAGGTGAGCATCTACGGCACCGACAACCGCTATCTGCTGCAGACCCTGAAGGAGAACCCGGGCGACCTTCGCGGTGTCGTCGTGGTGAACGCTGACGTCAGCGACGACACGCTGGCGCAGATGCATCACACCGGGGTGCGCGGCGTCCGAATCAACGTGCTGTTCGGCGGCGGAATCCAGCTGGATGCAATGGAGGCCCTGGCTGCAAAGATCGCGCCCCTCGGGTGGCACCTGCAGCTTCTCATCGACGCTCGTGACCTGCCGGAACTGATGCCTCGCATCATCTGTCTACCCGTTCCGGTCGTCATCGACCACCTCGGGCACAGCCCTGCCCGGCTCGGCACGAGACATCCGGGCTTTCGCGCGTTGTTGGATCTCGTGAGCCATCACAACGGCTGGGTCAAGCTGTCCGGGGTGTACCGGATCGACATCCCACCGGCCTATTCAGCCGCGAGGCAATGCGCGACCAAGTTGTTGGAAGCTGCCCCCGGAAGAGTCGTCTACGGCAGCGACTGGCCGCATGTTGCCGTTTCGGGCCCGGCACCCGACACCCGAAAGTTGAGCGGCTTGCTGGCCGATTGGGTAGGCGATGAGAACGTCCTTCGCCACGTGTTCGTCAGTAACCCCGAGTCTCTCTACGACTTTTCGGGCAACGATGTGCCGAGTGCTTGACGCCGTGCCGATGAGTTCGGGATAGGTCCCGTGAACGCTCGACGGCTGTCGTGGGCCACCGGCGTACGCTGCAACGATGCGCATCGAGCAGCTGGGTTTCGCTCCCGATCTCATCGACTATCAGGCTGCCTGGGACCTCCAACGTGAAGTACACGCGCGGGTTGTCT